>JADMIO011472236.1_pt1 | contig 34541 bp, 48 predicted proteins | sample 8958161 | NCBI WGS metagenome assembly JADMIO01 (sample SAMN16585339, study PRJNA669376) | soil metagenome | isolation source: Crop rotation soil | place: USA: Cullars Rotation, Alabama | collected 2011
CGCCGCACCCGTAGCGGACGAGCCCGGGAGGGCCCGACAGTCTCATCGCGGCGCGGTGCGTGGCGTAGGCGGCTCGGTAGAAGGCGAGGGCTTTACGGGCGCCGGGGCAGACGACGTCGGCTTTGCGGTCGGGCCGTGGTTCCGGTTTCGCTCCCTCAAATGAGGAGGCAAAACCGGAAGCGCCGAACTGACCGGCGGATACGTAGCCGGCGGCGGCGAGCAGGGTGGTGATCGTGAGGGTGAGCATCAGGATGCGGATCGCTCCGTCTCCTTCCGGTGGCTTTCCCCGTCTTCGGCCGGGGCTGGACGACCGATCCACGCGCCGCATGTGGCGCAGAAGGGCGGCCAGATGACGGTCGCCGTGCCGGTCGAGACTCCGTCGCGCTGGTGGTATCCGCGCTGGGAGCAGATGTATGCTGCGAAGCCGCTCACGCGTGCCCCCAGGTGAGGCTGATCCGTGCCATCAGCGCCACGATCAGCGCGAGCCCGACCGCGGGGACGAGCACCGTGACCGCGGCCGCCGCACCGATCAGCACGAACGGCCTCACGACGCGGCCTCCGCGAGCAGGCTGAGCTGTCCCTCTGCCGCCGCGAGGTTCCGGCACGCCGTGTCGAAATAGGAGTTCTTGAGCTCGACCCCGACGAACCTGCGGCCGTGCTTGAGCGAGACGTAGCCCTCGGAGCCGATCCCGGCGAACGGTGAGAACACAAGATCGCCGGGGTTCGTCCACAGCTTCACCGCACGCTCGATCACCCCGAGCTGCAACGGCGCGATGTGCCGCTCGTCACGGTCGTCGCGAGCCACAGCGACGTTCAGCACGTCGGTCTCGCGGATACCTCCGGGGTAGCCTTCGCCGGCGCGGTACCAGACCGGGGCGGCCCATTCGATCCACTCCTCGGCGGTGATCCACCCGTCCGGGTTCCCGTACCGCTCAGAGATCCCGGCACGGATCGGTTCGGGGTTGTCGCCCGGCTTGCGGAACTGCAACAGGTAGTCGGCGAGCGCCATGTGCATCCGTGATGCGTCCGTGGCGAGGCTCTTGAACAGCAGCCCCTGGTCCTTCGTGCGGATCGCCTTGACTTGCGGGTCTTTGTCGATGCAGACCTCGCCGTAGTAGATGAACCCGGCGTCCTCCATCGCCGAGATGACGGCGCCCCGGAAGTCCTTGATGCCGGAGTGGCCGTCGAGGTACTTGACGGTGATCGACTGGCAGAGATGCACGCAGCACGACCGGCCCGGCATCAGCACCCGCAGCAGCTCCGGGATCAGGAACCGGTAGTGGTCGATCAGCTCGCCGATCGAGCGGGCGTTGCCCATGTCGCGCGGCGAGTCCGAGTACACGTACATGCCGGGGAACGGCGGCGAGAACACGCTCAGCCCCACGCTGTCGTCGTCGATCTCGCGGGCACGTTCGACGCAGTCGCCGAGCATCATGCGCCACCTGTCACCGTTGCTATCCACGCATTGCCTCCACGATTTCGGCGAACATCGCGACGGCCTGCGCCTCTTTGCGGCGCACGTTCTCGAGGACGGCGTGTTCGCGGTTGGACGCGACGATCACGACCCTGACGGGCCGTGTCTGGCCGAACCGCCAGCAGCGGCGTACGGCCTGGTAGTACTGCTCGTAGCTGTCGGAGAGCCCGGCGAACGCGACGTTGGCGCAGTGCTGCCAGTTCAGCCCCCACCCTGCGATCGAGGGTTTCGTGACGATCACTCGGGCGGTGCCGTCCGTGAACGCGAGAAGCGCTGATTCCTTCTCCTCCGGTGTATCGGAGCCTCGAACCTCAACCGCATCGGGGATCGCGCGCGCGAGCGCTTCCGATTCGGCGTTCAGGTCGCACCACACGACCCAGGGCTCCGGCGATCCGTTGACCATGTCGGCGACGATCTGGACGCGCTCCGTGATCGACTCGCGACGTGCCTGTCTGCGCTCCATCAGCGTCGCTACCGGGACAGCGAACAACCGATCGTCCGAGACAGCGTCCGCGTCGACCGACACCGTCTCGACATTCAGAGGAGGCAACGCGAACCCCTCGTCGGGATAGCCCATGTCGGCGGGTGACCGGAGAGCACGCGCCCACGTCGCAATCCACCGCCAATACAGATGCCCGGCGTGCCCTTTCAGCCGCCAGTGCGCTGCCTGCAATCCGTCGTTCACGAAGAACTCGGCGAGCATCACGCGACGGGAAAGCAGCCCCAGGAACTCCGAGTGTCCGCCGAGTTCCTCGTAGTCGTTCGGCGAAGGTGTCGCGGTGCAGCACAGCCGGAACGGGATCGACTGCGCGTATGCGGTCAACCACTGTCTCGTCTTGCCGTCGAAAGCCTTGAGGATCGAGGACTCGTCGAGCACGATCCCGGCCCACGAATGCCCTGTGAACCGTTCGAGCCGCTCGTAGTTCGTGACGTTGACGCCCGGCCGGACGTCCTGGATCTCACGGCAGACTGTGACGGGGACACCGAACTTCTGCCCCTCGCGCGCTGTCTGCGAAGACACCGCCAATGGCGCAAGGATCAGCACGTCCCCGGCTCGGTCGGCGACGTTGCGCGACCAGTCCAGCTGCATCGGTGTCTTCCCGAGGCCGCAGTCAGCGAAGATCGCGGCGCGCCCCTTCGCGAGCGCCCATTCCACGATCTCGCGTTGGAACGGGTACAGGAGGCTGCACGCCTCGGCGGCGAACCCGCTGTCGTCGGCGCGACGAAGCTTCGAGGCGATGAACTCGTCGTAGGGCAGCGAGCCGACGGCGTAGACGGTCACGCGGCCTCACGCTCCTCGAGCGCGTTCGCGACCTCGTACAGAACGATCGCGACGGTGGCCCACGCGGCAGCAACCTCACGCTGCGACCGATCGCCCGCCTCGGCCTTCTCCTCGGCCGCCCGTTTGCGGAGGTCGTAGTCGTTCGCGACACGACGGAGACGGTCAGCTGCCGCGGTCAGCGGGCACCTCCCGTCGATCCCTCAGCTGCTCGAGCTTCTGGCGAAGCGCGAGAGGGAGAGACGACGGGAGCGTTTCCGCCGCTAGCGTGTCCTCACCGGCGTCTGCCGGTAACGCGGGTTCGAATCCCGCTGGGGGCACTCCTGCATTGGGCGGAAACACGGAGCCCCACGTGAGGCCCCTCACAGTCTCCATCTCGCGCGCCTTGTCCTGGCGCCTGAGGTACACCATCGTCGTCTCGATCCGTGAGTGTCCGAGCAGCTCCTTCACCGCCACGAGCCGCCCCGGATACAGCTCGTCCATCCGCACCGCGAACGCCGCCCTGAGCGCATGCACATGCGTGCGGACGCCGGCGCGCGCGGCGACCTTCTTCACGGTGTCGTAGATCACCTTCGGGGAGCGCTCCCGGTTGCGGTGCGCGCGCCGGCTGGGGATCAGGTAGGCGTCGTCGCTCGCCCAGACGTGCTGTTCGTCGGCGGCGCGGATGATCGCGGCGAGCTCGTCTGGGATTGGCTTGATCGCGATCTTGCCGCCCTTCTCGAGGAACCGGATCGTGCCGCGGTCGAGGTCGACGTCACGCCGGCGCGCGTTCGACGCGGCGGTGCGGCGTGGCCCCATGTAGGCGACGACGGCGAGGCAGAGGATCTCCTGCCACCCGTCCGCGGCGGAGAAGAGCCGCTCGACGTCCTTCGTGGTGACGGTGACGACGTCAAGGTCTTCCGGCCTTTTCCGCCTGGGCCGTTGGATCCGGGCCATGGGTGTGTCGTCGAGGACGGTCTCGTCGACGAGGAACGCGAAGAAGCCGCGGAGGATCGTCACGTGCAGTGCGAGCGTGGACGGCGAGGCGTTGACCCACTTGTCGAGGAACCGGCGGCAGTGGTCTGGGGTGACGTGGTCGCAGTCGCGCTCGTCGATGAAGTCGGCGAACGCCCAGAGGATCTGCTGGTACTTCCGGCGCGTGGCGGGTGTGCGGCCGGCGCGCGCGAGGGTGCCGAGGTACGCGTCGATGGCGTAGTTGATGTCGTTCATGCGGCCCATCGTGACACGGGCGCTCACGCTGCCTCGTCCTTGTTGGCGATCCCGTCCAGGCGAGCGAGGAGGCCGCGGGAGTGTTCGCGGTAGAAGGCCGGCGGGATGCTGGGGTGCCGCAGCGCCTCGCCCATGTCGAGCGCGAGCCTCGCGAGGTCGGGGGCGAGCGCGATCAACTCGGCGCACCTCTCAGCGCGCTTCGGGTTCGGGTCGGGATGTCCCGGCAAGGTGCCGCAGAAGGCCACCGGGTAGACGTCTCCCGCACGGACGCGCCACGGTTCGTCCTCATCGACATGCCAGCCGTCCGCGTTCTGGAGCAGTTCGGCCAGCGTCACCGGGCACCATCCAGGCGGGCGAGCGCGATGGCTTCGACTCGGGCGCGATACTTCTCGAAGCGGTGCCGTTCTAGGACTCATCTATGACCTCTCTAGATTTAGAGGACTCGCAGCAACACCCGTTATGTGTTTCACAGCACACGTACGAGAACACGCCGTCGTGGCGGCATAGGCAGAGGTTCTGCTTGGTTTTCTCCTCGGTCTGCTGGAGCTTCGCGACGGTCGGGGCTTCGCCCCGAGCCTGGTTCTCCGCCGGACGGGTCACCACACCTGCCCCTTGCTCATCCGTCGCCACTGACGACGCATGTCCCGGGTGTCGTCCACCTGCACGACCCATCCCGGAGGCAGGAGCAAGAGGGCGAGGAAGATCCGCAGGCGGGTCACGCGCCACCCCCGTCCCCGGCCAGCGCGGCGCGGGCTAGCTTCCGCATAGAGCCTTCGACGCCAGCGGCGAACGTCACATCTTGCGTGGTCAGATCCGCTATCTCCCGCAGAGCGTCACGCAACGCGTCCTCACGTTCGATCGCTTGTGAGTACCCGGTCTCGCGATCCCGCAGCGCGGCTTCCAGTTCGGCTACCCGGCGGGCAAGACGGTCACGCTCCTCCGCAAGCTGCTCGTACTCGATCTGCTTGACGGTCACGCGATCACCCGTAGCCCGAACCACACCGAGCACGCGGCCAACGCGATGGCGAGGAGATAGCCGGTCATGCGGCGTCCTCGCCGTCCTCATCCGAGCGCGATCCGATCTCTGGAATGAAGGACAGGGGGATGCGCGTGCGCCTGGACTGACGGAACGCGGCGATCCAAAGCGCCGTCCACACGACCGTGAAGACGATCGCGATGGAAACGAAGGCGGCGATCATGCCGCGTCGTCCTCCTGGATCTCATGCAGTCGGCGAAGCTCCTTCTCGGCCTCCATCAGCGCCCACCGCTTCCGCTGCACCGAATGCCGGTGCAACTCCGGGTCAACAGTCCTTCCCTCCGCCGGCGCACGCTCAGCCGAATACAACTCCGCGCGGCGGCGGGCTAGCTCCTCCTCGAGCACCTGGATCTCCTCGTCGACCGGCAGGCTCAAAACGGTGCCTCCCCGAAGTCGGTCTCGCCCGCCTCGGCCGCGGTCCCGACCCGGTATTCGTCCCATTCCGATCCGCCGACCATGAACTCGGCGAGCGTCTCGACAGGGAACCCGGCGGCCTTCGCTGCCTTCTCGGAGAACTGCGGGGCGCGGGTCTTGTGGATCCGCTTCACCGCGAACGGGCCAACCGTGGAGTCACCGACGGGCACGTACTCGCCGAGCCGCGCCTGCGTCTCCTTCCGGCCTTCCTCGAGCGCGGCGAGCGCGCGGCGGTGCGCGGATTCCTCTTGCTTGATCCGGGAGAGCTCGGAGACGACCGCGAGCGCGTCGGCGTCCGTGACCTCCTCGGGGCCCGGGTCGACCCAGCCGTCGAAGCACGCCTCCGCGAACGGGCAGAGGCGGCCGCGGGCCTGCGACGGCTTGGAGCAAACGCGCGGCGGCAAGGATCCGCCGTGCTCGACCGCGACGGACAGGTCGTAGATGGCCGTGTCGATCCGGGCCACGTCCTCGTCCGTCAACTCGACGCGGAACACGTCCTCGCGGGACAGGTCGGAGGGGTTGATGAGGTAGAGCGCCCCGTGCTCTGCGTCCGGGTGGAAGCGGAGGTAGATCCGGAGCTGCTCGACCGCCATCTCGAACATCGGTGACGAGGTGGTCGGCGTCACGGTCGACTTCACCTCGACGAGCAGCTTGTCCGGGATGACGTAGATGTCGCCGTGCCCGGTTCCGAGCGGCCAGTCGATCTCGACCTCGGTGATCACGTTCGTCGGGCCGTGCTTCGCGCGAAGCTGCCTGGCGACGTACTCGGTGTAGAGGTGGCCGCGCGCGAAGTACCGGCGGGTCTGCTCGTCGTAGTCCGCGTGCGCCCAGCCGATGCCTCGTCCTGCGGCCATGCGGGCGCAGCGGGCGAGCTCGGAGGCGCGGAGAGCGGTCGGCGCGAACGTCGTCACGCGAGCGTCCCCTGCTCGTCTACCTCGACGGGCTCCTGGTCGATCACCTCGCCGTCGGAGGGGTCCACGACCGGCAGACCGGCGAGCGCCGGAACCTCAGCCGTCGCCTCGTCCACCTCGACGTCCGACGCGAGCACCCGTGTCTCGTGCTCCTCGAGGTCGCCGAGCGGGAGCTGCTTGAACAGCCGCTTCGCCGGCGTCTTCCGGTACATCTCCGCAGTGGACTGGTTCCACGGCGACCAGTCGAAGCGGGCGGACGGTGACTTGCTGCGGATCGTCTCGATCTCACCGCGCGACATGACGTCCAGGAACTTCCGGCCGTCCGCGAGCCGCGTCGCCACGGCGTAGGCGCCGATCAGCTCACCGCGCTCCTCGTCGAGCGGAGGCGGGCGGTGCTCCACCATCGGGTCGAACCCGAGCTCCCAGCGGAACTCGTCGTTTGCGTACACGCAGTGCGCTTCGAGGGAGTAGCCGTGGTTCGCGGCGATGTACCGCATCCCGCCGACCATCGGCCAGTAGGCGATCTTCTCCTTGCCGCGCTCTTTCACCTTCACGAGCGCCGCCTGCCGTCCGTCCGGGATGAGCCCGTCGAACGCGCACCGGACGAGGCTCGTGAAGATCGACTGCCTGTCCTGCACGTCGATCAGGTCGGGGTTCAGCTGGACGGCGAGCTTCGCGGTGCGGGTGAACCGCTCGACGCTGACCGACGGCGGGAGCGCTTGCTTGAGCTGCTCCTGGAACTCGGGCTTGTCGACGAGCGCCATCGTTGCCTTCACAGCGTCGTCGCGCTTCGCTACCGCCGTGCCCGTCACCGGACCACCTCGAACCGGCGCGACACTTTCCGCGACCACCGCGCGTTATCAGCAAGATCGGCGGCGTCCGCGTTCGCGAGCCGCAACGTGAGCTCGTCGTAGGCGAGTTCGGCGAGCCGCCGGCGCATCCGCTCCCGTACGCGGCGTTCCTTCCGGCGCCCCTCGATCTCGCCTGCGAGGTAGAGGGCGGACCCGGCGAGAATCAGGATGGCCCAAACGATCGCGGCGGTCACGACGCGTTCCTCCGCCCGTACTCCTCCAGCCGTGTGACGGCGGCGAGGTCGACGCGCTCGACGGTCGGGAACATCACGACACCCGCCGCCAACGCCTGCTCAGCCAGCATCCGGTCACGCAAATCCGTGACCGCCTCCATCATGTCCTCAAGCTCGATCGAGACGACGCCCCACTTCTCGGCAGCGGCTCGTTCGGCCTCCATCGTGAGCAGCGCCCTGTCCAACGCGCGGACGTGCTCGGGGGTGAACCTGACGACGGTCACTAGACTGTCCTCCTACTGGCCCCGGCCGCGCACGTCCCTCAAAGACATGCGGCCGGGGCCGGTCGTTGTTGAAGGCGCCGACGCTTCGCGCGCTCGGGGGAGAGCGACACGCGAAGCGACCCGGAACGGGAACGACTCGCCGTCAGTTCCCAGGAGGTCCGAGTGTGGTTCGGCGCCAGGGTTGAGCCCGCCGGGGTGAAAGTCAGCGGGCTCGACGAGACCCAGGCTTCCATGACCGCTACGAGGACCGGCCTCGCACGATCGACCGTGGGTCTCGTCCAACCCGGCGTCCACGAGCTCAAAGAACGTCTGCGGCTGGCTTCGCTCCCATGCGCGCTGACACCGGTACAGAGCGTCGAGCGGGGTCACGCTGCTTCCTCGAGCCACTCAAGGATCCTCCGCTGATGCTTCGCCCTCGGGACGACCGCGCCGGCCTCCCAGTTCTGCAACGTGCGAGGCGCCACACCGATCTGCGCCGCGGCCTCCTGCTGTGTCAACAGCCGCTCGTCGCGCTTCCCTTTGACACGCTCACCCAGCGGAACGCACTTGACACGCAACTTCATGCGACGCACCATATACGCATACAACGCGCAAGTCAAGCGCAGAAGGGTGCGGCGATGAAATCTGCGGCGACAAACTCACGCAACTTCCGTACGTTCCTCCTCGTGTCCCAACTTGAGGCGAAGCAAATCGGGGCTCGCCTCCAACTCGCGCGGAAGGAGGCCGGGCTAACGCAGGAACAGGTCGCGGAAATGTCGACCGTGTCAAAACGGTCGCTACAGGATTACGAGGCTGGCGTCACGATCCCGTACTCGAACTTCCGAGAGCTTGCCGGGATCTACGATCGCGACGTCGACTGGTTCCTTCACGGGGAACGGGAGGACACTGAGCCTCCCCTCCTTGAAGAAGTCGCAGCTTCGGTGGCTGGTCTGACTGAGGGGATGAAGGAGGCGATTGAGCGGCTAGCACGGATCGAAGCGCTGCTCTCGACCGGCGGAGCCTCCGACACAGGCTCCACGCGGCGACGGTAGCCGACGGTTCATATAGCAACCTGTTTTCCCCTTCCCCTGACAGCGGGACGATCCTTGCACCGCGCAACGATCCGGTCAACCAGACCAACGGATAGGTGACCTACCCAGAAGGGTGATCATGACGACGTCGACGAGCCCTTACGTGTGGGTGATCGCAATCGCGGCGTTCTGGATCCCGCCGTACTTCGTCGCGTCGTGGCTCGGCGACGTGAAACGCACCTCCGAAGTGGAACGCCCGGCGGCCTGGGCGCTGTTCGGGTGGGTCGGGGTGCTGATCTTCGCGCTGAAGAAGACGAAGGTCTCGCGGTTCCCCGAGCTTGCACGGCAGCGGTCGCGGATTGTGGCTTTCGTGTCGCTCCTCGCGATTTGCGGGTGCGTTGCCCTCGCCATCTACGCGTCAAACGAATCGGGCCGGGTCGACCACACGGACGTCGAGTCGGCGATGACACGGGCGTTCCAGGACCCTGCGAACGGAACGACGAAGGGCTACACGCTCCGCTCAGTGTCCTGCGTGCACCAGTCCGGCAACGATTTCACTTGCCTCGCGTCGTTCCTCGTGGATGCGACAGGACAGGATCAGTCGTTCTCGTACATCGCGACCTGCGACGACGCGCAGTGCGTCTGGAGGCCTGGTTAGGCGGCAGCGCGCCGCGGCACGTGGTGTTGCCGTCCGCCGCGCCTATCCCGTATCACGACGAGATCGGCTGCTTCAAGCAGCGCGAACAGCGCGGCGGCGTGCGCCCGGTTGCGGGCCAGTAGCCTCCGCGACGCGTCCCGGGCCTGCGACTTCACCGTCTCGAACGCCGTGACGCGAACCTCGGCGATCTCCTTGTCCGTGAGTCCGCGGGCGATGAGACGCAAGATGTCGTACTCGGCCGGGGAGAGCTCGACGGGCGGCTCGATCTCCTCAAGTCCGACCGCGAAGAGGGCGCCTTCGGTGAGGAGCCTCCGGGTCGTGGAGGCGTCCCCGGTCAGCGACGCGATCCACGCGGCCAATGATTCTTCGGGGTCGAACCCGAACCGTTCGACGCATCGGGCGCGGTCGGCTGAGAGCGACGGGAACCATTCGCCGCTCTCAGCCTCCCCCACGGGTTACTCCGGCTGGCTGCTGCTGAACCCCCACGGGATCGCGGGGTTGAACAGCACGTGCACGAGCGTCCCGACCGCGACGACCGCGACGTTGATCCCGGCGAGCTGGTCGGCGGTGAGGTTCCACAGCGAGAACAGCGCGCCGAGGTTCGCGACCGCGGTGATCGCTGCGGTGAGGGCGGAGATCTTCGTGAGCATGACCTTCTTCCTTTCGCTTAGACGAGCCCGGCGTGGCAGATCAGCCAGCCGAGCAACAGACCGACCAGGAACACGACAAGGTCGGATCTCATGGGCACCCCTTTGGTTGGAACCGGTCGAGCTGCCGCTGGTAGTAGTCACGGGCGATCCGGTACTGCGTCTCGTCGATGCTCTTGCGGCGGCGTTCGAGCTCGGCGAGCTGGTCTGAGAACACGAGCCGGATCGCGCCTTTCACCGTCTCGAGCGCGCGGCACTGCGCCGTCGTCTGCTTCTGGATCTCGTCATTGACGTGCGCGCGGTAGATCAGCGTCGCGCCCATCGCGGCCAACGCCAGCGCCGCGCTCGCAGCGCACGCCGCGAGCAGCACGATCCCCCGGCGGCCCACAACATGGTCGGGCATCAGTGCGTCGCCCCGAGCACGGTCGCGACGATCGCGATCCCGGTGATGGCGAACGTGGCGAGGAACCCGATCAGGATCTTCCGGATCGAGTCGACGGCCTCGGCCAGCTGCGCGATGTCTTCCTTCACATCAGCCACCTGTTGCTTGACGACTGCCGGCTCAAGCTGCTCGACGCGCTCAACGCGCCTTTCGAGGCTTGCCAGGCGAAACGCATATCCGTTCGCTGGTTCACTCAACAGACCCCTCCCTGCCCATCGGTTTAGCCGCAGTCCGTTGCGCCGCCGGTCATCGCGCGAGCTGGTCGAACGTCTGGACGGTCGCCTTGTCCGGGTGCCACAACCGCCGCGGCCCCGGCCACGTGAGGTAGTCCGTGAACGGGCCGCCGCCGTTCCCGTTCAGGTCGAACGTCATCGTTCGCCGGTCCCGGGGCACCTTCGCCTTGTCGAGCATCCCATTCGCCGCGCCGACCGTGTATGTGGCGTAGCTGGCCCCGTACACCTGCACGTCGATGTCCGCGCCCGCGACCGCGAGGGCGGTCGGGTAGTCGTACTCGCGAGCGAAGTTCGCGGTGTCGCTCGACAGCACCGACCAGCCCAAGGGCACCGGTGCGCCGCCGCGGTTCCAGCCACGAAGGAACGCCTGCGTCTTCGCGAAGTTGACCCCTTCGGCCCACGATTCCCCGTTTGCTTTCCAGCCGCGCAGCGCCGTGATCCGCTTGCACGTCATCGCGGCCTGGTAGCCGTCCTCTTCGGGGTCCGTGTCCTGCCCGTAGGTGCCCCAGCCGGCCAGTGTCCAGCCGGCGGCGAGGAACACGGGCAGCTCGGCCTCGTTCGCGTCCTGGTACGCCGGGATGTTCGCGAGCTGCGCGTACACGACCGACCAGCCCGTCTCCTTCGCGCGCGCGCGCGGGTCGCCCTTGAAGTTCGACAGGCCGCCCGCGGTGAAGATCGCGTCGCGCTGCCAAATCGCCGCCAGCGGAGACGAGGCGGGCGGGACAGGGACGTGCTGCGTCTCGCGCAGATAGAGCTCCCACGCGACGCGCGCCTCACGGTTCGACGGCGACGGCTTCCGCGTCCCCTGCGATGCGGCCTGCACCTTCGCCTTGTCCGTCGGCCCCGCGAAGAGCCGGTAACCCGCGCTCGCCACGATCATGTCCGCGAGCTCCCGGTCGGTCACCGCAGACTCCAAGGCCGGAACACGCCGAACATGTCCGGTACGCTCAAGGCATGCTCTTCGCGGATCTCGTAGTCAGCGACTCGAGCGGTTGCCATTTCTGGATCGGGTCGCGGCGCGGACGGGGATACGGCCAATGGCAAGGCGACTACGCTCACCGCGTCGCCTATCGGGCCGCGGTCGGCGAGATCCCTCCGGGAGGCCTCATCCATCACGTCTGCGGTGTGAAGCTCTGCGTCAATCCAGAGCATCTCGAGCTCGTCACGCGAAAAGGCCATGCGGCGCGCCACCGCGCCGAGCACTGCAAGCGCGGTCATGAGTTCACGGCGAACAACACGTACGTCGATCAAAAAACCGGCGCTCGTCACTGCGCGCGATGCCGCCGCGAACGCCAGAGAGCGGAGAGCTGGCAGGGTGGGATCGCCAACCGACTCAAGACCCACTGCAAACACGGACACCCCCTCTCTGACGCGAACTTGATCGTCCGCCCGAACGGGCGGCGTGCTTGCCGAGCATGCGAGAAAGAACGCAGGCGGAAGTGGGCGTCAACGCCGAAGGGCAGAGCGACCCTACGAAGGCTCGATGCCCAATACCGCGCGCGACGACATTCATCGCAGGCTCCAAGGACGGAGAACAGCGAGTAGATCGCTCCTGTAGTGGAGGCTTGTGCCGTACGGGCCGGCCTCGTTCCCGTTCGACGTGAAGATCGCCGTCGACGCGGTGCCCTTCTTCCGGCACGTCGTCACGTGGGTCGTGTGCGACCTCGAGCTCCCGAAGATCGCGAGGTCGCCGACGAGGAACGTGCCGTCGACCTGATCGTCGTCGTTCGCAGCGAGCAGCGTCCCGGTGTAGCCCCACCCGGACCAGTGAAGGCCGTTGGGGTCCTCGACCGGTGCTTTCGCGAGCCGGGCGCCCATGAACAGGGAGGCGGTCGCCTGCTCGCTGCAGTCGCTCCGGCCTCCCTTCGACGCGGCGACCCCGAGCGACCGCATCCGCCGGAACTGCTCGTAATGCCAGCGGGCCCGGTACACCTCCGTGCGCTCGAGATAGGTGGCGATCGCGTCGCGGACGTGCTTTTTCTCGGTCGGGGTGAGCCGCCGGCGGGCGGTGAGCTTCCCGAGGTCGCGGGCGCCTTCTGCGAGCGCCAGGAGGTCAGCGTGGTCGGCGGCGTGGATCGAGTCGTCGCCCTCGCCGATGGCGGGCGGTTCGGTGAGGATCGGGATGCTCATTTGTCGGTGATCAGCCCGGCCTCGCCCTGCTCGGACAGGAGCCGGTCGAGCGTCGCGTCCGGAAGCCACACGAGATGCGGGTAGTCGTCCCCCCACGAGTTGAGGAGCGGCACCGCTTCGAGCTGGTCTGCGACCGGCAGTTGGATCGCGGCGTGCACCTGGTCCACGCTCGTGGCCCACCGGTACGCGGCGATCCCGTCACCGGCCGCGACGACGCCGCTCTTCGCGCGCCTGGCGCCCTGCGTCCGAAGCACCTCGAGACCCGCGCGGACGCTCGTGCCCTCCTCGGGCGGCGTGTCGTCCCACTCGTCGATCAGCTGCGCCTCGTGGTACAGCCAGGGGGCGTCGTACTCGACACGGTTCAGGAGGCTCATCGCGCGGGAGCAGCCGAAACCGACGCAGGCGCCCTCGCTGCCCTGGTTGTAAAACTCCCACCAGGCGCCGGCGTCTGGCTGCTTCGCCTTCACGCAGATGCAATGCCCGCCGCGGACGTACCCGAGATGCCCGGAGGGGAGCCAGTAGCGGCCCTTGTCGTCCTGCTTCGGGTCGTCGAATCCGGAGTACCAGTTGATCCCGAGGACGACCGGGGTCGGCTTTTCCGGGGTGGCTTCGAGCGGGTATTTCTCGACGTGCTGGAAGTCGCCGGGTGTGCGGCGGCCGAGGGGTAGGGCGGACATGTTCATGCGGCTGCCTCCCTGGTCGGGTTCGTGGTTTCCATGACGTCGGGGCTACGAGGCGGGAGGCAGCGGCGGGATGTCCGCGGCAGATCCGCCGATACGGAAGATCCGGAACGAGCAGTCGCCGAGCGCGAAGTTCGTTCCCTGATGGTTCAGCAACACCGCGACCCGATATGGGTCGGTCGGGTCGACCGGATCGAATGCCTGCATCCCGATGGCGTTGAGCACTGACTTACTGTCGCTGGTGGCGGTCACCTGGCTCAGCGACGAATCTCCCTGCCCGTCTCCCAGGTAGAAGTCGAGCGATCCGAAATCACCGCCAGGGAACGGGCCTGAGCTCAACGGGCCATGCTTGATGAGGATCGATCGCTCGACCGATGCGTATATGCCACTCGAGACACGCACGGCGACCATCGCGATGTACAGGCCCGCTCGTTTGATCAGAAGGCCGGGGCTGTCGTCGGGGTCCCACGCGAACGTTTTCCGGTCGTTCGTGACCACCCCAGTCGATCCGTAGTCGAGCTCGGTGTCGGCCGTGATCGTTGCGCTGGTTGTCCGTCTCCCCTGGATGTACGGGAGCGCGACATCGAGGGGGTCGTTCGAGCCGAGCCGATGCTCGCCGGCGTGGCCCCTGATGGTCTGTTTCATGGGGTCGGCAACCGGTAGGCGCGGAACTTCAGCGTGGTCGACACCGACGGGTTCACGAACAGCGTGTTGTCGGCGTCCTGCTTGAACGTCGACGTGCGGAACGGGCCCGCGACGACCACGTCTCCGGCCGGCACGGCGATCGAGAGATTGTCGACCGTGAGCCCGTCCACCGTGAACGAGGGGTTCGGCTCGACCTCGACGGTCTGCGGTGACCCGTCGGTCGACTCGATCTCGAGCATGGTGCGCCCGTCGGCGCCCCCGGCGACCGAGTGGTCGTTCGCGGCGTCGGCGGTGGTCTGCGAAGGCTGCGCCGCGCCGTCGCGCGCAACCTCGGTGACGGGGATGGAAGTTCTCGCCATGGATGCCTCCTAGAAGGGGTCGACTGTCCAGTGCGCGGCCGGCGACAGGTCGTAGGACACGGTCGCGTTCGGGATGTCGCCGTCGAGCTCTTCCGCGCTCGCGGTGATCCCCTCGATGAAGTGGGTGCCGCCGATCCAGTCGGTGTCGAGCTCGACGATGTCCCCGATCTCGGCGCCCATCATCATCGCCCACGTCGCCGACGCCCGCGCGTCACGGTCGAGCAAAGAGCGGAGCGTGATTTTCGTGACTCGCGGGACGGGCTGCGCGTAATTGTTGATGATGTACGCGGCGAATAGCTGGCACTCCTCGGCGCCGGTGTTTCCGTTCGCGTTGTGCCGGAGGATGATGAGGTTCTCCGCCGACCAGGAATGCGGCCCCCACTTGTCGACCGAGGCTTGGTCGGTGAACAGCTGGTCGGCCATCACGATCTTCTGCGGGTGCCCCTCGGGGTCGGGGTAGCAGAGCGCGATGTTGTAGATCTGGTCGGTGCCGTCGGCCCACTCGAGCTCGCGGGTTTGGGCTACCCCAGCGGTGACGCGGCTTCCGGTTCCGACACGCCATCGGGTGATTCCATAGGCGTCGGGGTTGAACCGGGCGAAACGGCCACGGAACATAACCTTGCCGTTGTAGTCGCCCGTGCCGCCCATGAAGAGGTTGGACACGTCTGGGAATTCGGCGTCGGCGGCGTCTGCCAGCAGCTGCATCATCGATGCCCCTGGCGCATAGACGGACTCCTGCGTGTTGACGTTCCCGGAGAAGATCGAGCGGAGGTCGTCCGACCATTTCCCGTTGGCGAGGACCTGGATGATGCGGTCGTCGACCTGGCCGTCCTCGTAGAAGACGTCGCCGTTATCGGCGGTTGTCGCGGGTGGCACATTCCCCCAGACGCGCTGCGACGAGATGCCGGGAAAACGGAACTGGTCTGCGATCTCGATTCGGCCGAACAGGTCGAACGCGTCGACGCAGTCGATCGATAGCCGAGTGACGACTCCGGAGTGCTCGACGACAGCGGGTTTGCCGCGCAGGAAGCCGCGGTACATCGGGGCGTCGCGAAGCGTGATCTTGACGTGGGTGGGGAGCTCGGTGTCAGCGCCCAGCTCGCCGGTGAGGTCGTTCACGAGGATGCTCGCGGTGCCGGCCCCTGTGCGCTGGAACTCGTCTGTTCGTCCGCGGCGAAGCGTCCAGCCGGCGACGCGGAGCCCGGATAGCGTCGAGAGGGACTGCCAGTCCGGGAACGCCTCGAGCGCGTCGCTGTAGGCGATCTGGATCCCGTCTGTCTCGCTCATCCGAGTCCGTGCCCGATGCCGGCGAACCGGCCGCGTGTCTGGGCGGCCGGCCGGTGGCGCTGCTGGTGACGGGTGATCGCGCGTCCGATGACGTCTCCGTCGAGTCGGATCTCTGTGTGCACCTCGATCGGCGCGGTGGCCTGGAAGGGCCGCTGCACGTTCGCGGCAGGCGCGCCGAGCGCCACGCCGGCGGTGTTGAACTGCGACACGCGGCCCTGGAGCTTCAGGAGGTTCGGGACGTCCAGCCCCAGGTCGGTGATCTTGAGCGAGGAGAGGAGGTTGCGGGTCGCGGTCTTCGGGCCCGTCTTCTGCGTCTCGCTGTCGATGGTGCCGCGGATGGTGTCGAACAGCTCGACGATCTTCTGGCGGGTCTCGAGAGAGACCTTCCCGAACGCGCCCGAGAGCACCTTCCCGATCCGCTCGATCTGCGACTGCACCTTCGGCGCCACCTCGGGGCCGAGCCGGTTGGTCAGCTGCGTGAGTTGCCGGCGAAGGTTCGCTACGCCGGGGGTGCGCGCGTCCCCCTCGCCGGTGAGACCGAGCGCCTTGAACTGCGACGCCTGGATCTTGGCGGTGGCCTTCTCCTGGGCGGCGGTCGCGGCGGTCGCGCGGTCGGACACGATCGTCGCGCGCGCCTGGCGTGCCTGGAAGAGCTTCTGCTCGAGCTCGGTTGTGTGGCCCTCCACGGCGATCTGCGCGCGGATCGCCTTCTGCAGCTCGGTGTTCCGTTTCAGGTCGTCCTGGAAGCCCTTCGTGGCGGCGGCCTTGTCGACCTTCAGCCCGATCGCCTCGAGGATCGCGTCGAAGTGCTTCCGTTGCTCCGTGGCGGCCTTCCTGGCGGCGTTCGCTGCGTTCGCGGTCCTCGTGCGGTTCTGGTTGATCGCCTTTTGCGCGCTGTCGAGCGCGCTCCCCACGGCTCCCTGCGCGACGTTGAGGGCGTCGGCGACGGCCTTCGCGAACGACGCTCCGGTGTCCGGCGTCTTCGGCCGGCCCGCCTCGATCTTCCCCGCCGCGGTGAGGCCCCCATTGGCGGCCTGCTGGAGGTCGAGGAGCTTCTTGATCGCCCGGTCGACGGCAGCGACGAGCTTGTCGTTGTCGCCGCCGAGGCCTTGGATGTCGTGACGGAACTTTTCGAGGCCCTTCAGGTCGAGCTTCGACAGGTCGACGGTCGGGGTCTTGATCGGCCCGATGCCCTTGTCGGTGAGCTTGTTGAACTCGTTCGTGATCTTGTCGTGGTTGATCAGGATCTCGACGCCGACGGTGATGATCCCGAGCGCCCCGAGCCGCGTGAGCGCGGTGCGGAGGACACCGACCTGGGCGGCGCTGGTTTTCGACGCGGTGCCGAGCAGCCGGATCGGCACCAGGAAATCGGTGATCTTCTTCGCGACGAGCACGCCGACGAGGAGCCTGATGGCGTTCTCGAGGCCGCCCATCAGGTCGACCACGGGGGAGAGCGTGTCGCGGAGGGTCTTGAACGCGTCGGCGACCGCGAGGACGGTGCGCTCGAGCACACGGGCGCCCTTCTCCGCGGCCCGCTGGATCTTCTCCTGGTTCTCGGTCTTCGAGAGCCAGTTCGCGACCGCGCTCGCGGCGCGCTCCGCGGCCGGCGCGAACGCGGCGCCGATCGTGATGCGTGCCGTGTCGACGGCGGCGTTGAGCCGCTGGAACTTCTGGAAGGTGGTGTCGCTGATCGCGTTGAACGCCTTCTGCGTCGATCCAGCGGACCTCTGCAGCCGCTCGAAGATCCCGTTCACCTCACCGAACTGGGTGCCCACCAGCGCGAGCACGCCGCGCAGCGCCCGCACGTCGCCGAAGGCCTTGGAGAGGCCGGGGATGTCGCCGGCGAACGCGGTCTTGATCGTCTTCAGTGTCGCGAGGAGCCCTTGGTTCTGGAGCTCTTCCCGGAGGCCCTTCGCGCTGAGGCCGACCTTCTCGAACGCCTTCTCCTGTTGCGGCGTGACCTTCGTGAGGTTCGAGAACACGGACTGCAGCTGGGTGGCGGCGGTCTGCGCGTCGGTGCCGAGGCGGGTCATGGCGGCGAGGGCTGCGCCGACGTCCTCGAACGACACGCCGAGCTGCGACGCGATCGACACGACGTTCCCGATGACGCCGGCGAACTCGTCGGCTTCGCCCTTGCCCTCCCGGACGGTCGCGACGAGCACGTCGGTCGCTTTCTGCGCGTTCACGACCGCCGGGCCGTAGGCGTTCATGACGCTGGTGACGGCGTCGGCGACGGTCTTCGTCTCGCCGAGCCCGGCGGCGGCGGCCTGCGCGGACACCTTGAGGACACCCATGGCGTCGGCGGCTGCGACGCCGCTCGAGGTGATGAACTGCAGGCCTTCGGCGAGCTCCTGCGGGCCTTTTCCGACGGCGGGTGCGAGCTTCAGGATGTCGTCGGTAAGCCCTCCGATCGCGCCCTGCGCGACGCCGGACAGCCCCACGACCTTCTGCATGGTCTGCTCGAAGTTCGCGGCGGCCGTGACCGCGTTCTTCAGGCCGAGCGCGATCCCTGCGGCGCCGACGCCGGCGCCGATCAGGCCGACGCTCTTCGCGACGCTCGTGAACGACCGGGTGACGCTCGCGGAGAACGCGGTGGTCTGGGCGCTGGCGCGTCCGAGGGTTTTCTCGAGGCTTCGGGCGTCGCCGGCGACGACGACGAGCAGTCTCCGTGTGGCCATCAGGCACGCTCCCAGGTGGTCTCGAGGCGCTCGAGGACGCCGTCGACGCGGTCGATGATCTGTTCGGTGTTCCGCTCGAGCGCGGGCTCGAGCGCGCGCTCGTCGAGCAGGCCGGCGAGGTTCGGGCGCTTCCGTCGCTCGTCGCGGCTGGTGCGCCGGCGCGGTGCTACGTAGACGGCGGTCTTCGTGACGCCGACCCGCATCTCCGCCCACGGGTCACCCGGGGAGATGTTCTCCACCTCGCTCGCGGCGAGGGTCTCGGCGTCCGCGCGGACGGGCTCGGCGGTCTCCTGCAGCGACGCTCGCAGGTCCTTGTCGAGGTTCCCCTCGGCTGCTGCGAACGCGCGTTGGAGCTCGCGGAGCCCGTATACGCGGACAGGATCGGCCATCAGGCTGCTCTCTTGGGTACGAAGTCCCACATGGCGACGTACTCCCCGATCGACCAGTGCACGGTCGGGTCGAACCCGGGGAAGTAGTGGCGCACCCAGGGCGTGTAGAGGTGCGTGGGGTCGCGGATGATCTCGGCGAATGGGACGTTGCCGCCGCGGCACGCGGTCTCTAGGCGCCAGATCTCCTTCCGCCAGTTGCGGCGCCTTTGCGGCGTGCCCCCGTCCGGGGCTTGGCCGGGGGGCTGGTGGCGCCTCCGATGATCACGAAGTCACCGATCGATCTGTCCTCGATCGTTCTGAGGATGCGGGGCACGGACCAGTTCGTGGCGTACCGGAGGCTGGTCGCGATGAGCGCGAGCAACAGCGGGATCTCGGCCAGGTCGACCTCTTTCGTCTCGAGGAACGAGACGGGGTCGACGAAGTTCTGGATCAGCATCAGGTCCTTGCCGGTGTCGCTGGCGTGCCATTCGTAGAACACGCCGTCGAGCTCAAACCCTTCGCGCTCCGCGTCTGCCTCGGGTGCGGCTGGTGCTTCGGCTGTTTCGGCCATTGTCGGCCCCTCTCCTCGTGGTCGTGGTCGGCGTTTTCGCCTGTGGTGGCGGTAGCCCGGGGAGCCCTTCCCAGGGCTGGTCGTGGCTCCCCGGCTCCGCCTCGCGGGCCCTCATCGGGGCTAGGTGTTGCTCCAGAGGAACCCGTTGTTGTCGGCCGGGATGATCTCGACCGGGATCTCCGCCCGGGCGCCCTTGTCCCCCTGGAGGCCGGTGTAGGTGAGCAGCTGCCCGAGCCCACCGAACTCCGGGTTCGTCGCCGAGATCGGGTCGGAGGTCGGGCGCACCTTCACGTTGAAGGTGGTCTGGTTCTGGAACAGGTCGCTCAGGATGTCGTGCACCTGGCCGGAGGCGAAGTCCTGCAGCGCCGTCCCGGTGACCGAGTCCTCCCGTTCGCCGGCGAGGAACTCCTTCGCGTTCGTGGGGTTGAACCCGGACACGTCGACGCGCTCGCGTGTGCTCGGGGTGGCGACGTTCACGAAGTGGTCGGACATGTCGTGGCCGTCGATCTCGATGTAACAGTCCTGCATGAGGAATTTGGACATTGCTAAGTAACCCTCCTATCTATGTGTTAGAATCGCGGCATGGAAGGACTTGACCCACGCCCGTGTGAGAAGTGCGGACAGACGTTCAAACCCCGCCAACGAGGTCGCCCGAACCGTTTCTGCAGCCGCGGGTGCTACGCGGCCTCGACACGAGGCACGCATCGAACCGCGACGCCCAAAGTTCAACGACTCGTCACCGTCGATCCGGGGCACCCGCTCGCCCCGGCCTCCGGTCGAGTCAACGCGGCTCGACTTGCTCTTTTTGAGAAGATCGGCCCCGGAGCGCACCCCTGCCACTGGTGTGGCCGTTCGGTGAACTGGAAGCCAGGTAACGGGCCGAGAGCAGGAGTGATCGTTGCCGACCACTTGAATTGGAACCGAGCAGACGACCGCCCCGAGAATCTCGTCCCGAGCTGCGCCAGTTGCAACGCCCACAGAACCCGACGAGGCGACCGTGATCTCATCAGAGGAGGAGAGCTCGCCGTCCAGATTTCTCGAGGCGCTCGCACTCGTGCGCTGCCGCGCTTCTGCAGCTACTGCGGGAACGAGTTCGCTGCGATACCAGCGCTCCTCCGACGTGGGCGGGCCCGATATTGCTCCCGCGAATGCGCTTATTCCGCTCGCCGTCTTCATTAGGTGAGAAGGTCGATGGCCCAGTTGCCTACGAGCACGTCCGTCTGGCCGTCCCTGGTTCGTACGAACCGGTAGCCGCGGAACTGGGTGACGGTCAGGTCGGAGCAGGCGGCCGGCTGGCCGGTCAGAACGGTGCCCTTGTCGGTGAGGCGCTTCGTGAGTTGCCGGTCGGCAAGGAGCGCGTCAACGACGGAGCTGTCGCTCCCGGGGATGAGCCAGCGGTCGAACGCGGTATAGGCGGCCCGGCTGTCGACGCCGGGGACGACGCCTTCGATCAGGAGGTGCAGGGTGGCGCCTCTCCTGAAGTCGGCGAGGTAGTCGAGGTTGTCGAACCCTGCGACCTCGAGCGCGGGGCCGGTGGGGTTGTCGAGGAGGTAGGCGCTGACCTGGCAGTCCGGGACCGTGCGGAGGTTCGCGGCGAGGCCGCGGCGGATGGCTTCCATGTCCATAGGTCAGGCGGTTCTGGTTCGCTGCCAGCCTTGGGGGGGCCGGCAGCCGGCGAGGTTGACGGTCAGGGGGCCGCGGTGGACGATCTCGATCGCGCCGGCCTTCACTGCGCGCGTCTCGACGTCGGGCGGTAGTTCGGCGATGAACGTTTCGCCGGGACGGTGCTCGCGGTAGCGGAGCGGCCCCTTGACCTTGTAGACGCTCATACGAAGAGCGCCCGTCTGGAGAGGCCGTTGAGGAGCGCGCTGATCTGCGGGTCGGTTCTGGTGATGTACGCGGCGACCTCTCCGATCGCCAGGACGGGGAACGGGGTGTCTCGTCGGCGTCTCACGAGTTGCGTCGCGAGGAGCGTGGCGGCCTCGGTGATCTGCGGTGGGACGGCGGGCCAGCCGAACTTCCCGACGACCTCGACCATCCCGAACCGTCCGCGTGGGAAGTAGTGGCCGGCCAGCGAGGTGAGGTGCGTGTACGGCTGCCGGAGGAGGCTGGCGTTGCTCGGGCCGAGCGCGAAGTGCTCGTTGAGCGTCCAGTCCTGCCATTCGGCTGCGCCGGCGTAGTCGACGCGGACGCTGGTGAGCGCCGCGAGGTCGTCGATATACAGGGGCCCCTTGGCGACGGATGCGAAGAACCGGGTCTCGTCCGTGCCGCTCTTGCCGTAGGTGCGGCCCTGGGCCTGCTCGATCGCGCCGGAGGCGGCTGCTGCGACGGCGTCGAGGTCGTCGTCAGCGTACGTGGTGCCGGCGAGTGTGAGGCTGGCCTTGAGGGCGTCGGTGTCGACGTAGACGGTCACGCGGCCTCCTTCCGGTATGCGCCGGGGTGAATGAAGAGCCCGTCGGGCTGTGGGAGATTGTCGGCGACCGTGCTCGCGAGGTTGGCGAGCGCCCGGAGCGCTTCGGCGCGGTGCGGCGCGTCCTGCCAGGCCCGCACGAGCTCGGGTGCGGCATCGGCGAACGCGACGTTCTCGCCGAGCAGCACACCGAGCCGGTACCTCGAGTAGTAGACCTCCTCGGCCCAGCCGCCCATCGCGACCCGGAGCCGGTACCACGTGATGGCCTCGTGGACGTGGTCGAGGTCGTCGTGGGTGCGGGCGAGGTAGAAGACGGTGCGGGTGTCGCTCGGATCGTCCGCGAACGCCCGTGAGAGGAGTCCGAGGTCACGCTCGAGCTTCTCGACGGTGGCGCCCTTGCCGCCGTCGATCGCGATCCAGTCTGTCGGCTCGTGCAGGGCGGGACGGTCGCTGGCGAGGTAGGCGTGGGCTGCGCCGCGGTACTCGAATGGGTGCGTGGCCTTCGTGAGGAGCGGGAGCCGCCAGGTGAGGTTGCCGCCGAGGATGCGGAGCATGTACGCGTCGGCGGTGAGCTCGGGCCGGTCGCCGTCGATGTTCACGGTCATGTCGGCGTCGACCATCAGCACGTAGTCCGCTGTCGGCCTGGCGAGTTCGAGCGCCTGCGTGCGGTTCGTTGCGAACCCGTGCCAGGGACGTTTGTGCACCGATCCGGGGATCCCGTCGAGCGCTCCGCGCGCGATCTTGACGGTGCGGTCTTTGGAGCCGGTGTCGACGATCGTCCAGTGGTCGATCACTGGCCGGACGGTCTCGAGGCAGCGCTCGATCGTCGCCTCCGCGTCGCGGGCGATCATGGCGAGACAGACAGTCATGTGCTGGACGTCCGGCTAGTGACAGTTGTGCGGGTGTCGCCTACCGTGCGGCCCATGTCACGCGAAGAGCTGTTGGAGCAGGCCCGCGAGGTCATTGCGATCTGGGAGCGGTGGGGGACAGGCGACGAGCCGCCGGACGTGCTCGCAGCGCGGGCGACGATCCGGTTGCTTGGCCGGAAGCGGTTGTGGTTCCTTCGCACTAGCTGAACCCGATCACCACGACGTCGATGACCCGGTCTGTCGCGTCGTTCGAACTGGACTGCACTCTCGCCGCGAGCCGCTGGCCCTTATTGACGCGCAGCGGAACCCACGTCCACTTCGGCAAGACTTCCTCGCCGGCGGTAGCCCGGACGTACATGTCCGGCAGCACAACCGTCTCCGACCCGGATCCGCCGACCCCCAAATCCAAGAGCATGTTCTGGGCGGTGTTCGCGGCGTTGTTTCGGTTCCCGAGACAGATCACGCACGACTCGAACCCGTTGGTCAGCGAGGCGCTCAGCTGCGCCCACGCTCCCTTTGTGTGCGTCGAGGCGCCAGCGTCAACCGCCGTCCCACCAGAATCCGACGTGTCCGCCCCGTAGGTCGTCGCGACTCGCCGGGTAAGAAGTCGCGCGTCACCTCCGTCCAGGAGGATCAGGTCAACCCGGACAGCCACCGCTGCGGTGTCAACAGACTGCGCTCGGGCGCTGATTCGTGTTCCGGGAGGGATCGGGATGGGGAAGAACGCCTTGCCGGGAGGCGTGTCACCGCCCCCAGCCGTGAACAGCAGGTTCGACAGGATCGCGACCTCCGACCCCGATCCGCCGATCGCGATATCCACGAGATAGTCGGTCAGCGCGGTGTCGCCCGGCTGGCAGTTCAGCAGGAATCCGTCGGCCTGCTTCGACGTCGACGCCACAAGCTCAACCCATGACGTCTTCGTGTTTGCAACCCCGCCGACAGTGATCAGCGTCCCGGCGGATGACCCGGAAACCTGCCCCACACCCGTCGCCGACACCGGCTCAAACCGAGGAAACACACCGTCCAAGCCCTTCCCAACGAAGAGGCGTTTGTCAGCAGTCCTCAGCATCTAGTAGTCCAGCCGGTTCACGTACCCGTACACCACAACCACGTTCGCAGCGGACGCGGACGCGACGATCACCGCGCCGTTCTGCGCCGGCAAATCCGCCGCGACAAGCACCAAGCCCGCCCGCGCCGGAACCGTCAACCGGATCAGGTTGTCCGGGTCCGTCGTCCCGCCCCACCCAACGAACAACTCCCGGTCAACCGAATCCGTGTTCGTCGCGAACAACGTCACGAGGTCATAGTCCGTGGTGCCCGACACCGCCGTGTGGATCGTCGTGTCCGACCCATCCAGCGGCGAAGCCGTCGTGACCTTCACACCCTTCCCGTCGGTCGAGCCCGACAGCTTGATCTTCGTTGCGGTAGCCATCAGGCGAACACCTCCATGTGAACGATCAGGCTCACGTCATCAGGGGACGTGCCGGAGCCGCTATCACCAGTCGGGCCGGTAGCACCCGCCGTTCCGGTCGGCCCCGTGGCTCCCGTGGCGCCAGTCGTCCCGGTGTTTCCGGTGGGACCCGTCGCGCCGGAAAGCCCTGTCGGCCCTGTCGCGCCTGCGGAGCCAGTTGCGCCCGTTGCACCGGCAGCGCCGGTGGCCCCGGCCGGCCCGGTCGCACCGGTAAGGCCGGTCGGGCCCGTGGCTCCGGCGGCACCCGCGTCACCGGAAGGCCCGGTCGGGCCCGTAGCGCCAGCGCCCGTTGCTCCCGTCGGGCCCGTCGGCCCGGCAACCGTCGAGTCGGCGCCCGCAGGCCCGGTGGCCCCAGTCGCTCCCGTCGCCCCGGCCGCGCCCGCGGAGCCGTCCGCGCCGCTAGGGCCAGTCGGGCCTGTAGCGCCGGTCGCGCCCGCGCCGGTCGGGCCCGTCGCACCGGTCGCGCCAGCCGAACCGGTCGCGCCAGCCGAACCGGTCGCGCCCATTGCCCCCGTGGGGCCGGTCGCACCAGCCCCCGTCGGCCCCGTAGCACCAGCCGCCCCAGCGGAACCCGCCGGCCCCGTCGCGCCGGGGACGCCCTGGACACCGGGGCTCGTGACCTCGACCGTCTCGGTGACGGTCTCGGTGATGACGATGGTCTCGTCGGCCACCTAGCGAGTCACCTCCAACTGGGCTCGCTCAAGGTAATCCGCAATCTGTCGCAGCCTCTCGGGCATATCCGCAGCCTGACCAGCGGCCGCGTTGCACCCCTTGCAAAGAAGCCCCCGGATTGAACCGGTCAGATGGCAATGGTCGACCTCGAGGCGCCGTTGTTCGGTCGGGCGTTGGCCACATGCGGCGCAGATGCCTCCCTGTGCGTTGAGCATGGTGTCGTAATCCGCGCTGGTGATTCCGTATTTCCGGAAGAGGTTCCGGTCGTGCTGGTAGACGAGAAGACGCTCTCGATTGCGCTCGCGATAGCGTTTATCCCTCGCTCGGAACTGTTCGGGGTTCCGTCGGCGATAGTCGCGGCAGCGAGCGGCGTGGCAGCCTTTACATACGTACTTCTGAGACCCGGTGTTCGGCCCCCCGCAGATCGAGCATTTATCCATTAGGGGCGGGTGACCTCGAGGGAGACGACGAACTTGCCCATCATCAGGCGCCGGACATGCGCGTCCGAGGGGACGAGCTCTAGGTCGTACCGCCATTTCCGGTCGCTCGGTGTGGCCGGCAGCGCGGCTGTCTGCGTCGCCTCAAGCTCGAGCAGGATCACGCCGTCCGTCGGATCGGCCTCGCCGAGGGTGATCCCGTCGCCGTCGGTGAGCTCGAGCAGCGGCTCGCCGGTCTCGTCGACCGTGCGACGCACCTGCATGCGGGCCGTGAACCCCGTGAGGTCGATCGGGTCGTCGTTCGCGTCCTTCCAGACGAGGCGCTGCGACCAATAGGCGCCCTGGAACACCTCGAGCTCTTGGACGGCGGGCTCTTCAGCCATCAGGCTGCGACCTCCAGTCGGGGTACGAGATCGAGCGCGCACGGATTCTGGCCAGCGTGGGCCCAGTACTCGACGTCGATGCTGCGCTCACGGAACGGGGCCTCGTCGAGGTAGTTGCGGCCGCTCGGGCCGGACACGTACACGGTGCCGCCGAGCGTGGCGACCATCTGCGCGATCCGCTCGCTGATCGGGGCGAGCGCGCTGCGCTGTTCGCTGACGGCGGGAACTGCGTGGACGTCGTCCAGGTGGGACTGCCAATGCTGTTCGCCGTGATACTCGAACGAGTCGAGGAGCACGCTGAGGATGGCGGCATTGAGCCCGACGAGCAGCGGGTAGCCGCGCCGGATCTCACGGCACACGAGCTCGGTCACGTCGCCGGGCCACGCCTCGGCGAGCCGTTCGCACATCGCTTCGCGCCACGCTCCCCGCGGGTGGCCGATCCGGAGCCGGTTGATCGGCGCGAACGCGGATCCTCTGGCGACGGGGACGGTGATCCAGGTGCCGTCGGGGAGCCGGTTGCGGTTCGTGAATCCGCCCTTCGTCCATTGGACGGTGTCCATCCACACGACGGCGTCTGCGGCGAGGACCTTCGTGAGGACGCTGGCGCCGGGCAGGAAGTTCGGCTGGTGGAAAGTGACTCTCACCGGTGCATCACCAGAAGCGCGTCGTTCTCTAGCCGGGTCGCGTCGATGGCGAACCTTCGGGCGCCGAGCGAGCGGGCCCACGCTGCGAGCTGAACGGGGTCATAGGTGAGGCACGCGGCGTCGGTCCCGCGGTACAGGGACACGACGAGGGTGCGCCGGGTGCTCTCCGCCCAGAGCCTGGCGACCGTGCGGTAGGTGTCGTCGATCGACCAGCGGTCCGCGAGGTTGAACGGGCCGATCGCGACGACATGGTCGAAGAGCTCGGCCGGTATCTCGCTGACGATCGTGGCGCCCTCGCGGGCGGCGCGGGCGAGCATCCCGGGGGCGGTGTCGTGACCGAGGTACGAGACGTGGTCGGGGAGGAAGTGGCGGAGGCGGCCGGTGCCGCATCCGAAGTCGAGGAGGGTGTCGCCGGCGCGCAGCTCGAGGTGCGCGAGGACGGCGAGGAACCTGGTGGTTTGTCCGCGCTCAGACCACATCGCGGCGTCGCTCGAGGCGTGCGCGTTGGCCCGGGCGCTCCATGCGGCCGGCGTGTTTTCGACGGTGGTTGTCATCGGTGCGGTTGGTGGAGAGGGGCCGAGGTGAACGCGGCCTCGGCCCCTCCCCGGGGCACCGGCTAGATGCCGGTGATCTTGCAGAAGGCGGCCGGCCGGTACACGGCGAGGGCTGCCCTGAGCTCCGCGCGGATCGCGAGGAGGTTCTTGACGAAGTAGTCGTCGTGCGAGTCGCTGACCTGCAGGGTCACGCCCTGCCGCATGACGAGCTGTGCCTGCCGGAAGTCGCCGACGAGGCCAGTGTTCTCCGTGATCGCCGTGGTGGCGAGCACGGGGATGCCCCAGATGCGCATGGGGCCGGCGTCCATCGGCGGGCCCCAGATGTAGAGGCCGTCGGAGGTCTTGAGCAGACGCACGGTCTGCCAGTCGTTCGGGTGGAAGATGCCCCAGTTGGGCTCGGAGAAGGCCGTGACACGCACCTTCGTCATCGCCTTGTACGTCGCGTCCGGCACCGTGTCGCCGCCGAGCGCCTGCGTCTGCAGGCCGGAGCGGTCGAGGATGCCGGACAGGTTCGGGGCGGTGCCGTCGCCGACGAGCAGCTGCGAGTCCAGGCGCTGGCGCACCATGAACCCGAGCCGGTTGTCGATGTACGAGCGAGCCTGCGGGACGTCCGCAAGCTGCTCGTCCGTGACGGGGAGCACGGCCGCGATCTTGCGGACGGGCTCGTTCCGCTCGGTGAGGCCGAGCGACACCTCGGGCTTCGTGCCGCCCTCGGAGACCTCCGCGGCGCTGTTGGAGAAGAGCGTCTCCTCCATGTAGATGATCGAGGGTGCCGTCGTCTGCCCCTTCGGGAAGATGTCGACGACCTCGACCGGGCGCGTCGCGTAGTCGACGACGTTCGGGCCGCGGACGTCCGGGGGCGCCCAGCCCGTGGTGGTCTGGAACGTGTTCGCGAGCAGGTCGACGTCGAACTCGGCCATGTCGGTCCGCTTCAGGCCGGGCTTCCAGGCCTTGAACGGATCGGACTGGGTGAAGAGCTCGCCGAGCGTCTGCATGCGCTTGGCGTCGCGGCCCCGCGCCTGTGCGTGGCCGGGATGGGGCTCGACCTTGCCGAGCTCGTCGACTCGCGTCTCGATCCCGGAGAGGGCCTCTTCGGCCTTCACCTGGTCGTGCAGGTCGTTGAGCTCGCGGTCGAGCGCCTGGATGCGCTCGACCTTCGTGGCGCTGTCGCCTTCGATCGCCGTGACCTTCGACATGTCCCGGTCGGGACCGGCCTGCTTGAAGATCTCGGCGAGCTCGGAGCGCTTCGCCTCGAGCTTCCCTCGAAGCTCGGTCAGCGTGGTGCTCATGCTGCCTCCTGGGTCGCAAGGCCGTGCCGGCGCGCGATCGCGTTGAGCTCGATCGCGTCCAGGGTGGCCTTGTGCTTGTTCGGGTTGGTTGCGGCCAGGACGCCGTCGATGGCGTCGGCTGCGTCGCGGAGCGCTCCCGGACAAGCGGCGAGCGGTTCGCGCTTGGCCGCCGAGAGGCGGCCGTCCTTCACCTCGGCAAGCGAGGGAAGGAGCTCGGCGAGCTCGAGCGCGCTGTCACGCAGCGCCTCGATCCTGCCGGCGATCGTGAGCCCCTGGCGGGGCTCGAGGTGGTGGGCGACCGTGAACGCGGCGAACTGCTCGGCGTTGCTGGTCCTCCAGGTGCCGGATGCTGTGCTGAACGCGGAGCCTCCGCTCGAGGCGGCTGCGCCGGCGGCGCGGGCTACGACCTCGTCGAGGGTCGCGACGCCGTCGACCATGCCCTGCTTCAGCGCGTCGGTCGCGACGAGCACGCGTCCCTGCCCGTAGCCGTCGCGGACGGTGGCGTCGGTGGCGCCGCGGCCGGCGGCGACGTCCGCGACGAACATGCGGTACGCGTCGTCGACGCGGGCCTGGATCGCGGCTCGGGCGTCGTCGCTCAGGGGCTCGAACGGGTTGTCTTCGGTCTTGAACTTGCCGGCCGAGATGAGGGTGGTCTTGACGCCCTCCTTCTCGAGCAGCGCGGAGATGTCGTCGTGGGCGGCGAACACGCCGATCGATCCGACCTTGCCGGAGCGGGTGACGAAGATCTCGTCGGCCTGCGCGGCGATCCAGTAGGCGGCGCTCGCGGCGAGGGTGTTCGCGACCGCGAGGATCGGCTTCGTGCCGCGCGCGGCCCGGATCTCGGCGGCGAACTCGGTGACCATGTCGACCTGGCCGCCGGGGCTGTCGACGTCGAGCACGATCGATCCGACGTCCGGGTCGGTGAGCGCGGCGTGGAAGGCGCCTCTCAGCCGGTCGATGGAGGTGCCGCCGCTCATGTCGGTGAACAGGTCGGCCTTCGGGGTGATGACCCCGTGGACCGGGATGACGGCGACGGCGCCGGCGCGCTGCGCGTTCTTTCGGGCGGGCCCGGCGCCGATGCGGGCCTCGATCTCCTCGCGGGTGAGGCGGTCGCCGGCGGCGCGGATCGCGACGAACTCCTTGATCGACGCGAGGGTGCGCGGCAGGATCGCCCAGGGGGTCTCGAGCACGGAGCGAACGACCTGCGGGTAGCGGCCGTCCTCCCCGGCGGGGCTGGTGTGTTCGCTCATCAGGGTGCTCCTTTAGGTCTGGATCAGGTCGCGCCGGTCGAGCATTGCCTCGACTGCCGACGCGATCTCGGCCGGAAGATGGTGGGCGGTGCCGTTCCCGTTCCCGTTCTGGGAGGGGGTCGGCACGGTGCTGCCGGCTTCTCCGGCTGGCACGGTGACGACGTTGGCGGGACGCAGGAACACGTTGTCGCGGTTGTCGTCGACGGGCAGGTCGAGGGCGCGGCGGAACTCGGAGACCATCTCGCCGCCCTCGCGGAGCCCGACGGCGTGGCGCTGCACGAGCCGGTACAGGTCCTCCTGGAGGACTCGCACCTTCGAGAGGTCGAAGCCGAACCGCCAGAGGAACGGGTCGCCCTCGAACTCGCTGAGGAGCTTCCAGCGGATTACCTCGGCGAGGATCCGCTGCGTCGGGATGATCCCCGACTCGTAGGCGGCCTCGCGCGCCTCCGCCATGTTCGTGAACGTGGATCGGTCGAGGCCTGCGCCGAGCCCGGCGACGATCGCGGGGACGCCCATGACGGCGGTGACGCGCTCCTCGGGGATGCGGCGGAGCTCGCGGAGCAGCAGCTGCTCGGGCGAGAACCCGAACTGCTCGATTTTCGTGGCGCCGGTCATGACGATCGGTTCGCCGCGCTTGTCGCCGGTGAACTTCGCGAGCAGGCCGGCCTTCGTCTCGGCCGCCTCGTCGGGGGCGACGGTGACGCCCTTCTCCGGGCTCACCATCAGGCCGGGCACGCCCATGTTCTTGAGCAGGCTGGCGGTGAACTGGGCGGCCTCCTGGTCGGTGAACACCTCGCCGAGGACGCTGCGCAGCGGCGAGCGTCCCCGCATCCGGTTGTCCGGGTCGATCCCGAACCGGAAGTGGACGACGTCCTCGACGGCGATCTCGAACGTCTCGCCGCCGGGCGTGTACTCGTAGTGGGTGATCAGGTTCTGGTCGTCGCCGATCGGCTCCAGCAGCCACGAGGGTGTCCACCAGAGCTCGCCGGGCTGGCCGGTGCCGTTGCGGAGCTTCAGCCAGTAGGCGTTCCCGTCGACGGCGTATTCGGTGACGGTCGCCATCCACATCTCGACGCCGGTGTAGAAGCCGTTCGGCTTCTCGAGGAGGCGGAGCATCGGGTGGTCGCGGTGCTGTTTCTCCTGGCCGTCATCTTGCTTTTCCCACAGCGCCGGGGGGGCCTCGGGGAAGGTGCGGGCGACCCAGAAGAGCGGGGCGGTGACGGTGCTCGAGTTCGTGCCGTCGCCGACGTCTCGGAGGTAGTCGTGTCCGCTCGGCATCCAGAACCAGCGTCTGGACGAGCCGGCGCCGCGGAACACCATCTGGCCCATCTTCCGGATGCCGTTCCCGACGAACGCCATCAGCCGCGCGCCTCTGCTCGGCGGCGGCGGCGCGTGGGTGATGCTCCCGACGGGCCTCGGCGGGTCGGGGCGGCCGGTGACGTCGAGGCGGAGCTTCTGGAGGTGTTCGCTCATTGCCAGACCTCCACTCGGGCGGTTTCGCGGTTGCGCCGGTAGTCCTTCGACCGCTGGTTCCGTTCGTCGCCGCGGTTCCAGTTGTCGTGCTCGATCACGAGGTGCTCGCGCAGGTCGACGGGGTCGGCGACGTGGAGGTGCTCGCCGTCGCGGATGTAGCCGGAGTGGACGACGACGACGGTGGTGCCGGCGCGGTACAGGCGGCGGTTCATGCCGGCCCGGGGCGGGTCGGGGTTGTCGGCGGTCCAGCCCTGGTGGAGGTTGCGGTGGGTGACGATGCCGACGTTCGCGTCGGTCGAGTCGAGGCCGGCGCGCACGATGTCGCCGTCCGCGCGGGCGATGTACTCGTCGGCGTCGATGACGAGGATCCAGTCGGCGTATTCGCCGGCGTCGTACATGAGCGCGGCGCGCTTGTGCACCTGCGATTCCCAGATGTCTCGCGGGATCCGCACGCGCGCGGCGATGCCGGCCTTCCGTGCGGCTGCACACACGGCGAGCTCCTGCTCGGAGCCGCTAGACGGGCTGGCGTCGGGGAAGTGCTGCCAGGCTCCGTCGAACGCGACGAGCTCGTCGACGACGCCGGCGAGCGAGAGGATGCACCGGGTGAGGAACTCGGGGGGTTCGTCGTACCAGGCGAGCGCGGCTGCGACCTTCACCATGAGGTGCCCCTTCGTCGGGTCTCGCAGACGTGGACGCCTTGCCGGTCGGAGCCGACCATGATCCACCGGCGGAAGTCGACGAGCCGGTCGTACCGCTTCCACACCTCGCCCACGGAGCGGAACACGCGGAGGTGCGACTCGCTGTCGAAGTTCGGGACGGTCAGCAGCAGCCGATGCCCCGGCGGGATCTTCGCGACGAGCGCGCGGTCGTCCTCGAGGTGCTCGAGCACCTCGGTGCACGTGTACACGGTGTTGCCGGCGCGGAGCGGTTCCGGCTGCCAGTCCTCGAGCGCGGTCTCGAGCCATTCGGTCTCGGGCGCCTCGTGGGGCTTCGACCGCACGTAGCGGCTGGCGGCGCCGAGCGCGGCGGCGCTCCAGTCGACGCCGGTGACGCGGGCGTAGTGGCCGCGCCGGTACAGGAGTTCGACGAACCGGCCGGTGCCGCACCCGAGGTCGACGATCTCCTCGTTCCGGTCGATCATCCGCGCGACCTCGTCGTACATGGTCGCCCACGGGCTCGACTCGAGCGGTTCCATCGCCGGGGCGCCGGGCTCGGTCATCGCGACGTCGTACCAGGCTGCGTCGTACACGGCGGTCGTCACAGCGGCACCACCGCCATCGGCCTCCGGTCTTCGAACTCGAGGATCCGCCAGGCGCCACGGTTCCGCATCACCTGGCGCGCCTCGTCGACCACGCCGGCGGGGTAGCGGGTGCGGATGTACTCCCAGATGTCGCGGCGTTCGTCGCCCTCGGAGAAGAGCGCGCGCAGCGACGAGTAGTCGTTCAACTGCACGTCGGCCGACTGGAACCCGACGACCTGCAAGGGGTGCACGTCGACGTACTCGAACTTCGGGGGCTTCCCGTGCGCCCTCGTGATGCTGTTCCAGATCGACGTGTCGATCCCGCGCGCGCGGTCATCCTCGGCCGGCCGATACGCGACGGGCTCGAGCAGCGCGGCGGGGATCACGCGGATCCCGTCGCCTCCCTCGTAGTCGACGTTCAGCACCTGTCCGCGCCACCCATCCTGGTGGACGATCGTGAACCGGCGGTGCGCCCCGATCGCGTGCTTCCGCTTCGGCACCTGGGCGGCGATCAGCTCGGGCAGCACCATGTTGTCCGTACCGAACGGGACGACGTAGTCGACCTCGAGATAGCGGGCGGCGTACTCGATCCCGTCGTTCCATTTCCGCCCGAACGGGAGGTTCTCTTGCTTGACGGTGGCGAACCCGAGCTCGTCGGCGACGTCGAGGTTCGCGTCGTCCGCGACCACGACGGCGGTGGCGCGGATGCCGTGCTCGAGCAGCTCCCCACACGTCGCCGCCAACTGGCGGAGGCAGACGGCGGCGAGCTCGAACCGCTGATACGCAGGCACGACGAACGCGAGTGTCTTCACACCACGCTCCAAGACGTCGTCTCCTCAGCGGGCTCCCCAACGGCCTCGCTGTACACCATCGACGCCGCGTCGAGACCATCGATCACACGGCGCCGGCGCGCGGCCGTCCGAACGGTCCGCGACTCCTTGGGCCGAACGAACCGCTCCTTCCCGTCCAGGAGCACCTTCACGTGCGCGTTCAGCACATGACGCGTGAGGCCCTCGTGCCCCGAATGCCAGAGCGTCTGCTGCCGAAGCCCACGCATGAACGCCGCGTAGTCGCGCGCCTTGTTCGGGTTCCCCTGCGCCCGATCGATCACGAGAAGCCCGAGCTCGTCGCTCATCCACCCGGCGATGTCCTGCGCCAAGCTCATGTCCATCACGACCCGCCGCACCGGGTTCCGCCGGTGGATCCGCAGGAACGCCTTCTTCACCGTCTCCGGGTCAGTCATCGCCCCGGTCGCGGGCGGCTCAACGATCTCCGCGTCCCCGAGCAGATGGTCGCCGTCCGGAAGCTCGTACAACGGGACGAACGCGGTCGTGTCGTTCGACCACCCGAAGTCCGCGCCCACGTCGACCCCTTCGCCCTCCGGGATCCGCCGCTTCGACTTCTGGGCGCCCCACTGCGATTCCGTGATCGCCGCCTCAGCCGCCCGCGTCGGCAGGTTGCACGTGAACCGCCGCCAATGCCCCAGCCGCCACGTCGGCTTCGAACGCTTCTTCGCAAGCGCCTCGACCGTCTTCCACGACGCAGGGTTGGCCTCCGCGACAAGCTCGAGGTTCTCCGGGTCACCGTCCTCGGGCAGCGCGTACTCGTGCAGCACGACACCGTTCCCAGCCGCCCGCACGAAACAACGCTCCCGCGTGATCTCCGGAGCGGTCTGCCGGATCCGCTCCCGCAGCTCCTCGAACGCCGACCCCGGCTCCCCCGCAGTCGACGCGATCACAAGCTGCCCATCCGACTTGTCCAGCTTCCCCGACCACGTCTCGTACAAGTCCATCTCACCCAGCCGATGGAGCTCCTCGATCACCGCCAGGTCCGGGTCGACCCCGTCACCCGACGCCGCATCCGACGCGAAAATCTTCAGCGCCCCGCCACCCTCCCGATGCACAATCTGCCGATAGCCGGGATGCAGGCGGAACTCCTCCTCCAGATCGTTCCGTGTCACGAACCCCGAGCAGATCCGGTACGTCAGATCGACAGCCTGGTCACGCGCCGACGCCGCAACAGGCACCCACGCCTCCGGTGTGAACTCGATCGTGTACAGCACGATCAGCGCCACGAAAGTCGTCTTCCCGTTGCCCTCCGGCAGAACAAGCCAGAGCTCCGCGAACACCGGCCGCCCATCCCCATCCCGGGCGAAGAGATCCTCCAGGAACCGCTCCTGATACTGATCCAGCCGAAACGGCCGACCATCCTTGAGCTTGAAGCCGGACGACCATCGCTTGAAATGCGCGACCGTGAACGGCTTACCACGCAACGCGCGACGAGCTCGACTCGGCACCGGCCTCGACTTCGCGTCACGACACGAGTCGCAGTATGACCGCGGCGACGTCCGCGACCGATCCTCGAACTCCGACCCGCACGAAAGGCACTCACGCACGACCGCGGCACGTTCCGCCACGGCGCTCACCGGTGAGAGCCTCTGACACTCGCGAAAAGGCTTTCCAGCACAGTGGGATCCGAAGCTTGGAATTCACGTGACTTGAAGTCGCGGC
>JADMIO011618419.1_pt1 | contig 34541 bp, 32 predicted proteins | sample 8958161 | NCBI WGS metagenome assembly JADMIO01 (sample SAMN16585339, study PRJNA669376) | soil metagenome | isolation source: Crop rotation soil | place: USA: Cullars Rotation, Alabama | collected 2011
GGCCTTCTGACTTGGAAAAATCCTTTTTCGACATACAATTTATGTTTTGAGAAAATTTCGTTTTTCTCCATAAAAAAATTATTTTTTTATAAGTTGGCCGCCCTCTAACATTTTGACCATTTGCGCCATTGGTGTGTGCTGCACACGTTTTGTGGGGTTGAGATATAATGCAATTAGTGCACTTCTCAGTGAATTCGTTATGAAAATAAAGAATGATTTATAACAGACAACTTTACAGCACAATATCGTCATCGCTTCCACCTTTTGTTTACAATTTGCAGTGTATTTTATTTTCATTAACTGAGTGATAACACAAGCTATATGAAAGCAATGAAAGTTAGAAAATCACCAGAAACAAAGATAGAAAACAGAAGCAATTTAATAAATTACGGTTAATAAGACAATTCTAATTTTACTGGATGGATTCAATGAAATTTCTACAAATGTAACGTCTGAATTTTTAATGTTGGCGCAGAATAAATTTCATATTCAATTCATTATATCAACACGATGTCATAAAACGTCATTACAACATTATGTGAAAACTTTTCACTTTTCAGGAAACACCAATTGGATCATAACACCGTTTCACACGCCCATCGTTCAAGCATTTCTGAATTCCGGGACAAGAATCGTCACTTGAACATTTATCACACAAATGTTCATTGTGCATTCACTATGTGTTGTTAGATTCGATATGCTTGCACATGTTCTATTGCACATGTCACCGGTGTGTGTTCGATGATGAGAATATGAGATCAGATCACCACGGCTTCAAAATTACTCACATTTGAGATCTAAAGTAATAATGTTTTGCATAACTAAAACATAGACCTACTTTTGCAGTTTTATCCGCATCAATGAGCACGTTGAATGAAACCCTTGCCGCATAAATATTCCTAAAATAATATAAGAATTGTTTGTTGATTTTATTTTTATACCAGATCCGATACGCAAATTTCAAAATTCTTCAAATGGCAAATGCTTACTCTTCATTTACTCTTCTTAATCTTCATATTTGTTTCCGTCATCGCTGCTGTGTGTGTTGCATCCGATCCAAAGTAGCAAATGAACAAGCACATTTGAATTTCAACACTTTTCAGGGTCGTCTATGATTACGTGCACCAATTAGCAGGACATATGGGTAATTGGTATGGGAATGTGAAAGCCACGGCTCAAGCTGCGTAAAAGCGATTTGGCCGGAAAACAACTACAACAAAGGCACCGCATATTACAACAAGAGGGTACACGTACAGCGACCACCACGAAAAGCAAAAATGATGCATCGGGTCGACGTACGTCAAGGATGATCTTATCTTCATGAGTCATGGTTCTCACCTCCGTCACTATTTTTAAATAATTCAAATATTGAGTTGGCGGTTGAACGAAAAATAGAAGCACTTTATTCTCAAAGATATGTATTTAACATACTCAAGCCCAAAATGAAAACGTTGTCACAATCTCCCACACGCGTCGCTAACAATTGATTTCACAACAGTAGGGAACGCAGTACTTCCACTTGGTACACTCATCACACGCCCTCTCGTAGCAATTGTAGTCAGTTGTGACATCAGATTTGTATCCCCTCCAACTGCAACTCCCATTATGTGTGTTTGTGGATCAGATGTGAGCTTCTTTGCAGCAGTCTGTATCACACTCCATTGACTTGTTGCAAATCTGAGTGAAGTTTATTTGAAATTCAAATCAAATTTACGGTTTCGTAGCGACAACCACGATTATATGTCCCTGGGCATCAGCTCGCCAACCGTATTGTGGATCCGAGATGATTGGATCAACCAGGTAGTTAAAAGCACTAAATCTTAACCAAATCTTAAATATTCCCTTCTCACGTGTCAAATCTTGGCTCCAGTGGATCTTGTTGGAATATAAGGGATATAAGCTGCAGTGTCACATTGTAATCACCAGGTGTGTCGCACTGATTCAGTGGCAGTTCGAGTTCAGGACCGCTGTTCACATCCACTAATCCAATCCTGCCCGTGTTGGTGGTGGGTTGGAATGCGTTGACAATGCCTGCTGGACCGCCGATGAGCAGGCCCAGTACCTGAAGGGAACAATGTTGCACGTTGTAGAACAAAAGTTATTGTGTTTCTTTAGTGGAAGTGATGAATGTGGAAAATATCAACTCATACATTCAATATATCCTTTGCCACTGATTGAGTGGAGTAGTCAACAACAAATACCATATCGTAGGTGGCGTTCAACACCATCTGGGCACATGTTGGCGCTAAATAACATAAAACATTAAGAGACATTTAATTGATACCTGATCCCACAGCAGTGACACTGCATGTTGACAACAAAATCACAATGAATGATGTAAACATTTCAATTTGTTTTCACGCGATTCGAATAACTATCAAGTGACAATTTTCGATCAAATAGCCGAAAAGAGACAGGTGGATAGTTGATATCAAGTTGATAAGAAGTAACAATGTTACATCTTAGACATGTTTTCTAATTGCTCCATTCTCTTTCTTGTTGCTTATCAGTTGATTGCAGAAACAGGAAACAATTGTGTATAACACTGCACAATTATACAGATTTCAAAATTTATGTTAAAATGTTACAATCCAGCATATGTCAGCACGCGTCGCTGACAATTCCATTAACAATAGTAGGATAACGTATTGTGCTTAGGAGGTGTTCATAAGGTTGTAGTTTTTTACAACAAAGTTGGAGAGTTTCGAAACAAAGTAATCGCCTTAAAAATCACTTTTGACAATCCAATTTTGCGGTTCTGGTCTACAATTCTAGTAATTCCTCCCGTGTTCCACACCAAGAAACGCGTACCGTCAGCAGTGTTTTAATGGCGCAAATTCAAACGTTTGGAAATCGATAGTTTTGCAAGCAGAGACAAATTTTTCGTTAATTCCATAAATGACAACATTTCTTCGATATTTTCAAAAGTCGGATGATAGCAAACTGCAACAACTCCATGTAGCAATACTTGCCGATCAACTCGACGACGTCAAACGTCTAATTGTTGACAAAAAGTCGAAGAGTGACATTTCAATATTTACAAAACAGCTAAAACACGGCAACACGGCATTTGGCGAACACACAAGTGCACTGCAATTGGCTGCATTTCACGGTCGATATGAGATCCTAAAATACATGTTGACACTGGGCGTGGACGTTAATTATCGACACGAGGACAGGGGTGACTCTTTATTACACTTGTGCGTGAGATATAGTGGCACGTCCTCTATCCGTCAAAAATGCGTACGTCTATTGCTCTCACATCCACAAATCAAGGTCAACATCTGCTCTTATTATCGTACTCCATTACACTTTGCTGCAATGATGGACGACATGACCGTGTTAAACCTGCTGCTCAATCACAATCGAATTGATGTGAATCGGGCCACTGCTGAGACACCGTTGTTATGCGCTATACTGAATGAGAAGTGGCAAAATGTGCGGCGTCTGTTGCAACATCCGAATATCGAGCGTATGGGGTACTGGTTTCGTTTTCCTATCAAGACGGATGCAACGGAACTGATATGTGTCAGACAAATGTTAATTTTCAATGGAATTAATATAAAACGCATGGACAGTCAAGGGCGGACGTTTCTCTCTTGTGCTAATCAGGAGCAACAATATCATTTGGCAGCGTTGTTGACTCATGGAGCGATTTAGTGATTTAGTGATTGATTTTATATTGACATATTGTTACCATACTAAATTAAACATCTACTGAATCTGATCCACCATTATTTATACACATGGTGCAATGTGAAAAGTGATTTATTTTGAATCTCAGCTATAAATGAAAGTGATGACGGGTTTTTGCATATTCGTGCTGTGATAGTTTTAATGAAAAGCTATAAACCACGGTCAAAATCACAATCCTGTCAATGTCAGCGTATGTAAAGCAAGCATCCATCAAGAGCGAATTCTCAGTGGCGCAGAACATTCAATTTGTATATTGTGTACACAAGTGATGTGGTTATAATTGTTAATTGTTCTATATAAATGCCACAGTTCAAATATCCTCAAAATTTGTGTGCTCAGCCAGCAAGTCAGTTAATTCACGATATTTTCCCATTATCACATTCGCATGTTCACTGCTCATCCGTGCCTTGAGATTAAGACTTAGTTGCACACCTTCCAACCTGCCTTCCATTCCACTGTCAGGTGGTTGTTGCGTTTTGTGTCCACAGGTCTTCCAGAACAATATTTCTAACTTGAAAGTGATAACACTGACGAGAATACAGATAACAAGAAGGGCAAATACCCCACTAAGATCCTCCATAGCAAGTGCAGAGAACTGTGGCTCTATCGACTCGGGGAATAATAATCCAGCGCATTCTTCATCAACATATCCCGTGTCTCGTTCCCGTTGAATGGTGCCAAACCGTTCTGCAACAATCACATTCAGTGGTTCAAGAACGCGCTTCACTTCTTTCCGTAGAATTATCGACAACCAGATTTTAGAAAGATTGTCGATTGGTACTAGTTCATATTGACCGCAGTCCTTGTGCGGAATCGATGCGAGCACCGAATAATGGTATTCGGTCAGGTCAATAGCAATCATGTGGTCATTGAGAACCTGTTTCAACATTTCTATTCCATTATCGTGCTTGTGTCTCTTTGTTTTGTGTGTCTTCAATGCTTCAGCCAAATTGCGAATATCAGTTTCCTCAGAAGTCATGATGTATTGCAAGATTTCGTGATTTTCATCTTCGAATGATACCTGGGAGATCCCACTTTCGATTCTGTTGATTAGCGTTTGCAATGTTGTGGCAATTATCTTGTTCGGCACAATCAATTCTTGCAGCAACTTACTCGAGTAATACGAAGTTCCCAATAACAGTGCAAAACCGATCGCTAAAATGAGCACTTTTCGCGTTATGCCATTCTGATAATCCCATTGACGGAAACTCTGCGGGGTCATTGAGCTGAGAATCGCCCAAGGAGGGTTAACACGTGTTCCACTTTGCAGTTTCTCGTTGACTATTGCAATGCACCAAATGCACATAAGTAATAACAAAAACAGCGCGTAAACACTCAGGTTAATGTCAGCCAAAAGTCCGTCAAATCTAACAAAAACCATTTCATGTCGTTCCCTCGAAATCAGCGCTGAATACGGTGAATCAGCATATGGTGATGTAAACAAGAAATCATCGAATCGATCCAATAGTAAATACGCCGGCATCATCCACGTATCGACTTTGCCCCCTTGCAACTCGCCCAGTGCACCTGTGTACGTGCCGTTGTCGAGCCGTAGGCCAGGACTAAACACCTTATCAACCACAAGGCGTAATGGAACACCCTAAATTTGAGTTCAACGTATGCTAGACTGATGCAGTGTACCTGAAATAACGTGAGCACGTCATAGTAGATAAGAGTGCTGTCATAGCACGTGTCGTTGTTATCTACGAAATATCGGCCGTATAGTTTTCGTCCCACACAATCGATAAACTCTTGATTTCTGGTCGAACTGGGAGTGTCAAACCAGATGGCTGATGTAATCTTAGGAATCTTCGCTAAATTCATGTTTTGGGCAAATATCTTTTTGTCGAACTGTGCATGAAATGTGAAATGTGAGCGAACCACATGTTGGTTTCTGGTTTCATTAAATGCAAAACGTGCAAAACATTGCGTGATAAATGCAGAGTTGTTTGAACTGCATTAATTGTGTTCCTACACATTCGAATGCAAAAACATATTTGTTTGTTTTACGTAAATATTCCCATTATCTACTATAAATGCAACAGTGATACATCATGCTAGAATGTAACTAACACAATTCAAGTCAATCATTTGAGGCGTGAATGTATCTGTATTGTGTTTGAACATTGTGTTATGGAAGATGTGTTCTAAATTAAAAGTTGATTGTTTTGGGTATGTTCAAATTGTTTATTTTACTAATATGAGTGCGATACGTGTTCTAGAACGGGACGAACTAATTTTAACAAATTTTAACACTTCAAATTTCACACAAATCTGCATGCTCTGCCAGCAAGTCAATTAATTCACAATATTTTCCCTTGATCAATGTCGCATTTTCAATTGTCGTACTTGTGCTGAAATTCAGTGTTAGCTGAACGGTTTGCATATTTTCTTTAGCGGGTCGTTCAATTTCATGTCCAAACTTCTTCCAGAACACTATTTCCAACGCGAATCTGATACAACTGACAATAATACGTACAACGAGAAAGGCAAAGACACCACTAAGATCCTCCATTGCTAGCGCAGAATAGTTTGGCTCTATGGGATCGGGATAAAAAAGTTCAAAGCATTCATCGCCTACAAGACCCGTATCTCTGTCTCTTTGGACACGTTCAAATCTTTCCGCAACGATGACATTCAATGGTTCAAGAACATTCTTCATTTCCTTCCGTAGAATTATCGACAACCAGATTTTTGCCAGGTTATATCAGCGAAGCGTCGCCCATACAGTTTTCGAAAAACACAATCAATGAACTCTTGGTTTCTGACGGAGCTGTTCGTGTCAAACCATATGGCTGCTGTAATTTTAGGGATTTTGGCTAGATTCATTTTGGCAAATTTCGTTTTGCTTTAGCGGTAACAGTTGTCTGAGTGTGCTCGGAAATCTGATCGAAACACATGCTGTCAAATTGGCTGGTTTCTGGTTTCACAACATTGCGTGATAAATGCCACGTTGTGCTTGGGCAAATATATTAATTGTGGCTCTATGTGTATTCGAATTGAAGGTTGCCCGTTGTACGCAAGTAATTCTGCCAATTTGAATGAATAGAAGACTCAAAATTTACGAAGATCCGGTGGATTTATTTTTACAAGAAAACTGATCGATATGCACCTTAAGTCAATTTCTTTTACACATCTCTGATAAACGTCATCTTAATCTGGGTTTAAAGTGCCAATTTTATTGTGTTTCGTTCCATCTTTGCTTTCACAATAGTGATTTTGATGCTAATACATTCGAGGAAAAATCGCACAATAATCTAGATATTCGCAAAAATACACAATGAAATATACAAATAGCTATTGGATAAATCATCTAATCAACATCACATATTATAATCATTTGTCGTGTGAGCAATGTCAGCAGTGGCTTAAGCGCACCTGCATTTTCAAGACAAGTCATAGGCACACTGATAAGACCTTATTGCTGCATTGAGAAATCATTTTGTCACTACCAAAAGTCACGTTTTACAAAAGTTTCACCAGGTGCAACTGAAAGTCTTTATTTTACACTTTATATCCTGTGTATGTAGTTACATTTTTTGGCTCACGTATCCATTTACAGAATCAAATTTACTCTACATTCGTTCTACTTTCGAAAATGATATCCCGTCCAACAATATCTGTGATTGCAATCATTGTCGGCACAATTCTGATAGCGACATTGTGTGGCGTTACATTGTGGAAGAAAATTGCAAAATCAAACGCAGCTAACTTAAATTCAGCTGAATCGAACGAAACAACACAAGACCTGCTCGATGCAATCCAAACCGTCACTGCAATCATGGGCGTACTACTGGCCATAGTCCCGATTATAATTGAATTATATGATCGACATTCGCAACGCAACTCGAGATTGACCGACAATGCCGTTCAACATCTGCTGCGAAGTCGCTATCGATACATGGGGGGACTGGTAGAATGTGCAATTTCACACATAAAACATTTGTGCAAACTGCAATTACAACGTTACCGAGCTTTCTCTGTTAATCAAACCGCTGCAACACACGTACATCATGTTGCATCGGATTTGGTTCAGTTGAAATATAGCGACAATGTATTTGGAGGGGAAGCCAGCAAATGGACAGTGGATGGAGGTCCTTTCAATATTCAACGTGTTATGACCATGATAACAGAAACACACGACAAGCCACTCAATTTACTGATTGAGGTAAACGAGAAACTTTATAAAAAGAAAAGAAAAGTTTCAGTCAAATTTCCGTAAAAAATGTATGTGTTAGCACAATGTAATCGTGACATTGAGCAATTTTATGCAAACTCATTGTTTTCATGTCTGGGTTAATCTAAATATGTGTGGTGAGAATATAAAACATTTATGTTGCAGGCACACGCTGGCTGTGGCAAAACACATTTACTTCATCACATAGCGTCGTGTTGGATGAAAGAGAAGACGCAAAAGTATAGCTGGAAACAAAACCATGGTTTACTACACACAGTCGATCTGCTTTTCCTTATTCGATGCGAAGATCTTGTTTACAACAATCTCACTCAAGAGATTAATGATATTATTGGTATTCAAAAGAATGAAGACGAATACAACAAATGGCAAGATGATGATAAAAAGCGGATTGTAATACTTCTTGATGGATACGATGAAATCGCTGGCGATTCGACAAATGATAATGAAAACCTGAAGAGATTTGTCGAACATCGCTCGAAGAATATCGTTTTAGTAGTGTCAACACGGCGACACAAAATGGACGCGATTGCTGGAGGTGACAATCACATAAACTGGACAGTCGTTCGATGTATCGGCATAAATGAAAACAGTATTTCGTCATTCGTACACACTCGTATATGTGGTTGCAATGAAACAGATGTATGTGACACGAATAAAAACAACGTTGAACAAATCTGCACTGCACTAAAGAAGAATGAATTGCACCAGAATGCGTTATTCATATTAATAGTGTGCAAATTGTTTACAACACAAGATTTGGACTTGGACGGGACGCTTAATATGTACAGTTTGATGAGACAATTTTGCGCCAAGCAATTGAACAGACTAAAATCTATAAATCCGGAAGAACTCTATAAGGAGCTTGGTTGGTTTGCCATAAAAAGCGATGCCGTTGAGTCGGTAAAAACATTTGATCAAGAAGATTTGCATGCTTGCTTGCATTATTCAGAGGACAACATGACATTAATATACAGGGATCCAAAAACAAATGTTGAGAAAACCGTAATAGCAAATATAAAGAAAATGCAGAGTGAAGGTTGCAGTGCCGGCCTGCTATACCGCAATAGCACAGACGTTGTCCACCAAATAACAACAAACAAATTTATGCACAAAACTATTGCCGAGTTTGCAGTTGCCAGACTTCTTTACAATGCGAAATTGTGGAAATATGTCGACACCCTTGACAATGAAAAGTGGTCAATGGTTCATTATTATCTTCTTATGCATTCGATCTATACGGATGATAAGGACGACAAAATATGGCAACATCAGTTGACATATTCCTTCAATGTTGAATACACCAGTACTTCTACAAAAGGTTGGCACATTTCCTATTACATAACAATAAATATAAATATATAAATTATTTTTTATGTTTTATTGTTTTTCATTTTACTTATAGTGTGTTTCACTGTCAATTAGGCGACTTTATAACGCCGTATCTTCAGATTGTCGCACCCATTTTCTGCAAAATTTGGAAGGATGTTGAACTTATGTCTAACTTAGCCATCTAGAAATTTGCAGGGCGTGGAATTCGTTTTGGTGACGTTAAGCAAAAAAACATGACAAAAGAAAAACAACTATTCAAGTTCTTATAAGTCGAGACTGTTGTGACCATTTTGAACCAAATATGGAGGGCTGGTGCAACTATACGTTGCTTACATATATGTCGATTTGCAGTGTATAACGATTAGTTTTGGCCCCTAGGAATAATAAAATAGAAAATGCAAAAGCGCGTTTGCCCCATCTGGTGCTCGAACTAGCGAACTAGGATTCTGAAATCATCAGAATTTTGGATTTTGTTTCTCTCATATTTTTTTATCTAGAGTCGCCAAAACCAATCGCCATGCACTGCAAATTTCCAAATATTTAAGTTCGACATAGGTCTAACAGGTTTCCAGTTTTTCTAGAAAATGGGCATAAATTTCGAGTTACGGCGTTTTAAAGTCGTCTAATTGACAGTGAAACACACTATAATGTGTAGATTTGTGGTACGTAATACACTGGGCATCAAAAAATGGATATTATAAAATAATCGATAAATTGCTCAACTACGATCACCACGTTGGCACGCCAAACACCGAAACCAGCGTTGGAATGTTAAAAACCGGAATTTACAAATATACTCCATTAATGATTGCCGCAAACTTTGGACGTGTCGAATGCATTAGATCGATGTTGAACGACAGCAATATCAGGAAATCAATAAGCGAGCTAAGCGAAGAAGGTATACTATAAAAGTGTACAATTATCGATTGCCAATGTTGCAGATATCAACAAACAGAACCATTTTGGGATCACCACACTGATGATGGCAGCACACGAAGGACATGATAAATGTGTTCAATTGTTGATTGACAACGGTGTAGATGTCAACAAACAGAACAATAAGGGGCACACTGCATTAATGGAGGCTGCATGGTGTGGACACGATAAATGTGTGCAGTTGTTGATTGCCAATGGTGCAGATGTCAACAAACAGAAGAACAATGGACACACCGCGTTAATATTGGCATCACTGAAAGGACACTCAAAATGTGTTCAATTATTGATTAACAACGGTGCCGATGTCAACAAGCAGGAAGAAGGCGGGAACACCGCAATCATGTTGGCAACACAGGAGGGACATGCTAAATGTGTACAGTTGTTAAAGGAGGCACTGGAAAGAAAGGAACAAATGGCAACCGAATCGACAAAAGCAATAAAACAATAAAGAACCTGATAACTTTGCGTGGAATCATATTTGTAGTAAATAGTTTTGTTAGGTCATGGGCATTTTTACAATTAAAATTTCATTTCCTCTAAATTTCAAAGACACGAAAGCGACTAAACCGGCTTAATTTTGCTCGCTAATAATGTGAGACAACGAATTGTATGTAAAATAAACCTCATTGTGAAATACAACGCATGGGAAACTCACAGTAGAGGCAAATAATACAGAAATTCTTCTTTAATCTTTTGTGCTATACCTAGGAGTCATGTATTAATTTTATACGACTTAGTTTTGATTTTATATAATTAATCTAGCAATGTAATTTGAATCGAATTTAGCAACCATTTATTTTCGGCACCCGACTGGGACTCGGTGCGCGCTGTCACAAAGCATTGATGTTTAAACAACATTCTTTCTTATCAATGTGCACGTTTTGCCAGGTGTTACGACAAACATAATGACTAATCAGTCCGTTGTACCAGTTACGGACAAACAAGACGTGTGTATAAATAAACAAAGTTCCTTGTTTGGCCCAGTTGAACATCCAACTAAGTTCTACACAAATCATCAGTCAGATAATTCAATGCAATGCTGTTCCCACTCGGTATGTGCCACACATAAATTCGCATCAAATTCCAGTACTCCTCCTCCTGTGCACATCCCTGTCAACTGCCAAAATATGTCGATCAGATAACGATTGCACCTCCATGAAATGCTGCGGAAAGTTGGGCAACTCCGGTGTATGTTGTGCGATTGATGCTGGCAGTTATTGTTGTGGAGATGGACTCTGTTGCACAAAGTCCCAAAACTGTGTGGCGAATGATAGTTGGTATGTGATATCGTACTATCATTGTGTCGGCTAGGGGTGCTTTAATGCGAATGTACACTTGTATTCCCGAACGGCGTATTTGCATTGATAACTTTTATAATAAACGTTATTTGAGATGAATATAGAAATTAAGAAACTTTGGTGTACCGAAAGATAAGCAAAGTTGCAAATGCAATCTTATTAAAGTGATTAGGACAATACAACATTTTAACTGACTCTTCTCAAGACAGGGTGTCTTCGAAACACCCTAACAATTTTGGATTCTGTCTAACTCCTGAAATTTAACTCGATATTCGGAATTTCAAATAGAGTTGTTATCTGTTATTGAAGATCTACAAGGTGGATTGGGCGCAATTCTTTTTAGAAAAGTAATTCTTATGGACCATTCAGGGATCGAACTAGCGGCAACGTTTTGTTTATTTTGGTAATTTATCGTCGCCGATCCCTTTTTCTACACTTATTTAAAATTATTTGCATTTTTGAATTTTGTAAAAGATCGGTGAGTCGGTACTGCGTGCGCACAGAAGTGTTAAGGAGAAGTTTATTTAATTTTTCATTCGTGTCATAAAATATTCTCCAGAAACATGGGAAATCACAAAACAAAGCCGATCGATAATAAAACTGGTGACAAAATATACAACGCAATTGTAAAGGGCGATTTGAAAACTTTCACCAAACTTGTCGATAAATGCGGCCAACAAATCGCCAACCACTTCTTCAAGAACGTATTTGCGGACATCGACGACAGTCCATTTCTATTGTGCGCTACATACGGCCGCTATGAAATGATGCAGTTACTTCTTCACATTCCCATCATTGACGTCAATCAACACGGTGACTACGGTTTCAACGCGCTTACGAACATTATTGTCAGCCAACAGATTAAATCGTCGCAAAATGGAATAAACTGTGCAAAACTACTTCTCTCACATCCACTATTTCAAATAAACAGTGTCGATATATATCACAGAACATCCCTGTCATGGGCAGCTGGTGCAGAGCAACAGTTCGAAATACTAAAACTGCTTCTAAAACACAAAGAAACCGACGTGAATTTGCAAGACCGACAAGGAATGACACCGATCTTCTTTGCACCAAGGAAGTTCAGAGCATTGAACATTCGACTGCTGTTACGACACCCTCACGTGCATGTGAACGCTCAAAATTCCTGCGGTGACACTCTCTTAATTCATTTCGCATCGTACTGGCAGGACGAATCAAGTCTGCAATTCTCTCGTCAGTTGCTAAACCATCCCGACATTAATGTACATTATGTTGCCAACACAAATAACTCAGCACAATCTCTGACATTACACCGTCAACAGTATCTCATACACGCCATGCTCGTTCATGGCAGAATTTGAATAGCAGATTTCTGATAGATACTGTTTCAAATCGATAATGTTTTTAAGCTTTCCATATATCTGTTTTACAAGTTTATCTGTTTTTATCTGTTATACTGTGTTTGCAAACCAAAGTTGCCCGATTCGGAATCATTAAAGCTATGTCGAGAGGCGTTTACATTAAACGATGTGTACTTAAAAGTAACATTAGGTGAACAAGGCCATCTTTTTTTAATGTTTCTTTGATTCTCAGTGAAATAACATTTAAATAATTTATTTTTACAATTTGTATCACATGTTTATGCACCGGAATAATAGTTGTGTTGTAAAAGATAAGTAAGTGTGAGCGAAATCGTATTATTTGGATTTGTGGAAGAAGTAGCACACTGGAAGTGATTGATGTAAAAGTAACAAAAATCATAATTTGGCATTGAGTGCAGCTTCTAAGCGTCTGCTCCATCTTAATTACATGATTTAGTATGAATACAAATTAATTAACTCACTCGGCATAAGCTTTTTGGTCGCTGGATTTCAATCGAAGGTATCGTGGAGTGATACCTGCTTGACTTGTTTCACCTTCAGTGCTAGTGTAAACTTGATCTATATGGCACAATGTAATTGTCATATCATCGGTGTCACTAACTGGCTTAACCATTTTCCAATCAATTAATACCTCGATTGATACACAGCGGGTGTCCTACAATATGTTTTGTAAATATATAGCAACATTACATTATCAGCATTATAGAATTCCAATATTGCAATAAGTGATCCATCATCAAGTGATTCATGTTTCAACACCGTCCACATTTGTGTCCACTTTCCTGTTGATGGATCTTGTATGTGCATGTATGTTGCAAGATTTGAATTTTTATCCGAAACATCGGTTGTCTATATTATGATTACTTGAAGTAATATTACAGCAATACCAGAGTTGGTGAATTCTTTGGCGTTTTTCTAGTATTCTTTTTCCTCTTTGGCCATTGGAACAACAATAACAGTTCATTAAGGTCAGTGATGCCACTCAATTCCTTGTTTGCATGCCTTTGTTTAACTACAATTTGAATGTTAACAAAGACGGAATGTTAAACAACTAACTAATATAACGATACGGTTCCAAACATATTACACAGACAGGTAATACAGCCCAATTTTCGTATTGCACCGGTGCTTGTCCGTGACAATTTTTGCAAATTATCGCGCCACATATACGACAATGATGTCGCCTGTATTTATTGTTTTGACGCATTTATTTGTTTTGTTTCCTACCGAAACACCGAATTGAATTTGCCATTACATAGTTGACAACTGGATACAGCCTTATCTTCAATCCATGTTGGTGCACACAATCCCAATGTACACGTCTTTTCGGCCGCGTTACATTCAATGTTTACTGCCTGCACAATTATAGATTAATGAAGTACAACACAATTCACCTCTGCACAATTTGACATTGTTGACATACTACGTTTGCCCTTCGTTGGTGCAATTCTTTCTAATTCATCCAACTTTGCCCGTTCAATTGCCTTCTTCCATTCATCTCTCTCGAATTCATTACTGCATGAGGGGAATACTATTTCAATGAATGTAACAACATACTTTGTTTCAAATGTAATTGCTCCTCCAGTTGTGTGTAATGTAAATCGATTTGATCGCTCTGGTACCAGATGGCCTTGTTTATCTAATTTTACTTTTAAGTACACATCGTTTAATGTAATCGCCTCCCGACATAGCTTTAATGATTCCGAACCGGGCAACTTTGGTTTGCAGTACAGGAGAAAATCGTTGAGCTGCAACGATTATTGTTATCAACAGATTCATCAGTCTATGCAAATAAAGTATAAATACCAATACAAGAGTTCTCATTTCGGGTGGCCGCCTCGGTGATAACCTTATTAAGTCGCCATATTTTATCAAACGTCTACCAGGTTCGATCACATCGAACTTTCCTTGCAACCGTGCGCACAATGCCAAAGTGTCGCTCATACAGCTATCGGGGGACAATAACAGATCAATTTGAAGCGCAACTGCATCAAGCCGTTGTAGCGCTTCTGTATCATTGAAGGTATCAATTGTGTTATTCATTGGAAAGCGTTTTACTAGCGGTTAAACTTTTCTCTCTGCAGTTTAAAGGCAGTTTCCCAGAGTATTCCTTCAATGATAATGCATTCCGCAATATGTGCTGATGGACGATATCTAATTGACAGCCAATTGTAGTACCTAACATGGAAATAAATTACATAATTATCAACATACCATGACAAAATTCATTCTCAAACTGTAGACAGCAATTGTGGAATTGCTGATTTTCACGTCTCTCCCGTGCAATCTCATCGCACATTGATTGTTTCTTTTCGATAAATTGTATACATGATTCTTGTAAATGCATGTATTCCATAACAACATGGACGAGATGTGGGTCTTGTGGATTCCTATGCAAACACCATTACACAATTTTCAAAACAGAATATTATTCACCAGCTTTCCATGCATTTTGATAACGCATCGCGCATTTTTACGTATGATGGTTCAAGTTTCAGTAGTTCTTGGGTGATTTTTGCAACAATTTCAACATTGTCGTTTTTATATGTCCTTTCTACAAATTCGGGGAACTTCTAAAACGTGTTATGTGACTATTAATTGAGAGGGTTATAATACTATAGTGATTTTTGTTAACTCATCGACAAATGTATTCACAGAGTTGCACAATTCACGTGCGGCTTTAGTTAACTCTGATAGACGTCTGTTCTCGTCGTCTTTGAACAAAATATCAGTATGAGACCGAACTTTCGTCAGTGAGGAATCTACTCCACTGTCACTATCGCTTGATGCACACAACGGTGAACCTACAACATAAATTGTAGAACGAATTACGAGGTTGCGGATATTGCTCGAGTACGCAGATCGTCTCTTGGTTTTGATTCAATTTCACTCTAATCTGGTTTATGTGCTGTTGTGAGCGAGTCGTCCGCACAAAATACGTCACAAAACTAACGTGGTATAGTCGCGTCTGAATCGTAGAATTCATTTTCACTCTCTTCTGCAGAAACACTCTCTGCTTCAACACGACGCTTGTATGCGCGTGGCTTTGACGCTAATTGAACGGCTACTTCTGTCGTCGCTTCTCTTGCTCGAAGTCGTCGAAGTTTCTCTTCCAACATGGCAAGGTGCTTTGACCTGGAATCGTAATCTATGCGATTTACTTCAGGGTCGAGTTGCGAAATCGTAAACGGCAACGACACAGCCTGCAATGCAGTTCGTTTCAGCAACGCAGTTAAAGGATTTAGTGGTCTGATTTCCAACTTTGAATTTTGAAAGCGTTTTCAAGAGAACGATTAGTGTACTTATAAACTTGCTTGGATATGAAATAATTTGCCATCGCGGAGTTTAACTTCCATAGTGCAAACAACGCAGTAACGCCCCTGAGGTTTCCAATTTGTGGACATACTGATCTAAACAACACAAATGGTTGAAATTTAATTTGAACTCACCTTTGCTTCAAGTGTCATGACATTGTTATGCCATGATTTTTTGCACACTTCAATATCTTGGATCGTATGTATCTTTTGGATACTATGGATCGTATCACTATGGTATTTATTTGAGTCACATAAATGATGAATGTTTAGCTAACTTTGGAAAAATTCCAAATTTGGTTTGTGTAAAGCGATCGGCGATGTTCATGTTACATAACGCAATTGTGACGGTAGACTGAGATAAATTCAAACAAACACTTCCACCGATGAACTCCACTTCCATTCTTATTAAGCTGCCAACATGCTGTACGACGTCGGGTTGATACAGAAATAGAAGCGAGCTGTAAACGTTAAGGCTTTTGGCAAAAGGAAACTAATTTAAAAAACGTACTCTTGCAAAATTCGTTGCAAAATCAGTGCAAGTTTCTGCTGTTTTTCTTTCAGGACTGCTATTTTCGTTTGTGAGCGGCCTGCCAACGTAGACTCGTACGTTTGCACTTGATGATAGCAAACTATGATCCAATGGATTGCTACATCGATTCGATCAGTTGCATACAACAATTGTTGAAAACTGAATTCATCGCTTATAAACACGGCCTTGCCATAAAACAGTTTAGAAACAAATTGAAACTAACACCGTCTTTATATTTCCGAGCGTTTGAAACCGTTCAAAATGTGTGCAGAATTTCCGTTGTAGTTGTCTATCGTACCACGGTTCAACGAGAGTTTTAAGCGCAGCATTGCGCACATCGTTAATTGATAGTTCAATTGTTTCTAGCAAACGGTGAAATGCCTGACGTAAATAACAGTTGATTCATAGATACACTTGAAAGACAGTGGTGCATTTTAAAGTATCCAACTTTGAAACCGCATAACTCTAGAACATTTTGCTGGCAGCCAACAAATTTTTCACCATTGACGGACAATGCTATGAGTTAAATATTAGCAAAGTTTCAGGTGTTGCCGTTGAGGCTATGATTTTATACGAATTGCTAATCGTATTTGACGGTTATAAGGAAAATTGAACGCAAAAGATCACATTCACAAACGATGGCAGGTACCATCTGAGAGATGCGCACCTTCTTCATCGATAACTTCCTCCATTCTTTTATGCTTGGGACACGTTTGATCACATTCGATATGTGGTTCAGATGCTGTCGAAGATCTCAGTCATTATTTGCACCGGGTATTTGATGTAAATTCACAAATTCGTATAAAATCAAAAACAAAATGGCAACACCTGAAACTTAGAGTTATGTAAAACTAGTCAACAAACTAATGTTCTAGAGTTATGAGATTTTAAAGTTGGAAACTTTAAAACGTCCCACTCATAGAGTGTATATGTGCAATCGATATGAAAATTACTAACTTCCGTTAGCAGCAAAAACTGCTGTTTGCATTCGAAGTATTTTTTATCCAGACTATCTGTCGGAACTGTGGAGTCTGAATCACTGTCGCTAGGACCATTGCCGTTTTCTACAATAATTTAATGTTGTCTACAACGACCAAATAAACTTTATTTTACCTGCCAAAGTAATCATCACTTGACTTTGAGCTTCGATGCTTTTTAATAGGCGATGACATTTCTCACAATCTTTTAATAAACTTCCAACCGAATCTAGTAAACCCGTAAAATCGTTAACTGCATCAATCTTTGTAGCGGACGAGGATGTTGACGGCCACTTGTCAGATGGTGGTGTCGACATTTTTGAGTCAATGTAGAATAAGGATTTGATGTGTTATAAATTAAATCAGTGCCACTATGTTCAATTCAATTTGTAATGATTTTCTGCAACTTGTATGAGACTCTATTTCGAGTACAGTTTTATCGGAAATTCAAAAAACAAAAGAACCAACAGCGGATCAATCAAGTTTCACAATCGATAATTTCACAGATAATGGGTCACTGGGAAAATATAAATTTGTACTGCGGAATGAAGACAAATTGGTGCTGTTGTCCGCCACCATACTGTCTGTGCCCTAAAAATCCAAAATATTCCAAAAGCACAGTTTATAATTCGCAAATCAGTTGTTATGTCGAATATATGAAAAATGAATGCAAACTGGTTTGCGATAAACGTTGCATATTAGAAATAGTAGTAGCAACGTGTACGTTGCGAAAACTAACATACGTACGCACGTGTATGTTTGCCTGCGTTTCAAGATGTGTTACTGTTCGATATTGTAACATAATTACAGCACTACCAACACAAATGCGAACTCAGAAACACTGATTTTGTTACACTAAGGCAACGCTAATTTGACTTGTGTCTTACTTACTGCTTGCTCATTTGACTAATTTTATTGCCCACGCATAACTGCCTATGACGTTTTTTAGTCATGGATACAATGGATACCTTTCAAATAATTCAAACGGAGCTACAAAATGCAAATATTCTACTCCTGCAGTGCGATGAAGCGCTCGCAACGTTTTGTCAATATCGTGACGAAGTTTCAAATCACCGATTATTGACGTCTCTCGATGCACTAATTACCACAACAAGCACCGCTTTCAATCTTGTTTACAATTCATACAATATTCCCGTGCTGGAGCACCAACGTCAGGAACTATGTGGAATTGAATTCGTCACCAAAGCACAAATGTTGAAAAATATGGAAGAAAGGTCCGCTTCCGCTTTTTGCAAATAAGACGCACCATTCCAGCTATTACTCATTGGCGTCGACAGTAGACCAAACTCGTTTAATCATTGAAAATGCAATGTACCAAAATGGCCAGTACGGGAATAATTTACACGAAAAACAGATTGCCGTGCAGCAGTTGTTAACAAATATTGTAATGAAGTGCGTCTCCTCAAAATTGTTGCAATTTTAAATGACCCATTTACTTCAAGCTCATTTATCGTCGTCCATCAACCAAAAATGTTCTACATTTCTGCGTCGCCAGTGGTCATACACGTACGATTGCTTGTTGATCGCATATACAATCATCAAGTTGTTGAAAGCATACCACAAATGACTAATTCGGAGTTGGATACAATGCAAGTCAATGTTTCCCTTCATGACGTCGACGATTTTAATCTAAATGACAGAAGCGCAATGTAAGAAAATTTGTGCTTCCTTTTTAAAGAATTTTTATCTGTGTTAGGCCAACGGCACGAGATGCAAAAGTTGTGAACACGTATGCACGATACGAAAACGGTGCGGCGGTTTTCGATCACACGGTTTTAACGTTGAATGCTTTTATGGGTTTCTTATTTCAATTTTACAGTCTGTTAAATTGACAACCGTACGAGAGACAATTGTGATTCGATACGCATTTATGTTTAAAGCAACCGTGAGAATTGGGAGTCAAGAAAGTGTTCAGATTACTGTAAGAAGTTTGCTCCAAGTTTGATTCAAATTTTCATAAAAATTATTTTAGACCATTTCCTTGCCGTTCACAATTGTCACCAATAAGACTCAATTATGGCTAGCAACTGGTATTATGACGTGGCAGCATTTGTGTGCCGAACATGTAGGATTTTATCATTGATAATTTTAAACGAATTTTGTTTCCATGCCTGGGCGTCACTATCTTTGGCCGTGCCATTGGACCGTTTGAGAATGGCACTTCCGATAATTTTCAAGTATATTACGGGCACAGATCGACATCTCAGTGACGAAAACATTCAGTATTTGTGTGCTACATTACTTGGAACACAACATATTAATGATCAAGCAAAAATAAGTTTTGACAACTTTTGCACTAAAGTAGGCGTAGAAGCTATTTGATTTAGCATCGATTTCAGAAAAATTTTGGCACAGCGACAAAGTTCCAATTTTGGAAGTGGCTTTATACAATCATGACTTCCATTTGTTCCGAAGCGAATGCTCCTACATATGTGTGCAAAAGCGTACGAAGTATGTGTGCGCCGATGAATAATTCCTGGGAGAAAGGTGACATAACATTTAATTTGTTCATTTTACATTCAATTTGTAGGCTGGCTAACAGGATTTATCTCAGAAAGTGATGCAATACAAGAAGTGTCCGCAGAGTACAGACCGGAACCGCTACTGCTAATTCGCTTCAGTGAAGAGAGACTTGGTGCTATAAGTCTTGTCTTCCAGCATTCAGGTTTTGTATTTTGCCAACAAACTTTTATTTACGCAGGATTCAATAACGGGGTGTGTCATGCTAGTCCTTTGAAACTTACCGGCACTTTTACTGACTGGGAAACACCACTGGCAGAGTATTTAAAGTTGTTCACGAATTTAGAGCAAATACGGTAATTCGTTTTGACAATGGTTTTACTGTTTACAGGTATGTTTATGTGGTTGAACGTAATCCGTTGGAAATACAAACGGTTTTGTCGCAATTACAAAACAGAGAAACAAAGAAAAGAAGTCCGCGCCGAAAAAGAGGCGTCACAGACGATATTTCGTAAGATTTGTCTAAGTACGGTAATAAAATTTATGCCGTTTTTTCAGAAACGGCAACTATGAACTTAACGACGATGACGACGATCTCGGTAGATCAACTTTTGATGTGAGAAAACTAACACAAAATACATTTAGACGATTTCGAAAACGGGAATTCAATTCCAACAACCTTAAAAATGACGAGAAACGTTCCACAAAAACGAGAAAACTGCAGATCAAGGTCGTTTGTAAAACAACTTCCAACGTTTAATTCACTAAATGCATACGATCAGCAATATTATTGCAACTCGCTTGGTTTGCAATACATTCAACCGTTTGAGGTTTATGTAGAAGACGAACACCAACCATTACCTGTTCATTTGGTAATAGTTGATCGTTGAAATTTTCACAAATTGCTTCAACATTTTTAGCTGAAACCACGTGGGTTCCATAATGTTGACGGTGATGGAAACTGTTTATTTCGTGCGCTGTCGCTACTAATTACTGGCACCGAGGATCAACACGGACAAATGAGACGACTGATTGTAGATCATATTTTCACAGAACAGCAACGCTATTTTCAAGTTTTCAATGGTAAATATTGCCAAATCAATTTGTCTCCATTAATTCAACATCATTTAAGACACAGAAACAACTGTGGCCCAGCACTGCGAACGAATGAGCAGAGACGGTGAATGGGGCGGATACGAAGAACTAGTGGCATTCTCAACAATCACGCAGCTATTGATTTATACTTACGACATGGAGCACATGAATGGATGGTACGATATTGAACCTGAAAATAATCAAAGCAACTTGTCAATATTTTTATTCTACACTGGCAATCATTACAAAGCGGTGTCTGCTCTAACAAGCGACTACTGCCTTGTAAGACCAGCTTAAAATGTGATGTTTGTTCTGCATATTTTTGTGCTTACAGAATCATTATAACTTTGCTAGGTTCGCAATGTAATTTTCAAATGACAAAATAAATGTACCAGTAATGCCTTCACTGCACAAAATCAAGAATGACTGAAATAAACGTTTTGATTTGTGGCATATTCTATCAAATTAAAAAAGATTTATCTATTCGCATCCACGCGTCAACAACATGTACCAACAAAGAACGGGTTGCTCAGTGTGTGTGAAATCGCGCAAGTTTACTACCACTGCAGTAATGATTATTGTCAGATAAAGGCTTGTGATTCATAATAGTCTCGTTTCGTTACAATAAATAAGCAATTGCAACGAATATGAATAACTTGCATTTATGCTGCAGGGTTCCCGGTGAAGCGAAGTTTAGCCATAAAGACTTGTGCGAAGTACAACCGATTTTCAGTTTTACAATTTGCTAACTTTTGCGTTTCAACTGCACGATTTGTTACGTGCACAAGTTAGAAGTTCTAAATACAAAAAACCCAGTTTCTCAAACTACACAAACATGAATTTGTTTACTCGCACTTCATCTAATTAGCACTGCCACCGGTGCCGCAGTGAAATACCGTAAGATAAATAGGATAAGATAAGAAAAGAAAGATACAGGTCGTGAAGCAATGGATTCTGCCGATTCTGATGAAGGGTTAAAGAAACTTTTATGGTGGTTGATTCCAATTACAATATCTCTGCAATATTCATAACGTTTCTAAATCGACTTTCTTCTTTGTATCGGTGTCAATATCGCAATGCACTTTTTGTAGTTCGCTTCGCCTTCTGCGAATGCCAAATACTCCTTCACATCAAAACGTCTTTCCCTTCCCTTATATCGAACATCTCCACACATCATCCGTGTATCAATCATAACACCATTCTTGCCGTCTCTAACATTCAACAGTGCTTCCACACAGGTATAATGACCACGCTGTGCGGCATACATCAATGCGGTTACACCGTGAGTGTTGCGGGTGTTCAACACTGCTTCGTTCAACAATTCATGACGTGACAACAAGAGTTGTAAACAGGAGATGTTACCACTGGCTGCCGCGTACATTAACACCGTGCAGCGATTCTTGTTGCGGATCGTGATATCGGCACCGTGGCTGAGTAATGTGTTTGTACATTGCACCATTTGGTCGTTTGATGAAAATGATGTCATTTTGTAGGAAGTTCTTGAAGGCAGATTTCTATCGTAATCAATTTTTGCTTTAAATCCCACTGCGATCATGAGAGCCGTGTGCCCGCTCTTTGTTTGTAAATTTACATCCGCATTTCGAACACATAACTTTTGTAAACTATTCGTCTGTGAATTTCTTGCGGCGTACATAACTGCGGTAAATCCATTTGCATCTTGTTCGTTGATGTCGACATTGTGTTCAAATAAAATATCCATTAGATGATCGTTTCCACTAAACGCCGCTGCCATTAACATCGTTTGCCCATTTTTGTTGCGCACAATTAGTTCCGCTTTTGCATCAAAAAGTAAGTTCACACTTGTTGTGTGGCCGTTAAATGCGGACATCAATAGTGCGGTGTCACCGTCATTGTCACTTTGATTTACATCAGCACCAGCTTCAATTAGTAAATTAATACAGCTCACATGTCCAAGTTCCGCTGCCAAAGTTAATGCCGTACTGTTGTGATTGATTTTAACATCAATTTCCGCCTTTGCCGTTATTAAGAGTTCGATGCAGCGCTCATGACCGCCCCGTGCTGCGCAATGCACAGCCGACCATCCACCTTTATTTGTATGATTTATATCCACACCAGCTTCAATCAATAAATTAACACAGTCTGCATGTCCGGCCCATGCCGCCAATTTAATAGCCGACCATCCCTCTTTATCTGTGGACTTTGCATCCGCGCTAGCTTTAATCAACAAATTAACACATCCTGTATATCCCTTCCTAGCCGCCCAATGAATAGCCGACGATCCATTGTTATCTGTGTGATTTATATCCGCACCAGCTTCAACCAATAAATTAACACAGTCTGCATGTCCGGCCCATGCCGACCAATGAATGGCCGACCATCCATCTTTATTTGTGTGGTTTATATCCGCACCAGCTTCAATCAATAAATTAACACAGCCAGCATGTCCATTTTGCGCTGCCAACATTAATGCGGTGACGTTGTCATTGGATTTATTGTTAATTTCCACCTTTGCCGTTATTAAGAGTTCGATGCAGCGCTCATGTCCTTTCGATGCCGCGTAATGAATAGCCGACAATCCATCTTTATTTGTGTGTTTTACATCCGCACCAGCTTCAATCAATAAATTAACACAGCCCACATGACCAAATCCCGCTGCCAACATTAATGCGGTGACGTTGTCATTGGATTTATTGTTAATTTCCACCTTTGCCGTTATTAAGAGTTCGATGCAGCGCTCATGTCCTTTCGATGCCGCGTAATGAATAGCCGACAATCCATCTTTATTTGTGTGTTTTACATCCGCACCAGCTTCAATCAATAAATTAACACAGCCCACATGACCAAATCCCGCTGCCAACATTAATGCGGTGACGTTGTCATTGGATTTATTGTTAATTTCCACCTTTGCCGTTATTAAGAGTTCGATGCAGCGCTCATGGCCGTTTTGTGCCGCTAAATGAACAGCCGACCATCCATCTTTATTTGTGTGTTTTACATCCGCTTTTGCCGCTATTAATAGTTCGATGCAGCGCTCATGTCCGTTCCATGCCGCGCAATGAACTGCGGACCATCCATCTTTATTTGTTTGATTTATAATTTCTGGCCTTATGTTAATTAAAACTCTCACGATGTCGGCGTACCCAAAACGTGCGCACCAATCAAGTACGTCATCTGAAAGGAACAAAGAATTGAGATGCAATCAAAAATTGCCACCTACATTTTGAATTTTGAATTTGGAGCTCCAGTTGGCAATTCCAAAATTCGACATCTTCCGGTTCGTTCACTTTCGACATGAGCAAAAAATATAAAATTTCATACCAATCGCTCTCTCCAAATTTGGCGACGATTTTATACGCACCGCTGCTTAATAGTAAATTTGCGATGGCAAATTCCGCGATGATGTTATGAAAGAACTTGTACTCTCTTCGTCTTTCTTTCATTACTTCACCATTACTGCTGTCATACGATGATATGAGTCCTGCCGGTATAGCAATTTCTAACATTTCACTTTGTTTCATTATTGGCACATCAACTTTCCCACAACTGTCAAATATAAATTCTAATTTTCTGTCTTTCTTTGTCACCCGTAAGTCGTACAAATTGACATGTTTTAACACGTTCTTCTTAATTGCAAACCAAGCAAGTGTGTGATAGAAGAGAGTTCCTTCTTTGTCCACACGAGTTTGCTTAGGCTTAGGCTTCTTTACTTTGTTGACGGCAAGTGAAAGAAACTTGTTGACGACACTGTATTTTGAAAAAGTGTTTGTTGTGGCAACTTCAGAAGTACTTATGTTATACAATTGACAGGCCATGAGGGAAAATAATGGTACGCTTGATAAGTCGCCCAAATTGCTTTGTATTTCTTTTGATGCTGTCGAAATAAATTTCTCATCTGCGTTTTTCACCTTATTTCGCATTTTCGATTTGACAAATTCGTTGACATTGTCCAGTCTCAGTCCTTCGCACCTTACTATCTTCCAAAGAACAGTTTGATCTTGTTTTTCAATTTCATCGGTTTTGTGACGTCGACATGTCATCACAACGACAACATTTATATCCGCACGGTGCAAAAGTTCACAAAAGTCTTCGTCGCTTGAGTAGTTTTCAAATGCGTCCACCAAAATCACAATCCGTGTCGCCTTGTTATGTCGCTTATATTGAATGAATGATGCCATGTTTTCTTCGTCGGTAATCCTTCCGATTGCTTTCGCAAACGATACATTGCGCTTTGCAAAATTAAGTAGTATCAATAACTTAATCCCTATCATAGTTGGTTCATGTCCATCTGCCCAACGTTGTGCCAAAAAATGGAGTAAGTATGATTTGCCAGTACCGGCGTGGGCCTAAAAGAATTAGCTGAGGTTGCAACTTGTCACGTACTTCGAGTAGGATATTAAGTGGTCCTTTATCCTCTGTTCGAGGTTCGCTCAGTATTCTCATAAATTCGTCAATTCCAAATGCAGGTCCTTCGGTTTGCCGTTCGGCTCTCAAGTTGTGATCATCAACAATCGAGGGTTGTTTTTCTATGTGATTTTTCCGATCGTCACTACGTTGAAGCAATCCACTTTTCTCGCGCAAATAATTCGTGTTTCCGAAACTGAACTCGGTCCTCTCGGCAACATTGAACAGTTGTACTTCACAGAATTCGCGAAAAATCTGCCCTTGAATTCGGAACAGTGCAAAGCATTCATGTTGCAACACTTTACACATTTCCTCGATGTGTTCAATTGATTTGTCAACAATCGAATTTGAGTCGATTCGTGAAACCCTGAAATATTTTTCCAAAGGCTGATTTCTCAAATGTTACTGTTTTTCGTGCTCTTCTGCCAAAGCTGACGTCGTCGGTAATTGATTTTCATGTCCGTTTGTGAGGGACAGCGATTCCCCCAGATATTTCGCCAAATGCTCTTGGCCAGTTTCAATGAGCGCATCATAAAATGCCTTCATTGCATTTGGTCCACGCGTTTTTAAAATACGCAAGAATTCAGAATTTGCATTGTATCTATTAAGACCCTGAAAATATTCAAATATCATCGAAACAATAGAGAACCTTTAAATCATCCTGGTGTACATATCGAAGTATCCCATTTTGCAACATCAGTGGAATGATTTCAGTCAGATCCATGTCTTTTTGCAGTTGCGGCGCATATTTATTTAGAAGCTTTTCGTGCCGTTCGTCCATTTGTTAATTTCCTTGAATAACGCGTCAACAAATAAATGTAATTTTGTACATTAGAATTCCGTTGCTATTTCTTCAAAAAGTTCTTCTTGGGTTAAAAGTCAGAATGCCAGTGCGGTGAGCCAACGACCAGAAAGCGCTTGGGTCAATTATATCGCAATATTTGAGTGAATTAAAATGTGTGTAGCTTGTGTACAAGTCGCATGTTTATGCAAAGTAGCAAATTATACATAAAACTAGTTCTAATTTGTTATAAGTTTGCAAGGTTTACAAACTAATAAACTATCATAGCATTTGACTTTACACCACAAACGTGCAATGAAATATTTGCAAACATTATTTTTACCGTTTATTGGAGTGTAACAAGCAACGTGCATGTTTTTATTAATTATTTGCAACTATCATTTGCTTTATCATTGGAGAGCTACGTTTCAAAAATCAACGCGACCCTTCAACAATATTTTTCTAAAGATTTGTCTAAAAATATTTCTAATTTCGCGAAAAATCATCCTGCTCGACGATATCAATTAAAACAAAAGTGGAGAGTATAAGAAAGAAATAAAAACGCCAACGCCCCACTAACTTTCATAAAAACTATGCGTAGAATTCGGCGTAATTTAGGAGCTGATATTTTGTGCATAAATTATGCAAAATTTTGTAAAAGTGCGATTTTAAAAAACTTTGCTATAAAATTCCTTTCATTAATCGTCGCAAAAACCAGCCAATAGAGCACCCTCAGTCATATCTCTCAATATAATTTCGCTTTCTTCAATTCCAATATCATGTCTAAGCCAGAATCGAAGAACGCTGAATTGTATTGAGAGATATGACTGAGGGTGCTCTATTGGCTGGTTTTTGCGACGATTAATGAAAGGAATTTTATAGCAAAGTTTTTTAAAATCGCACTTTTACAAAATTTTGCATAATTTATGCACAAAATATCAGCTCCTAAATTACGCCGAATTCTACACAGTCTCCTTTGACTAAAATTTGACTATAATGCAAAAAACCGTGGATCGGGTGAGTTAACAGGGAACACCTGTTTACGACATTCTTCCATCAGTTGAATTGATTGAACGATTTTAAGACACGGTCTAGAGCTCGGCCGTCATCAACGAATATTCCAGCTGTTGTGTTTTGAGTATTTTGTAACGCCATCTTCATAATTTTGTGTTAATGAAACACTCAAGTATTTCATATTCGTCATCATGCTTGGGGATATTTTATTTATACTCTAGTAACTAGAGTCTAGTTACAATGAAATTTCTCTTTTCGTTGCTGTAATGGAAAACACACAAGCATTTATTTAGCGCGTTCAAAGCTGCACAAACTTTAGCAAATATTATGTGAATAACTCGGCAACAAGAAATTGTTTACGACATTCGTAAACAAATGGTTGCGATGAAAATTTTAAAACTTATTTCAAGCACTTTGCAGAAAAACATTCACCGTAAATCCATGTCTTCCACCAGGTCCAAAAGTTCCTCATATTTTGCGAAAACCTTTTCACGCAAGCCGTCCCGAATATCAGAAATTGGGATATTAATCTCAATTTCAACTTCCACATTCACAATTGCTTCTTCGTTCGTTGTATTCAACATTTTCCATCCAATTTCCCCCAATAAAACACCAGTGTCAAGTACAAGAAAGATCCCCAAGAACACAAACACGCCACTAAACCTGTGCAACTCTAACACCTCAAAGTGTGCATTGGGCGTGTGCACCTCGAACACATGTTTACGACATTCTTCGCTCAGTTGGGATGACTGAACAAACTTGTCAGCAATGGACAGTCTCTCAGCGACAATGACATTCAGAGATTCTAACAAGGAGACAAGTTGTGCACGAAGAATCATTGCACTATACGTCCGTTTCCATTCATCAAATGTTAAGTACACATATTTATTGCACTCGTTGCTGTCAACACTTGACAATGCCTTTAACACCACACTTTCTGCATCAATTAAGATCGCACTCTTGTCAATCGCACGTTGCATATCATCATGATCATTGTAATAAACCGGCGTGTGTGTTTCCATGGCACTGTTCAATACTGGGGATCGCTGCGATACGTATTGCATTGTGGGACTGTCTTTGTAGTTGAACAGCAGCTTTTGATTCCCGGACAACACGTACCGTTCTATGTCTGTCAGTGTGACAACGGGAGGGGGATATGGCACCATTAGTTGTTCGGACAGTTTTGCTTGGTAGATTGATGATAGAATTAATATGCCAAAACCGATTGTTGTGAAAAGCATCCGCCTTGTTGCACCAATCTGCTGAGGCCACAGGACACCATTGCATGGAAATAATGACATAATTATGTGCCAGGTGTCATTCCTATCAGTGGCGTGTCGCATTCGTTCGTTCACAATACAAATTAGGAACAGTAGAAACAACATCGCAAACATTATGACATAACGCTTTATATCAATGTTAGCTGTCAATGAGTCGAAATTGATATAAAACACAGTCGGCCGTTTCATCAATGCAGCATACTTTTCAATCGCAAATGGTGTTGTGTACAGGAAATCTCTGCTCCGCTCCAGTGTCACTACAGCACTTGTGACCCACATGTCAACGATGCCTGTTTGCAACATTCCAAGTTCATCCGTCCACGTGCCATTGTCGAGCCGCGCAAATGACTCGGCAGACCACGACGGTTGCATTAAAATTGTGTGTATTGGGGTGCCCTGAAAGATGTTACGTTGTTATTGTTGTTGCTGTTGTTATTTAACCAGCAAGAAAAGTATCGTAGCCATGGAATTAGGCCATTGTGATATCACACTGTCGCACTTCCCTTTCATATCACGGTCAAGAGCACGCACAACACACGATGCGGTGATGTTGTAGTAGCGATCATTGAATATACCTGCTGTTGTGTTGGGTATATTGTGTAGAGACATTCTCAAACGTTTATTATTATTCGTCTTGGTGTTAATGCAACATTTCGTATTTGTTATCACGCTTATGCACATGTGACATCCGATACGTACTCTAGTTATAATGACATTTCTACTTTCTTTTGTTTGATGTAATGAAAGGCAAACAAATATGAAAGCCACCGTTCGTTTTCAATTAATGGCACAAACTGAAGCAAAAAATGGAAAGAGACAAAGCTGCAAATATTATGCGATCGTTTCAATTGTTCGTTGCCATTCATCATATGTGATGTCCTGAACTGAAATTTTGGCCAATGCATTCATCGCAAGGCTTTCTGCGTCACTTAGAATCGTGTTTTAATATCCCAAATTAAGCATCTTCAACTGGAGTGTATGTTTCCATTAGGACTGCGTTTGAACGAATAACGAATAGTGAAAATAAAGACGAAGAATATTCTAATAGTTCGTACCCATTCATTAAAAGAAAAAAATTGTAATTTGTGAAGATTTGTTATTGTCTAATCTAACCAACCAACATTCGAAAAGTCGCACTTTTTTCGGAACTCGTTCGAATTAGGGGTGAGTTGGAATAGTTAGTATTCGAATAATACGAATACTAAAAATTCGAATATTCATTCGAACGAGGTTCCGAAAAAAGTTTGACTATTCGAATGTTGGTTGGTTCGATTAGACAATAGCAAATCTTCACAAATTACACAATTTTTATTTTGCTTTCAATGAATAGGTACAAACTATTCGTCTTTATTATCACTATTCGTTATTCGTTCAAACACAGTCCTAGTTTCCATAGATTCATTCAATACTTACGATGTTTGCGTCACAAACAGAATTGTAAATTTTTACAAAAATACAATAAATAAATGTGTAATATTTCAACATTGCCCAAAAGTGCAATAAATGTACACTCATACTCGCATCTTTGATGAATTACAGACATGCTATGACGCTCAACAGTGACATATTATGTGAACTTTGCTTCGCTGAATTACAATGATTTGGTTGTAACATGACACAATGGTTGATTCATCAAAACAAATAATGTTGTTTGTTGCGAATATTTGTGGTCTATTGAATTGAGCGCGAGCGAATTGCAAATATGAATGATTTTGCTAACAAAAGTTGGTGCTTTACTAAAACGTATCGTCCACAGATTGATAGATCGCAGAAGTATGAACACAAGTGATACTAGTCAATGCAAATATAAAACCGATAATCTGGCAGCAAAGTTGCAAATTTAATTATGGACAAAATGGATAAAAGTTGTTACTCAGTATTTTGCAGGTTCAAGCATGATCAAGTGGGTCGTGAATCACGACAAATTTTCAAGTAATATGCTCGATTATGGAATGGAGTTACTGACTTCGGTGAAAATGCGTCATGTCTGTGAATATTGTGCAGATGATTCAGCACGGTATAACTAATTTGCAATCATTACACACTACTGATCTACATAAATGTTGTCAGTGCGTGTTTGACAGCTGTGTAGTACTGTTCATGTGTATATGTGTGTGTAGTTTAAAAACTCACGCGAAGTTAGAAAATAACATACACTCAAAGTTTCTTTACATGCATGCTTTCGTTAGTAATCATACTTAGTCAGCAATGAACAAAAATTGTGTGATTTTTAGCAGTTAATACTGAAAGCGTACATTGCATTTCCAATTGTATTCTTTGTGAGTTTCTATTAATTTATTGTTAATGTTAGCACAATTTTTAGTTGTTTTATAAACAAAATGTACCGACTATATGGATACAGACCGCAAGGGGTTCCGATGACCGTAGTCAATGGCGTCGCTGAACATGCCTATGGTTTAGGTGTTCATGACTATCGTGTAATTGATGTAAACTGCTCATGTTTTCGTGTCAAAATTGGAATAATTGTCGGGTATTTGAGAGAACTAGCACGGTCAACGATCGTAAGTGAACACACAACTTATACAAACGTGTGTTAGGGTGATATTGCCACTGCACAAGTCCTCATTGCTGGTATTCAGATGATGGCTATACTGACAATGTATTTGTCACGTACAATATTTGAAATACCTGGGGGTTTAATGATCGCTCTACTTGTGATCAGCATTTTGCGTTTAGCAGCCGTTTTACGCGTGTACAAGAATCCGACTTCAAGATGGGCAACATTTATCATAAAATGCTCAACGGTAGGGTTTACACTTTCACTGATGCGCCACTTTCAGATTATTGAACTTATCATCTTAATTCTGATTATCGCATTTATTCTGTGCGCAATTTTTGACGGTCCCTGCATGAGCAAGCAAGAATGTGAGCGCTTTTCATAGAGTGTGACAAAGTCTTTCTTATAGTATCCGGAATGGCTATTGATGTGGCATTTTGCATTGTTATCGGTGTCATAGAAGGATATGTGTTTAAGCGGGTGTTTGAAAATCAAACTAAAAATCCTATAGGTAAGAAAGAAATTTCGCAAAACAGTGCATATTGTTTACAGGCTGGCAAGCAGTGAACAATGGAGCGGAAAGTAATAAAAGTAAATGGTTTGTGCGTGTTGGAAAACTTCTATTCTACATTGTCGCGTTGGTTACGGTGGTAGCGATTGCAGGCTACATTGTTTACCTGTTTTGGGACACAAAAATAAATGACACATCAGTGGAAAATGTTATAGCAGTGTCATTCTTATTGCCAATCCTTCTCTTTATTGTTCTGCTCGTTCGTGGCTTAGTGCGCATAAGAAGCGCTAACGACTATCGTATGGTAAAAGCGGCACTTTTTCTCTGGGTAAAAGTTAAATAAAAGACTATTTATACCCATTTCAGCTGATCGCAACGATACTATGCGGTGCAAACGTGTTAACGTTGATTTTAATCAGTTAGTGCGCCTCATTTTATTATTATTATTATTTATTACTTTAAGAATTGTTTCAGCGCCAAAACATGCGACCAATTGCACCGACATATATGGTTCATCAATTGTTAATGATTCACTGTTACCATCTGCTGCCGAAAACAAAACGTTCACATCTTTAGCTGTGAATTCTGGAACAGCTGCAACAATAATAACAACAACTGTAGCAACAAGAACAACAAAAACAAAAATAACAACACCTACTACAACACCACCAACAAGAACTACAACGACGACGACGACGACTACAACAACAGCAACAACAACAACTACTACTACTACTACTACTACAATACCAACAACAAGAACTACAACGACGACGAGGACAACATCAACAACACCTGCTAGAGATAAAACAACACTGAAATCAACAACAAATGATACAATAAAAACTGCCGTTTGGCTAGTTGGCAACAAAGGAATGTACAAATACAGTGTGAACGGTAAAATCACTACATATAGCAATAGTACATTCGAAATTCTTACATCTTGTGGGCGAGTCGGTCAACTTATCTACTGCACCGGTATGCATCCTAGGACACGAGACGTAATCGGTTACGATTTTTCTCGAGGTGTGTAATTAATTTTGCCAAAATCGATTTTGTTACTTTCAGACCAATATGTGCCTGTTCCACAAATGGCGTATTCACGCCAATGGCCGGCTAATGGGCGACTGGCTGCAACCGGTGATCGATGGCTTATTGTGTGTGGTGACTATCGCTCTGAGCAAACCGCTCCTGGCACGAATTCATGTGAAATACTTGACACCAAGGCTGAGAAGATGAAATGGGAGTTGATTGATAATTTGCCATTGAAGACAGAATCTTGTTATACTGCTGGAATGAATCATAACTGGACAGTGTTCGTCTCGTCTATCGGCGAGTACGTTTATTTATTTACATAATATGTGAATTTATGTAAAACTAATTTGAAGTGTGGCTGTCGCGTACAATGCATTCAGTGGCGTGTGGCGCCGACTGCCATATCCGTCTATCAGTCGATACCTTGGGTCAATGACATCGATCAATGGAACACAACTTGTAATATGTGGTGGAGCACACTTTGCGGCGAATAATTGGAAATTGTTGTCTAGCTGTGAACGATTGATCGATCCGATTAATAATTCATCAGCGACGTGGGTGCAAGATATTCCTGATTTGCCAGTTCAAGTATACAGTCATTCAATTGCCTATCTCGGCAATGAATTATTCTTGTTCGGAGGAATACATAACACACTAGAGGGAGTTGAATTATCTGATGAGGTATTTCCATTGAAAAATAGATTTTACGACAGAACTTAAACTTGTTTGCAGTCACGAAAAATATACGCATGGAGATTCGGTGACACACACTGGAGACATGTGGCAATGTTACCAAGGCAAATGTCATACTTCGGAACTGCTGTTGGCTAAATAAAAACTCGACGTAAAATGATTCTTTTGTGACGCATAACTTTTTATACTTACATTTTGATCGAGATCTAAAAATACAAAACGTTTATTTCCTTCTATTCACAATTAACGTTGAAACTTCCTTGTCACAGAACCAACATCTTTGTGCCATAAATAAACATTCCAATCTTTTCTACAACCAAAGCAGCAACAGCAACAACACCATTTTCAATTCAATTTATACTACTACTCCTATTTGTTCAATATTTATCAATGATTGCTAGAATCTCCACATACTTCTCATACACCAGCTTCTTGTCACTCGACGACACCCTGTCCTCAACTTGTACATGAAACTCAAACGGTCCCATCATCTCCTCAGTGTGTGGTTGTTCCGAGGGTTTTATACATCTCACATAAATCACTTCGACTATTAAAGAGACGAGAGACAAAGACAACATGCATGCCAGAAGGGCGAATGCTCCACCAAAGTCCTCCAGAATGAGTGGATTGAATGTGGGATCTGGTGTGTACACGGGGAATATCCCCTTTCGACATTCCTCGTCCAAGCCATATGTTTGTATGTAATCAGAGACATAGGACACCCGCTCTGCAACGAGGATGTTCCATGATTCTAACATGTGCTTCTGTTCTTGTCGCATCAACAGACTGGCGTATGTGCGTGTCCATTCATCGAACACGATGTAAATATAGTTCTTGCACTCGTCTGGTGGGATACTACGCAAGATATGCACGAGAATATTTTCCTCATATATTAGAATCCCATTCTGGGTGTTAATTATGTCAATGTTGTCAAGAAAACGTGAGAAATATATTGGAGGACGCGCATTCATTGAATTCGCCAATGATGGAGAAGCAAACTTTACATAATTCATGATATGATCGTTCGCAGATGCAAACACGAGACTTGCGCGTTGTGAGGACACCGCCATTTCGATATCTTCCAATGTGACAATGGGCGGTGGAAG
>JADMIO010835388.1_pt1 | contig 34539 bp, 29 predicted proteins | sample 8958161 | NCBI WGS metagenome assembly JADMIO01 (sample SAMN16585339, study PRJNA669376) | soil metagenome | isolation source: Crop rotation soil | place: USA: Cullars Rotation, Alabama | collected 2011
GCCGCGACTTCAAGTCACGTGAATTCCAAGCTTCGGATCCCACTGTGCTGGAAAGGCGCTTCGTGGATAAGGCCGCAGCAGTGGTTGCCACAGAGCCACGCTGGCCGCGTTCCACCCTGCTTCATGGCGTGGTGCACGGAGTTCCGGTGCGCGGCCCAGTGATAATCGACCAGCGTCCGAAATCCGCATCCGTGGACCTCGCCTTTGGCCATGATGGCGATGACGTTGCCGCTGCCCTGGCGGCTGCCGGCCTGGGACTCTCAACAACGCAGGACAGGCTGGCCATGGAACGCCTTCTCTCCGCGTTCAGCGGGCAGGTACTGGCGCAAATCGGCACGGCGGATGGTGTAGTCGCCGCCGAAGAGTATGAGCACAATGCGGGCTTCCGTTCCTTGCCGGGTGGCCAGGGTCCCATGGAAAGGCTGCGCCAAGGAGCGGAGACAGGGCCATTGAATGTGGGCCGCGCAGCCCGGAGCGAACAGGCGCGCGTTAAGGCAGCCGCGTCAACTAAAAGCTTCGCCCAGATGAAATTTGTCGCCACCAAGCGCAAGGACCTCTATAAGGCGTCGGTTGCACAGCACCGTGCTGATTTTGAGGAGGTCACAGGCAAGCCGCCCGTCACGGAAACCAAGACGGAAGTTCGCGAGGTGCGCCGCCCCACGCCGCGATATTATGTTCCGCTCGAACCCATGGTCGCAATCCGCGGGGCCAAACGCAGCTTGCGCCACAATGCTGATGGCCGCTTCTCGCCTGATAACAAGCTGCATGTCCGCTGGCCATCGCAGGTTCCGACGACTGCTCCAGGCCTGCTGGATGGCTCTGACTACGTTCCCTCCCTGCCCAGCGGGGCTTTGCCGGATGAAGTTCTTTTGCTGGTGCGCAATGCCGTGGTGCAAGATCCTTATCTATCGCCTTGGCTGGCGGCAAACGAAGCTAAGCGGCGTCAATTAGATGCCGCCGCAACCACAAAGCGCTTTGCCGCTGAAGCGGCATTGCGATACGGACGCAACGCCGTATATGACGGAACTACATCCGCATTTCAGCAGACAGCGGCTGCCGGAAGCCAGATTCCTTCTCCGGTGTTAAAAGCGCAGATCACCGATCAACTGCGCCGCTTCTCCATGTTTGCCGGGGTCGATATGAACCCTGTCGGCGTTACAGCCTGGTCACAACCCTGGGTGCCGCTCTGGTTTGAGTGGGAAGTCGAACTCCAGGCGGGCAACCGGCTCGATGGCTGGAGCCTATCGCAACTTGATTTCGACCTGACGGGCAAGCCATCACTCAATCCCAAACAAATGTATCGCGGACGTTGCCCTCTGCACACCGGCACGGCCCGCACTTTGGCGGCCGGCATCGAAGAATGGCTCAAGGTGGAAGAGCAGCGCGACAAGAACAATCAAGGCGAGGTAGATGATGCAACTGCGGCCGCTCTTCATCAGATCGCCGAGGGCATTGGTTTCCTGGATGTTCTTGCCGGCGCCATGGATGGATTGAGCTACCAGTTGCTGGGTCTGCCCGTGGACCCATTCGGTGTTCTAACCAAGCGTGATGGCGATTCCGTGAAACCGCCCGCGCCTATTGGCCTTCCGCAGTTGCTTGTGGCGGGCGATTTGCGGCTTGCCCGTGCTCGCATTATCGATGCATTCGGGCGCATCCTCGATCTGCCGGTGGACAAGATCCACATTGTGGCCCGCGACCAGGGTACAGGACCGCAGCCGACACTTGTGTTGAGGCCGCGTATTTTCCGTCCCGCGCGCTGGATGTTCCGGCTCGTTGATCCAACTTTGTCGGACTTGTCCACGGGGCCAGCGGACATCTCCGGCCCCGCCGAGGCAAACGTGGACCAGATTGATCCCACACAGATGGTCAACCCGGTCTCCGGGTTTCTCTTGCCTGATCACATCGATGAAGCCCTGGAGGTATTCGACGTAGCAGGTCAGCCTCTAGGACAGCTCATGCATGAGCCCTTCGGTGGCGGCGTGACCTGGGAGATCGCTCCCGCCCGCACCGGTCCGGCAGATGCTGGTCCCGGTTTTGATCTTAACCCGCCCCAGCGGCTGCTCGGCCTGATGGCAGCGGGCATGGTGGCGGCGGATGCGGAGGTACGCCAAGGCGAACCTGCTCGTCCGGAAACTGAATCGGCGCTCTCGGCCTTTCTTCGCGCCATAGATACTACCTTGTGGTCCGTGGACACATTTGCACAAATGGGCACCGAACACATCGCGGGTCTGGTAGGCCGGCCTGTCGCTGTGGTGCGCGCAACTCTGCGGCTGGAAATTGACGATGATCTGGATGAGCTTGACCTCTCCGCTCCCGGCGCCCGCGCCCAGCGTGAGGCTGTCTATCGTGATCTGGCGGACCGAGTTTTTCCCGTGCGGCTGGGCGAACTGACGCGGAGTGACGATGGCTTACTTGGCTTTTTTGTGGATGATGACTACTCGCAGTTTCATATTGTGGACAAAGTAGTCCGCGACAGCGCGCTCGACGTGCGCGCCGGCCAGGGGCAGTTCGCGCAGCTCGGGTCTACCACCCAGATACCGAGCGTCAAGCCGATTACGCATCCTTACATAGTGGCGGAAGACGAATTGCCAGTCAGGCTGGGCCAGGTAATCCGGTTGACCTTGCTGATGAACCCATCCAGCCGTGTACATCTGACCTCCGGCTTCTTGCCGCGGAAGAACCTGCAGCTTGCCCGCGACTGGGTCCACCCAGGGCTATCCGTGATGGCGCCCTCCGTGCGCGTAGGCCCCGTCCTTATCGACTCAGACAGGGTCCGGCTGCCGAAGGTGTCGTCATTCCCCAAAGACCAGATATGGACACGCCGAACAGATCCATCCACGTGGAAGGACGATCCCATTCTGGCGGCGACGCAGACCGCCCTCCTTCCTGAGCTACCCTCCGAGGTTCAGGAAGGGTACATTCGAATTTCGCAACCGGCGACAGGGAGCGGATCATGAGCCGCTATCGATGGCCCAGTGCGGGAAAAAACAAAGATCTGGCGTACCAGCGCCTAGAGTACAACTCCGTGACGGATGGCGTCCTGTTAGCTGAAGCCTTTCATGCCATCCACAAACCTCGCGCGGCCGCAGCAGCGCGTGCGCCGATAGCCGGGGATGCAAACCTTTGGGTGCCTATCGGGCCCTCGATCGTCTTGCAGGGCCAGGCGGGAAGCCGTCCGCGAGTTGCCGGGCGTGTGCGCGATCTTGCCGTCAGCGATGATGGCATGCGCGTTTACGCTGCCACTGCGAACGGTGGTGTCTGGTACTCCTCAGATGGTGGTACAACATGGTCTCCTCTGGGTAACTGGGTTCCGACACCCACCGCCGTCCCCATTGACCGGCCGGCACAGCCGCTTACCTGCGGTTGCCTTTTAGTCAAATTCGGCGGGGCTGCTGATGGCTCAGCCGACGACGTTTACGTTGGCACCGGCGAGATAGTCCCTGGAACCAGTCAGACGCACAACAATAAGATAGGCGGCGTAGGCGTGCTCCATCTTGCCGTAACTGTGCCCGCTGCGCTGGCTGACCCTTTTGGGACCAACTGGAAGCGCGAAGCGAAGAACCTGACGGGCTGGGGAATTTATCGGTTGGCACGAAATCCTGACGATGCCAATACGCTGGTGGCTGCAACCTCCATCGGCTTGTTTAAGCGCAGCGGAGTCTTCGTGGAAGACTCCGACTGGGTGCGAGTGACGGCAGGCCAGTTTGACTTTAATGCAGAAAGTGGCAAGCGGACCACAGATGCCATATGGGTCGGCAGCGGTCCCGCACGCCTGTGGGTTGCGCTCCAGGCAGGAGGAGATACCGCAGTCTATACATCAACGGCCGGGCCGGACGGCCCATACCAGAAAGTGACCTTGCCCGGCGTGGCCCAGGTAGGCCGAATGGGACTTGCTGTAGCTCCCAGTGACCCGACTGTGGTCTATGTACTCGGCTCAGGTCCCGGTCTTTGGCGTATTGCGGGCGTTACACCCACGCAGGTCCAGGGAGTTTTTCCGAATCTGTTCATCAGCAGCAGTGACCAGTCACAATACGATCTTGCTATCGCCGTTCATCCAGACAATCCTAATATCGTTGCCCTGGGAGGGGCCGCCGTGAACGCTGACGGCGAACCGAGCGCATCCCTATTCAAATGCACGATAGCGCCCTCAGGTGCAGGTCTTACCGTGGGTTTTCTTCCTGCCAACCTAAGCACGCCAGACCAGGACCCGACATTTATTGGAAATGGCGTTCATTCAGACGTTCACCAGATCAAGTTCGTCAAAGTTGGCGCCGACATTCACATGTGGGTGGGGTGCGATGGCGGAGTGTTTCGCTCCCGGAACGCGGGAAATCAGTACAGCTTCGTGGCCGCCAACTCAGGTCTTGCCGTATTACAGGCAGGGTACGTAATAAGCCATCCGGCCAATGAAGCCTTTGCCATTACAGGAACTCAGGACAACGGCGCTCTTCTACGCGTAGGTGATACGGTGTGGCTGCATAATCACCAAGTCGGAGGGGATGCAGGATGCGTGCTGATACATCCCGTCAAAAACAGATACTTTGTCGCACAATACAATAAGGCCACCTGGAGGAGCAACGGTACCTTGCGGCCACCCGTGATGCGTTCAACCTCATCTTCCGCTTCCACGTCCGCAGAAGCGGGTAAATCATTTTTCTATTCCACTGGAGATTGGCGACAGGTCGGCGCCACCACTCAAGTCCGGTTGGCGATCGGCACGAACCGGGTGTGGCTGGCGGATACCTGGGATCCTCAAGCTCCTACCGTATGGGTCACTCTACCCTCAAGGACGGACCCTCGCAATCCTGCCGGCCCAGCCGCCGGCAATGATGTAGCGACTGACACCTACGGTGAACAGTCTGGAAAAATCGTCGCTTGCCGTTGGATGGACGACAACCGTCTGCTGGTCCTGATGCAATCCCCCCGCAAGGATGGGCAGGACAGTGTAGTCCTGATGCTCAAGCGCAGGGCGGACGGTACCTGGGAACCATTTGCGGAAATCTCCAAGCACGTGGATAAGAAGCACGATTACCAGAATGCGGACATCGCGCAGCCTACAGTCAACTATCTGCCGCCGCTGGGCACATGGAGCGATCTTGCCGTTCATGATCCCACACGCGGCCCCAATGGCTCTTTCTATGTTGCCACCACGGGTCACGTCAAAGTGGATGGCAACAATGTCGTCGAGTCAGACAGAATGGACACGCTCTGGTGGTACGACGGTTCAAACACGTGGTATCCCACCACGCTACGCAACTCCGCCGCAGGGACCAAGGCGCCGGCATACGCTGTAGTATGCGATCCGGGCGATCCCACCGTGGTGTACGTGGGAACAAGCCTTGGAGTATGGAAAGGTGTTGTCGCCTTTGCCGCCGGTACTCCGAGCTGGACCTGGCAAAGATTCTCCAACGGACTGCCGGAGGCCACTGTCGATGATCTCTCCCTCTATCAAGGGTCGGTCAAGCTGTTGCGCGCGGCCATTCATGCGCGCGGCGTCTGGGAAGTAGACATCAGCGCGATTCCATCTCCTACCCGCCGTACCTTCCTGCGGGTGCATGCTAACGATGCGCGCCGCGCCGACGTTGTCTCTCTCGTCAATCCGATGTTGAGTGGCCCGGTCAACTGGCCCTGGCACGCAAGTCCTGATGTCCGCATCCGTCCGGCACCGCTCGGCGGAGGTGAAACTGCTCCACCTCCACCGCCGTCGCTGACTCCTGCGCTCTCCTGGAATGGCAGCGCCCCTGATCCTTTCCAGCTCTGGATATACCAGACAGCACTGCACAAGACTGATCCGCTATGCCGCCCTACCGGGCAGTGGACCAGCCAGTTTGGCTCGCGGCTGACAGGAAACAGAATCACTAAAGCAAACTGGATCGCTACGGTCACCGCGGCGAATGTTTTTTCACCGCCATGGGATGGCCTCACACCCACCGAAGGGGACCTGTTTGAACTTGTCAGAGAAGATGGCCAGGACCCTGATCCGGTAGTTGGACCGCCAGAGATTTCTGTGGTCAAAAAACGCAAGTATAAGATCGATGTGCTGGTCCACTATCGCGACCTGCGACCGCTGGCTGGAGCCAGCGTCCGTGTTGGGCTCTTGCGCCGCGATCTGCCCGCCGATCAAGCCCAGTGGCCCAACATAGCGATCAGTGCCACTTGGAAAACCAAGGTCGAACAATTCATGGGAGGAGGGGCCCCGCCGGCGTTCCCCGATGGATGGACTGTGGCCGACACAGCCTCACCGACCCTTACTCTGGGTGCTGACATTGATGCCCGCCTTCCGCGTGCGGTGACGTTCACGGTTAATTTTGCCGGGCCTCCTCCTCCTAAACGCTTCTTTCTCCTGGCAATTGTAAGTTCGACTCCAGACACCCTATCCGCCGGCGGACTTATTGGAGCCACCCTCCAAGACCTGATTCTCAAGAACCGCCAATTCGCCGCGAGAGTAGTGGAGGCCCGCAGATAGATGGAATTGCATGACAAACCAGCCGGGACGGATTGAGTAGTCATAGCGTTTGTGGACAAACCCGCCAAAAGGATACAAGGACATGAGATTTATTGAGACCCTTTTTGGAATATCACCCGACAACGGTTCAGGCGCGACTGAGCTTGCGATCTTTTTGGTTTTCTCAGCCCTGGTCGTGGTCATCTCTTGGTTGTATCGTTCCCGCGGTTTTCGGCGAAAAACCGTTGAACAACACGACCCCCCGTTTCTTCCATTGCTGGATCGCACCGCGACATGGATCACTCAAGGCATCGATGTTGAAGTAGGGCAACTGAACCGGACGGAGTAGAGTGCCGCCAGTGTCGCAGGCATGATGGATCTTTGACTAGAAATCCCGAGTTGTACACTATGCCTGACATGCACGAACATACAGCCCCACCATCTTAATTCGTTAAATAATCCCTGTTAATGATATTAAGCGTCGATTCGAGGTTTGATCTCCAATCGCTCTACGAGTCAGGTACGTAATGAGTACACGAAGGAAAAGATGCTGATAAGCCATTGAAAATAGAATAAAAAGCTGGTGCCGGGAGGGGGGGTCGAACCCCCACGAGGGGTGAACCTCGGCGGATTTTGAGTCCGCTGCGTCTGCCAGTTCCGCCATCCCGGCTTCAAGGAAGGCATACACAGGTTAGCACATTCCAGGCGGCGCTCAGGCGCGGCGCGATCACTTGTCTTTTTGGGCGATGCGGTCGGCGTCGGAGAGGGTCTGCCGGGGAATGAGCCTGAAAAGCTGCTCCGGACGGACCTTCAGGCCGACGGAGAGCCGGATGACGGAATCAAATTTCACATTGGTCTCGGCCCGCTCCACCCGGCCGATGTAATTTCGGTGGACGGCGCACAGCTCCGCCAGCTTCTCCTGGGAGAGATGCCGTTTATTGCGCAAGATACGGATTTGTCTGCCGAACAAAACCAGGGCGCTGCGCACGCTTGATAGGGTCTTTCGGCATTCCTATAAAATCTACACTTTATATGGTGACACCGTGCAGGGTGTATATAATGGCCGGCACTATGTCCAAAAATATACCAGAAGTGCGGTATGCAATCTGCTGGACGGAAAACGATGGGATCCACTGGTGCGGCCATCAGCACCTGACCATCGGAGAAGCCATGGGCTGCCTGATCCCGGACGGACGCCATTTTATTCGCGCCTGGGAAAACGGCACAGTGCGATCTCTGAACGATCCTGAGATCATCATCTATTTAAGCGAAGTGTGGCGGATCAGGCAAAACCGGGCTTCGGCGTAGTCCTCCATCCTTTGCGGCCGGCCTTTTTTATTGGCGGTAAGAGTTGCTTTTTTTGGCAAGGCACGCAAAATAGAAGGATGACCGGCGTCCGGATCGACAAGTGGCTGTGGGCGGCGCGGTTCTTCAAGAGCCGGGCCCTGGCGGCGCGTGCCTGCGAGCTGGGCCGCATCGAATTCCATCATCAGCCGGCCAAGCCCGCGCGCGAGGTGAAGGCCGGCGACATGCTGCAGGTCAGGACCGAGGGCGGCGACTTTGAAGTGGAGGTCCTGGCGGTGAGCGAGGTCCGCGGTCCGGCCGCGGTGGCGCAGACCCTTTACCGCGAGACCGAAGCCAGCCGCGAACGGCGACAGAAACTCAAAGAAGAACGCAAAGCCATGGGAAATTATTCGCCCGCTCCCGCCGGCCGTCCATCGAAGCGCGACCGGCGCAAGATCATACAATTCAGGAGTGGACGGAACAGTTAACGCGTATCCTGTCATCTCCAGAAGGATTGACCTTCTTATTCTTCAGAAATTCGTTGCCTTTTCCGGTAATGTCTCAGTTTGACCGATCTTGCCCTAAAAGATTGTGGACCGCAGCCGTCCCCGGCTGCGCTGAAGAATGTTTGGGGAACGCAGGCGAGGACGCCTGCGCTCCACGTTTTATGAATATGGAGAAGATCGGGCAACTGAGACACTACCCCTTTTCCGGTAGTGGGTCAGTTTGAATCTTTTCAAACGCAAGGTCCCTCACCCTACTCGCGCGCTGATAACCACCCCAACGCGCGCAAAACCGGCGCGCGTCGGGGGCCCCGGTTAAAAACGCGCGCTCGCTTACGGGGTTTCGGGATGACGACCCTTAAATTCCAAATTGACCCACTACCCCTTTTCCCGCCAGCTTGTAAAATCCGGGGATGAACAGCTAGGCTAGACAGTTTTCAGTTTCGGGAGGGAACCATGCTGTTACAGAAGATTTCAAGAGTGGCGCTGGTGATGGCGTTAGGGGGAGTGACCGTGGCACAAGCGGCGGAAGCCCACCCTTCCGCAAAGAACGCGGAAGGATGGGGCACCCCGGCGAAGAGCAAAGGAGCCTCTACTGCTCAGGCCAAGGGAAAGCCGACCGTCGCCCAGGCCGAAGCCTTCATGAAGAAGGCCGAGGCGCAGTTGTTTGACGCCAATGTTGCCGCCAGCCGCGCGGCATGGGTACAGGAGAATTTCATCACCGACGATACGGAGACGATCTCAGCGCGGGCCAATGAAAGGGTGGCGGCCCTGGTAACGCAGCTGGCGCATGAAAGCCGCCGCTTTGACCGCATGAAGCTGCCGCCGGAGCTGGCGCGAAAATTCCTCCTGCTCAAGCTCTCGCTTTCGGTGGCCGCGCCGGACAATGACGCGGAGCGCAAGGAGCTTACGGAGCTGGCCAGCAGGCTGGACGGCATGTACGGCAAAGGCAAGTATTGCAAGCAGGTGGAAGGCAAGGAAAAGTGTTATTCGCTCAACGACCTGAGCCGCATCCTGGCCACCAGCAACAATCCGGACGAGCTGCTGGACGCCTGGGTGGGCTGGCACAAGATCTCCGTCCCCATGCGGGAGAAATACGTGCGCTTTGTGCAGCTCTCCAACAAGGGCGCGCAAGACCTGGGCTTCAAGGACACCGGGGCGATGTGGCGCAGCAACTATGACATGACGCCGGAGCAGTTCAGCGCGGAGATGGAGCGGCTATGGCGGCAGGTGGAGCCGTTCTATATTTCGCTGCACACCTACGTCCGCAAGCAGCTCATCAAGAAATACGGCAAGGCGGCGGAGCGGCCGGACGGGCTGATTCCGTCGCACCTGCTGGGCAATATGTGGGCGCAGGACTGGGGGAACGTTTATCCGCTGGTGGCGCCGCCCAATGGCGGCCAGGGATACGACCTGACGAAGCTGCTGGAAAAACAGGGCCTGGGCTCAGGACCGGCGACGCCCGATAACGCCAAGAAGATGGTGAAGTACGGCGAGAACTTTTTTACCTCGCTGGGCTTCCAGCCGCTGCCCAAGACGTTCTGGGAGCGCTCGCTGTTCGTCAAGCCGCAGGACCGCGACGTGGTCTGCCACGCCAGCGCCTGGGACGTGGATTCCAAAGAAGACCTGCGGCTGAAGATGTGCATCGAGATCAACGACGAAGACTTTGTGACCATCCATCACGAGCTGGGGCACAATTTCTACCAGCGCGCCTTCATGAACCAGCCGCCGCTGTTCCAGGATAGCGCCAATGACGGCTTTCACGAGGCCGTAGGCGATACCATCGCGCTCTCGGTGACGCCCGAGTACCTGAAGGAGGTCGGGCTGCTGGACCAGGTGCCGCCGGAGAGCTCAGACATCGGCTACCTGCTGCGGCAGGCCATGGATAAGATCGCCTTCCTGCCGTTTGGCTTGCTGATCGACCAATGGCGGTGGAAGGTCTTCTCCGGCGAGGTGACTCCGGAGCAGTACAACAAGGCGTGGTGGGAGCTGAAGAAGAAATATCAGGGCGTGGCGCCGCCGGTGGAGCGCAGCGAGGCCGACTTCGATCCCGGAGCCAAGTACCATATCGCGTCCAACACGCCGTATGCCCGCTATTTCCTGGCGCGCATTTTGCAGTTCCAGTTCCATCGCGCGCTGTGCCAGGCCGCGGGAGAGAAAGGGCCGCTGCATCGCTGCTCCATCTACAAGAACAAGGCGGCGGGTGAGCGGCTGAACAAGATGCTCAGCATGGGCAAGAGCAAGCCCTGGCCGGACGCGCTGGAGGCCATCAGCGGCCAGCGCCAGATGGACGCTACGGCCATCCTGGACTACTTTGCTCCACTCAAGAAATGGCTGGACGAGCAGAACCAGGGTGAAAAAGCCGGCTGGGAAGGAATGGACCAGGGGAAGTAGGCCAACGGAGCTGCGAACATGCCGAGCTCACGCGCGGCGATATGAGACACTAGGTTTTGAAGACCATGGCCAAGTGGAAGCAATACGAACTCTGGGTGCAGACCAGCGACAGCCGGTGGGAGATCGTGGGGCTGTTTCCCAATCCCGAACTGGCTACGGCGGTGGCAAACGCGCGTTCCAGCCGCACGCGATTGATTGAAGTGTTCTACGACGGCAGCAAGATGCTGGGACAGGAGATCATTGCCGAAATAGGAAATACGCGCAAAGCGTAGCCGCGCGGCAAGGATTGGACTACCATGGTCCCCTCACGGTGCATCTATCTGGAGGGCTTATGCAATCCGCCTCCGTTCGCCTCAGACTCGCCGCAGTGATGCTTGTAGCGCTGGTATCCGTTGCGCCGGCGCAGCGTGGCAGCGGCGATCCCTCGCGCGCCGGCGGGCCCGTGGACCTGCCCAACGCAACCTCTCCGATCGCCGAACCCAACTCGAACCCGCGGTCGGTTTTTATCGCCGGAAAAGTGGTGATCCAAGGCGGAGGCGCGGCGCCCGACCATATCCTGATCGAAAGGGTATGCAATGGGATGGTGCGCCACGAAGGCTACACGGATTCGCACGGCGAATTTCAGTTCGAGCTCGGCCGCAACCAGCAGGAAAGAGACGCCAGCCAGACCGATTCAGACCGCATGGTGACCACGCGCAGCGGACGGCTCGACGTAACCGGCAGGAGCCAGCTCAGGTATGACGAATGCGAGCTGCGCGCCTCGCTGCCCGGCTTTACCTCTACGTCAGTGCCGATGCGCGTGGAAAACGACTTGAGCCTGGTGCATGTCCCGATGATTACGCTCACGCGGATGGGCGGCGTGGCGGGCACGACCATAAGTTTGACCAGCATGGCCGCGCCCAAAGAGGCCCGCAGCGCGTTTGAGAAGGGCCGCAAGGCCGGCAACGAAAGGAAGTTCGACGAGGCCGTCCGGGAGCTGGAAAAGGCGGTGGCGATTTATCCGCAGTATGCCGGCGCATGGTCGCTGCTGGGGGAGATCCATCGCCTGCAGAACCAGTTTGAGCCGGCGAAAAAAGATTACGCCCAGGCCCTGGCCGTGGATCCGAAGTTCGTGAGTCCGTATTTCGGACTGGCGACGATGGCGGTGGTGGAAAACAGGTGGGCCGATGCCGCCCGCATCACCGACCAGTTGATCGCGCTGAACGCTTTTGCTTATCCCATGGCCTATTTCTTCAACGCCGCCGCAAATTACAACCTGGGCAAGCTGGATGCCGCCGAGCAGAGCGCGCGCAAATTCCTGCAGATGGATACCGGGCACACGCGGCCGGACATCGCGCTGCTTCTGGGAAACATTCTGGCCGGCAAGCGCCGGTACGCGGAGGCGGCCCAGCTTTTTCGCGATTTTCTCGCGGCCAGGCCGGACGCTCCCAACGCGGAGCAGGTCCGTAAGGAGCTGCAGCGCCTGGAAGGGCTCAGCGCGGCGCGGCAGCCGTAATGCCCCCCGATCACCGATTGTTGCGCGGCGGAAAACGGGCTCTCTCCGCTTCTTCGCGTGTAAAACATTTTCACGCAAAAAACACGGGGAAAGCGTAACATTTGTGCTTGGATAAACGTCTGCCCGTTGCTTCGCCGGCAAAGGCTTGGAGGGTGCGATGATCGGCAACTCCTCATGGTTCAGGGCCTGGATATTTGCTTCGATGATGCTGCTTGCCATGGCTGCCGCGGCGCAGCGCGGCGGGTCCGGCAGCTCCAACAGCCCGCCGCGTCCTAACGCTCCTCCGCGCACGCCGACTACGCCGGACGTCTCGCTGCAGCCGATCTTTATCTCCGGCAAGGTCCTGCTGGAAGGCGGCGCCATTCTGCCCGAGCCGGTGGCCATTGAGCGCGTCTGCAACGGGGTGACCCGGCGCGAAGGCTATACCGATTTCAAAGGCCAATTTGAATTTCAACTGGGCGGGACCATGACCTTCCAGGACGCCAGCGAGAACGACTCGCGTCTTACTCCGAGCTCGCAGCAGCGTTCGGGCACGGGGCTGAGCCGCCGGCCGCTGGACCTTACCGGCTGCGAGTTCCGGGCGGTGCTGGCAGGCTATCAATCCAGCAGCGCCATTCTGCGCACCAGCGGCGACAGCTGGCAGTTCGATGTCGGCACCATTTTTTTGAAGCGCCTGGGCGACGCCAAGGGGACCACGGTAAGCGTAACCAGCATGGCCGCGCCCAAAGACGCGATGCGCGCCTACGAAAAAGCGCAGAGAGCGCGGCAGGAAAAGCCGATCGAGGCGGAAAAAGAACTGAACAAGGCGGTGCAGCTCTATCCGCAGTTTGCCGCGGCCTGGACGCTGCTGGGCGACATGCATCGGCAGCACGACCAATTTGACCAGGCCCGCACGGAATACTTGCGCGCCGTCTCCGCCGATCCGCAGTTCGTCAATCCCGCCTATGGCCTGGCGATGATCGCCATGCAGCAGAAAAACTGGGACGAGGCGATCCAGCGCACCGACCAGGTCTTGAAGATGAATGCCGCGGCCTATCCGCTGGCGTATTTTTTCAATGCCGCCGCCAACTACAACCAGCAGAGGTTCGACGCCGCCGAAGAGAGCGCCAAAAGGTTCAAGACGCTGGATACTCAGCACAGCCATCCCGACGTCTGCCTGCTGCTCAGCTATGTTTATTCCCGCAAGCAGGATTACGCGGCCGCGGCGCATGAAATCCGCGACTACCTGGCCGCAGTGCCCAACTCTCCGGACGCTGAATCGCTCCAGAAAGACGCCCAGCGGCTGGAGGAGCTGAGTGTCTCCGCTAAGAAGGAGTAGGGCAAACTTCATGACTGACAAGACGACTGATAGCACTCAATCTAAAACATCGATATCCTCCATCGCTGTAGGCATCCTTGGAATTTTGGTGGCAATTGCCCAATTTGGAAAGTCGTATTACGAATCTGAAAAAGCCAAAGAAGAATTGGCCCGACTGAAGGTGCAGGTCCCTACGACCACGAGTCCGGCAGGCCGGTATCGGTGGGAGGTCGCCAGCGAAAGCTGGTGGGGCTACATCGATGTAAACGAGCAGGGCATAGCGAATATTCAAATGTGGAAGCTGGCAAACTGTCCGGCGGGCGCGCAAAAGCTCCGCCTTTTCGACCCAATACGCGACAGGACCGCCCGGCTGACGATTGAGCCGGACAATCGCGTGCATGTGGATTTCCCCGTCGTACAGAATCGATACGATGAAAATTGCAATAAGATCGGCGCCGATCCCAAGACGCTGAAAGGCTACATCGATCCTACCCGCGCCTACTATGGAGAGATTGCCTACGAGAAAGAAGATGGCGATGCTCCTCCGGGCGGTATGGTTCTGATCAAATTGCCGGGAACTCACTGAATCGAGCTGAGTACATTCGAAAAAAACTTCTTTCTCCGTGTTCTTGTTCTAGTATTTTTTTGCGGTTCGCTCTACTATCGCCATAGTGTCCGCCGCGGAGCACAAGCCGATCGACAAACAGCGCCTGGTTTCCGCCGTGCAGGCGGAAGACGATGCTTCCTATGAGCTGAAGCTGCGCCCGCGCTATCTGCGCGAGTTCATCGGGCAGAAAAAGGTCAAGGAGAACCTCTCGGTCGCGGTGGAGGCGGCCCGGTCGCGGGGCGAGCCACTGGACCACGTCCTGCTCTACGGGCCGCCGGGGCTGGGCAAGACCACGCTGGCCACGATCATCGCCAACGAGATGGGCGTGCCTTACCAGCAGAGCGCCGGGCCGGCCATACAGATCAAGGGCGACCTCACGGCCATCCTCACCAACCTGCGCGACCGCCAAGTCTTTTTTCTGGACGAGGTGCACCGGCTGCAGCCGGCGCTGGAAGAAATTCTCTACTCGGCGCTGGAAGACTACAAGCTCGACATCATCATCGGCCAGGGCCCTTCGGCGCGCACGCACACCATTGACGTGAAGCCGTTCACCTTCGTAGCGGCCACGACGCGCGCCGGACTGCTCTCAGCCCCGCTGCGCTCGCGCTTCGGCATCCTCCTGCGCCTGGAGTTCTACACCACCGAGGAGCTGAAGTTCATCATCGAGCGCTCGGCGGAGATCCTGGGCGTCGGCATCGACGACGAAGGCGCGGACGAGCTGGCGCGGCGGGCCCGCGGCACACCGCGCATCGCCAACCGCCTCCTGCGCCGCGTGCGCGACTTTGCCCAGGTGCGCGGCCAGGGACGCATCGACAGGACCACCGCGCAGGCCGCCCTGGAGATGCTCGAGGTCGATAAGCACGGCTTCGATGAGATCGACCGCCGCCTGCTGCTGACGATCATCCAGAAATACAACGGCGGTCCCGTGGGCTTGAGCACGCTGGCCGCGGCGCTGGCCGAAGAACAGGACGCTCTGGAAGAGATCTATGAACCGTTTCTCATACAGATCGGCTTCCTCGACCGCACTCCGCGAGGCCGCGTCGCCACCCGGCTGGCCTACGACCACTTCGGCATCAAGTATGGAAGACAGCCGGAGCTGTTCTGATTACTAAAATTGAGAAGCAAAATTACCGCGGTTTGCGCGGATGAACGCGGATACGGCAGGTTTTTATCCGCGAAAATCCGCGTTGATCCGCGGTAATTTTTTATTCCAGCGGATTTTGGGAATTCTTGCTCTATCTCTAACCTTTCCATTTATATTGGGTCTAATCTCAGGTGCTGCTCAGGGTAGTTTCCCCGGGAACTTGTGTTGAGAAAATACAATTTACAGGCATTGGCGCGCCTCGCAGCCGTGTTGTTGCTGGCGGGAACGCCGCTGTTTGCCGGGCAAAAAGGCCCCAGCCTGCCGGCGCCCGACCTCGGCGCCGAGATCAGCTCGCTCGCCGTTCCGCGCATCAAAGCCGCGCCCCGCATGGCCGACTTTGAAGGCATGGAGCCGGCCAGCGCCCTGGCCCGCGGGATGCTGAAAGTCAACAAATTTACCCAGAAGGAGCCGCGCGATGGCGCTCCGGTGAGCCAGCCGACCGAAGCCTACCTGGGCTATACCGATAAAAATTTCTATGCGGTCTTTCTGGCTTTCGATGCCGAGCCGCGCAAGCTGCGCGCGCGCATGCTGCGGCGCGAGCTGATCGACGACGACGACCAGGTCGGCCTCTGGCTGGACACCTTCCACGATCACCGCCACGCCTACATGTTCTACTCCAATCCGTATGGCATCCAGCAGGACGGCCTGACGGCGGAAAATCAGGGCTTCGACAACAGTTTCGATACCGTCTGGCACACCTACAGCAAGATCACCGGCAACGGCTACGTCGTCATCATTGAAATTCCATTCAAGTCGCTGCGCTTCAAGCGCGCGCCGACGGTCGACTGGGGGGTGATCCTGATCCGCGTGATCCCGCGCAACGCGGAACACTCGTACTTTCCGCGCAACACCAACCAGATCCAGGGCATGCTGAGCCAGGAGGGGACGCTGGAGGGCTTCCGGGAGATCTCTCCCGGCCGGAACATGCAGTTCATCCCGTATACCTCCGTGGCGGCCTTTCGCACGCTCGATGAGCGCGGCCCCGCCGGCGATCGCTTTACCGGCAAGCACGTTGAGCCCAAGATGGGGCTGGATTCCAAGATCGTGCTGAAAGACAGCCTGGTGCTGGACACCACCATCAATCCTGATTTCGGCCAGATCGAGTCGGACGATCCGCAGGTCACGGTGAACCAGCGCTTTGAGGTCTTCTTCCCGGAAAAGCGACCCTTCTTCCAGGAAAATTCCAATTTCTTCCAGACGCCGCTCAGCCTGGTCTTTACCCGGCGCATCGGCGATCCGTTATATGGAGTGCGCCTCACCGGCAAGGCGGGGCCGTGGGCCATCGGGACCATGCTGGCCAACGACCGCTCACCGGGCAAGAGCGTGATCGACACCGATCCGCTGGCCGGGCAGAACGCCTATTTTGGAATCGTGCGCGTCAATCGCGAGCTGGGAAAGAACAACAGCATCGGCATGATCTATACCGACCGCGAGCTGCATACGGTCCCCAACAGCTTTTGCACCTCGCCGCGCTGCGGCGTCGGCTTCAACCACGTGGGCGGCGTGGATACGCAGCTCAAGTTCGGGCAGCACTGGCAGATGAACGCGCAGGCCGTGACCAGCGAGACCAGGTTCAGCGACGGCACGCGCCTGGCCGGTCCCGCATACCAGGTCTACGCGGAGCGCAGCTCGCGCGCTCTCGAATTCAATACCATGTACCAGGACATTGCCGCGGGCTTTGACACCGAGACCGGCTTCATCAATCGCACGGACTACCGCCGCTTCAGCAACTTCGGGGGCTGGACCTTTCGTCCTGAGGGCAAGCACCTGATCTCGCATGGTCCGCGCGTGTTCCAGTTGAGCCTGTGGGACCACAACGGCGTGCGGCTGAACCATCAGCTCAACTCCACCTACGAATGGGACTTCCCGCACAACAGTGCCTTCGTGGCCGCCGTGAACTGGGAGCGAGAGCGCCTGCGGCCCTCGGATTTTTCCACGCTGGCGGCGAACCAGGATTACACCCACGTTACCGGCGCGGCCGAGCTGCGGACGCAGTTCTTCAAATGGCTCAACCTGGTGGCGGAGATGGATTGGGGCACCGCCACCAATTTCGTCCCGCGCACCGGACCGCCCGTGCTGGCCTACCAGAATACGGCGTTCCTGCGCGGCACCGTGCGGCCCTTGAAGGGCCTGACCATCGAGAACACCTATATCATGACGCGGCTGCTCGACCAGGACACCGGCCTGAACATCTTCAACAACCACATCATGCGCTCAAAATGGAATTACCAGTTCACCAAGGAATTTTCCCTGCGCATGATCGGGCAGTACGTCACCACCATCGCCAATCCCGGCCTGAGCACGCTCGAAAATACCAAGAACTTCAATGGCGACGTGCTGTTCACCTACCTGCTGAATCCCGGCACGGCGATCTACGTGGGCTATAACAGCGATCTCCAGAACATCGATCCATCACTGCAGCGCCTCTGTGGCGGCCTGGCCTGCGCGCCGGGCCAGTCTTTTGACGGCCTTCTGCGCACGCGCAACACCTTCCTCAACGACGGACGGCAGGTGTTTATAAAACTTTCGTATCTGTTCCGATATTGAAGATAACTGAGCTTAATCCATTTAAATCTCGTCATCGCGACGGCCGTTAAGCGAGCGCGCGCAGTCATCGGGGCGCGAGTAGGCCGGAGGGACCTTGCGTTTAGGGCAGTTTAGGGAACGATGTGTCTTCGAAAGAAACACAAGGTCCCTCACCCCTACTTGCGCGCTGATGACTGCGCGCGCGCGTTGACGGGGTTCGGGATGACGAACCAAAGAGTATTCAGAACGTTTTTTCCGAATCCAGCAGGATCGTGACCGGCCCTGAGTTCACCAGTTCGACCTCCATCATGGCCTGAAACTGGCCGGTCTCGCAGCGCAAGCCCGCCGCGCGGACCCGGGCAACAAAATATTCGTACAGGCGTTTTGCCTCGTCTGGGCGCGCCGCGGCGTCAAAGGAGGGCCGCCGGCCCCGCCGCACGTCGCCATAGAGCGTGAACTGGGAGACCACCAGCACCGCCCTGCCCGCCTCCTGGACGGAAAGGTTCATCTTGCCTTCGGCGTCTTCAAAGATGCGCAGGCCGATGATCTTCTCCACCAGGTAGTCGGCTGCGGCCTCGTTGTCACTCCTGCCGACGCCCAGCAGGACGAGCAGTCCGGCGCCGATCTCGCCGGTCGAGTTTCCGCCGACGGCCACACGGCATCGGCTCACGCGCTGGACTACGGCCCGCATAGGGATACTCTAGCACCAGAGAATCGGATCATCGGGCGATCGGGTCATCGGGCCATCAGTGGTAAGGTTTTGCCTTTCCCGATGACCCGATGTTCCGATGCCCCGATCACCCGATTCTGATTGCTGATTGCTGAGCGCTGACTGCTGATTTAGAATCGCTCGTTCTTCATTCCTCCCTAGGAGTCACAAATGGCGCGTCGCTCGTACCTGTACGGGGTGATGCTCGTGTCATTGATTTGGGTGTTGAGCAGTTTCGTCATTGCGCAGCAGCCTTCGAATCCACAGCAGCCCGCCCCGTCGCAAAACCCCTCCAGTCCTGAAAGAGCCACTCCCGGAAGTGAAACCAAGGCCGGCGCAGCCGGCGAGAACGCCACGCCGAACCAGAAGCCGCCTGTCCAGGCCCCAACTTTTCATAATGACGTGGTCATCAAGGGTGCGACCATCCTTACGGTGACCCACGGCAAGATCGAAAATGGGAGCATTTACATCCACAACGGCAAGATCGCGGCCGTGGGACAGAGCGTGCAGGCCCCGGCCAACGCCACGGTGATCGACGCCGCGGGCAAATGGGTGATGCCGGGCATTATCGACGCCCACTCGCACATCGCGCTGTCGGATGACATCAACGAGCCCACCAATCCCGTTACGCCGCACATGATGATGCGGGACGCCTTCGACTATAACGACAAGGCGATCTACCGCGCGCTGGCCGGCGGCGTGACCACCTCGCTGCTGCTGCACGGCTCGGGCAACATGATCGGCGGCCAGTCCATCGTGATCAAGCACAAGTACGGCCTGGGCCGCGACGAGCTGCTCTTTCCCGGCGCGCCGCAGTCGATCAAGTTCGCCAGCGGCGAAAACCCCAAGCGCGTCTACGGAGCAAAAAACCAGCTTCCCTCCACCCGCATGGGTAATTTCGAGGTCATGCGCGCGGCCTTCATCGAGGCGCGCGAGTACATGCGCCAGTGGGACGACTACGAGGCCAAGGTCAAGAAGGGCGATAAGGACCCCACGCCGCCCAAGAGAGATCTCCGGCTGGAGGCGCTGGCCGACATCCTGCGCGGCAAGCTGCTGGTGCAGATCCACTGCTACCGCGCCGACGAGTTCCTTACCGAAATGGAGATTGCCAAGGAGTTCGGCTACAAGATTCGCGCCTTCCATCACGCGCTGGAAGCTTACAAGGTAGCGGACAAGATCGCCGCCAACGGCGTGGCCATCGCCACCTGGCCTGACTGGTGGGGCTTCAAGTATGAAGCCTGGGACGGCATTCCCTGGAACGCCGCCATCTCGGCGCACAAAGGCGTCCGCGTGGCGCTCAAGAGCGACTCGGAGGACCTGACGCGCCGCCTGAACCAGGACGCCGGCAAAGCCATCCATTACGGCCTCACGGAAGAGGAGGCGTTGAAGGCCATCACCTTGAACCCAGCCTGGATCATCGGCGTAGACGACCGCGTCGGCTCCATCGACGTAGGCAAGGACGCTGACATCACGATCTGGAACAGCTATCCGCTCTCCTCGGCCGCGCTGGTCGACAAGGTGCTGATCGATGGCGACCTTTTCTTCGACCGCTCGCTGCCCGGACTCGGGCTCACCCACTACAAGGAGGTGCAGTAATCATGCTGAAGAAACTGATTGTGGTCTGTCTTCTTGTAGCCGCGACCGCGGCCCAGACAAAAAAATCCAAGCCTGCGTCGGCCGGGCAGCCGGCGGTTTCCGCTCCGGCGGCCAACCAGGCCGTGGCGCTGAAAGGCGGCAAGCTTCTCACCATCACGCGCGGCGTGATTGAGAACGGCGTGGTGGTGATGCAGAACGGCCGGATCACCGCTGTAGGCGGCGCGGGAACGGCGGTGCCCGGGGGCGCCAAGGTCATCGACGTAAGCGGGATGACGGTCTATCCCGGCCTCATCGATTCGGAGACGCACCTTGGCCTGGTGGAGATCTCCGCCGACCGCTCGACCAACGATGAAATCGAGCCGAGCGACGAGATCATGCCGCACATGCACGTTGCGGACGCCTTCCACGCCGAGACAGCGCTGATCCCGGTGGCGCGCGTCAACGGCGTCACCAACGCGATTGTCGCGCCGGCCAGCACCGATACGCTGCCCGGCCAGGACTCCTTCATCCAACTGGACGGCCCTTCCGCAACCGAGATGCTGGTGGTGCGCGACATCGCCATGCCGCTGAACTTTACCGGCAGGCAGCGCCGCAACCAGAGCTTTGAGTCGGCCAAATTCCCCTTCACGCGCATGGGCATGGCCACGCAGCTGCGCCAGGCCTTTCTGGACGCGCAGGATTACGACCAGAAAATGGCGGCCTATGAAAAGAAAAAGTCTTCTTCCGACGAGAAGGACAAGGCCGGCGCTCCGCCCAAGCGCGACCTGAAGCTGGAGGCGCTACTGCCTTATCTGCACGGCAAGAAACCCGTGGTGCTGGCCGCCGAGGAGCCAAACGACGTGCTCACGGCGCTGGACCTGGCCAATGAGTTCCATCTGAAGGTCATCCTGAACCACGTAACCCACTCAGCATCGCTGGTGGACAAGATCGCAGCCACGAAGCTGCCGGTGATTGTGGGCCCCATCTACGCCGAGCCGAAAGAATCGGAGCGTTACGATGCGGTCTTCAGCCTGCCGGCGCAGCTGGCCAAGCGCGGCGTCAAGATCGCGTTTGCCTCCTACGATGCGCATAAGGTCCGCGACCTGCCTTACGCCGCCGGCTATGCCGTCGCCTTTGGACTGCCCCCGGAAGAGGCGCTCAAGGCCATCACCATCAACCCCGCGCAGATCTGGGGGGTGGACAAGGATCTGGGCTCGCTCGAGGTGGGCAAGCTTGGCAACGTGGTCGTGGCCAATGGCGATCCCCTGGACGTCCGGACCGACGTGAAGCACGTCTTCATCCAAGGCCAGGAGATTCCACTGGTCAATAAGCAGACCCAGTTGCGCGATCAATACTGGAAATAACTGGTGACCCCATTCTTTCCGCGTTCTTTGCGGAAAGGATGGGGACCCATGCAAGGTGCACAGTGTTATTCCACCGTCACATCCTGAAGACCATTACGCTTCTCGCTCTCGCCATGCTTTCCGCGTCCGCCCAGACGCGCGACTACAGCATTGCCGTGATCGTAAACCCGGGAAACGCTACGGAATCGCTGACGCTGGCGCAACTGCGAAGCATCTTTCTGGGCACGCAGGAGTTCTGGAAGGACGGCACGCCGGTGCTGGCGATTGTCCGGGCGCCCAGCGCTCGCGAGCGCGACGTGCTGCTCCGCCGCGTTCTTCGCATGAGCGAGGCCCAATACCAGCAGTATTGGAGAAAGAAGCGCCTCGCGCATCGCGGCGCTCGCGAGCCCGTGCCCGTGGTCTCCAACGGCATGGCGGAACAAATGGTGCTGCGCGAGGCCGGCGCCATCGCCCTGTCTCCGGTTTACGATCTCCACCCCGGAGTGAAGATCCTGAAGGTCAACGGCCATCTGCCCGGCTCAGCCGCATACCCGCTGAAGACCGAGTTTCTTCGTTAGAAATCGCCGTGATCACCGGAATCGCGCGTAATCGCCGGAATCGGAAAAACCAAAACTTCTCTACCGCGGATTCGCGCGGATGATCGCGGATAAAAACAAGCTTTACAGGAATTTTGAATATCCGCGTTGATCCGCGTATATCCGCGGTTTAAGGTTTTTCCGATTACGGCGATCCCGGCGCTTCCGCGCGATTTCGGCGATGTTATAATCCGCGCTTCCTATGAAAACCAAAAACCTTCTCTTCGTCCTGATCGTCTGCTCTACTTTCAGCCTGGCCCAGACCGCTGGGCCTGGGGCCGCGGCTCCGCCACAAAAGAGCTACGTCCACGCCGGACACATGCTCGACGTGAAGACCGGCAAGATGCTCGATAACGTTCTGGTCACGATCGAGGGCGACAAGATCAGCTCCGTGGCTTCCGGCGCGGCGCCGGCGGGAGCCAAGGTGATCGACCTGCCACAGGCCACGCTTCTGCCCGGGCTGATCGATGCCCACACGCACATCACCTTCGATCCTAACTTCGGCTACCAGGAGCTTGGGGTATCGCTGCCCAAGGAGGCGCTGGTCGGGGCCAAGAACGCGCGCATCACGCTGGAGGCGGGCTTCACCACGGTGCGCAACGTGGGAGCCAGCGGCTATGCCGATGTCGCGCTGCGCGACGCCATCAATGAGGGGATGGTGCCCGGCCCGCGAATGATCGTCAGCGGTCCTGCTCTTTCCATCACCGGCGGGCACTGCGACCAGAACCTGCTGCCTTACGAGTGGCACGCCCGGGCCGACGGCACTGCGGACGGCGTGGAGCACGTGCAGCAGAAAGTGCGAGAGATCATCAAGTATGGCGCCGACGTCATCAAGATCTGCGCCACCGGCGGCGTGCTCTCCAAGGGCGACGATCCTCAGGCTTCGCAATACACGCTGGAAGAGATGAAGGCCATTGTGGCGGACGCGCATCGCCTGGGACGCAAGGTGGCGGCGCACGCCCACGGCGCGCAGGGGATCGCCTGGGCCAGCCTGGCCGGCGTGGACTCCATTGAGCATGGCTCTTACATCGACGATGCCGCCATCAAGATCATGAAGGAGCACGGCACCTATCTGGTGCCCACGCAGTACCTGGGCGACTGGATGCGGGAAAACGCAACCGCCATCGGCCTGCCCGCCATGTATCTGGGCAAGATGAAGGCCGTGACCGCCGTGAGCCGCCAGAACCTGAGGCGGGCCTTCGATGCCGGAGTCAAAGTCGCCTTCGGCACCGACGCCGCCGTGTATCCGCACGGCCTCAACGCCCGTGAATTCGCGGTCTACGTGCAGATGGGCATGACGCCGATTCACGCCATCCAGACCGCCACGGTGAACGCCGCCGACCTGCTGGGCTGGTCGGACCGCATCGGCGCGCTGGAACCGGGCAAGTTTGCCGATATGATTGCCGTGAACGGTGATCCTACGCGGGACGTGACGCTGCTGGAAAGCCCGGTGCTGGTGATGAAGGGCGGCGTCGTCTACAAACAGAAGTAGCTAATGAAGGCGGCAGGCACAGACATGAGTGTCTGTGCCACACCTGTCCGGACCGATCCGAAAACTGGTCTAATCGGGCTCGCCGAAGTCTTCGTCCTGGAAGATGTAAGGCGCAGTCCGGACCAGGCGGAAGCGGACGCGGTTCTCGCAGGTATCGCACGCAGGGAAGGAATCCCCGTTCAGCATGACCACCTCATGGGCTTCGCGGTGGCCGCGGTCATGGATGACCTCATAGATGCCTGTTTCGCGCACGGTCTCGCCGGCGCTGAACAGGGTTTCAGGACGGTCCGGGCGCCCGGAGTGCGGACGCGGCTTGCCTCCGCCTTTCAGGCGCGGCTGCTCGTATCGCGGACGAATAAGTCGAAGCGTGGCGGCTTGTCTCTTGGTTTGCATGGTTAAACCAGAAAAAATTTATATGCTGCGTTCATGTCTTGACAACTATTTTTTTACCTGAGCCTCGATGTAACTTTACGAATCACTCCTTGGAGCCTCCGGGCCCTTGGTGGAAATCCGAATCCTCAGAGATAAGCGCCGCCGGACGGACCAGGACAAAACGCACCTGCCGCCCGCAATGGGCGCAAGCCGGAAACCGCTCGCCCCTGAAAATAGTGGCGGCGTGGTTGGGGCGGTGATGCTCATGGATCACCGTATATACCCCGGATTCCGGTACTTTGTCGCCGGATTGGAATACCTGTTCCGCTTTTGACGCGCCTTGCATGGCTCATCCCGTTTTAGACAACACAGTGTACTAAAGCCTGGGATTAACGAACAGGCTGGCTGGGGATTTTGGCCTGGTCGACGAGAAGCACGGGAATGCCGTCGCGCACCGGATAGATGCGGCCGCAGCCGGTGCATTGAAAGGAATTCCCATCCGCCGCCATGTTCAGAGGCTTGCGGCATTCCGGAGCAGGACAGCGCAAGGCATCAAGAAATTGCTTCAGCATCATTGCACCATTTTAAATCGCCGTAATCGCGCGGAATCGCCGAAATCGATCTTTAAGGCATAAAAAGCAATTTTCACTCCGGAAACAAGGTTTTCCGATTTCGGCGATTACGGCGATCTGGCGCGATTACGGCGATTTCCCCGGTTTGCTAAGATTATCTGTTTCCTACAAAAACCATGGCTGCCACTATTCTTGACGGTAACAAGATCGCCGCGCAAATCAGGGCCGAAGTCGCGGAGGATGTTCGCAAGCTGAGCGGGACCGGTCTTCTGCCCGGGCTGGCCGTGATCCTGGCCGGCCACAACCCGGCTTCAGAGATCTACGTGCGCAACAAGGTAAAGGCCTGCGAGCAGGTTGGCGTACACGGAGAGACGCTCACGCCTCCGGATTCCGTTACCACGGAGGAGCTGCTGCAGATGGTTGAGCAGCTCAACCGTCGCGACGAGATCGATGGCATCCTGGTGCAGCTGCCTCTCCCCTCACAGGTGGACGCAAAGAAGGTCCTGCTTGCCGTCTCGCCGGAAAAGGACGTGGACGGATTTCATCCCATGAACGTGGGCAATCTTTCCACCCAGCGGCCCGGACTGGTTCCATGCACGCCGGCGGGGGTGATCGAGGTCCTGCGCCGCAGCAACATCGCCATCGAGGGCCGGCATGCGGTGGTGATCGGGCGCAGTGACATCGTGGGCAAACCGGTGGCGATGCTCCTGCTCAACAACAACGCTACCGTCACCGTCTGCCATTCCAAGACCCGCGACCTGCCGCAGACGGCGCGCCAGGCGGACATCCTGATCGCGGCCATTGGCCGGCCCGGCTACGTGACCAGGGATTTCATCAAGCCCGGGGCCACGGTGATCGACGTGGGGATCAACAAGATCACCGAGCGCAGCGAATTCGAGAAGTTTTTCCTGGGCGATGCCGCGCGGGAAAAATCCTTTGCCGAAAAAGGATCGACGCTGGTGGGCGACGTCGATCCTCATGCCGGCGAGGTAGCCGGGGCCATTACGCCGGTGCCGGGCGGAGTCGGCCCGCTGACGATCGCCATGCTTCTGGCCAATACGGTGAAGGCTTGCCGCATGCGCCGGGGCGCGCGGAGCCCAGAGCGGTGATTCGCGTCGGACTGACCGGCGGCATTGCCTGCGGCAAATCCACGGTGGCGGGAATGTTCTCCAGGCTGGGCGCGCAGGTAGTCGATGCGGACGTGCTGGTGCATCAGCTCTATCGTCCGGGAGAAGAGGTCTACCAGGAGCTGGTGCGGCGCTTCGGCCGCGAAATTGTCAGGACCGACGGCGAAATCGACCGTCCCAAGCTCGCCGCCCTGGCATTTGACGGGGGACGAGTGGAAGAGCTAAACAGGATTGTGCATCCGGCAGTGGTCCGGCGGCAGGAGCAGTGGATGCGCGAGATGGCAGCCGGCGATCCCAACGCAATCGTAATTGTAGAAGCGGCGCTGATCCTGGAAGCCGGCGTCGAGGGCCGCTTTGACAAGATCGTTGTGGTGAGCTGCGATGCCGCCCAAAAAGCCGGCCGCCTGGCCCGCCGTGCCGGGCTCAACCAGGCCGAAGCCCAGGCCGAAGTGGACCGCCGCTCCCGCGCCCAGCTTCCGGACAAGGAAAAGATACGGCGCGCGGATTTCGTCATCGACAATTCCGGCCCGGTTGAGGCCACCGGGCGGCAGGTAGAGAGTGTCTATGCCGAGCTCAAGAGGCTTACGGCAACTTGACCACAGCCGAAGCGGCTGTAGTCCATGTTTTCTATAATGGTGAGCAAATGAAGTTCTTGCGTCCTATTTTCCTGGCTGTTCTTCTTGTAGCTGCTTTTTACTATGTCACCAACCGGCTCAACGGACCACTGGCCCCCTCCTGGGTAACGCGGCCATCGCACGTTGAGTTGACCCAGGCCGCGGGACCCGGCTCCTACGATCCGGAAGAGCAGAACAACATCGCCGTCTACAAAAAGGCGCTGCCCTCGGTGGTGAACATCACCTCGACCGCGGTGACCTTCGATTTCTTCTACGGCGCGGTGCCGCAGCAGGGCATGGGATCGGGCTTCGTCATTGACGGCGAAGGCCACATCCTTACCAACTTTCACGTGGTGGAGGCGGCGCGGCAGCTGGAGGTGACCACCAGCGACAAGAAGAAGTATAAAGCCCAGATTGTGGGCACAGACCCGGTTCACGATCTGGCTGTGATTCAGATCCCTAACAAATCCGTGCCGCAGGCGGAGATCGGCGACTCCAAGAGCCTGGTGGTGGGGCAGAAGGTGTATGCCATCGGGAACCCGTTTGGGCTCAGCGGCACCATGACGCGCGGGATCATCAGCTCCATTCGTTCGCTGAAGGGGCAGCGCGGCTTTATCGACGAGGCCATACAGACCGACGCGGCCATTAACCCCGGAAACTCCGGCGGTCCGCTGCTGAATGCCCGGGGCCAGGTGATCGGCATCAATACCATGATTCTTACCGGCGGAGTGGAGCAGAGCGCCGGCATCGGCTTTGCCATCCCTATTAATACGGCTAAAGCGGTGCTGGACGACCTGGTTCACTTGGGCCGGGTGCGGCGGCCGGAGATTGGCGTTCGCACCATCCCCATAGGGCCTGAGCTGGCCGACCAAATGGGCCTGGCGGCCGATTCCGGTCTGCTGGTGGTGCAGGTGGTGCCGGGCAGCGCGGCCGATCATGCGGGGCTCCGCGGCGGCAGTGAGAGGGCCTACCTGGGCAATATTCCCATCACCCTGGGAGGCGATCTGATCGTCGCCATCGACGGGCAATCCATTGAAGACCAGCAGGACCTCTCCCACGTTATGCAGAACCATCGTTCCGGCGATACGGTCACGGTTACGGTATACCGGGGCAAGAAAAAGCTGGATATCCGGGTCGTGCTGGGAGAGTCCAAAGGAGCGGCTTAAGGGCTTCAGGCCGGTTTGTCGCATTTTGGCAGGCTTAAATCCTGTAATTAAGCAATAAGTTTTCTTCCCTAACGGGGCAGGTTCGGGCTAAGCTTGAACACAACAAATTCTCCACCATCAAAAGCAATTTCGGAAGGAGTGAGGTTTATGGCATTTTGCGCAAAGTGTGGGGCCCAACTCAACGAGGGTTCGGGGTTCTGCGGAGCTTGTGGCGCTGCGTCGGGGCAGAGCGTCACTACAACAACGGGGGCTGCCGTTCAACCCGCGCAGGCAGGAACGGCCAGCTCAGGCATGACGGACAATGTCGCCGCGGCGCTGAGCTATATCTGGATCGTAGGTCTGATCTTCCTGTTTATCGAGCCCTACAACAGGAAGCGTTTCGTGAAGTTTCACGCGTTCCAATCGGTTTTCTACGCGGCGGCCGCGTTTGTCTTCTGGATTGGATTGCACATCTTCGGGCTGATTGCCGGCGCGGTAACCTCCGGAATTGCCTGGCTGATTCTTGGCCCTCTGACTCTTCTGCTATGGCTCGCCATGGTGGTTTTCTGGGTGGTTATGGTGGTGAAGGCTTATAACAACCAGGAGTTCAAGGCCCCAATCATCGGCAACATGGCCGCGCAGCAGGTGGCGAACCTGCAGTAGCCCGGGACTTGCGTTAATCTATTGCTGGAATCTAACAGGGATTTGCCCATGGTCAGGCAAGTCCCTGTCCCTTTATTGGAGCTCTCAAGGAATGCGATATTGCCGCTTTGTCTCGACTGAAGGGCCGCAGTTCGGGCTCATTGAAAATTCCGGTGGCGTCCAGTACATCACCGCGACGGCCCCGGACGGTCCGGTTCCGGTGTTTCCCGGCACAGAAAGAGCTCCCCGGCTGCCGCTGGCTTCGGCCAGGCTGCTCGAGCCCGCGCGTCCTTCCAAGATCGTCTGCGTAGGACGGAACTACAGCGAGCATGCCAAGGAGCTGGGTAACGAAGTCCCTACCGAGCCCTTGATCTTCCTCAAGCCTCCTACCAGCGTGATCGGGCCGGGAGAGAAGATTGCGCGGCCCCGGCGGCTCTCCCAGCGCGTGGATTTTGAAGGCGAACTCACGATCGTGATCGGCAAACCCTGCCGTGGCCTGGGCCCCAAAGACGATGTCCGGCCCTACATCCTGGGCTATACCTGCGCCAATGACGTCACGGCCCGCGATCTGCAAAAAAAAGACGGCCAATGGACCCGCGCCAAGGGCTTTGATACCTTCTGCCCGCTCGGGCCGCTGGTGACCGACGAGATCGATCCCTGGAAAGGCGTGCGGGTGGAGACCCGCGTCAACGGCGAGGTGAAGCAGTCCGAGAGCACCACCATGTTCATCTTCCCCGTGGACGTGGTCCTGCGGTTTGTCTCGCAGGTCATGACGCTGCTGCCCGGAGACGTGATCCTGACCGGCACGCCGGCCGGCATCGGGCCGCTGGTCGCAGGCGATGAGGTAACGGTTTCAATCGAGGGGATCGGCGCGCTCACGAACCCCGTCATCGAGGGCGAGTGATGGGATTGGCCGAAGGCCGGAGCTTTTGAACCTCAAGCACTTACCATGGGTGCAAACGTTCAAGAAACTATGGTCACCTTGCGATTTTCTGCCCTGGAAGCCATTCTTGATGGGAGCGCAAAAGAAAAAGTCAGGTTCCCGTATGTTTGGGATAGGTGTTCCTGCGGATTTTTCTTCAACCTGAGTTGGATTACACTCATCTATGGATTGGCCGAACGTCTTTCCGGAGACGTTGATTTATGAACGGTGAACTTCGTCTATATTCTTTTTTAGCGCTGGCTGGGACCGGCTTGCTGGTGGCAGGCGTGGCCTGGGCCCGCAAGCGCCGCAAGACCCCCGATCAGCTGGAGCGCGAGCGCCGCATTCATCTGAGCGAGACCGGCCGCATCACCGACGGCACCGTGATCGACGTGAACGAAATGCAGACCCACGGCTCCGGCGAGCTGCAGCTGCTCATCTATCACTACGACGTCGCCGGTGTCAGCTACGAGGCCTCGCAGGACGTCAGCACGCTCCGCCACATGGTCGACCTGCATTCCTGCCGCTCCGGGCTGATGACCTCCATCAAGTACGATCCCAGCAATCCCGGCAACTCCATCGTGATCGCGGAAAACTGGTCCGGGCTGCGGCACTGAGTTTTCTGAAATCCCGAACCCGCGTTCTTTGCGGGTGAGGGACCCCTACGGACTTAAATCCGCTAACGGTTGTGACACCTAAAATTCGGGAATTATTCGGCCCCCACCCGGCCTTTTTCCAACTTTCATTGAAAATAAAAGCCAATCTGCAACTTGACCCTTGCGTCGCCCTTGCGTGACCCTTGGGTGACCCAGGCGTCACCCTTGGGTCACCCAATCCCAAGCCCAATCCCAATCGGCAGAGGGCCGCAAATTCGTCCCCACTGCAGACGACTGGAGCATGTTTCAAAAAATACGAGACATGTATCAGGGCCCGGCTTGAATACGAGACATGTATCAGGGCCCGGCTTGAATACGAGACACGTATCAGGGCCCGGCTTAAGCCGGGCCGTAAGTGCCATAACTAACCGGGGCTTTAAGCCCCTGAAACTAAATTTTCAAAGACCCTTTTCCTTCACCTCTGGAGGCTGGCGCTACTCTAGCGCGCCGGGCTGTTCCGGGCAAGCGCGAAGTAGTACATCTTGACAAGTTATCAGACGCGAATGGAGGGACCTCTGCGGGAGCCAAAGGGCCCCTGAAAAATTCCCGTTAAGGCAGGGCTCCCTCACCCGCAAAGAACGCGGGTTCGGGGATTACAAGAATATATCGATATCCATCGATATAGTTATTCTCCGCCCAGCGCCTCCACAATCCGGTCAAAGTCGTCGAGCGAGCCGTATTTCAGAATGATCTTGCCCTTGTTGTTGCGATCGTGAATCTCCACCTTGATACCCAGAGATTGCTCCAGCTTGCGCTGGGCATCGCGCACGTTGGGATCGATCGGCTGCGCCGCCTTCTGCGGTTTAGCTTCATCCGCCTCCGGGTTCAGCAATCGGGCGGCCAGCTCTTCCGTCTGGCGGACGGAGAGCTGCTTCTCCATCACCTCGCGCGCGGCCCGCTCCAACTGCTCGGGAAATCCCACTAGGCTCAGGAGGACCTTTCCGTGGCCGAAGCTGATCGCGCCGGACTCCAGGGCTTCCTGCAGGTTTTCAGGGAGCTTCAGCAGACGGATAAAGTTGGCGATGCTGGCGCGGTCCTTGCCGGTTCGCGCGGCGATCTCTTCCTGCGTGAGGCCGAATTCGCGGCTCAGCCGCTCGAAGGCGCGGGCCTGCTCCATGGGATTGAGATCTTCCCGCTGCAGGTTCTCGATGATGGTGATCTCCGCGGCCTGCTCATTGGAAATCTGCTTCACAACCGCGGGAACCGTGGCTTTGCCGGCCCGCTTTGAGGCCAGCCATCGCCGCTCACCCGCGACGAGCTGGAAGCGTCCATTGGCTGCGGGGCGAAGCACCACCGGCTGGACCACGCCGCTCATGCGAATCGATTCAGCCAGCTCAGCCAGGGCCGTCTCGTTGATCTTGCGGCGCGTCTGGTAAGGATTGGGATCGATCAGCTCCACCGATATCTCCTGCGATCCGGCCACAGGCGCCGTCATGGCGATGGGAGATGGAGCAGGCCGGGACGGTAGCAGCGACTCCAAGCCGCGGCCGAGCCCTTTGCGCTTATCGTTCATCATGATTCGTTTACCCTTTTCAATTCGTTGGCGATGGTAACTTCAGCGGCATCCGTCTGCACTTCCAGTTGAGCAGCCAGTCCCTGCTGTTGTGCCCGTTCCATCAGCTCTTTAGCCAGGCGGATATAGCTCTCAGCGCCGCGTGAGCGCACGTCATAGAGCAGGACCGGTTTGCCGTAGCTGGGCGCCTCAGCCAGGCGTATGTTGCGTGGAATCACGGTCCGCAGCAGCTTGTCGCCAAAAAACTTCTTGAGCTCCTGGGTTACCTGCTGCGCCAGGAGCGTGCGATCGTCGTACATGGTCAGGACCACGCCTTCGATCTCCAGGCCGGGATTGAAGCTCTGCCGGAGGCGCTCAATCGTGTCCAGCAGCTCGCTGACGCCTTCCAGGGCGAAGTATTCCGCCTGCATGGGAATCAGAACCGAGTCGGCTGCCACAAGAGCGTTCAAGGTGAGCAGATCGAGGGCCGGCGGGCAGTCCAGGACGATAAAGTCAAACTGGTCGCGCACTGTGGCCAAAGCATTCCGGAGGCGAAATTCCCGCTCCTCGGCTGCCACCAACTCCAGGTTTGCCCCAATCAAGTTTTTGTGCGAGGGGATCAGGCTGAGCCCTTCCAGCTCAGTTGCGACGACCGCCTGGCCGGCCCCGGCCTCGCTCAATAGCAGATGATAGGTGCTGATGCGGGACGGATCTCGGGGAAAGCCGAGTCCGCCGGTGGAGTTAGCCTGGGGATCACAATCGACCAGGAGGCATTGAATCTCGGCAGCGGCAAAGGAGGCTGCAAGATTGATGGCAGTAGTGGTTTTGCCCACTCCGCCTTTCTGGTTGGCAACAGCAATAACTCGTCCCATGGGGAGTTTGGATCGCTTGAGCGTCCTGGAGAAGCGCCGGATTGAATGTAGCGGAGCGGGGAGAAATGCGCAATGCCGGAAAATAGTGCATGTTCTACGTGGAACATAGAAAGCCTTGTAACACAGCCGCATTCGGCTGTGATTTACCCCCGGCTGTGCTCCATGTTCCACGTGGAACACAGGTGTTTACTATCTTGGTTCTAACTGGCCTCCCCCTGTCCGAAAGCACCATATTTCATCCGATTTTGCCACTTCTCCACTGAAATTCATGACAAAGAGCGCACTTTATCCCACTTTTGCTTTTTTGCTGCCTACCAGCAGGATGCGGGAATGGCCCCCTGGAACCACGACGGGATCGGCCCAATCGACCTTTGGGGCCAGAGATTTGGCTTGCGGAAGCTGGGCAGCGCCGATCATCAGCGCTATCCGCCCTTCCGGCGCGAGCAGTTCAAGGGCGGCAGGCAGGGCCTTATCAAAGCGCTCTACAGCCCGCATGGTCACCAGGTCGGCTTGGTCGGGATAGTCCTCGCCCCGGCCTGCAAATACGGTGGCATTCTTCAGCCCGAGCGAGAAGATCGCCTCGCGTAGAAAAGTAGCTTTTTTCTGCTGGGATTCGATCAGGACAAACCGGCTTTCCGGCATTGCCATGGCCATGGGTATTCCGGGAAAGCCGGCGCCGGAGCCAAGATCGATGACGCGGCCGTGCGGCGGCTGGGAGCACAGGAGCCGGGCGGCAAAAAATGACTCCCCGAAATGCCGGGTCACGATCTCCGCGGGATCGCGCACAGCCGTCAGATTGACGCGCGCGTTCCACTTCAGAAGTACATCGATATATATCGATATAAGCCGCAGCCGCTGTTCATCGAGGTTGGCGAAGGGTTCGAGCAGGCGGCCGATGGCGGAGGTTTCCACGCGGTAATCGTAAATGATTTTCAGCCGGTTTTCGGATCGGCATGGATAGCCATATGTTTTGTGGCACAGGCACTCCTGCCTGTGCCCTGTATCCTTATACAAGATGAATGGGTGGTAATGCCTCAGGCGGCGCCATGTTCATCAACGCGACTACCGTTTAGAAATTTTTAGCCGCGAATTGTGGCACAGGCACTCCTGCCTGTGCCCTGTATCCTTATACAAGATAAATGGGTGGTAATGCCTCAGGCGGTGCCATGTTCATCAACGCGACTACCGTTTAGAAATTTTTAGCCGCGAATTGTGGCACAGGCACTCCTGCCTGTGCCCTGTATCCTTATACAAGATAAATGGGTGGTAATGCCTCAGGCGGTGCCATGTTCATCAACGCGACTACCGTTTAGAAATTTTTAGCCGCGAATTGTGGCACAGGCACTCCTGCCTGTGCCCGAAAATCATATGACTCTGGTCAGGCCGGCATCCGGCGGCAGGGCGGCCAGGAGCTCGCGCGCGGTGCGCTTCAGCCCGGGGTGAAGGGCTTCCGGAGCGATCTCCACCAGCGGCTGCAAAACAAAGCGCCTGTGCTCCATGGCAGGATGAGGGATGGTCAGATCGGGCGTAACCATCGTTACGTTGCCAAACAGGAGGATATCGACGTCGATGGTCCGCGGCCCTTTTTTCTCCCGGCGCACCCTTCCCATCGACTGCTCCAGGGCCAGGGTGCGGGAAAGGAGCTCGCGAGGCGGCAGCGGGGTTTCGAGCTCCACGGCGCAGTTCAAAAACCAGGGCTGTTGTTGTTCAACCTCAACGGGCTCAGTCTCATAGAAGCTGGAGACGGCGCTTACCGAGCCCAGCTCTTCCAGCCGCCGGATGGCCTGGCGCAGGTTGGCCGCCCGGTCGCCCAGATTGGAGCCCAGCGAGAGATAAACTTTGTCTGCCATAGGTTGTTCCGCGGCTTAGATCGAAGGTGCCATCACCGCTCTGGCACAGGGGCCGTTACGTTGGTTACTTGGCCCAAGGTTACAGTTTGGATACCTTGGATGTCATGGCTTTGCAAGCGCTCCTCCTCAGCCGAGACCCCGAGGTACATCGTACGATACGCCGCGTTTTGGACGCTGCCAACATCGACCTGGATCTCTCCAACAACTCCGATCAGGCCCGTCATATCCTGACGCGGCGGAAGTATGACGCCCTGCTGGTGGATTGCGACGACCTGACGAACGGCCCCGTGGTGCTGCGCGAGCTGCGCCAGGGAAAGTCCAACAAGAGCTGCATCGCTTTCGCGTTGATCAACGGCAAGACCTCGATCCAGCAGGCGTTCGAGATGGGCGCCAATTTCGTCCTGGACAAGCCTATCTCGATCGAGCGGGCCACGCGCAGCATTCGCGCTGCGCAAGGTCTTATTATGCGGGAGCGCCGGCGCTACCATCGCCACCTGGTAAAGGCCACGGGGGCCATCCTGGTCGACCAGGGGGCCGAACTTCCGCTGATCATCACCAACATCAGCCATGGTGGAATCTCCGTTGAGTGCTCGCGCAAGCTGGATGAAGGCGGAGCGGCCCGCGTCCGGCTGAACCTGCCCGGAAACAAGCGCGCGCTGGATATCAAGGGAGAGATTGTCTGGGCAACTGCGGAAGGCCGCGCCGGAATACGCTTCCAGGTGCTCTCCGCCGAAGCCAAAAAAGACCTGGATACATGGCTGGAAAAACGCGCGCTGCCCCTGGGCGGCGGCGCCATGTTCATCAACGCGACGACTACCGTTTAAAATTTTTAGCCGCGAATTGTGGCACAGGCACTCCTGCCTGT
>JADMIO010957455.1_pt1 | contig 34531 bp, 51 predicted proteins | sample 8958161 | NCBI WGS metagenome assembly JADMIO01 (sample SAMN16585339, study PRJNA669376) | soil metagenome | isolation source: Crop rotation soil | place: USA: Cullars Rotation, Alabama | collected 2011
GGTGACGACAAATGTTGAATCTCAACTGCATAACAAGTGACAATCCCCATTTCACAAGCAATCGGATTACTTGTGATAACGGCTGTTATCAACAGTAATCAGCTTAATCAAGAACTCTTTGGTTCTTTATTGAAAACCTAGCTAGTATCTCGTTTGGGTGAAAGGGGGAACGGCAGCGCCTCTTGAACGACCATGTTTCGACACTATTGGATCACCAAAGAATGGATCATATCTTTGAAGGCGCGGCGAATTTACCTTGCGGCGGCCACCGCCTCGGTGGGTTTATTCGTACTCGTGATTGGGGCTGAGGTGAATGGTGGAGTTTCTTCAAGCTTTGCACCGATTTTCAACGTCCTGTTGTTGACCGGAGTCACTGGCGCTGCTGTGACGTTTGTGTCGATGGAGTACTACCTCTTCACTTTTGACCAATCATCCACATTGCGGAAAGCATTCTGGTTTTTTGTTATGTGGCTCCCTTTAGTGGGATCAGCTCTCTATTGTTTTCGTGTGTATTCTCGAGATCCAGCATTCAAACAGCTACGTCAGGAGAACAACGGCACGGTCAATGGAATGTCTTATAAATAGTGATCGCTTGTGAAAACGCCTGTTTTCGCCAGATATTGCTAATCTAGAATAAAAGCCGTGAAATCAAGGACCGAAGACGAAAGTACAACCACTGTACGTAAAATGCTCGCTGCCGAGTTACAAGTCGAAGAAGCGTTTTTGAAAGAGGATTTTCGATGGTTGGAATTACTGGGGCCTGAGGACGCAGGAATATTCCTGAGCGAACTTAACGAGGTTTTCACGCGAATTCCTAATGGCTTCAGCTTTGGCGCAGGCGACCAGCTATTCCATACATTCGGAGATGCAAACTTACTTGAGGAAATTGCTACTGTGGGCGGACTAACTCTGCACGTCGAAAGGCACGTTGCGAAGGCAAAATCCGTAAACAAAATTCCTTAGCGATACGTCAGAAATGAACGGGTTCTCATTCATCTTGATCCTTACATCTATTTTCCTAGTGGGCTGTAATGAGAATAGAGAGGCCAATTACCCTACATCTGTTGATGCGCTCAAAGACCGCGCATTTGAGCGAGGGTGCAGTACCAGGATATTGCGACTTAGTCTCTCCGTCTGGTTCTGCCGAATAGGTTATGAAAAATTGCCATTTCACCAGTAACCCCATTACTTGTGTAAACGCCTGTTATCAACAGCAACCCCGCCTGTGACAAGATAGCGTTATGATGTTCCACATTCTTGCGCGGTTTATATGAGTGGAAATAACGGGCAAGGGTAATGGACTGATCATCGATGCAACTTATCTTCCTCTCACTATTTCTGGTATTGGTAGGAATTGCAATCGTTCGTGTAGGTTTGCAGGGACAGTTTCTCGGAAGACTGAAACTGGTTTCTCAAGCAAGAGTCTACCCAGAAAAGCCCCAACGGAAACATCGGGTCATAACAATTTCTCTAGGAGCTATTGCGATTCTCATTGGAATGACCTTGGGTATGGCGTGGGCATATCTGAAACTAACTCACTAAATGTTAGCCCCACCACACTTCCAATAACGTTTGTTAAGAGTACGACTAGACTCCTAAGCTAACATCCCATGAACTTGGAAGAGAGCTATCGGCTGCTTCGCGTGAAACCGGGTGCCAGCTTTCAGGAGATCCGGCACTCCTATCACCGACTGGTGAAGTTCTTTCATCCGGACAAACATCAAGCTAATCTGGACGAACTGCGCCAGGCTACAGAGGAAACCCAAAAACTCAACGTCGCCTACGAACAAATCTGTCAGGCCCTGGGTCCCAAAGCACTGCGGGCGACAGGTTCGCACCAGCCACCAGTTCAGGAAAAAGAGTTCATCGTTCCCTGCTGCGAAACAAAACTCCAATGGATCGCGCCAGGTCGCTTTCGAATGGGTAGCCCTGTCGCAGAAGCAGGACGCTCGAACGACGAAGGACCACAAACGGAAGTGATCATCAGCCGCGGCTTTTGGCTGGGCGTTTTCACGGTGACTCAGGAGGAGTGGTTGTCCGTAGCGGAAGGCGCGAGTGGACTGAACGCTGAACCGAGTTTCTTTCGAGGGAACCGGTTGCCTGTCGAGCAAGTCAGTTGGAACGAGTGTCAGGAATGGTTAGGAGAATTGAACGCCGCTGAGAAAGCGGCAAATCGATTGCCCGACAGTTATCGCTATCGCTTACCCACAGAATGGGAGTGGGAATTCGCATGCCGGGCGGAAACGTCAACAGCATTTCAATTCGGCAATGACGACAGCCTCTTGCGTGAATACGCCTGGTATTCCGAAAACAGCAGAAGCGAAACCCATACGGGTGGAGAGAAAAAAGCGAATGCGTGGGGTCTTTGCGACATGCACGGCAATGTCTGGGAATGGTGCGAAGACGGGTATGGTGGTCCGCTACCGGGCGGAAGTGTGACCGATCCCAAGGGATCCGGACTGAATCGCGTCATGCGCGGCGGTTCGTGGGGCGTGGCAAGCTCGCGATGTCGCTCGGCTTACCGCGCGTGGAACAAGCCCGGCTACCGCGACTACAGCATCGGATTCCGCCTGGCTCTCGCGTAACCTCAGGCTTCTGTGTAGCCGGGCCTCGAGTACGAGCGTTTGGCCGAAAAACGTTTCACGGGAAAACCCATGCCGCCCTGTGCTCCTATTCGCTGAGCAGCCTTTGGTCGGTGGATTTCCAGAGCCAGACGGTGCACAAAATACGCGATACAAGATAACTGGTGAAAAATCCCCATTACACAAGTAACCCGGATTAGTTGTGTAAACGCCTGTTTACAACAGTAATCCTGCCTTACCATCTTGAAAGCTATGAAAAAACGAGCGATAGAGGCACCAGAGGCTGACATTGAAGAACCGTACTCGTTTTCCAAGGATAAAATACCTAAAACCCTGAGTTATCCGTTGAAGCGTTCTCTTCTGGATTCTGCGCTAAATTCGGCTGGCATATATACATCGGTGTGGTCTGTACATTACGTGGGTCGCAGAAACAGTAATGTCGTCCTAGATGCAATGTTCAGTCCGGAACAATACAGCGATTACGCCTCAGGAAAAACGAGAATAGCCGTGTGGGCTGCTCCAAGAGAGCAGCGGAAAAAAATTGAACAGCTAATTGTCACAGAAGGACTGCCAATTCTTTGTGCATGGCTTTGCAAGACACAGACCGAAGCCAATGTCTGGCGCGGTTTTGGTCATACGCTGACATTCACAAGCGATGGTCTAACTCTGGAGCACCGTGAGAGTTAGCAAATGTAGTAGGGATTGCTTGTGATAACGCCTGTTATCGCCAGTTATCTGAGTTAGTGCCGCGAATGGGGACGGTTCCTGTCGGGAAATATCCAGCCTAGAACGATTGCGATGCCAATTACTTCAATTACTCCCAACAGAAAGAGGGCGGTGACGGATACTTGATTAATTAGGGGTTGAAAGCGGACTGCCAACACAGAGTGCAACAAGAAAGTTCCTAAGACAACGATCCAAAATGCAAAACTCCAATAGGACTGGCAAAATGCGACGAGAGAGCCAAAAATCAATAGCGTGAGAAGCGCAGGCCTTCCCCAGCCTGGTACGAGGTAGTCTACGAACAATCCAATTGTTGCGCTCGACACGATAAGTGTCCATTTCACGACTTTCGACTCTTGAAGGTGGGAATTATTCATTGCTGTGGAGAATGACATCCACTGCAACTGCAGCAGTTTGCCTGTCAGGATTGCACCTAGGGTAGATCATGAAAATGTTCTCATAGGTTATCTCAAGCAGAACTAGTAAAAATAGCCATTTCACCACGAACCCTTTTTTGCTTCTCTCTAGAATGACCAGGGACTTCCTAATGCGTAGGCGAGACCTTCTACTACTCGCGGTTAATGTCGCCGGGATTGTGATCTATCTAGTTGCGGCCTCCCCAAGCTGGGCAATCCCGCAGGAGCGGGAGCTAGGAATACTCAGTACAACCGGAGAACCATTTGTATGGGCTTTTTCTGTCTTACCTGTTTTCTGCGTTTTCGCTTTGGTGAATCTTTTATGGGGAGCAGCGATCTGCTTTAGAAAACGCTGGCGGAGAGTCTACTTTTGGGTGATAAGTGCGACTTTGTGGGTTCCGGCAATTTGGATTGATTTTGCGCATCACTGAGGCTCAACACGGTTACTTGCGAAAAATCCCCATTTCACAAGCTATCCGATTACTTGTGACAACGCCTGTTATCGACAGCTATCTACCGCAATTGCCCTCCACAGTAACCCGTGGTTTTTGCGCGGGATCAAAGCCCCTGTTAAATTATTGATTGAGGCAAGGCGCAAATGGATCGAATCAAGTGGATATTGTCATATTTCCCGAAGGTAATGTTGATAGCCGCATGTTTGCCCCTCCATGTTGTTGCTCAACAAATGCCTGCTGACTATGCGCAGGTCATGCAAATGTTGGGCAAGCAGGGCGACTTCAAAGATAACGTTCTGAAGGTCAATATCCCTCGAAATGATTTGAAGGTGACGATTGACGGAATACCTACACCGACACCATTCGGTTTCGGAGGATGGCTTGCCATGACCAAAGGCAATGGCGGCATGGACGTGATGATGGGCGATTTGGTGTTGTTGGAAGACGAGGTAAATCCGGTGATGTCTGCTCTTCTCAACAATGGGTTAGAGGTCACTGCGATTCATAACCACTTCTTCTTTGAGAGTCCACGCCTCTATTACATGCATGTTCACGGTCATGGCAAACCGATCGATCTGGCAAAGATGGCAAAGCCAGCTGTGGATCTTATTGGAAAAGGGTCAGGTCAGCACCAAAGCACCGTCACTGGCGGAAGCGCCCAAGTCGCATCGGGAAAACTCGATACTACAAAGATCATGAACATAGTGGGCCACGCTGGAGAACAAACGGGCGATGTCTACAAAGTCACAATCGGTCGAGATGATGTAGGACTCAAGGAAATGGGCGCGACTATCAATGCCCGGATGGGACTGAATACTTGGGCCGCATTCTATGGAAGTGACTCGAACGCCGAAATCGCCGGTGACATTGCAATGCTCTCGAATGAGGTCACGCCAGTACTCAAATCGTTGCGCGAAAGCGGACTAAACATTGTTGCGGTTCATCACCATATGATCGGGACGGAACCACCAATTTATTTTCTTCACTATTGGGGAACGGGGCCAGCTGAAAAACTCGCGACAGGATTTAAAGCCGCGCTGGATCGACTTGGAAAGAAATAACCTAAGTTAGCGGGGAAGGCCGACTCGCCCAGGAGCGGAGTCGTCACGAACTCAAGGGAACAATGTATGACCTGCCAAGCCCTCTGATTAATCACCACAGAATCACCGGAATGGTTGTTGAAAAATCCCCCATGTCGCAAGCTAAGCATTTACTCGTGAAAACACCTGATCTTGAACTTCCCCGAACCAATTCATAGCTAATAACTATCACAGCGATTTCTTGACCGTTTTGGGGCCAAACTCGCTCGAAATCACAAAAATTACTGTCGATTTTCGGCTTTTCATATGGTCCAAGCGTAGATTACCTCCTCCGGGTGGAACTACATTGGCAGTACCAAACGAACTCCGCACGTTTTGTTTTGCTTAAATTATGCGACTCGATCATCAAGTCCCGCTGCTTTCGACTTAGAAATTTCTGCCAATGTTTCGTAGACTCTCTCGGGTTGATCATTCCGAGCCAAGTCCGCCTGTGAAACAATTCCAATGAGTCTATTTTCTGCATCGACTATCGGAATTCGTCTAACTTGATATTGTTGCATCAGACGCTCGCAGGTCTCAAGATCATCTTCTTCGCGACAGGCAATTGGATTTCGCGTAGCAACTTCACCGACGGTGGTTGCCTTAGCATCCAGCGACTTTGCAACCACTGAGCAACATAAATCCCGATCGGTAATCATACCAATCAAAATTAGCCGCTCATCTACCACCGGAATAGATCCGACGTTGAGTTCACACATCAGCTGAGCTATGGCATTTGTCCGTTCATTAGGATTACAGCTGGCTGGGTTGTTTGTCATGATCTCTTGCACTTTCATACGCCCTCCATATTCAATCAATCGCGCCCTGGTGAAAATCCCCATACACAAGTAATTCATCCGCTTATAGTGCCTAAGCGGCTTGTTTTCTGCTCATTCTTTCTGAGTGCCTTTGAGCGATCTCCCGCTCCAGCTCCTCGCGTAATTTTTGTAGTCTTGTCCGGTGCTCCTGTGAGATCAAATGGCTATGCAGTAAGTTCATAACTGCTTCATGTGTTCGAGTGAGCATCCCCAAGCTGTCCATTGTTATCTCCAACTGGAGTGATGGTCAGAGGAGAAGTCAGGGTTGCTGACGGGCGGAAAGATGAGCTATTAGAGTCGATATGTTACATGCAACTGCACCATGGACATTGCAGTCTGATTTGCGGCTACTGTTTCGTTAAATTGCAATGAGATTCGGGGCCGAATCAATGAACTAAAAACTCACTGCCAGAAGGTCACCGGTCATCCTTTGCAAACTGGGCATATTTTGGCGATCTCATGAGTTGAACACAATTCACTATCCTCCGCAGTGATTAGAGCCCGCCTTAATTCGGAATTTTGAGTTTGAAGGAGTTCGCATTGATCTCGCCAGAATTGTGACTTGCTGTCACTGCTCGAAGATCCTTCTTTAAAGTCCGCCCAATATCTGACGCGTTCTTTCTCTCTTAACTCCGACTCATATCTCTCAAGCCATTTGCGTACGTCCAATTCGAGATCGTGCCTAAATTGACTTTGCTGGCTTTCAAGGTGTTCTTCCAGCAGTAAAGCCCAGTGTTCCAAAACAAATGTGCCTAGAGAAAAAGCTATGACGACCAACACTGACGCCCGCCAATTGAGCAGTGGGAGCGAGATTCCCGCCAAAATGACTGCGAGAACGATTCCCGCCTTTTTAGATAGGACCGTTTGCTTCTTTCTCATCGAATGAGTCCAGGTTAATAAGTGGTCCAAATTTTGAGTGATCTGTTATCTGTGGTCAATAACAATGTGACTCATAGGGTGTGTACGCATTGGCTGCGAAGTCACAAGATGACTGCCGATGCCTCTCGATATCAGAGTTCGGTTTGGACGCGCCATTAGGCGGATACGAGAGGACCTTGGTATCAATCAAGAGGAGGCCGCAGAACGGTGCGGATTACATCGGACTTACTACTCTGGCATCGAACGCGGCGTCCGCAATGTTTCGATCATCAATGTCGAGCGGATTTCTGTCGGTCTAAAGACGCCCCTGCCAGACCTATTCAAGGCAGTGTCACGTCCCAAGTAGCGGGAGATTATTATGCATGGATTTATCCAGAGATTCGGAGCATTTAAGTCAAAAAGTAATCAAAATAGGGTGGTCAGACTGTCACCAAAGATTTACAGGGTTGTTACAAATAGAGCGAAATCCGCCCTTCAAACCTAGTCATCGGGAAGTTCTTATTACGTTATTCCCCCGCATGTTCAAACAGGTTACTGCACTAGAGCTAACGTAATTCCTCATCACAGAATCGGCACGCACCGACGGATGTAACCGGGAGATGTGTTTGCCTACAAGGCGGCTCAGGAAGACCGCCAATGATTAGAAGAATCCAGACTCTTTTGGCGCTGGTCCTGCTCAACTGCTTGAAGTGCAGCCCCCCGCTGTAGTTTTCAGATAGAGAGATGCGATGAAGAAACAGAAATTGCGTGAGTCAGACCAAATGAGCCGTGAAGTCAGCGGTAACAGTGTGATGGCAGGAAACGCCAATACAAGTTAAAACGGACCGTGGTCATCCCGCCTGTTGACGTTACGCCCCAAAAGGGCCTTATTTTGCACTGTAAACGAGTCACAGCGTAGCCGGTGGGATTAAACTGAAGGTTACCAAAGGCGATACGGCAACTGGCGTTTGACCCTAGCAAACCTTTGAGATAGCCTGATCCGTCTTACGCATAGCGTCAAGCCTGTATACTTCTTTATGTCAGACACACAGAAGCTGAAAGTTAACTACATAAAGAGCAACTCCTTCAGGGTGATACATGTTGATGGCGTTCTTGGTGGTCTGACACCGACTGGTGACATTTTCATTTCAGTCTATAGTCAACGCGGCCCCATCCCCTTGGTCACAGTCCAAGAAATTTTAGAAAGTGGCGAGTTGGGGCCGGAAATCACTTCTGAACGTGTCAGTAAACAAGGATTAGTTCGCGAGATAGAAGCGGGTCTTGCAGTAGATTTGCAAGTCGCCGAACAAATCAGGGATTGGTTGTCGAGTCGCATTGACGATCTCAAAAAGCTTCAATCACCTATTCAACAGCCTCAAGGAAAGTCAAAGCCGGATGCCGATACGACAAAGACGCGCAAGAATTAGAGGATTTCATGTTCCGTCGCAATACTGGGGCCTAATAGGCTCCGTCCAACACGAAGCTGTTTTAGGCGGAACAGTTGAGCAGATGGTCAAGAAAGTTCTTCGCTACTATCCTTTTGAGGAAAATGAGGAGCGGCCGTCTGCGCAGGTAATTGACCGCGCAATCAAGATTGTGGAAGGTCTAAAAGAAGCGTCCCAGCCAGAAGTATCCGCCAGTCATCGGGAGTTGGAACTCAGCTGGACTAATGGGCGTCGCTCTGTCCGTCTGCTTGCCTGCAATGACGGTACCTTCAAGATTCACAAATACGAATCTCGCGTGGGTGGAGTTGGCGGCGATGACACGTTCATCGCTGACGTAAATCCGAAGACACTTCGGCAGTCACTGAGGTGGCTAGAACCAGAATCCGCTCGTATGTACGCAACAACACTTGCGACAGCTACCGCTGGATGATCTCACACAATGGCGACGACCCCCGCTGAAATTACCAGTGTGTTTCGCGCCATTGTTTACAAAGAAAAGATCAAAAGAAACGGCAAGCCCCATCCCAATCAGTTCTATCTTTTACCTAAAGACGAAGGATACCTTTCTTTTGGAGACTGTCCGGAGTCAGCAAAATTAGGGTTGGATAATCCACCTCCATTTTGCTGCTTTGAACTGCCATTAGCGTCTGTACTTGAAGTTGGGCGAGAAGTGGGACTAACTTTGGAATTTAGACCAATACCTGAACAACCAGGGAAGATTGGGTTATATGGCTTACCAGAAAAAGATGCAGACTTTGACACAGCCCAAAGAATCGCAGCCCGACTAGCTGATCTTTGTGGAAATTCTCAGAAGTATTAGTTTGTGGTCTGCCGAACCCTCCTTCCACAATTCATAGAGTACACGTCAGCTACAGAGAGTTTTCGGCGCTCCCTAAAACCATCATTATTATTATTATGTTGGTGATTGAAGAATAAGGTCGAAGGATTCAGAGTCCGCTCCCCGTCAGCAAGCCAGCTATAATTCAGCCCACGATGTCTGACAAGACTTGTAAGTGTGGCCGCGTCTGGCGGCTATCGGATCAAAAATGGCCAGAACGAGATCCTGGTGCGATTATTTGCAAATGCGGAGAAACACTTGAACGTTGGAATGGATCGCGGACGTGGACCGCAGAACTGGTTTCTGGACTTCCAGAGGACGACGGGCAGCCAAAACCCTGCAAATATGAGTAACAATGCACCGCAAAGGACTGCCTTCAAAGCGTCGCAATAAAGAATCTATCCCAGTTCCTACTTGGACCTGCCCACATTGCGGAAACATACACACTCCGGCTACCCTACTGCGAAAAGACAGCGATAGCTTGATTTGTGCGAGTTGCATGCAAACGTTCCCCTCTAACACTCAGAAATGAGCGAATTTAATTACCAATACGATGATTACAAGCAGTCCATCGAATTTTGGCGCGAGCGACTTCGGTTTTCCGAAGAAGCGAGACGACACCACTCGGGAATTAGAACATCATTTTTTGACAAAATGATCGTGCTGTCTTCGGGCACAATCGCTGTTATCGTATCGCTGGTAAGTTCCTCGTCGCAGTCTCGGCTTGGCAGTACCCTCTTCCAAGTGTTCCCTAGAGGTATTTTGGTGGCAGCCCTGTCCATGGTCGCCATATCACTTCTGTTGGCAGTAGTTCACAACCGAGTCGAGATTAAAGCTATCGCGCATGACTATCGTGCAGCGGAATTGTCTGAGCGTGCAGCAGCAATCCGAGTCGCGACGTCGATGAATCAGCACCCCGCATACATAGCCGACTACGACAAGCTGTCAAAAGAGAAGGATGAATGGTCTCAGGCTGCCAAAGCAGTGCGTGATCGCGTCGACAAAATAGGGTTTTGTGCGGTGTTGTCCCTAACGGGTGGCTATATCGCTTTATTCGTATGGATCGTTATCCTCTTATTCAAGTTTTAAAATGCGAACCTGAGAATTATTAGTCCGCTAGTCTCTACCCTACTTACAAATCTCTCTCCTCTTTGCACGTATCTATCATTGGCAAACGCTGTACCAATCCAAGAAAACCTGACTAACGAATTTGGGTACTTGCCAAAAATCCAGTCCGGATCTAGGATTTCGGCCTCCCAATAATCGCTCTAATCCTCCTCGGCTTGAGACGAGCTTCAACTGAATTGCTAATGGAGTCCAAGAAAGTGCTGGCCTTCCTGTTCCCCGGCTTCTCCGCGATCATCAGCGTGCCCATTGTTGTCATTCTGGTTTGGACGATTTCCTACAGCGTTAGAAGGAAAATTAAATCGTACAATCACGACCCTCAAGGCAGACCCGGAGCATTTGAGCCATTTCTACAAAAGTATCTTCGACTCGCTGAGTTCATGATTGGCTTGGCAACGGGCGGAATCATCCTTATTGTTGGGTCGTTTGCTCTAAAAGGAAGTGGAGGCCATCTGCCATGGTTCTATGCTTCGCCGCTCCTAATGTTGGCGGCTTCAGTCCTTTTCGGACTAGGTTTCATGGTCTGGCTAATTTTGAGCTATGAAGAAACGCAGCACGGCAATGCTCATACAGCGAGGTCTTACAGTCTCAGCGAGACATTAGGTTTTAGCGCTGTTCTGTTTTTTGTGATCGGATATGCATGGCTCATCATTGCCGTGACGCACTACTGACTCATGAACAATTGGCTGAACTTCGATTCAAAACATTTGACCCTGCTCGCTGAATATTCCAATGCGGCAGCAAAGGAATGCTCATTCTCGGTTACCAGTCAGCTGCTGATCATCTCTGAGCCTTAATTGAACTCAGTTCGCCTAAGTGGGACAATGCCCGCATGAAAATCCTCTGGTGGAGTACGTTCTTGCCGTTAGCCCTCTGTCTCGCCAATTCAGGATGTCAGAATGCACCCGTGAGAACAAATGCCGCGCCCCAGCCGAAGGCCGATTCTAGTTCCATCTTGTTGCCAGTGAAAGTCTCTAGCAAGTGGGTTATGCCAATGCCAGCGGACAATTGTTCATCAACCCACAGTTCGACTATGCGGATGACTTCCACGAGGGTCGAGCGCTCATCTGTTTAGGCAAGCCGTGTGACTTTTGGGATGCCTACTCCACCACTCCGACGACTCCCAACAATTCGTTGTGGGGATTCATCGACGGTTCGGGAAAGGTGGTCATCACTCCGCAATATCGAGAGGCGTCCGCTTTTAGCGAAGGAATGGGCGCGATATGTACAGGAGACTGCGGATCAAAGCCAACAAAGCCACACGCACGGGGTTACATCGACCGTGACGGGAAGCTGGTCATACCGACGCAGTTCGGAGCCGCTTCAAACTTCAGCGAAGGCTTGGCTCAAGTCTGTGTTGGCTCGTGCGAATATGTGGACGGCTCGGGCTATAACGGGAAGTTTGGATTTATTGACCATTCGGGTCGTTTTGTCATAAACCCGCCATACGACAACGTGCTCGACTTCAAGAACGGCTATGCGAAAGTCTTCATCGGAAATGGAAGGGAATCCAAGTCGGTCTACATTGACAAGATCGGGAAAACAATCTGGCAACCGTCGAACTGACGCTTCGCTGGAGACTTCGACCAGCTCAAGACCGACGCCCACCCGGTCGGAGAAAGATCGATGGGGGGTGAGCGGTTTTCCTCTAAATTTAAAAATAGCCGAATAAAAATTGCCGCGTCGAAAAAATAGTCTTCGTATTGGCAATCACTCGCTTTATGGACAACGTTCGGTCACGCGGTTATGACGGCGAAATTCTAGTTTGGTAAGGGAAGCTGTGCCCAATTTTGTGCCCACCACCGAACCCTATCGAGTGCTACCGACGTATACATCAAGTGTTGTAAGCCTGTGAAATTGAGCGTTCCAGAGCGATCGGTCGCAATCCGTAGCATTCTGTCTAAGTTGTTGATTCCTGATTCGCGTGGAACTCAAAATCCGCCGACCTTCGGGTCATGGGGGTTCGACCCCCCCTCCCGGCACCACCTAAAGAATCAATCACTTAATTCAACCTTCCCTTGCTTGATTCCGGTGCCGTTTGTGTCTCACTGTAGCCAGAACTGTAGCTGTTTTTCTCGGCAACTTCGAGCTTTTGCATGGCTGCAGCGATGTCACTTTGGTCAACAATTGCATACCGTTCGAAGACAGACCGAGTCTTCCAGCCACCGATTTTTTGGATAACACCCTCTGCTACCCCTGCCCGGCGTAAATTGCGAGCAGCGGTTCTCCTCAGATCGTGAAATATCAGGCCTCTATAGCTGAGGTACTGCCGGGTCCTGCAGCCCTCGCAAGCGGACTCTGGGGGTACGTCGAATCCGCATCCGTTGCATTTCATCGTGCCAAGTCCGGCGCGAACAGAGGCGCGATACCATGCATCGCGAAAATCGCGAACGGGTTTTCCGTCCAGGCGGGTGAAGACAAAATCATTTTCATTTTTCCCGCTCACACATTCAGTCAAAAGAATACGAACGCTCTCCGTCATGATGACATTACGGCCTTCCCGGTTTTTGGTAGTTCCTAGCTCAAGACGAATGGAACGATTCATCAGATCCACTTGCTTGACGTGTAGGTTTACCAGTTCCGAGACACGCCATCCGTAGGTGCGTCCGCAATCGACTAAAGTACGGAACCATAACTCCGCGCCTTCAACTAGTTTCTGAAACTGCCCATCTTCCAAGAAACCGGTCCGCACATTGTTCTCCTGGAGATGGGGAAAGGTCGGCACAATGTTCACTTTGTTCCCTGCCCTCCCAAGGTGGAAAGCCCGTTTCATAAAAGCCAGTTCACGATTGACGGTCGCGTTAGCTGCGCCTTCTTTCTGACGGGCTTCGATGTAGCGAGTAAGAGTTGGATTGTTGACTTCAATAGCGCGATAAAGCTCAAAAAATGGCTTTAGATGTAGCTTCCAACGCGCTTCTACGTCTGCGATGGACTTGCGATTGTTGATTCGGTACTCACGCAAAAGATCTTCAGCTAGTTCCGAGACTCTAATGCGTTCCACTTGTGGACCCTGAAAAGAGCCAGTACTGATCTCCGCGATGCGGAGCCTCAGTTTTTGCAGCGCCTTTTTCTTGTCAGTCGTTCCGGAAGATTCTGAATAAGCCTTCCCCCGCCGACTGTACTTGATCCACCAAACGGAAGTTCCGGCTCGCATATAAACGCAGCCAGTTCCTTTTGGTCGCTTTGACTTTTCTTCGATCATTGGTTCCTTTCCCTTCAGATTTGCACTCGCATTGCACATGCATTACAAGAACCGATACATATGCATTACGGGGCGCTGCGAGGGTACCGATTGATCTAGGGCCTGAGCAACCGATTTTTTACACAACGCCGATGCGTTTGTTTTGATCAACCCAACGATCCAAATCCCCTACATCTAAGAGAAACGGGCCGTTTTCATCAGAACGAATGACTGGCAGCTTTCCTGTCTGCACCAGCGATCTGAGTTTCCACTGCGAGATCGACAGATACTTGCTCGCTTCTTTGGATTTCAACAACCGACGACCTTCAGTCATTAATTTCTCTCCCGGACAATTCAGATTGTTTTGAGCCCGTAGGGCAAGTCACTGTGGCAACGAGTCAGATCCAGGTGCCTGTTGCGGGACGAGTCTCCAAGAACCGTCCCGCCCTTGGATAGTGCGAGGTGCCATATCCCCGCCTCCAGGCTTGAAAAAGGCGGAATTTTTGGCAGATAGTCATCGCAAGCCATACGCAGCACAGCCTTTGACTTCTGCCGACCTTGATTAATTGATTTGCTGATTTGGTGATTGCCAGATTGAAGGATGTGGAAACGCCAACAAAAGCTTCGTTCCCGAATACACACTCGAACAATTCCTTTGGCCTAGGGTCCAATGCAGGCGAGAAACTTTTTGATTGTGGAGTAGCGCGCAGCTTCACTGTGTTCGCTTTGGTCGTAGCGCAGAAGAGTGTCTGCAATCCGGACGCGGAAAAACTTCCCCACGAACTCGGTCTTTGAAAGCCGTCCTCTTCGTGGCTGCTCTTTTTTTGCCATGACCCAGACTCTCCAATACTCTGACCCTCGTCCTGCAGTGGGCGTATTACCTGTTCCCATATTGAAAAGCCCGCAAACTTCGGCTCTTTCGTCGAGGAAATGACAACCCAAGCGGCACACCCAACGTTTGAAACGGGGATCTTTGTAGATGCGGACGGCAAAACAACGTACATCGTAGTCGCCAGGTGGGTAGCGGGGAAAAGCATCGTCATTGCAAATCGGATCGGGGCCTTCGGCATTAACCTTCGCGCTCGACACCAGTAACCTCTAAATCCGAGCCTTTTGCGCCTGCCCACAAGTCCAGTTCTGAACGTCTAAAGCGTAGAAGCTTGGTGCCAATTCGTGAAAAAGGGATTTTCTTGAGTCGCACAGCCTCTCGAATAAAGCTGACAGAAATACCCAAGTGATTAGCGGCCTGTCGGATGTTGCACCAATCAGAAAGGTTGGAATTGTCTTGCAGCATGGTCGGATTCTCCTGGCGCACGAATTGATTTTTGGTGGCGCGCTGGAGCAGTTGTAGAACCGTGTTGAAGGACTGGGTTAGGAAAATTCGGAAGCTACCGAATTTTCCCGTAGTTTCGTCGGGGCGCGGGTCTCAGGTGATCCCATCCAGCAAGTTTGGCAGCTGCTTTTATCCCCTTTAAGACGGTGGATTCGTCAACGTTTTGGCCTTGGTCGGCAAGTCGCTCTACGATTTGAGTAGAGGATTGACCGGCAAACTGGTAAAGCACGAACCAATCAAAATTTGAGGGGCTGTACTTGTGCGGTGCGCGCACTAGACCTCTCGATTCCGCGAGCTTGCGTCCGGTAGCCTCATACTCGGCAAGCTTCTCTTCAAACCTCTCACGTACCGATTTGCTATATGCCGACCACGTGAGAAGCTGCATCTCCCAACCCTCACAGTCAAATTGGAAGCGTTCTCCCACTGCAAGCTGGCTACCAACGCTACCAACTGGATTCCATCTAAGCGAATCGTGCCAATCGGCAGCAACGTGCCAGCCTCTTAGGGTGCGAAGCGTCTCATCCAAAAACCAGAGAACTTCCGCGTTGAACGCGATTCCCCAGTCTTTGAGCGCGTCGCGAAGAGCCGCACATTTTACCAGTACTGTTGCGGGGTCAATTTTGGGAGGAGGCTGACGACGCCTGTACGCTGCCGTCGCCCTTTCGTTCATCAGACGCGAATACTCTCTGAAATCGTCATCTTCGACAGCTTTTGCGACTTGATCGTCAGAAGGAATGGGATTATCGACCGCTTCAGGCGGTGCGGGTTTGGCATTCCTGATTTTCGATTGAAGATCAATAAGGGTGGGGTTTACCTCGACGAGTTCAGTGAATGGGGAAATTCTGTCGTTCCAAAGAATCTCATCAGCATCGAAGCCGGATTCTGCGAGGGCTTTGTAAGAGGGAAACACATCACTCAATAGCCGACGGAGCATAATCGGATAGACGCTCTTAACGGCCCGCATGACGTTGAGCCGGGCCATCCAAACAGCGGTACTGCGTTTGGGATCGGGTATAACGTACTCGCAGTATGCGAGCCGTGGAGTTTTACGACGTGACATTCGCTACCTTTGCAGTTTTTTTAAGTGCGGAAGCATATCGCGGCAATAAACATTAAGACAGAACGACCTCGTCTAGTACGAGTAAAGATGTACTGATAGGAGATGTAAATCAGGAAATCCAAAATCCAGATTTTGGGAAGCACTGTCCACAATCGAGCAGTTAAGAAATGCTAGGATTTTTGACGAAGATCAATTACTAGTTCTGCTAACAGGGCTACAACAGGGGGCGAACTATGGCCAAATTTCAGCCAGGGCAGTCAGGAAATCCGAATGGGAGACCAAAACGAAAGCTTATTGATGAAGCATTGATTGAGGCGCTCGAAAGTGACGATTGCCGTGTTTCCAGGCAAATCGCGAATCGACTGTTAAGCAGTGCAAAACAAGGCAGTTTCAAAGCGATTAAGTTAATTATGGAGCGTACCCAAGGACGGCCTTTGGAGAAAGTGGAGATGACGGGTGCCGATGGTGAGCGTTTGTTCGAGATGAGTGAACACGAATTGGATATTCGCATTGCCGAGCTGACGCAAGAGCTTGGATTGACTCCCTCGATGGAGATTCGTTTTGTTTCAGCGAAGGATGGAAAGCCGCTAGTGTCCGAGAGCGAGGATCAGAGCAAGTGACCAGCCGCGAGGAATTGCTGATGCTCTTGAAACGCAAGGCACGGCTCCGAAGGTTGAGTCCACGCGAAAAGGAAATCTTTAATGCGCTAGAGCTGGCCTATCAAAGCGAAGACGGATCACAGCCAGAGGGCGTAGGAGCAAAGATGGTCGTAGCTAGAATTCGACAGCGGTTGATGGAAGACTTTCCCGATAGCTGGCAAGAAACCGAGGAGTGGCAGGAGTGCCTTCGATTGTCTGAGGAGATTAAAAGGTATGCTCATGAGCTTCGATCCCAGCGGATTCTCAATCCGCCGGGCATGAACGATGACTCTCCAAGTCTTTCAATCCGCTTAAGTTATGCTGCTGACAAATCGGCTGTAACTGAACTGTAACTCAAGAGTGGTTTGCTGGTTGAGGGATGCAATTTTATGTGAAAGTTGACCTTTAGTCCTGCCCACGATGAGTCCGATTACTGGTGTAAACGCCTGTTTACAACAGTAATCTGGGAATCTCGGCCTCTTGGTCGTAAAGTATTGATCGTGCAGATCGAGTTAACGAACCCGAACTGGCGTGAGAGAATCGCTGAACGCTGGCGCACAGTTTGTCATGGGATTCGTAAGGGTGCACTCAGCTTCAATGATGAGGGGCTGACCTCTACGATTTTCCAACACAACGGATCTAGGCGAACCGTGCAGCTTAGTTGGAGCGAAGTAACAGGCGTCTTGGCCTATAAGCGCGACATTTTTACTATGGACTTGATCTGCATTGCCCTCGCAACGGCTGATGGGACTCTGGAGATTAATGAGAACATGGAGGGTTGGTCTCCATTAATAGAAGTACTTCCGAAGTATCTACCAGGGTCCAAGAGCGCAGCAGAATGGTGGAAGCAAGTTGCATTCCCGCCGTTTTTACCTAACTCAACAATTTTGTTATCTCCACGGTAGGTAGTAAAACAATCGCCATCCGCGCAATTCTGTTTGGATTACTTGTGTAAACGCCTGTTCTCAACAGTAATCGCCTATTAGCTTTCTTTTGTCTACAATCTCCGCAATGTTTCGCCCCTTACTGATCTGTCTTGCGCTTATTTCCACTGTTGCGAGCTTTGGGCAGTCACCGCCCACTCCCTTTGTGAACTCAGGCGTTTGTCCATTTGAATGCTGTACCTATCGAGAATGGAAAGCCAATCGAGAAGTAACCCTGGTGGACGAGCCACAAGGGAGAAGGCGAGTCGGCAAAATCAAAAAAGGCGAATGGGTAAATGCCACAGCTGGGCAAGCGATCTCTTCTCCAAAAAGAGTGGTAATGCCGACCGATTCAACTGAAAATCCAATTCGTAAAGGCGAAGCTATTTATCTACTTACCTCTACCGGCGAAGGATATGCAGACGTGTGGTTTCGAGGTAGGAAGTATTCCGAAGATGTATCTACCGATGGAATCGACCTTGTCGCCATGCTCCCAGATCTTCACGTGGAATGGTGGGCGCAACTCAGAAAAACGAGCGGGATAGTTGGATGGGGAAGAGCAGAGAATTCGTTCGAAAATCAGGATGCGTGTGGATCACAGCCCGTGGATGCACCGCGCAAAAACTAGAGGGGCGAGTAAAGATTCGAGCTAGATTCCCCGATTACGATGATCACTTGTGAAAACGCCTGTTCTCAACACCTATATCCGGACGACTGTTTTCGGCACTACGTTGTCTAATTAGCGTAAAAAGACAGGCCAAGAAAAAGCTAGCTTCGCCACCTTCTACGAGCCGCTCCAATCAATCCCAACGCGCCACTTCCTAACAACATCAGGCTGGATGGTTCCGGAACCGGTACAAAGTTCTGATCAGAAAGAAACCGTCTCGGGAAGGGGTCCACAATGCCGCTCCCATCCGTGAGCAAACTTGCCGTAACCAGAGCTGCCGCGGCAGGGTCGGCATTTATAGCTGACACGGCTTGTGCTGCTGTAGTCGTGATTGAACTGGTGTCTGATGCAAGAAAAAGCTCAATAAACTTACCGTTGACGCTAACTGCCAAGGGTGCATTCGGACTGCTCGGACTCCGTGCTTCAAACAGAATACTATTTCCACCACTTGCCCCTGGCATTGTCGAAGTGAGGAGAAAGCCCGAACTACCGCTTCCTACTGTGATAGTTGCGGGAATTGAATCTGCCAGTGCCGGCGCACTGCTTAACAGCAGCATTCCTGCCATCAGCGCAACTATAAATAGAACCACTTTCTTTGCCATATGCCCCCGCCAACGTGAGTAGAAGGCAAACAATGTATCAACGTTTTGTCGTTCACCGCAATAAACTTAATGCCTAGCCGAAGGATTTCTGGCTTCCACTGGGCACTTTCAAGCACAGGGGATTGTGAATGCTCCATCATCTTTTGTTCGAGAACAGCTCAAAGTGGAGACGGAATTTGCTTTAGGAGGTAGATAGCTGGTGAAAAATCGCCATTTCACAAGTAACCCCGATTACGCCTGTTTTCAATAGTTATCCTGGCCAAGGAGCAAGATCAAACCAGTTGGTGTCAAAGTTCCTACGGGCGAGAATGAAACAGTCTAGTTTCGCAGCAGTCTTGGCAATTCTCGGCTCCCTGTGGATGTCATTGGTGATCTTAAAAGGATGGTATTCCCTGGCGATAATGACGAATTACTTTGGAATGCTTGCGACCCATGTTGTGGGATATAAAGGGATCGCGCCATCCGCGATGACGGTTTGGATGTTCAACCTGTGGCTTGTCCTAACCAGTGCCATCGAATGGGCTGCTATTGGACTACTAATACGGAGAGCACTTCGCGTCAGAAGTTAGCGAGAACCGGATTAGCGTTGTCCAAATGCCGCTAATTACTTCTGATAACGCCTGTTATCGCCAGTAATCTAAATCTCGGGAATTATTATCCACATCAATATGCGCAAGTTCATCTTAGCCATTATGTTAGCTTCCCTTTCCATAGCTACCTCTGCTGAAACTAGTTTGTTCCAGGGGACATGGCAAATACACAAAAATCCTGTGACACATGTTTCCTCCATCACGGTCAACATCGCCTTTGCGGAGGGAAAATTGAGCGGGACGATTGTGCTCGTCAACCCAGACCTTACAACACAACATCTTCCGATTCTCAAACCATCCGTCAATCAGCGCACATTTTCGTTTGAGACCGGTGAGGGCCGAAACACAATGCATTGGTCGTTAATTGTCGATACGAGCCAAAAACGAGGTGTTCTGAAAGGTGTCGCACAGGAAATGATCATTGAAGAAAAAGTTACAAAAACTGGATATGTTTTCTAACTCCCCTCCACCCCGTTACTTGTGATAACGCCTGTTCTCAACAGTAATCTGTGCGATAACAATCTAAGCCGCATTTAGTAACTTTCAATTTGATAGCTTACAGCTCATGAATCTTTATAAGTCCATTGATGTTTGGGAACGGAAGGATAGCAGTACGGTCCTTCGCTTCCGATGCTTGGAGTGTCTGAATACAGGCAAGTTCAGTGTCCAGAGTGCGGATTTCTATCGTGATGGGAAAGCGAATGACGTTTCGGATTGTCAGTTCGTCGAATTGCTTACGCAGGAAGATCCAATCCGACGCTCCGGTGGGCACGCCAGCCTGTCGGAGGCGATAGCAGCCCACAAACGTGAATTCGACAAGTAAGTGTCGGTAATTTGCTAATCATCGGCAAATTCCTAGTGAAAAAATCGCCATTTCACTAGCTATCCGTCTACCTGTGAAATTGACTGTTCGCGCCATTTATCTTTCTGTTTCGTTAAACTGAAGAGCGACAATAATCATGCCCAAGCGCAACGAAAAGCTGCTGATTGCTGTCATACGCCCACCACTGCTGCTCTTGGGATTTGTGGTGAAGACCATCTATCTAACGGTGATTGGCTGGTGGCTCGATCCGTGGTTGCAACGAAAACAGCACCGGGCATTATTGGACGATGTAGAAAGAAATTTATACTTCATTGTTTCACAAGCCACAGCAATCACCTCGCCGAGCGAAGTTCTTCCGTTTGATTACGCTTCTGTTGAGATTGTTTGGGAGAACCTATTCTTGGTCGTCACACGGGGTCGTGAAGAACTAAACCTGTCCATTGCGCCGAATCACGCACGAGATGAACTGAGCCAACTCGGTCCGACCATAGCGGCATTGGAAAACAGACACTTCTCAGAACGAGATGCTATTTATAGTCTGGCGGAAGCGGCGGCATTACTGCGTCCCCGGCTACAATTTCTCAATGCCGCATTTTCTCCGCAGGAATATGCACGAACGAAGACGAGAATCTAGTCTAGGAATCCGATAGCTGGTGAAAAATCCCCATTTCACAAGCTATGGATTAGCTAACGACGGGAAAAACTGTAGCTAATGGATTGTTCTCACAAAAAGATTGCAAACTGTAAGGACGACTCCGCCAGCAATTAGAATCCACCACACCTGACCATTGACTGCCGCGATTAAGCTAACTATTGCTGAGAGAGATAAAAACACACCCATTATCGGTTCCAAGAACGAGCCATCAGAGCGAGGAAGAAAAAATAGCAGTACAAATATGCCGTAAAAGCCCAATGCCACTAAGCCCTGTCTGTTCGAGCGTTGCATACCGAGGCATTCTAGTCGGATTACTAGCGAAAAATCGCCATCTCACAAGTATCCGAATTCCAGCGACAATTTGTTCGTGAAATACGAAAATGCGGAATCGTTTGATCCGGCAACTGGCGTTACGACGGCAAAGTTGTTTATGAGGTCTGGATCATGGCAGACCATACAAGCGTGAGTCAAATTGGGTAATACACGACGAGTCAAGTGGATGGTGGTAGGCCTAGCCGTTGTCGCAGGAATTGCGGCAGACAAAATCTTTCCGGGTTGGGGCCGTGTCTCACTACTCACAAGCCTCGTGTTTGGCGCGATCATTGGAATCTGGCGAGGACTCTGGAGGTACGGATGGTTCTGGACAACTGTTTTGTTGTTGTTGGCTGTGCACTGGATCGTCTTGCTTAAGATCACTGGTTCCCGAATGTTTCTGGAAGATACCAATCCTGTCGTGGTGTTCTTGATTGGGTTCGTAGAAATGATGGCGGTAGCAGGCGTTCTTGGAATTGTGGCAAGGATTGCGCGGGTGAACTTAGATGAAATGTAAACGCCGTAAATCTAGAGAAGAATAGTTCAGAAACTAAACCTGCCCGGGGATTACTAGTGAAAAATCCCCATTTCACAAGTTATCCCCTCTCGGCTGGGCTCAAGTATCTTCATTTAGTGCTCGCCTTTACTTAAGTGTGTACTCCGTCAGTCATAGCTTGCTGCGGTAGCTTAATGCTGAAATTGGCTCGGAGATTGCCTTGAAGCGCAAAACGAAACCAATGATCACCGCAGTAGCAGAGAGTATCGGCAGCACTCTGGGAGCGGTTACAAGAGTGGCCTCAGACTTCATTGAAGCAGGGTTTGGCAAAAAAGCGGTAGCGTCCCTTCCAGCCGTAGCTTCACGGAAAAAAGCGTTGAAGAAAAAAGCAGTTAAGAAAAAGTCATCTGCGAAGAAGAAGAAGGCCGCCAAGAGAAACTCGAAATCGAAGTAAAAGGATTTACTTGTGAAAACGCCTGTTATCAGCAGTACTACGCGAATAGGATTCGGTTTGAAAAGCTTTTAGTATCTATCGCGAAGATCGCGAACTTCCGGCGACGAGAGAATTCTACTCCCTGGAACCTAGTGAATAGACAACAGAACTGAAGCGATGCCGCTTCTTAGGGATGCCTTTTTCTTGGCAGCCTTGAGGTGCTGTCTCTAGCGAAATGGAACCTTCACTAATCGTTTGAAAGCGGCCGTTACTTCACTAACGCCTGCATAGCTGTCGTTTCAAAGTCAGCACTAGCGCCTCCAAAATTACCGCCTGGCACTAAGAACACAATGATCATGTTTTCCGAAGGAATAATGGTTGTTTTGCAACCTGATGCGCCCGGCCACCCAAAGGCTCCATCCGGCAGCAAAGTGTCGTCCAAATTACGATTCGTAATTACCGAAACGCCGTAGCCGAAGCCCTCACCTGCGTGGCCCATGGGACCTTCCGCATAGAGTTCGCCAACGTGATTACCGCGCATCAAGTCGACCGTTGCGGGACTCAAAATTCGCTTGCCATTAAACTCCCCGTGGTTGATTAACATCTGCGCAAAGCGCCAATAATCATCCGCGGTCCCCGAAAGCCCGGCCGCCCCCGAAAAATATTTGGAGGCCATTGACCAGGGTGTGGGAGGATTAAGAGGCTTCAGACCGCTTGGGGTTACTCCATAACGCACGGCTAGTCTGGGGGCGCGGTAGTCGGCCTGTGGACCAAATCCCATATCTCGAATACCGAGGGGTTCGAACAGGCGTTCTCTCAAGAACTGATCGTAAGACTTGCCTGAAACAATCTCCACGATACGAGCGAGAATGTCGAATCCCGCCCAATTGCTGTAAGCCCACTTTGTGCCCGGCTGGAAATCGAGCGGAGCGCTGGCAAATCTGGGCATCATCTCCGCCAAAGTACTCTTGAGCAGATCGTTCGGATCAGGAGCCGCGGGATTCTCGACACCAACGCTCATGATCCCGGAAGTATGCGTCAGCAAATCACGAATAGTGACTTCGCGAGCGGCAGGCACAATTTTCGAGGAGGCCGTTGGATTCTTGTCTCCGAACCGTGCCAGCGTAAGAGCATCGGGTTTCAGATCTCGCACTTTCGGATTCTTGAATTCCGGAATGTATTTTGAGATGGGGTCGCCGATGCGAATCTTGCCTTCTTCGACCAGCATCAAAACTGACACGGCAACGACGGGCTTGGTAGCCGACGCCAGATTGAAGACATTGTCCTTCTGCATGGGCTTCTTCGCTTCAATATTGGCCGAGCCCTGCGCTTCGTAGTACGCAACTCGGCCGTTCCGAGCGATGAGGGTCACTACGCCAGAAATTTCCCCGGCATCGATGTGGCGCTGCATTGTGTTGTAAACGCGCTGCAAACGCTCCGCCGAAAAGCCCAGGTCTTCTGGCTTTCCCGTCGGCACAGACGGTACGGCCGACTTAGAAGATCGTGGCGTCTGGGCCCGCAACGAAACCGTGGTCAAAGTAAGTGCAAGTAGTACCCCAAGCCACAGCTTCGCGGTTCCAGTACTGGCCGCATAGAAGGCAAGTTTCATAAGCTCTCCCGATTTCAGAAAGAAGTAAAGCACTAGAATTTCGCCTGTGCAAATATTTCAATATTGGCTCTTTAACTTCAGCACTGGCGCAATCTGGTCTGCTTATAGCCTGATCGCCATTTTCAAACAAGCGTCAACTCAGAGACTTTCTCAACACGCACGCCTGTTCTCAACAGTATTATTGGAGCCGAAAACGTCTGGATAATCCTTCAAGTCATCATCTCGCTGAGAGCAGCAACTTCAAACCTTCACGTCGGTCCGTGACACGCACGACCTCTAGGCCCCTCCTATAATGATTTTAGGAAGTGTTTGGAGGTCACGCCATCCATCATTCCATCGAATCCGTCTATACCATCACCTCTTCAATTCTTGGGGTGGTCGCACTCCTGTGGTTGAGCCTACGCGCTTCTCCTCGATGGTCTTCTATCTTTCCGGCTGTAATACTTGGAATGTTCTGCCTCCTCCAGACCACGGGGTCGATCGGTCACATACTCCCTAAAGGGAGCGGGGACACGTTCGATCTTCGTCTCTATTTCGAAGACCTCAGCCTTGGCTTCTCACCTTCCATGTGGTTGGAGCAAACCATTGGCTACGGATTTCTCGGTAGATTGTTGGAACTGAGTTATGAGTCGTGGGCGGTCGCAGTTGGGCTCTCGTGCGGTATGGCAGTTCTCAGTTGTGGAAAGCGCAGGCGCGATGTCATCCTAGTGTTCGTGTGGTCCTGCGTGGTCGGGCTCATGTGTTACAGACTGGTACCGGCCTGTGGCCCTGCCTACCTGCGCTCTCATGGCTTCGACCTTGCGTCCTACAGAACTGCAGAAGTGCCATACTTTTTGCCGGGACTGACAGATATGCCTATAGAGTATGACCGGAACTGCATGCCGTCGCTTCACGTGACGTGGGCTCTTCTCGTAGCCTTGCTAGTAAAAGACATCAAAGGCTGGCGATGGGTGGGGGTATTGTTCGCATTGTTGACCGGGTTGGCCGCGATGTGGAACGGAGAGCATTACTTCGTAGACCTTGTGGCTGCGCTGCCGTTTGCGTATGCGCTGTACTACTTCATCTGCGAATACAAACCGATCCGCGCTGCACTCGCTAGCTTTTTGTTTGTTTGGTGGTTGTTAACGGTGCGGAACAATCCGTACTCATTTTGGAAGCATCCCTCTTTATGCTGGGGGGCCATTGTTGTCGGAGTGCTAACTCTGTATATGGTACCGGCGTTATCTATAGCTTGGACCGAACACCAGGGATCGTATTTGAATCTAAAAGGGAAGCTCAAGGCGTTGTTTTGACCCAAGTTGTACGGGATTACTTGTGAAATCGCCTGTTATCGACAGCTATGCGCTTAACCGTGTAAAACTCCAACTATGACAGGAGATTCGCCTCCTCTGTTAGCACGTTTCAAATTCATATTCTTTGTCCTTGTAAACGTGGCAATCGCTCTTTTTGGAACGGCATTTTTCGAGAACGAAATTGGGAAGCTTTTTCGCTCACAATCGCTATCGGGAATCCTATGGAAAGAATGGCTGCTGAGTATAGTTCTTGCTGGTGGGCTGGGATGGTCGGTTCACCGCTTATGGAAAACGTCTGCCGTTAAGTGGGCATGGGTCCTTCCCTCACTTTGGTTCCTGCTTCGCATTATCACACTGTTGCCTACCACAATGAGGCAGAGCGTAATTACGCAGGGAAATGGCCTCTGGCATCAGATTTCGGGTCAAGGCTGCGAGTTCGGAATGAGAGCACCAGAGTGTCGGAATTGGGTACTGTTCACTATCCCGTTTATCCGTGCTGTTACATATTCGATTGGTGCTGGATTGTCGGAATGGCTTGATTCTCGCCCCCGATGAGCCCATCTCGGTGAAGCGTCCTGCGATCGTGGTGAAAAATCCCCATTTCACAAGCAAATGGAGTCACTTGGCAAAGGCGCAGTTAAGGTGACAGTAGAGCATTACCGGATTCAGTGGTGGGAAAAATCGATAGCGATTGCAAGTAGCCAGATGGCCGCAGTGCCAAGCCACCGTAGCTTTCTTTTGGGCTGTGAATCCCGCAAGAGCAATCCTCCCCATACCAAATCTACTAAGATGAAGACTCCCAACACGGGTAGTGCGAAAGCCCAAACGAAGGGCTCGCCTGTGACTGGAACCATCCCATGCTCCTCCGGTATTCTCCAACCGCGAGATGCAAGCACAAGATAGAGGACGATCCCGACCGCGTTGGCAGCTATGAACGCGGTATCCAATGACTTTAAGGCATTATTTGCCGAGTGATTTACGGGTGTGATTGACATTGTTAGGTGGCCTTGCCAGAAGGCAAATCGAAGTTGAGTAGATATTACTGTCGAAAAATCCCCATTACACAAGTAAACGAATTACTTGTGATAACGCCTGTTATCGATAACTATCCTCAATATGCCAAGAAATTTGTCTCGCATGTCCATTCTCTTAAACCGATTACTACAGTTTTTCGTTTTGGCTCTGTACACGTCGCTGCCTCTGGCGGCGGCGGTGCCAAGCTTTGGCTTTCTTTGGGTATGTGTGGTTCGGGGGACAACACAGCGCGGCGGAACGCAAACCTTTGTACCAGGAGCTATCGTTGGCGTTCGTCACCGAAACGCGGATTCAGCTGAATCTTTCACTGTCACGGATAAGACTGGATACGCCTACATCCCCCTTAGGCCGGGGGCATATTGTGCCAAAGCATATGATTCAAGAGGATCCAAACTTCGGCTGGACATGCGTACTAATCGTGGGAATGCGGTTTGTTTTGATGTGCGTAGCAATGAGGTGACCGAAGCAGCTGTAACAATCTCGCACGATCAAGAGGTCACAGTCGACTTTCCTTCCAAAGGGATTAATTGAGTGTCAGTCTCTTAGCTGGATTTTGCTAGCGAAACACTCCTATCACCTGATTTGATTACTTGTGATAACGCCTGTTCTCAACAGTTACCAAAAACTCGTCGAGTCTTATTAAAATCTATTGCGTGCGACTGTCCTTTGGCCTCAAAAGTGGCATTTCGATTGTCTTGCTATCGCTCTCCGCATGGCTGTTTACGCAAGAATCCGAAGCTCCGTTTCCCCAGCCTTTCCAGCGAGGCTGCTGCGTCAATCCTCAGATACGTCGCCCCAAGAAGGTTTCGAAAGCTACCGTCTCTCAAAGTCGATTGCTTCAGGCTCTTAATTGTGCCGCGAACAACCGTTTTGTTGGCGGGACTAGATACCTAGCGAAAGCCCTTGGGGATGAGAAAGCTTTAAAAATTGCCTATTACTATGGCCAATACATGCACGGCCAGAAGAAGGCTGCTCTCACAATTGCCATCTATTCTAATGACGGCCAGCATGGTGTTCTGTTTGACACAGATGCAGATTCAACCGGGTACTTCGTGGTGAATCTGCCGCCTTTACTCAAAGCACCGAATCTGTGGAGTGTTGGCGAAATCAACGGTGGTCTATGGAGCTATACCCGGTTGTGGTATCTCGCTCAAGAGATCGGATCACGCCCCAAGCTCTCGATTCCTATAAGCACGATTGAGGAAAACAAACCAATTGGATGTAAGGTATTTTTCGACGATCAGACGAACTGGAAGCCCGGTGCAGGCAAGTTTGTCGGCGATTCGGTTAGACAAGCCATGCCTCCGAAATAAAAAGTGCGAATGGAAGGCTGCTGTTTACCAGGAAATAAGGCTTACTTGTGATAACGCCTGTTATCAGCAGCTATTAAGTTTGAGATAATCCACCCGTTGCACGACATCTCTGCTCCAATCCGCACGAAATCGGCCTGTCCACATTGCAGTGAGCATTTGATTATTTCTAGCAACCGGGAGCAGACATGCATATCCTGCAACAAGCCAGTCCGAGTTTCCTGGTCTTACCGTCGCTACGCAAGTTGCTTGGCCCTGATGGTCGTTCTACTGGTCGGCCTAACAACTTACAACCGAATGTCTGTCGGGCCGTGGATCATTGGACTTGTTCTGCTGTGGCCTGTAGTTCAGTTTGCGTTGGCTGTGGCCTGTAGTTCAGTTTGCGTTGTACGCGATAATTTCCCCTACCTATGAGCGCGGTTCCGAACAGCCCCGAGTAACACTTGTAAGCACCTTCTTGGCTATTTTTATTACGTTTTTCGCGGTTGAGTTTGTGGGCTTATTGTCGCTATACATGATTCTCGGAGCTCGCCCCACAGAGATTAGGGAGCAGCTTGAGATGTTATCTGAGCCGCTCAGGTGGTTCAGCCCCCAGTTCCTTATCACTCCGGATAGGAGCTTCCTCGATACCTTGGGTATCATGCTCGGCAACAGCTTCGTGATTTCATTGCCTGTGTTCGTATGTGTCAAAGTGGTTCGGTCAATGTTTCGTCGGAACCGCGTGACACAGATGGGACTCGACGGTTCAATTGAACAAGAAGATGACTGAGGCATTTACCTGGCGAAAAATCGCCATTTCACAAGTAACTGGTTCACTGTGCAAACTTCCTGACCCGATGAAGCACTGCAACTCGTAGCCACTATTTCTTGTCGTTGCAATTCAGGGCGAACTTGACTGTAGCCACCACTCGTTCGCGTGCCGCCTGAGTTGGAAACACCCATCCATGGGATGCTTCCTCCACCGCGCCTCGGAACATCGGGTTTCCGTTTTCCACTGCGAAGTTAGTTGCTTGCCCGTCTGCTTGAACATTAACCGTGAAAGTAAAAGTGCCTTCTACACTTGCCGCCCGCGCAAGCGGTGGGTACTGGGGCAGGGGAGCTAGGATAGGTTTGAAGGGAGTACTGTTGACCAAGCTGACAGTTGGGACTGGTAGTGCCTCCCTTGTTGACGAGTATATTCGCGACGGTTTGTCAGTGGTTCCCGGGAATAACGGATCATATTTTCCAGTTGCGATTTCTTCAAACGTTGAAGAATCGAAAGCATCCGTTGATCCACCCGAATCTCCGGGCAGTGTAAACATCGGCTTGTCCATTACGCCAGGACCGAGCACACTATCAAGCTGCCTGAGAACCCCCATCGTCCACGACGTGTGTTCTGGCGTGCTGGGGCGGGGATCGAACAGGTCTCTGTCGAGGATGTCTGATCGGATAATTCTGGTCTGTCCGTCACATTGAACTTGCAGTGAAATGTTCGCACCGCTGAAGACGAGCTGGTGTTTTCTTCTCTTCAACTCGCGGTCCAAGTCCTTCTGTGGAATTGTGCAAGGATTCGTGGCTCCAAAGAGGTCGGCTACCGACTGTTTCATTGTCGTTTTCGCTACCTCGATTTTCGGCGGAAGCGTGCACTTGTAGCCAGCCGTAAGGATTACTCGCTCAACGGATGTTCCCTCGCTTCTGGGTTTCACTAGAATCAACTCCACATAATGAAAAGGTGGCCCAAAATCGAAAAACGTGTCTCTTCCTATGGTGAAATGATCTGGCATCGGGGGCGTAGGCTTCCGATCCTTGGCCTGCGTTATCGCACATACGGAAAGCAGGGCTAGAGCAAGTACCACGGGGCGCATTTGCGAAGTTAATGTGATGATCACCGGCTCCTTTTTGGATTAGACACCACCGTCGCGACGCTTGCTCCAACGCGATTACTGGTGAAAAATCCCCATTTCACAAGTGAACGGATTACTCGTGTAAACGCCTGTTTTCGACCGCTATTCATTGAGATATGGCAAAATTGCAAGTCTCCGATGCGCCGAATGATTTTGATCCGACAAACCTATGGACATTTGAATGGGTATAGGTATCAGGTAAACGTGACCTCGATCAAAGATGTTGCGGTTCTGTTCAAAGGAATGCTCGTAAAGAGAAAACAGCGGAGGAACGATGGGCTTGTGGTGGCAGTAGTCCACGTTAGTTATTTACAACCCTATTCATTGTTCCTTTCTTTGTCGCAACCCGTGTAATAGTGCATGAACTTTAAACTAGCATTCACAAACAGTGATACGAGGTGGATGGCTGCCTACTTCACATTCACATACCTTTTCCTTCTCTGGCTGAGTTTCAGTAATTCTTCAGTAACTTGTAGGTCTCAATTCCTCATTAGTGCTAAGTTGACAGTTATTTCAGTCGTTTGGGGGTGGGTAAGTGGAAAGCTTGCTGAATTGTTGTTTTTTAAAATGAGCGAGCCTAGATGCGAAATTTGTGTCTTCACTGGAATATTGACCTGTGGAGGATTGTTTGTCTTTGCAAACTGGATGTACATCAGTTTCAACAAAGGAGTACATTTTCAGGGAACCTGGGCTGATATGACATGCTTTTTCGTTGAGACAGTGGGTTTCGTCTTCCCCTTTTTTGCTGCACCAGTTCTCGCGTTGGTCACAGTAGCGTGGAAGATTCTAACTACGAGTGAATATAGTCGCTAGGCAATCGATAACAATATCTTGCCCTGTCGCCACATTCCGCAGGTTATTCGACTTCATCCATGAATCTTCGTCACAAACGTGATTACTTGTGAAATCGCCTGTTCTCAACAGTTATCCTGAGAAAGACCGTCGATCAGCTAACATTGAATCGTAATGTCGCGACAAAAAACAACTTGGAGAAAGTTCGCTCAGGCCGCCCTGGTCGTGTTGTTGTCGCCGATAGGCATACCGCTCGTTGTTTTCGGTTTCGCCCTTTTTGTCCTTCATCGCGCTGTGCTTTATACCCTCGTCTGGATGTTGTGGCTTCCGAAAGGTAAGGATACGTTGCTTATCTATTCAGATAGCCCAATCTGGCATGAGTACATGACTCAACAAATCCTGCCGTTGGTGAAAGAGCGTGCCTTCGTTTTGAACTGGTCGGAACGAAAGAAATGGCGGAGATGGTCACTACCAATCCAAGTATTTGAATCATTTGCTGGACGACAGGCCTTCAATCCGATGGTGATTGTATTCCGCCCGCTCCGACGAGCGACAAGGTTTAGATTTTGGGAAGCATTCCAAGACTCGAAGCGGGGTTATACAGAGCCAGTCGAGCGGTTACGCGACGAGCTTCTAACCACTCTTTAAGGCTGCGAACTGGATCGATGTTGAAAGCGGGCCATGTCGCATGTAAACCGGATTACTTGTGATAACGCCTGTTCTCAACAGCTATCGCGTGACACGACATTTGTCTCGGCGTTAGGATGCCCGACATGAAGCCATTCGCCATAATTATCGCCGTTATTCTTATCGCAGTCGCGTGTAACGCTCAGAAGAAGCCGAGTATTGCTTTCGAAGCGACGGTAGCTCGAATTGAGCCATGGGGACTAGTGAAAATCTCTTGCGGCATCGCTATCAACTACCGACTCGCTGAATACACAATAGGAACCGTGTATTCGGGGAAACTCGTCAGGGGGCAAGTTTTGCCGGTTAAGCATTTGGCTTGTAATTACAACGAATTGGAGAATTTGAAAGTAGGCGACAAGGTGCTTGTTGTCGCGGAAGTTCTCGACACACCTGACAAAGTGAACTGGAAGCAATATCCAAACTCCAATGCCACTTCCCAAGACAAAACGCTGACCATTTCACATCGGGCATTAAGTGTGGGAAAACTCGTGTATCCCACAGCCGATTGGCCTCGTTAACGGTGCGCATTTTCAGCGCATTGGATTACTTGTGAAAACGCCTGTTCTCAACAGTTATCGGACAACGGAAGCAAATACTTCGCGCAAATTGCGAATTGGCTTTGCCTTTGCTGCCAGGCTCAATTCTAGTTTCTCGACTAGATCAAATGAGTCAATGTGATCGAGCAACGTATCCTCGCCAAGTATGCTTTCGAGTAGTACCGCAGCGGCATTCCATCTTTCGTCTTCCGTCAGATTTGAGAGACCCCTTCCTTCTATCAGCACCTCATGCTTGCCGTCAGCATATCGAAGCAAAACGAATTGCCACTCAGAAGCATCAATTGTCATCGGCTCCATGTTCTGCGACGTTTTGAGGGTGAAGCGATAATCCCAAGTTTTCGGTTGCCGTGAGGCGCAGAACTCCCAATCGGGTAGTTCCGGTGCGAGTGCAACTATTGCTCGTGCTTTGTCTCGAATTTTGTGATGGAGGTCTGGTGATATTACAAAGCGCCACGGTTTTGAAATACCTGGCCCCAGTTCCCACGAAAGTGAAGGATCCAAGATCGCAATTTGAGCGTCCAACCCCCTAATTACGGCGGGGTTGTCATGATTCGTGATTAGAGTTGAGGAAAACTGCCTGAACCAGTTCCAGAATTCCTGTGCTACTTGCGGATTGATTGCGGCCAAGACAAGATCCATCCGTTGATTTCGGTGAGAAATTATCTCACTCTGGAGGCAAGAGCGATTACTGGTGAAAAGTCCCCATTTCACTCGCGATCATAGAGTCGCACCCGCTTTACTATTTGGCGCAATCACTGCAGGTTGGCTTGAATGGTTTTGCTACCACTCTCACCAATCGCGGTAAGTCGAGGTTGATTTGAGGGTTATCGGGTAATAATGTTTCTTCGCCTTGGATTGCGTAAACGTAGGTCACAACGAAAGTACTACGCTCTGCCGGTTGGAACTTCCAAGTCTTAACATTTGAAACAGACGGGGCGGAAAGATATGGCAGCAGTTTAGCTTTGAGTTCGTCTGTTATAGATTCACTCACGCTGCCACCTTGAGTTTCTACTGATGCATTTTTGACTTGAGCCTTAATTACCGCTCCCTTTTCAATGGTCACTTCAATATTGATGGTCCCTCCTAAATGAGCGGACCAAGCTGCTGCTGGGTACAAGGGCATTTCTGCGTGCGTAAGTCTTGGATACGACTGTGAATTTCGTTGCCCTACCTGCGACGAGGTCTGACTGATGCCCGACGCGATCAGCAAAAAGAGAAGTGCAACCCTATACAGCACAAGAAGCTCCTTCAAACTCTACCGGCGGTGAAAAGTATAGGGGAAAAGGCTTGCCACCGATCACTAGTGAAAAATCGCCATTGCACAAGTTAATGGCTATTGGTGATATTAGGTCGCCATGACTATTGGTTGCTCTACTCGATTGTGGAAGAAATGTGTAAATTGGTTCGCTCTAAGTGGGCTCGTCCTATTCTCGGTTTCATCATCTTGCCTCCAAGCGCCTGCAGATCTTAACAGCCAAATCGACAGTAACTATGGCAAGAAAATCTTGATTTTACGCGGATACCCGATTGGTGAATCGCTGCACTACAACAGTCAAGGGGCCCCTAAATCTCGCTATAGGGAGGGTTCATGGACGGTATCCGAGCTAACAATCGAGAAAATAAAAATTGGCGAGCATCTTGTCGAAATCCAAGGTCCACGAATCGGCTTGATCTTTGATCGAACAGCTCGGAAACTTACAGCTACTCGGCTAAAGGCCCAAATACATCTCACTTTAGATCGAGATTCCAACCAGCCTGACAGCAGCGTGATGGATGCGTTGGCGAAAGTCTTTATGACCGAGGATCAAATTACGCCTGACACGCTTCCAATAGTTTGGCGAAACTTCATGTCCAATGGCTACGAGTTTGTACCCCAACAAAATGGTAGTGACTGTTACCGACTTAGCGGTATCGGCTTCAAGAATTCGGCAGGCGAGATCTTGGTGCAATGTGAGGATCGCGCCCAGAACAAACTTACATCCGGGCAAAAAGAACTACTAATGTTGCTGGGCGTTCGCCCATTCCCGGCGAACTCAAAGGATGTCGTGGTCCGCCCTCATCAGTTGTACGCACCAACCCCGGATTATGAGCCCATTGCCAAAGAAGCTGGATTTGAAGGAACTTCCGTCCTTGAGGTTTCTATTCAGGAAGATGGGTCTGTATCGAATATTAGTATCAAGCGTCCTTGTGGGCTTGGTTTAGACGAACGGGCTGTAGATGCGGTCTCCAGATGGAGGCTGTCTCCCGCACTAGTCAACGATCGCCCCGAAACAGTCCGCACCGACATTGAGGTTAATTTTATTCTGCAATAAACCCCAGCTAGCTAATGCTCGAATTTCAACAAGCCAGATTACTAGTGAAAAATCCCCATTACACAAGTAATAGATTATTTGTAAAAACGGGTCACAAACATCTCTGTCATACCCTCGGCCACCATCTCCCCACATGCCTGCAATACACCTCGTATTCGTGTCCGAAGTTCGTGCGCAAAGCGGGCTCCTCATAGATCACAACGAACAGGAACATCACCACGAAGAATCCTGCTGCGTAAGCCAGCAGCCCCCATGATCGATAAAATAGCGCCGCTCCGCTCAGTGCAAGAACACCACCCATGTACATCGGATTTCTCACGAAGTGATATGGCCCTCGGACCACGAGTCTGCGGGGAGGGTCAAATGGCGCGGGAGTTCCCGCTCCGACGAAGGCGAATGTCAGGATGCACCACAAGGCCATCGCAGCGCCTACGCTGCCGACCACCATTCCCAAAATGTGTGCGACTCCGATTTTGGCGGGAGGTGTGATGCCGGACCACGACAAGACTCGTATGGGCAGGTAGATCAGCAGCACTCCAACAAACAATGATGCATAGGCAACGGTTCGGGCGAGAACAAACATGGTCAGAGACCTCGATGCCGCGAGGAATCCATCATCCCACCAGTGTCAAATCGAGTGGGTTTTTGAATTAGGTGCAGTGCAAGGGAAAGTTTGAAGGTCTTGAAAAAACTCGTGGCCCCAATTTTGAGGTACCCCGCTGATAGGCTTGTCGATTACTTGTGAAAACGCCTGTTATCGATAATTATGACATCCGCTGGACACCCTTCGCGTCTAGCGTTAGTTTTTGTAACGAATGCTTTCAATATCTCACGTAGCGATATGATTTTGCCGACATCTTTATGCGGACTGTCTTCGCACTCGGGATTCATTTGCGCATCAGGATCGCTCAGGAGAAGGAAGATCGGCGAACTCTGAAATCAGCAGAGTTAAATGAAAGAAGGCCACTCGTGACCCAAGCGGCAAAGTTGAAAGCACGGCTG
>JADMIO010604068.1_pt1 | contig 34520 bp, 19 predicted proteins | sample 8958161 | NCBI WGS metagenome assembly JADMIO01 (sample SAMN16585339, study PRJNA669376) | soil metagenome | isolation source: Crop rotation soil | place: USA: Cullars Rotation, Alabama | collected 2011
CTTCGTGTCTTCGTGTCTTCGTGTCTTCGTGTCTTCGTGTCTTCGTGTCTTCGTGGTTTAATCTCTTATCTCGATGGAGCGACGTGACGTGCCCAACCCAGCCAGGAACACGATCTGCCTCTGGTACGACGCAGACGCCGAGGAGGCGGCGAACTTTTACGCCAAGACGTTTCCGGACTCGTCCGTCACCGCGGTGCACCGCGCGCCGTCGGATTACCCCGCGGGGAAGGAAGGCGACGTGATCACCGTCGAGTTCACCGTGCTCGGCATCCCCTGCCTCGGCCTCAACGGCGGGCCGGGCGTGGAGCACGGCATGGCGTTCTCGTTCCAGGTCGCCACCGCCGACCAGGCCGAGACCGACCGCTATTGGAACGCCATCATCAACAACGGCGGCGAACCCAGCCAGTGCGGCTGGTGCAAGGACAAGTGGGGCCTGCACTGGCAGATCACGCCGGTCGCGCTGACCAAGGCCTACACGAGCAGCGACAAGGCCGCCGCCAAGCGGGCGTTCGAGGCGATGATGACGATGAACAAGATCGACGTCGCCGCGATCGAGCGGGCGGTGCGGGGGTGACTCGTAGCACGGGCTTCCAGCCCGTGGAGGGCGGTATGCCGCCCGGCTCGACGGGTACTCACGGCGAGGTAAGAAGCGACAGCCGCCGCGTCGATTGCGGGAGCGATGCCGGACGACGACCGAGCGGGCCGGCTGTCGCTGCTGATTCGCACCGGAGTACCGGTGCGACCGCCGTGTGTACACGGCTACACGGGCTGGAAGCCCGTGCTACGTGGGGAGGCGCCGCGGGTGTTCACCGTCCCCAGCTCGCGCGCCAGCCGATCATCAGCTTGGTGAAGATCGAGAGGGACACGCGCTCGCGGAGGACGCGTTCGGGCTCCACCGCCAGCTTGCGGAGAAGGCCGTGGTAGATCTGCGTCATCGCGACGAGGGTCGGGCGGCTGTCCTGGGCGATGCGCGACTCCAGGGGTGAGCTCTTGGCGTAGTAGGCTTCGGCGCGGTCGATCTGGTGACGCATCATCGCGAGGAAGCGTTCGCCGCCGGCGCCGCTCTGGATGTCGGCTTCCGTCACACCTGAAGCGATCAGGTCTTCCTTCGGCAGGTACGTGCGGCCGCGGGCGGCATCTTCGCGGAGGTCGCGGAGGATGTTCGTGAGCTGGAACGCCACGCCGCGGTCGATGGCGAGCTGGCAGGTTTCCTCGCCGTTGTCTTCTCCGCGGTCGAAGCCCCAGACGTAGATGCTCGCCAGGCCGACGGTGCCGGCGACGCGGTAGCAGTACTGGTAGAGCTGGTCGAAGGTTTCGAACGTCTCCGGCCGCAGGTCCTGCAGTTGCCCGGCGATCACGTCGTCGAAGATCGTGTGCGGGATGCGATTGCGACGCGCCATGTCGGCAAACGCGGGCCACAACTCGTGGCCGGCACCGGCGGCGAAGTGGTGGTCGCCGTTCAACACCGCGCGGGTGACGACGCGCCAGGCGTCGAGGTCTTCGAGTCGCTGCTCGAACGTGCGGTCGCCAGAGTCGTCGTCGGCGATGTCGTCGATCATCCGCATGTAGGCGTAGAGCGCGAACATGTCGGAGCGCTTGGGCTCGGGGAGGAGCTTGAGGCCGTAGTAGAAGTTGCGGGCCTTGGCGCGGGTGAGACTTTCGCAGAACGAGCGGGAGTCGATCAGCGAGACGGAGGCCTCGGTGGAGCCGGTCAGCTCGGCGAAGATCGGGAGCGACGACGAGGAGAGGGCGCCCACGGACGAAGTGCGTCCGACGGTGGTGCTCTCAATGCTGGCGCTGAGTCCGCCGTTCATGGTCACGCGCACCCCCGCTTCGCGCCGCCGTTGCCGGTGCGTCCCGCCGAGCGGAGCCGCGCCATCAGCGCGGAGAGGATGAGCCGGCCCTTCTGCCGCTTGCCGAGCGACGGCCGGCGGGCGAGGGTGTCGAAGTTCTGGGCGCGGATGGCGTCGAGCACGGCCCGGCCGCCCTTGCCGTAGAGCGCGACCTGACCGCGGACGGCGGGGTCGAGCAGCGGGAGCAGTGCTTCGCCTTCGTCGAACATCTTCGCTGTGCGGTTCACTTCGAACTCGATCAGTTTCGTGTACGCCTCGCCGCCGCGGTCGTTTTCGATGCCCGCGCGGAGGTCGTCCTCGCTGACGCCGAAGCGGCGGAGGTCTTCCGCGGGGAGGTAGATGCGGTCGCGGTCGACGAGGTCACGCCGGACGTCCTGCCAGAAGTTGGCGAGCTGCAGCGCCGTGCACGTCAGGTCGCTGAGCCGCTGCCGCTGTTCATCGCGGTAGTCGCACAGGTAGAGCACGAGCCGGCCGACGGGATTCGCGCTGCGGCGGCAGTAGTCGACGACCTGCTCGAAGGTCTCGTAGCGGCTGACGCGCTGGTCCTGTTCGAAGGCGTCGATCAGGTCGAGGAACGGCTCGATGGGGATCTCGTGCCGCCGCATCGTCTCGCCGAGCGCGACGAACAGGGCACTCGCGGCTTGCCCTTCGCGGCAGGCGAGCGTTTGGCGCCGCAGCTCTCCGAGGGCAGCCGTGCTCACCTCGGCATCGTCAAGCTCATCTCCCAGATCGTCCGCGACGCGGCAGAACGCGTAGATGTTGCAGAAGTCCTGCCGCAGGTGGCGCGGGAGGAGCAGCGATACGACGGAGAAGTTCTCGTAGTGGACGTTGGCCAGATGGCGCGTGCGCTGCTCGGCCTCGGCGGGGTCGGTCGGTGGCGCGAGGACGGCCCGGACCGCCTCCGAGAGCGAGGCGACTTCGCCCGGCATCCCGGGCGCGCTGCCTGCGGGGTTGCCAGCATCGGCGTCGCGCGTGGCGCTGTCGCGCCGGGGCGTGGCGGGCGTCGCCGCCCACGTGCCACCGCCGCTGGCGACGCCGTCGCTCGTTGTCGCGACCTGGTCCATGCCACCTCTACGTCCGGCCGGTTCTACATGCGCCGGGCGCACGTAACGCCCCGCACACATCGCAAATGCCGGCGGGACACGCGTGCCGGGCACATCGCCCACGCGAACGTCAGCGTGGCGGGCCGGCCGGCCTTCCCGGGGGCGGAAAGTACCGATTCCCGCCCCAAATCGCAAACCGCCGCAGCTCCCGCGTCCCCGCTGGGCCAAGAACTTACCCTTCGTGCCATCCCGCTACAGGGTTGTAATTCGCATGACAATATCGGACTGCGAACGTTTGGGGTAAGACGGATTCTCGCGTGAGGGACCCAGGGCCAAGGATCCTCGTGACCGGCTTCGAGGCGTTTGCCGGCGCGGACGACAATCCGTCGGCCCGGCTGGTGGAGCGGCTGATCGCCGGACCGGTTGTCGCGGCGACGCTCCGTGCCGCGGTTCTGCCCGTATCGGCCAAGCGGATGCCGCCGACGCTGGCGGCGTTGCTGGAGGCGTTCCGGCCCGATGTCGTGCTCGGCCTCGGCGAGGCGCGGGGCTGTCCGACGGTGCGCGTCGAGCGCGTCGCCGTGAACCTGCTGGACTTCCGCGTCGCGGACAACGACGGCCTGGAGCCGCACGACTCGGCCGTCGTTCCCGGTGGTCCGCCCGCGTACTTCACGACCCTGCCTTCGACGGAGCTCGTCAACGCGATCCGCGCGGCGGCGGTGCCGTGCGAGACGTCGTTGAGCGCGGGCAGCTACCTGTGTAACCAGATGCTCTACCTCGCGCTGCACTGGGCGGCGAGGTCGGCACGCCGGCCGCGCGTCGGGTTCCTGCACGTGCCGTCCCTGTCGACGCAGAACACGAGTGGCGCGGGTGTGCCGACGATGAACCTCGGCACGCTCGGCCGCGCGCTCGACGCGGCGCTGCTTCGTATCACGGGTTTGTAACCCGTGTCCTGCATCGGACGAGACAGACACGGGTTACAAACCCGTGATACGGGGGAGACGCACGCGGCGCGGCTTTCGCGTGACGCGCTTTCCCGGCAGAATGTCGCCCGTCAGATGACCGCTGCCGTAACCACGCCAACTCGACCCGTCGCGACCCATGTAGGCGGGCGCCCCGCGCGCGTCGTTGTGGTCGGCGGCGGGCTCGGTGGGATGTCGGCCGCGGTGACGCTGGCCGACGCGGGGCTCGCCGTCACGTTGCTCGAAGCGCGGCGGTCGCTCGGCGGGCGCGCGGGGTCGTTCGACGACCCGCAGACGGGCGAGACGCTCGACAACTGCCAGCACGTGCTGCTCGGCTGCTGCACGAACCTCGTCGACTTTTACCGCCGGATCGGCGCCGTCGACCACATCCGCTACGACCGCGTGATCCGGTTCATGGACGCCGAGGGCCGCACGTACGGCCTGTCCGGCGCGGCGGGCCTGCCCGCGCCGCTGCACCTCGGGCCGTCGCTGCTGAAGTTCGGCGCGCTCACGTGGGGCGAGCGGGTCGCCCTCTCGCGCGCGATGCTCGCGATGGTCCGCCTCGGCGAAGAAGGCCGGCTCGCGCTGGGCGACACACCCTTCGGCGAGTGGCTCGACCGGCACAACCAACCGGCGTCGCTCGTGCGCAAGCTCTACGACCCCGTCCTGATCAGCGCGCTCAACGAGGAGACGCGTCGGGCGAGCGCTGCTTACGCGATCCAGGTGTTCCAGGGCTCGCTGCTCAGCAACTCAGGCGGCTACGTCGTCGGCGTGCCGAGCTGCCCGCTGTCGGAGCTTTACGGCAAGCTCCCGGCCGGCGTCACGGTCCGCACGGGCGACCGCGTGAGCCGGCTCGTCTTCGCCGCCGGAGGCAACGTGACCGCGGTCGAGCTGGCCGACGGCGAGCAGCTCCCGGCCGACTTCGTCGTCCTCGCGACCGGGCACCACGCCGCGCGAAGGCTGGTCCCGGTCGAACTCGCGACGGCCGACCCGCGCTTCCGCGGCAGCGAAGGACTCGAAGACGTCCCGATCCTCGGCGTGCACCTGTGGTTCGACCGGCCGGTCATGAGCTACCCGCACGTCGCGCTCATCGAAGGCCCGCTGCAGTGGCTCTTCCGCAAGGACGCCGAAGGCAGAGCGCTGCACGGCGTCATCAGCGCGGCGCGCGACTGGGTCGGCAGCCGGAAGGACGAGTCGCTCGCGCAATTCGAGCGGCAGGTGCGGTCGCTGTTCCCCGCGGCCCGCGACGCGAAGCTGGAGCGCGGCGTGGTCGTCGTCGAGAAGCGGGCGACCTTCTCGCCCCTACCGGGCGTCGACCGCATCCGCCCGGATCAAGCGCCGCCGGCCTCCGGCGGGCTCCCGAACGTCTTCCTGGCCGGCGACTACACCCTTACCGGCTGGCCCGCCACGATGGAAGGCGCCGTCCGCAGCGGATACCTTGCCGCCGACGCGCTGCTGCGGCGCGCGGCTGGCGCGACCGGGCGTCCGTCGCTGCTCGTGCCCGACCTGCCGGTACAGTGGCCGTCACGTTTGCTCAGGGGCTGATACTCTCTCGTCGATCTGCGACCTCGAATCTCAGATCTCGCATGGGAACGGAAGGAGCATCTCGAATGAAGACGCGTTCATGGGCCGCCCTGGCGGCCGGCCTGCTGCTGTGCGGCGCCGCCGCGCGACCGTCGCAAGCCCAGACCACCGCCGAACTGACCACCAAGCCGTGGCATGGAAATCAGTTCGGCGAGACACTGGACAAGATCACCTACCAGGAACAGGGCCACGTCAAGGGCGAGGACGACCGCGGCGCCCAGGTCTTCTGGTGGGACTCCAAGGGCCGCTTCCGCTTCAGCAAGACCGACCCCGACGCGTTCTCGCTCGCCTACCGCTACCTCACGATCAACTTCGACACCAACTCGCGCAACGTCCCCGACACCCTCGACGACATGAGCCTCGCCGCCGGCATCCACCTCGGCGACTTCGGCGACGGCTGGCATTCGTCGCTGGTGCTCGGGCTCGGCTACGCCAGCGACAACCTCTTCGCCGACGTCAACGGCCTGTACGGCATCGGCCACCTGCTCTTCGAACACAAGAACAACGACACCGACTCGCTCGTCCTCGGCATCATGTACGACGGCAACTCGGGCCTCTTCCCCGACGTGCCGCTGCCCGAGATCGCCTTCACGCACCGCACGCCGGAACTGACCTACTCGATCGGCTTCCCGCAAAGCTCGCTGCGCTGGCTGATCACCGACAACCTCGCGCTGCAGCTCGGCTACACGGTGCCGTACAGCGGCGACGTGACGCTGGAGTACACGATCGGCAACGGGTTCAGCGTGTTCGGGAACTTCTCGAACTTCTTCAACGGCTTCTACCTCGACGGCGAAGGCCGCGAGGACCGCATCTTCTACGAGATGCACCGCGCCGAGATCGGCGTGCGCTACCAGAACCCGGACTTCTACAAGGGCATCGGCCTCGACGTCGCCCTTACCGCGGGCTACGCCTTCGACCAGCAGCTCTCCCGCGGCTTCGACGCCCACGTCGACCGCGACGTGCAGGCGGAGATCAGCGACGAGCCGTACATCGGGCTCGTGCTGGTGGGGACGTTCTAACCAGCGCGGCGCGTCCGCGCGCAAGCACTGTCATCCCGAGCGAAGCGAGGGACCTCTACGATGACAACGTGTCCCGTCGTAGAGGTCCCTTGTCGCTTCGCTCCTCGGGATGACACGCACACGCCGCTCCAGCTTGCCGTGCCAGCGACGTTTCTCACACCACCGTCACCGGGATCGACGCGACGACGGTGTCGTTCGTCTGGTTGAGGTCCGCGCTGAGCTTCACGAGCAGCGTGTACGACCCGGCCGCGGCGGCGCCGGCGGGGAACGTGACGCGGAGCCGCTGCGACCTGGCGGCGCCGGGCTTGAGGCTGATGCGGCCGGTCGCGGTGGTCGTGAAGACGCCGCCGGCTTCGGTGCCGTCGGTCGAGAGGATCAGCGTGAAGGTGGCGGGCGTCTTGGCCGTCGGGATGTTGCCGTCGTTGCGGAGGGGGACCGAGAGGCTGGCGGGCTTGCCGAGGGTGATCGGCGGAGCGGCGCCCGCCGAGCCGGCGCTGACCAGCTTCACGAACCCTTCCTGCACCGCCAGCGCCGGGCCTGCGGCGGCGGAGGTGAGGTTGTTGGCGGTCGCGCCGCCGAGCAGCGCGTAGCTGCCGTCCGGCAACGCCGCCAGCGACGAGACCTTCAGCTTCACCGCCTTGGTCTGCCCCACGCCGAGCTTGAGGGTCCGCGTCGACGAGGCGACGCTGGCGTCGCCGCTGTCGGCGACGGCGTCGGTCGACGCGAGCACGGACACGGTCACCGGGCCGTTGAACGCCTCGCCGGTGTCATTCCGCACCGTGACGGCAATTGACGCGGCCTTCGTTTTCGTCCCGGTCACGATCACGCTCGGCACCTTCCCGCTCACTGACGCGACGCCGATCGGCCCCGGCCCCGGCAGCGGCGTCGTGCCGACCGGCGTGGGCGTGGGGGTTGGAGTGGGTGTTGGCGTCGGAGTTGGAGTCGGCGTCGGAGTCGGCGTCGGAGTCGGCGTGGGCGTGGGCGTGGGCGTCGGCGTCGGCGTGGGCGACGGTCCGTCGGCAAGGAGGCGCGAGGCGCGCACGTCGAAGCCGCCGGTCACCACCTTGCCGTCGCTCTGCACGTCGCTGAACTCCCCAGCCGCCGGGGCGCTGTTGCCGGGCTCGAAGAGCTGGCCGCCGGCGCCGAAGGTGGCGTCGGCGCCGCCGTTGGCGTTGAATCGCGCGACGAAGGGCTCGCCGGCCTGGTCGCCGGAGATGACGATCCTGCCGTCCGGCGCGAGCGAGAGGTCGTTGACGCCGATCGGGCCGGAGCCGATGACCGAGTCGGTGAACGCGCTGTCGAAGGTGCCGTCGACCAGGACGCGCCGCACGCGGGCATCGGCGGCTTCCGACATGCCGACGAGGATGCTGCCCTGCGCGTCAACGGCGACGGCGCCGGGGACGTCGTCGCCGCCGCTGTCGGGCAGCAGCAGCGTGCCGTTGCCAGCGAACGTCGTGTCCAGCCCGCTCAGGTCCGCGCTGAACCGGATGACGACGCCGTCGACGTTTCCAATTCCGCCCGGCACGTGGACGGCGCTGCCGACGAGCACCGGCCGGCCGCTGGCATCGACGGCGACGTCGAGCGCCGCCTGGGCGTCACCATTTACCTTCGTCGAGAACTGCCCGTTGGGGGAGCCGTCGGCGCCGGAGAAGCGCGCGACGGTGAAGCCGTCGGAGCTCAGGCCGCCGACGACGATGTCGCCGCTGGGTACGAGCGCCACGGCACGGGCGTCGGTGAAGTTGATCGTGACCTGCCCGAACGAGGCGTCGGGCGAGCCGTCGGCGTTGAAGCGGGTCAGGATGCTCTTGCCGGCGGCGGTGGGCGTGGAGATGACAACGATCTTGTTGTCGCTTTGCACGACGAGGTCGGCGACGCCTTCCGCCGACTTGAGACTTTGCGTGACGACCCCGTCGCCGCCACCAAATGATGCGAGCGGCTTGCCGGAAGCGTCGAGGGCGACGAGCAGGACCTTGATGTCGGAGCGTGAGCCGACCGACCCGCCGAGGATCGTGCGGCCATCGGCGGCGACGTCGAGGGCGCGGATGCTCGTGCCGCCGGCGCCCGCGACGTTGACCGCCGCGCGGCCGGCGGATCCCCACGTCGCGTCGACGCCGCCTGCGAACAGGATGCGGCCTTCAAGCGGCTCGACGACGCGGGGCGTGTTTCGACGGCGGATGGAGCGGATGGTACGCATCGGTGTTGGGAATCCCAGTTGGAACAACTCGGGTAGACGACGACTCGCGCGGCGCTGCGCCGAGCGACTGTATGCCAATACCGGGAGCCGCGCGACGAATCTACACCGAATTCGACAAGATATTTCGCCGCGAACGCCCGCCGCGTGAGGCTGGGCGATTTATTCGCCGAAGACGAAGTTCATCACCGGCTGCGGCAGCGGCGAGGGCTTCACGTCGATCACGAAGTCGGCGACGAGGACCTGCTCGCCGCGCTTGAACTGGCCCCAGATCTTGTAACGACCTGGCTTGGGGAACCGCGTGTGGAAGGCGACCTCGGGACCGCCGCGCGCGCCCGGCTTGGGGGCGAAGAGCTGCTCGGGGTGGCTGTGCAGGTACGTCTGCGTGTCCTCGGAGAGGATCACGCAGTGGCCCATCGCGCCGATGTAAGGCGCGAGGTCGATGATCGGCTGACCGTTCTTCGAGAGCCTGAACAGCAGCTGCGAATGCATCCCGGCCATCGGCGTCCGCGGCGACGGGTACAGCTCCGCGGTGATCGTCGGGTCCGCGGCGAGCGGCTTAGCGAGCGCGGGAGACGGGACGAGCTGCGCAGTTGTATTCGATGACGTCGCGCTGGACGACGTCGCTCTCGTTTCAACCGGCACCCGGAACACCTGGCTCCGCGCGCCCTTCGGCGTGACGTCGGCGAAGAGCAGGTAACTCCCCTGCCCCGGGAACTTGTAGTCGATCGCGAAGCTGCCGTCCGGCTGCGGCTCGGGGTGCACGTGGTCGAAGAAGCTCAGGTCGGGCGACACGACGATCAGGTGCATCAGGTACTCGTGCACGCGCGCGAGGTCGCGCAAGACCTGCCCGTCCTTCGTCGGCGTGAGCGTCAGCCGCGTCGTCGGTCCGTCGAGCGCGGCCGTGAGCGTCATGTCGTATCCGACGTCGTGCAGCGTGTCGCGGAGGGCCGTGTCGATCGGCACGAGCGGCATGCCGCAGAGGCTGCACTCCCCCGCCGACGTCTTCCGCACGCCTTCGTGCATCGGGCAGACGAACCGCGCGATTTCGTTGGGCGGGACGGGCACGACGGCGCTCGTCACCCACGGGTCGAAGTAGCCCATGCCGTAGTGCCCGACCGCCATCCGCGCGCTGAACGCCGGCACGTCGCGGAGGAACGGCGCGTCGCCGGTGTAGCGGCCCCACCCGATGTTCCGCAGCGGGACGGCGATCTCCTGGTAGCCGCGGGCGATCAGCACGTGCTGGGGCGGAACCTTTACGTCGGTGGGTTCGTCCTTGAAACGGTCGAGGAGCTGGACCTCGACGCGATCCTTTGTGGCGTCGAAGGTGAGCTCCGCGCGGATCGGCCCGAACGGCGCGACGGTCCCGCCGTGCGGGCCCCAGCGGTTGTAGCGGCCGTATCCGATGTACCAGGGCAGGCCTTCGTTGTAGGTGATCAGCAGCACCGACTCGACGCACATGAACAGCGCGAACGCGACGGAGAAGAACCGCCGCCAGCCCGGCACCGCGTCGGCGAGCAGCCGGCTCGCGCCGATCGCGAGGGCGACCAGCCCGAGCACGACGTGCGCCACGTAAACCCCGGCGGCGACGTTTGCGTAGGGCGCGACGGTGTGGACGTGGGTGAAGAGCATCCCGCCGCCGATCAGGGCCATCACCGCGACGAGCAGACCCGTGATCGATCCGGTCGGTTGCGCGGGGTCGTCGAGAGAGGACGCGCGGTCCGTAGGACCGCGGCTACCGGGCGCTGTCGTGTTGAGCGATCGTCGCAATCCCAGCAAACCCACGACGGACATGATGATCGCGATGGTCTTGTGGAGCTGAACTTCGCGATCCCTGAGCTGCCGCAGGTCGGTTAGCTTGTAGAGGTCGAGGTCCGCGAAGAAGAACAGGAACACGCCGCCGCAGAGAAGGAGCGTCGGGCCGACCCAGCGGAGCTTGTGAGCTTGCTTGGGGAACAGCGCGTGGGCGAACAGCGACCCGGAGAGCGCGAGCGTCATGTACCCGAAGATGTGGTGCATCCACTCGGAGTACTTGAGGTTCTCATCCGTCTGCCGCGTGGCGAGCGTGTTGAGGTCGTGCAGCGACAGCGCGGTGTTGGCCCGCGCGCCGGTGACGGCGGCGCCGTAGTCGTACACCAGCGACCCGCCGAGCCACGCGGTGAGGATCAGCAGCGCGTACCACGCCAGGCCGATGAGGACGTACAGCGCCAGCGCGCCGCGGTTCGTCGGCTTGAGGAACAACCGCCAGGCGGCGAGGACGACGAACCCCCACGACGCGACGTTGGCGGCGATCTCGTGGAACTCGATCGCGTGATGCGGCACGCCCGCCCGGCCGGCCCAAACCTCGGCGTAGATCCCGCAGATGAAGGCGAACAGCAGCCCGACGGTGCCGACGCACGTCAGCGCCTTGGCGGCCCAATGCGCGCGCTCGGAGCGGGCGGAGACCCCGATGAGGTCGAACAGCAACCCCGCGAGCAGGAGGATCAGCGGCACGTGCACCAGCTTGGGGTGCAGGTCGCCGAGTAGGTGCCAGAGGTCCATGGTTCAGTTCAGCGTGTAACAGTCAGGTTACGTGCAAACGAGCGGCCCGTACTTTCGGCCAATCCTGGTCGCGTCGCAAGGAAGCAGAGGATGAACGCCAAGACGCCAAGGCCGCCAAGGAAGAAGGAGGAGAAAATACGAAGAAGTGTTGGCCACCGATGGGGCACAGATGAACACAGATTTTGAGAGTCTGTTTTTTCATCTGTGCAATCTGTGCCCCATCTGTGGCAAACCGGCTCTCCTCTTCTTTCTTACCTTCGCGGGCTTGGCGTCTTGGCGTCTTGGCGTTCATCCATTCTTCGCGTTGTCTCCCGCGGCACGCCCCGCGAGCAGCACGTGCGACAGTGCGATCAGGATCACGGTCAGCGCGAGCAGGACGGTGCATGCCGCGTTCACCTCCGGCGTCACCTCGACCTTGAGCATCGCGTAGATCTTGAGCGGCAGCGTCGTGTTGCCCGGGCCGGCGACGAGGCTGGTGACGACGTAGTCGTCGAGCGACACGGTGAACACCAGCAGCGCCGCCGCGACGACGCCCGGCGCGATCAGCGGGAGTGTGATGCGGGCGAACGTCGCCAGCGGCCCCGCGCCGAGGTCCATGGCGGCTTCCTCGAGCGACGGGTCGATGCCGGCGAGCCGTGCGCGGACGACGATGGCGACGTAGCTCACGCTGAACACGACGTGGGCGAGGATGACCGTGCCGAGCGACAGCTTCAGCCCGAGCAGCCCGTAGAACGAGACCATCGCGACGCCGAGCACGATCTCCGGGATGACGATCGGCAGGTAAAGCAACCCGCGCGTGGCGCCGCCGCCGGCGGCTCGACCGGAGCGGAGCCGGTGCAGCCCGAGCGCCGCCGCGGTGCCGACGACGGTGGTGACGAGTGTGGCGGTGCCCGCGACGATCAGGCTGTTGAGCATCGCGTCGCGCATGGTCTTGTCCTGCGCGAGCCTGGCGTACCAGTTGCCGGTGAAGCCCTGCCACTTGGCGCCGCGCCGGGCGACGTTGAAGGAGTACGCGACGAGCACGAGGATCGGCGCGTAGAGGAACGCGAAGACGAGCCACGCGTGGACGCGGAGGAGGTTGCGGGTCACGGGGCCGGTCATGGTCGTGATACCGCGTGCCACAAGCCGGGTGCGGAGCGCAGCGGAGCCCCGGATTCTTCGGCGCCGACGGATCCGGGGCTCCGCTGCGCTGCGCCCGCGGCTTGTATTTGCACCGTCACGTTCACAGCGCCACCTCCGTGCCCTTGCGTCTGACGTAGATCGCGTACGCGAGGAGCATCGCGAGGACGAGCAACGTGAGTTCGACAGCGAGGGCGGCGCCGAAGGGCTTGTCGCGGGCGGTGGTGAACTGGCGCTGGATGACGTTGCCGAGCAGGTCGACCTTGCCGCCGCCGAGCAGGTCGGACACCACGAACTGGCCGACGCTGGGGACGAAGACGAGGACGATGCCGGCGGCGAGGCCGGGCGCTGCGAGGGGAACCGTGACGCGGAAGAACGTGGAGACGGTGCCGGCGCCGAGGTCTGCCGACGCCTCGAGCAGCGTGCGGTCGAGCTTCTCGAGGCTCGCGTACAGCGGCAGGATCATGAACGGCAGTTCGCCGTAGACGAGGCCGATCGTCACGGCGAAGTGGGTGTAGAGCATCTCGAGCGGGCGGTCGATCAGGCCCGCGCCGATCAGCAGCGTGTTGATCAACCCTTCCGGGCGGAGCAGGATCATCCAGGCGTAGGTGCGGATGAGGAAACTCGTCCAGAACGGCACGACGACCAGCGCGACGAGCAGCGCCCTTCGTCGCGCCGGCGCGAGGAGGGCGAGGTAGTACGCCATGGGGAAGCTGACGACGACGCACAGCACCGTCGTGAGGGTGGCGAGCCACAGCGAGCGGTAGAACGTCCGGAGGTAGTCGGCCTGGAAGCTGCGCGCGTAGCTGCGAAAGGCGTTGCCGGAGGTGACCCACGTCCAGACGTCGTCGATCGGCGCGAAGCCGCCGTAGGTGCCGCGCCTGGCGAAGCTGTAGAGCAGGACGATGGCCAGCGGCGCGAGGAAAAACACGCCGAGCACGAGCCACGTCGGCGCGAGGAGCAGTGTCCCACGGCCACGACCGCGCGTGCGACGGGTGACGGGCTTTTGTTCCCTCTCCCTGTACGCCGGGAGAGGGTCAGGGTGAGGGTCTTCGGGCGGCGGGCGCACAAGGCCCTCACCCCTGCCCTCTCCCGGAGTACCGGGAGAAGAGGTCTCATCGCTCATTGCGTGCCCCCTTCCCGCGAATCCAGCTCGACCGCGTGGTTCGCGTGCCAGCAGGCGTAGGCGCGGTCGCCCACCACGAGCCGCGAGGAATCGGCGGCCGATCCCGCGTTCTGCTCGTACGCGGTAAGCTTCAACCCGTCGGCCGTGCGAAGCGTCCACACCGTGCTGAGACCCTGGTACGACCGCTCGTCCACCGTCACCTCGACGCACGACAGCCCGGCGATCGGCGCGGCGCTCAGGCGCAGCTTCTCAGGGCGCACGACGAACCGCCGGGCGCCGTCGTTCAGGAAGTTCGTCGCGCCCATGAACTCCGCGACGAAGCGCGTGCGCGGGCGCTCGAAGACCTGCTCGGCGGTGCCGAGCTGCTCGACGACGCCGCGGTTCATCACCGCGATGCGGTCGCTCATCGTCAGCGCCTCTTCCTGGTCGTGCGTGACGAAGACGAAGGTGATGCCGAGCGTCCGCTGCAGCCGCTTGAGCTCGAGCTGCATCTCGCGGCGGAGCTTCTGGTCGAGCGCGCCGAGCGGCTCGTCGAGCAGCAGCACCGTCGGCCTCAGCACGATCGCGCGGGCGAGCGCGACGCGCTGGCGCTGCCCGCCGGAGAGCTGGTCGGGCTTGCGCGCGCCGTAGCCGGGGAGCTGGACAAGGTCGAGCGCTTCGGTCACGCGCTGGCGCGCTTCCGTCCCCCGGATGCCGTGGTAGCGCAGGCCGAAGGCGACGTTCTGCGCGACGGTGAGGTGCGGGAACAGGGCGTAGTGCTGGAAGACGAGGTTGACCGGCCGCCGGTGCGGCGGGACGTCGGTCACGTCTTCGCCGGCGACGAGGATGCGGCCCGTCGTCGGCGACTCGAGCCCCGCGATCATGCGGAGCAGGGTCGTCTTGCCGCACCCGCTCGGCCCGAGCAGCGCGAAGAACTCGCCGGCGGCGATGTCCAGACTGACCGCGTTCACCGCCGTAACGGTGTCGGCAAAAACCTTGGAAACACTGCGGACCTGGACCGCCGGGACGTCGCTCATGTCGTCGGCGGCGGACTTTCGCCGATCGGCGGGCCGGGTTCAACCGGGGTGGTCAGGTCCGGGAGGGGCTCAGCGGTGGGTTCGCTTGCGGAGATCGGAGACGAAAATTTCGACGAACCGTTTAATGCATCTCTATTGAATACATCCACTTTCGGTTCAGCGTCGGACAATTCCTCGGTGGGTTCGTTTTGCCGATTCGAGTGTTGCTCGGCACCCTCGACGGGATCCGGGTCGTCCGACGACTCCTCAACCACCGCTTGCGCTTTCGCAAGCCGGTGCGCGGTCTCGTCCCGCGCTTCGGTTTGCGAAACCGCACGCGGCGGCGGGACATCCGGCGCAGGGCCAACCCCGGACGCCCCTCCAACGACGCGGCGGGGATCGCGGCGGCGTCGACGACCGGCGCGGCGGTCGCTTCGACGGCGTTTACCTTGCCCAACTCGACCTCGACGTCGTGCTCGTCCTCGACGTCGTGCTCGTCCTCTTCCCCCTCCTCTTCCTCCCGCGCCTGCCTCCGCTTCTGCAGCGCCATCAACATACGCAGCGCCGCGCCCCGCGACCGCTCGATCCGTCCGGCGTACTGCTCCAGGCTCCACACCGGACTGCTCGGCCTTGGGCTGCCCGATGCCTTCGCTTCCACCATTTGACATAGCGACTGGGCCGGCGTCGGTTCGACCTTCGACACCGGGTTGACGGTCATCGAAAGGTTGAGAAACCGCCTGACCTCCGCGACGCGGCCGACCGCGTCTGGCGCGGGCTGGGCCTGGCGGTGGTGTTCGTCGAAGAGCAGCACTTCGGCGGCCGGCACCCGCCGCAGCTTCCAGGTGTGGTTGATGATCTCGGCGACGAGTTGCTGCTCGATCGGGCCGACCGGGTCGAGCTCGTCGAACGTGAGCCGCGCGAGTTGGTTGAACTCGCCCTCGTCGTCCCCGTGCAGCAGCGCGCTGCGCGCGGTGAGGCCGTGCACGATGGCGTTGCGCGCCGAGCGTCGTTTTCCCGCGGCGGTCCGCGGGCCCGTCGACCGCCGCGCGTTGGCGCGGTTCGCCGCCCGCTTCTTTTCGGAAGAGGCCATGGTGAAACTCCTGGGGTTAGAGGAGCAAACCGAGAAACCTTCCGGCGGCGCGCGCGACACGTCCGTGTGCGGCCGCCGGGCCCCGTTCCCGGCCCATGACAGGAAACAATGATATGCAATGTTAGGGTTTTGTCAAGTGCAATTTGACTACGCTTCGACATGCTGGCGCGTGCCGTCCGCAATACTCAGCTGGAAAGCGATTTGGGGGGCCGGCGGGCGTTGCGGGGTTACCGGACGCATCCGCCGCATCGGTTTGCCTCCGAAGCTTTCGTATTGAACTTTCTGATCGACGACGGCTTTTGGTTCGCCGTCGCGTTTGTGTCCCGGCCGTTGCTTACGAAAGGTGGGGGTCTGTGCCAATCCGTTCCGCCCTGCGTCGTTCTTCCCGAATTCATTCCACTTGTTCGATCGAGCCGCTCGAAGGCCGCACGCTGATGAGCGCGACCGCGACCCCGATGACGCCGGACCAGGCATTCGGGCTCGGCGGGCGCGCGCTGGTCGACGTGTTCGGCCGCGGCGAGCAGGCCAAGGCCGTCGCCGTGCAAAGCGACGGGAAGATCGTCGTCGGCGGCAGCGCGATGACGCACGACGGCTCGCGCAGCTCCAACGGCGTGCTCGTCCGGCTCAATGCAGACGGGTCGCTCGACGAGACCTTCGGCTGCCACGGCGTGGTCGTCGCGGGCCCCTTCGACTACGTCAACGCGCTGCTGGTCACCGCCGACGGACACATCCTCGCCGGCGGCGACCGCTGGGGCGGGTTCGGCGCGGGCAGCAACTCCACCGTCGCGCGCTACAACCCCGACGGCACGCTCGACACCACCTTCGGCGCCGGCGGGTCGGGCTTCACCGGCGTCGACCTGGGCACCGGGTGGGACTCGTTCACCCGCCTCGCGCTCGCGCCGGACGGAAAGATCGTCGGACTCACGATCGCCAACTTCAACATCGGCGACGACCAGGGCGACTTCGGCGTCGTCCGCTTCAACGCGGATGGGACGATCGACGCCACCTTCGGCGACGGGGACGGCATCGTCACCACCGACTTCAGCGACGCCCCCTCCATCGACATCGCCTACGCGGTCACGTTCGCCCCGGACGGCAAGCTGATCGTGGGCGGGCGCACGATGGACTACGGCGGCACCAACATCACGCCGCGCGACGGCGGGTTCGCCCTCGCCCGCTACAACGACGACGGGTCGCTCGACGAGACGTTCGGCGACGGCGGCCGCGTCATCACGCGCTTCGTGATGCCGCCCGGCGCCGGCGGGTGGGTGACCTGGGGCAGCGGCGAGGCCGACGAGCTGGTCGTCACCGCAGACGGCAAGCTCCTCGCGATCGGCACGAGCAGCAAGGGCGGGTTGACGCTCGCGCGCTACGACGAGGACGGATCGCTCGACGCGTCCTTCGGCGACGGGGGCCTGCGCTATCACGACACCGGCGTGCTGACCTACAACGGGTGGCACGGCGCGCAGCGGCTGGCGGGCGGCGGGCTCGCCGTGTACACGGCCGGCACGAACGCCGTCGCCGCGGGCGTGGTGACGGCCGACGGCGAGCTCACGAATCTGCAGACGGTGCCGTTCACGTACAACAAGGAGACGCCGACGGCTGTCGCCTTCCAGCCGGACGGCGAGTTGTTAGTGGCCGGCTTCTCGGCGCCGCAGCCGATGAGTTACACCGACACGTTGGGCTGGTGGGAGACCACGGACCTGACGGTCTGGCGGTTCTCGACGGACATCACCGGGTTCGAGCAATCGACGCCGGAGCCCGATCCGGCGCCGGCGCCGGAGCCGTCGCCCGAGCCCGAGCCGTTGCCGGATCCCGGGCCGGACGACACCGCGGACGTCGAGCCGGACTCGGTCATCGAGACCAGCGTGCATGGCAAGAGCCTGGTGCGCAGCGGCCGCTTCTACACGTTTAAAGCGGTGTTCCGCTGCGACGAGGCGGCGATCGACCCCTCGTCGCTCGGCGGCATGTCGGTGGCCGGGCCCAACGGATTCGTCGAGACGGCGGACGTCACGCGCTCCAAGTCCTCGCGCGGCGGGCGCGTGGTGACGGTCAGCTACCGCGTCGCCGCGCCTGGCGGCTCGTTCGACGCGTCGGACAACGGAACGTATTCGATCGTCCGGACCGACGCGGACACGATGCCCCGAACTGTCGCCCTGCTCGCCGAGGGCGGCGAAGCCAACGGCGCGTCGGGCGTGTCTGCGGGTGAACCGTCGACGGTGGCGACGTTTGAAGTGAACGCCCGTTCGCGGTCCCGTGCTGCGGTTGGCGTGGTGGCCGGTGCCGCGGATCGTGCGTTGAAGCAGAACGCCCCGCCGACCAGCGCGGCGGACTTGCTGGAGGCGTCGAAGTGATGCGGTAGTGGCGTGTGCTCGCACGGCGATGCAGTTCGCATCCCGTCTTGAAATGCGAATCCACCGCGGGGGCTTCGCCCCCGCACCCCGAAGGCAGGATCGCTCAGGCGCCGCTCGGCTTGAAATTCGGAGCGGCTGCGCTGCACGGTTGATTGCCCGGGGCGAGAGGCGAACCCCCGCCGCCGCCGGTTCGCCTCTCGCCCCGATTCCCCACTCTCCACTCCCCCTCCCCCATGATCGTCCCCTCCGCGAGGGGCAACGAGGAACGCGCCTCGGCGGACCCGCGCGGTAGTCGATGCACGCTTCCTGTGCGCCTCGTGTCGCGTCGGCGCACGCGTCCTGCCGCCCGCCTGGGAGGGGCTGAATTTGGGGGCGGGGAAAGAGAGTGGAGGGACGCGGGAGGCGAGAGAAAACGGGGCGGCGGGGTTGTCTCTCGCCTCCCGCTTCGCTCATCTCGTGCCGCGCAGCGGCTCCGGCCGGAGCGCAGCGGAGGTCCTCAGCCGAGCGGCGCTTGAGCGATCCGGGGTGCGGGGGCGAAGCCCCTGCGGCTGCATTCGGATTTCAAACCGGGATGCGAGGTGCATCCGACGTAAGCACTGTGATCCATGCGAAATCCGCCCCGAAACTCCCGCCTTGCCACTTCGTGAAGAAATCGTACAATCTCGCCCCCTTGCCTGGGGCGCGGTCTGCGCCGGGTGGGGACGCAAAAGAAACAGAATGTTGAGAAGGCGCGCGAAAGAGACACGCGCTGAAATCCGCAGCCCGTAGGAGCCACCCGCAATGCCCGCTACCGGAAAGATCACGCAGGTCATCGGTTCGACCTTCGACGCCGAGTTCCCCGAGGACCAGCTCCCCAAGATTTATAACGCCATCAAGGTTGACGCGACGACCGACGGCAAGACGATGCACTTGACCGGCGAGGTCGCCTCGCACCTGGGCGGCGGCCGCGTCCGCGCGGTGGCGCTGGGGTCGACCGACGGCCTCCGCCGCGGCATGGATGTGCAGGACACCGGCGGGCCGCTCAGCGTCCCGGTCGGCAAGGAAACCCTCGGCCGCGTGTTCAACCTGCTCGGCGACCCGATCGACAACCGCGGGCCGGTGCAGGTCGAGCAGCGCCGCCCGATCCACCGCGAGCCGCCCGAATTCGTCGACCTCACCCCCAAGGCCGAGGTGTTCGAGACAGGCATCAAGGTCATCGACCTGCTCACCCCGTTCCTCCGCGGCGGCAAGGCCGGCCTGTTCGGCGGCGCGGGCCTCGGCAAGACGGTCGTCATCCAGGAACTCATCGCCCGTATCGCCCAGCAGCACGGCGGCTACTCCGTGTTCGCCGGCGTCGGCGAGCGCACGCGTGAGGGCACCGACCTCTGGCTGGAAATGCAGGAAGCCGAGATCGGCAAGACCGGCAAGCACGTCATCGACCAGACCGTCATGGTCTTCGGCCAGATGAACGAGCCGCCGGGCGCGCGCCTCCGCGTGGCCCTGAGCGCCCTGACGATGGCGGAATACTTCCGCGACGAGACCGGCGCCGACACGCTGCTGTTCATCGACAACATCTTCCGCTTCACGCAGGCCGGCTCGGAAGTGTCGGCCCTGCTCGGCCGTATGCCCAGCGCCGTCGGCTACCAGCCGACCCTCGCCACGGAAATGGGCGAGTTGCAGGAACGCATCACCAGCACGAAGAACGGCGCCATCACGTCGGTGCAGGCCGTGTACGTCCCCGCCGACGACCCGACCGACCCCGCCCCGGCGAACGCGTTCGCCCACCTCGACGCGTTCATCTACCTCGAGCGCAGCATCGCCTCGAAAGGCATTTACCCCGCGGTCGACCCGCTCGCGTCCGCGAGCCGCGCGCTGTCCGCCGAAATCGTCGGCGAGGAGCACTTCCGCATCGCGCGTAACGTGCAGCAGATGCTCCAGCGCTACCGCGACCTGCAGGACATCATCGCCATTCTCGGCGTCGACGAGTTGAGCGAAGAGGACAAGCTGATCGTCAGCCGCGCCCGCAAAATCGAGCGCTTCTTCAGCCAGCCGTTCATCGTCGCCGAGCAGTTCACCGGCAAGGCCGGCATCTACACGCCGATCAAGGAAACGCTTGCCAGCTTCGACGCGATCGTGAAGGGCGAGGTCGACGACATCCCCGAGCAGGCGTTCCTCTACGTCGGCGGCATCGAAGACGTGAAGAAGAAGGCGGCGGAGATGGCGAAGTAATAACCGTCGGCGTCGCAACCCGAGGCGATTTCAAACGCGCCCCCGCGAGTCATGCTCGCGGGGGCGTGCTTCGTTTCGGCCGAGCGACGCCCCGCCGGATGAGTCCGCCGTGGCCCTCCGCGAATTGCGCGTTGACAAGATTTTTCGGCGACGCAGATGATGCCAACGAGGGCACCTTTGCGCGACACCCAGGAGCGTCTTCCGATGCCCACGCACGCACTCGAGTGGTTGGAACAGCGGACGCTGTTCGCCACCGTCATCCCGTCGGGGTTCGTCGACGAGCTGTACCGGGGCGGGCTGACGAACGCGACCGCGATGGAGTTCGCGCCGGACGGGCGGCTGTTCGTCTGCGAGCAGGGCGGCAACCTGCGCGTGATCGACGCCGGCGGCAACTTGCTCGCCCCGTCGTTCGTGTCGCTGGACGTGGACTCGGCGGGCGAGCGCGGGCTGCTGGGGATCGCGTTTGACCCGGCGTTCCTGAGCAACGGGTTCGTCTACCTCTATTACACGGTGCCCAACGGGCCGGACGGCTCGGCGGGCGCGTTCAACCACGTCAGCCGCTTCACGGCGGTCGACGCCGACGGCAACGCCGCGAACGGATACCAGCCGGGCAACACGGCGGCGGCGGGCAGCGAGTCCGTGCTGCTCAACATCGAGCCGCTCAGCACCGCGACCAACCACAACGGCGGCGCGCTGCACTTCGGCCCCCTCGACGGCAAGCTCTACCTCGCGGTCGGCGAGAACGCCAACGGAAGCAACGCACAGGTGCTCACCAACCTCAAGGGCAAGATCCTGCGGATGAACGCCGACGGCTCGGCGGTCGCCGACAACCCCTTCAACAATCACGACGCCAACCCGAACGAGCCAACCGACTACATCTGGGCGATGGGCCTGCGCAACCCGTTCACGACGGCGTTCGACCCAGTGACCGGGCGGTTCCACATCAACGACGTCGGCGAGAACACCTACGAAGAGGTCAACCTCGGACAGGCCGGCGCCAACTACGGCTGGAAGAACTTCGAGGGCCCCTTCGGCGCGCCCACCTACACGCAGCCCATCTTCTCCTACACGCACGCCGCCTCGGGCACCGCCGGTGGCAACGTGGTCGTCGGCGGGACGTTTTACCGGCCGAAGGTCAACGCGTTCCCCAGCTCGTACACCGGCGACTACTTCTTCGCGGACGGCGGGCGCAATTGGATCAAGAGCTACGACGTGGCGACCGGAACCGCAACCGACTTCGCCACCGGCGCCAATTTCCCCGTCGACCTGAAGACCGGCAACGACGGGGCCCTCTACTACCTCGACCGCGGCAGCGGCTCGGTGCGGCGGATCCGCTCGACCACCGCCCCGCCGGCGCCGGCGTGGCTCGGCGCGGGCAGCGCCGCGACGTGGAACGGCACGACGCTGAACGTCACTGGCGCCGCCACGATCGTCGCCAACCCCGGGACCGATGCCCCGCTGATCGTCGGCAACGGTGCCGCCGCCAACCTCACGATCAACCCATCGAGCGGCTCGCAGGTGAACGTCGCCGGCATCACGCTCACCGGCGGCGCCACCGCGACGGTCACCAACGCCGCCGCCGACCGCGTGCTCGTGGTGAACGGCGGCGCGGGCGCCTTGAACGTCTCCGGCAATAGCTCGCTGGATCTGACGGACAACGACATGATCCTCCGCGGCGGCGCCGCGACCGCGGTGCGCAACCTCGCCGCGACGGGGTTCGCGAACGGCAACTGGAACGGCGCCGGCCTGCGCAGCGGCGCGGCGGCAACGAACGCCGGCCACCTCACCACGCTCGGCGTCGCCGCCAACGCGGGGCTAGGCTACACGCAGTTCTCCGGCGTCACGGGACTCACGGCGGCCGATGTGCTCGTGAAATACACCTACTACGGCGACACGAACCTCAGCGGCGTCACGTCGCTCGACGATTTCACCGCGTTCCTCAACGGTTACCAAAGCTCCGGCAACACCTGGGTCCAGGGCGATTTCGACTACAGCGGCGTGGTCACGCTCGACGACTTCACGCTGTTCCTTCGCGGCTACCAGGGCCAGGGCGCGCAACTTTGATCGGCGACACACGCGACGGAAAACGCGCCGGCACACAACGCGCGGTTAGAACCGGAAGGCATTTCTGTAATCCGGCTCACATTTGCTGGCGGGTCGCATTCGCCCTGTGCATAATCCGGCCCTCGCGTCGGCCGGTGGCGGCGTACGCGTGGGTGGACAGATCTCTTCCTTCGTTCAAGGTGGGCACACGATCATGATTCGACGTCATGCGCTGGTCGAACGTCTCGAGCCGCGGCAGCTCCTCTCGGCCTCGATGGTGAAGGACCTCAACACCACGCCGGCCTCGTTGCCCGGACTGTGGACCTGGGTCGGCGCGGGCGACACGGTCTTCCTCTCGCAGGAGGACGGCGTCGCCGGGTGGGAGCTGTACAAGACCGACGGGACGACGGGCGGCACGGTGCTCGTGAAGGACATCCGCCCCGGCCGCGACAACTCCTCGCCGGGCTGGATGACCTACGCCGGCAACGGCACGATCTTCTTCACCGCCGACGACGGCTCGCACGGCGTGGAGCTGTGGAAGAGCGACGGCACCACCGGCGGCACGGTGATGGTGAAAGACATCACCCCGGGCGCGACCGGTTCCGGCGCGGGGGGCCTGGTGAACGTCAACGGGACGATTTACTTCAGCGCAAGCGACGGGGTGAATGGCTTCGAGCTGTGGAAGAGCGACGGCAGCGAGGCCGGCACGGTGATGGTGAAGGACATCGCCACCGGCTCGTCGGGCTTTCCGTCGACCCCCAACTCCTCGTCACCGTCGCAGCTGATCAACAACAACGGCGTGCTGTTCTTCCGCGCGACGACGTCGGCGAGCGGCGCCGAGCTGTGGAAGAGCGACGGCAGCGACGCCGGTACCACGCAGGTTGCGGAGCTGTTCAACAATAACAACAACGGGATGGCGAACACGCCGATGACCGCGGTGGGCGGCTTCGTCTACTTCGCGGGCATCACGTCGACGGGCGGCACAGACGTGTGGCGGTCCGACGGCAGCAACACCACGCGCGTCAAAGATCTGGCCTCCGGCGCGACGCCGGCGAACTTCAAGAGTTCGGGCGGCCGCGCGTATTACACGGTCAGCGCCGCCGGGGCGGATTTCGGCCTGTGGTCGACCGACGGCACGACGCCGACCAGCGTCTTCGCCGCGACGACGCAGGGCTGGACCGACGTCAACGGCGCCCTGTTTTTCGGCTCGGGCGGCACGCTCTATTCGACGACCGGCGGCGCGCCGGCGGTGCTCAAGTCGGGACTCTCGATGGCGACCAACACCGGGCCGTGGACGAACGCCGGCGGCACGCTGTTCTTCACGGCCAACGACAACAGTGGCGCGGGCGAGGAACTGTGGAAGAGCAACGGCACGCCGGCCGGCACCGTGATGGTGAAGGACGTCGAGCCGGGGCCTACCAGCTCCAACCCGATCGGCATGACGCCCTACGGCCCCGGCGGGACGTCGATCATCTTCGGCACGTTCGCCGGCGCGGCGACCGGCGGCGCGATCTTCCGCTCCGACGGCAGCGACCCGGGCACGGTCCTCGTGAAGGACATCAACCCCGCCACCGCCGACGCCTCGCCGCTGATCATCACGCCGTTCAAGAACTGGGTCTACTTCATCGCCAGCGAGCCGACCTACAGCAATGGGACGATCGGGGAACTCTACCGCTCCGACGGCACCGAGGCCGGCACGGGCATCGCCGTGGATCTCGTGCCCGGTCCCGCCGGCTCGACCACGACCCCGGTGAAGGTCATGGGCGATTGGTTCTACTTCGCCGGCAACGATGGCTCCGGCATCGGCAAGGAGCTGTGGCGCACAGACGGCACGACCACGCAGTTCGTCAAGGACATCAACCCCGGATCGGGCAGCTCGGGCCCAAGCCCCGCCGTCAGCAACGTTGTCAGCGGCAACTTCCTCTACTTCGCCGCGACCAGTGCCGCCCAGGGTGAAGAACTCTGGCGCACCGATGGCACGGGCACCGGCACGATCCGATTGACCGACATCTTCTCGGGCACCGGTTCGAGCCAGGTCAGCCTCCTGACCGACGTCGCCGGCACGCTCTACTTCACGGCGTTCAGCTCGTCGTCGACCTTCGCTGGGCTCTGGAAGACGGACGGCTTCACGACGACACAGGTCGCGAACAACACGGTCTTCTCCAGCATCGCGTCCATGCTGAACGTCAACGGCACGCTCTACGTCTCGGGCACGACGTCGGCCAACGGGGCCGAGCTGTACAAGATCGCGCCCGGCGGGTCGACGCCGGTGCTCGTGAGGGACATCAACACCACCGGGAACTCGAGCCCGGGCAACCTTACCAATGTCGACGGGACGCTGTTCTTCTCGGCCGGTGACGGCACGAGCAACGGCACCGAGCTGTGGAAGAGTGATGGGAGCACCGCCGGCACCGTCATGGTCAAGAACATCCGGCCGGGGGCGTTCGAATCGTCGTCGCCGACGCAGATGGTGGGAGCGAACGGCGTGGCGTACTTCCGCGCGGACGACGGCGTCAACGGGGCGGAGTTGTGGCGCTCGGACGGCACGGCGGCGGGCACGTACATGCTCAAGGACATCACGCCGACCGGCGCGACCAACGGCCTGCCGCAGCGGCTGTTCGTCGCCAACGGCTTCGTCTACTTCGCCGCCAACGACTACAACAACATCACGCCCGACGCGTGGCGCAGCGACGGCACGCCGGAAGGGACCGCGCCGATCAGCCGCTTCCCCCGCGGCGCGTTCCTCAGCTTCCCGAGCAACGCGTCGTTCTTCGCCGCGATGGGCGGCGACGTCTATTACAACTTCACCGACGACACGCACGGCGGCGAACTGTGGAAGTCGGACCAGCCCGACTTCGCCACGATGGGCGCGGGCGGCGTCCTCACCGTCAGCGGGACCGGCGGCAACGACGCCATCGGTGTGTCGAGCGACGGTTCGGGCCTGCACGTCACGCTGAACGGCCTCACGGAGAACTTCGCACCGGGCGCGGTGGCGTCGGTCGTGATCGCCGGCAAGGTCGGCGTCGACACCGTCAATGTCACGGGCGGCGCGGTCACGTTCGGCGGCGGCGACTCGGGCGCGAACTCGGCCAACCTCACGATTCACGTCGGCGCGGGCGCGTCGGCGAACTTCACCGGCACGCAGAACCTCGCCGCCCTCGTCCTCGAAGGCGGCGGCAACGCGACCGTGGCGCCAGGCGGCGGCAAGACGCTGGTCGTCGGCAACGTCTCCATTTCCGGCGGCGGCTCGCTCAACCTGAACGACAACGCCATGGTCGTCCGCGGCGGCGCCAGCGCCGCCGCCATCGGCGACCTCATCCGCCCGAGCTTCAACAACGGGAACTGGAACGGCGCCGGCGGCGCCATCACCAGCGGCTCCGCCGCCGCCGACGCCAGCCGCCTTACCGCCCTCGGCTACGGCAGCAACGCCGACCTGCACAAGAGCAGCTTCGCCGGCGTGACCAACCTCACGCCGGACGACGTCCTGGTGAAATACACCTATTACGGGGACTCCGACCTCTCCGGCGTCACCACCCTGGACGATTTCACCCTGTTCCTCAACGGCTACCAAAACGCGGGAACCGACTGGTTCAGGGGCGACTACGACTACAGCGGCGTGGTCACGCTCGACGACTTCACCCTGTTCCTCCGCGGCTACCAGGGCCAAGGTGCGCCGCTTTGACGTGGCGGCCGCAGGGGCAATCGCGTTTGCGATCAAATGGGAGGGCGAGGCTCCTGCCGCAGTTCTTGCAACAAACTCGGCTCGGCGGGAGTCTCGCCCTCTCGCTTGATCCCCGTGGGTGCCACGGCGCTAATGCCGTGACCGCCCGCGTTCGTGCTTGACTCTTCCTTGCGGGATTCGCTAGGTTGGCCGCCGGAGGGCGACATCGGCGCCCCTCGTATTGACCGCTCCGGGGACCAACCAGCAATGCCGTTTCGAATCCGCCGGACACCGTTGCGCCGTCACGACCGTCCGGCGGCCGCGTTCTCTTGCGAATCGCTGGAGCGCCGGCGGCTGTTCACGATCCCCGGCACGCAGCTCGACATCTGGCACACCTACACGCAGGCGACCAACGACCTCAATACGATCCACAACGCCTACCCGACGCTCACGCGGCTGATCAGCATCGGCAAGACGGTGCAGAACCGCGACATGTGGGCGATGGAGATCACCGACAACCCCGGCGTGGAAGAGGACGAGCCGGAGTTCCTCTACAACGGGCAGATCCACGGCGACGAGCCCGTCGGCATGGAAAACTCCATGCACTTCATCCAGTACCTGCTGGAGAGCTACGGCGCCACGAGCGGCGACGGGCCGCGCGTCACCAACCTCGTCAACAACATGGACGTCTGGGTCGTTCCCAGCAGCAACTGGGACGGCTACTCGCACACGCCCAGCGCGTGGCGAGGCAACGCGAACAACGTCGACCTCAACCGAAACTTTCCCGAGTGGACGACCCGCAGCTTCACCACCGACACGAAGCTCTTCGGCCCCTACGGCAACATGTTCGACGGCCCCACGCCGAGCACGACGGGGTTGCAGGCCGAAACGATCAACATGATGAACTTCCGCCGCAGCCACAACTTCGTGGCGTCGGCGACGTTTCACGGCGGAGATTTGGTCGTTAACTACGAGTGGGACTCGGACGGCAGCGTCGGCGCCAATTACGCGACCGCGCCGGACGACACGCTGCTGCGCGACCTGGCACTGGTGTACTCGAAGCAGAACGCGCCGATGTTCGCCAACAACACGACGCCCTTCGACCGCGGCACCACCAACGGCGACAACTGGTACCCCATCTCCGGCGGGGAGCAGGACTGGTCCTACATCTACACCGGCAGCACCGAGTTCACGATCGAGCTGGGCTACACGAAATATCCCGCCGCCAGCCAGCTCCCGACGCTGTGGTCGCAGAACCGTGAGTCGATGCTGCAATTCCTCGAGGCGGCGAACTGGGGGTTGCGCGGGATCGTGACCAGCGCGGCGACCGGGCAGCCACTGTTTGCGAAGGTGACGGTCGTCTCGCCCTCGCCCTCGCCGACGCCGGACGCGAATCACCCGTCGACTCATCCCGTGTTCAGCGACGGCGACCTCGGCGACTATCACCGGCAGCTCGAGCCGGGCACGTACTCGCTGAAATTTGAGGCCGCGGGGTATCAGCCCAAGACGATCAGCGGCGTGGTCATCGGCGCGAAGACGAACTCCCCGCTGACGACGGCGCGGCTCGACGTGCAGCTCTTGCCGGTCGACACCTCGGCGCCGACCGTGACCGGCGCGCAGTTCACCTACAACGCCTCGCCGCAGCAGACGCTGAGCTTCACGTTCAGCGAGCCGGTGCAAAACCTCGACGCGAGTGACCTGGTCCTACAGAACAACACGACCGGGACGCCGATCCCGTCGGCGAACATCGCGCTGGCCGGCTACGACGCGGCGACGCGGACGGCGACGTTCACGTCGAACTACGCCGGCGGGACGTTCCCCGGCGGCAGCTACACCGCCTCGCTCCGCACCACCGGCGTGCAGGACCTCGCCAACAACAACCTCGCCGCCGGCTACGCCTACAACTTCCTCTACGCCGCCGGAACAAGCGGCGCGGACGTAATGGCGGTGAAGCGATTTGGCGTCAACCTCAACGTGTGGCTGGGCTCCAACCCCGCCGGCCCGGCGTACAGCGCGACCTTCGCCACGCTCTCGAACCTCAGCATCGACACGCTCGGCGGCGACGACGCGCTTACCCTCGACGTCACCGCCGGCGAAGTGCGCCCCTCGCCCGCGGCCAGCGGGTTCGGCTGGCGGATGGGCGGCGGGCACGAGTCGCTCACGCTCGCCGGCGCCGCGAGCTACGCCTTCAACACCGACCCCGCCACGACCGACACGCCGAACCTGTCGCTGAGCCTGAACACCGGCGCGACGGCGACCCTCAACGCGCCGGTGTTCCACCTGGACGCGCTGAATCTCGCCGACGGCACGACGGCATCGCTGCCCCTCGGCGGCGGACAGCGAACGCTCGTCGTCGGCTCGCTGTCGGTCACCGGCACGGGAAAGCTCGACCTCGCCGACCACGCGCTGATCGTCCACACCGGCGGCCTCGCCGCGGTGCAGCCGCTCGTCGCTTCGGCGTTCGCCAACGGCGCGTGGACCGGGGCCGGCGGCGTCACCAGCACCGCCGCCGCCACCGACCCGAACCGTAAGACCGCGCTCGGCCTGGCCGCCAACGCCGACCTCGCGCAATCGACCTTCGCCGGCGTGAGCGGGCTCACCCCCGCCGACGTGCTCGTCAAGTACACCTACTACGGCGACGCCGACCTCTCCGGCCTCGTGACGCTCGACGACTTCACCTCCTTCCTCAACGGCTACCAGTCCCAGGCGATCGACAAGCGCACTTGGCTCTACGGCGACTTTGACTACTCCGGCGTCGTCACGCTCGACGACTTCACGCAGTTCCTCGGCGCCTACCAATTTCAGGGCCCGCGGATCGGCTGACGTCACGCGCGCGCGCGCGAGCCACCGTTTCGCCGTTCTGCTCGCGCGCATCCCGGTACACCGGCCGGTATCATCCCCAACGCGTCCAATTCAGCCGGATCATGCGGCGCCGCGGGAACGACGAACACATGACAGCGAACGCCCCAGCCGACGTCAGACACGCAGCGACGGAGCCCTTGTCGCCGCGCGCCCGAATCGCCACCGTCGTTGCCCTCGCGATCGGCGCATACCTTTGGTTCCGCGCCGGAAACGACATGCTGCCGATTCGCTGGGTGGTCGTAGCCGCGGCCGTGGTCGTGTCGCTCATCCCGCCGGTAAACCAGATGCTCACCGGGCTACTCGAACGCCTGCGGAACCCCTCCCGGCGTGCCGCGGAATGGACCGGCGTCATCGTCGGCCTCACAGCAACGGCGTACCTCGTCACCACGGCGATGATTCAGGGCCGGCCGCTTTTCCCGCGCATGTTTGATGAGTGCAGCTACGCCATCGGCGCACAACTGCTCGCCCACGGCAAACTGTGGCTGCCGCAGCACCAACTGGCCGACTTCTTCGGCTCGTTCTTCGTCGTCACCCGCCCGGTCTACAGCTCGATCTACTTCCCCGGCACGTTCGTCGCCTTCGCGCCGGCGGTCTGGTTCGGCTGGCCGACGTGGGTCATTCCCGTCGTGCTGTCGGGGATCAGCGTCGCCCTGCTCTACCGCATCGTGACGAAGCTGACCGGCGACGGCGCGGCCGGCCTCCTTTCGGCGTTGTGGATCGTCTCACTGATGTCGTTCCGCGGGCTGTCGGTGATGATGATGTCCCACGTCGTGCTGCTGTTTCTCGGTTTACTGATGGTCTGGCTATGGCTTCGCTGGGGCGAGGCCGCGCGGCGTCGTTGGATATGGGTGCTCGCCATCGGCGCAATCGCAGGTTGGGCCGCTATCACCCGACCGGTCGATGCGATCGCCTATGCACTGCCGATCGGGATCGCGATGCTGTTTTCGCTCCGCGGCAAATCTCTTCCAACGACGCTAGCACTGCTGGTCCTCGGCGGCATGCCGTTTCTCGCTTTGCAGGTGGTCCACAACGTCGGAGTCACCGGCAGCGCGTTTCGCACGCCCTACACGGAATACCTCAAGCGCGAGCAACCGGGCGCGCAATTCGGCATCCGCTCGTTCGACCGTGCATGGAAGCCGGCGTCGGATTCTCCGAAGGCGCGTGCGTACTACAACTGGCTCAGGCCGTTCCTATGGGTGCACCAGCCGCACAACTTTTGGCGACCGTGGTTCATCGGGCAGCGGATGCCTGACGGGCACGTTGAGCCGGCGCATTTCTTTGGGCTCGCGTTCGCCACACTTCCCGCCGACCCGCTGCTGCTGCTGTTGCCTGCCGGTGTCGTGTCGCTCTTTTCAGATCGTCGTCGGCTGGTTGTGGCGGCAACGCTACCGCTGTTCGTGCTGCTGTACGTGTTCAACCCATTCGTTCTGCCGCATTACCCCGTTGTGGTTGCTCCCGCCGTCATCATGCTGTCGCTGCTCGGTGCCGACGCCGCGGCACGCCTTAGCACCAGCCGTCGCGCGTCAAACACCGTCCGCGTTGCCATGTACGCCGCAATACTGGCAATTGCAGTCACGTCGCTTTTCGAAGTGAAGTGGGCGATGACATCCTCGTCGCGCCCGCCGACAGACGGGTTCCAGGAAGGCGTGCCACAGCAAATCCAGACCATGATCGAGATGCAGGTGGAGCGTCCCGCCGTCGTGCTCTGCGGCCCCTCGCCAAACCTGTGGACGGAGATGGTTTACAACACCGACGTCGCCTGGCCGGACGACGCGCCGATCATCCGGGCGCACGACCTCGGCGCACGCAACGACGAGCTGATCGATTACTACGGCGAGCGTCAGCCGAACCGCACGATCTACCGCTTCGAGTGGGACCACGGCAGCCTGCAACGGCTTGGCAAGGCGGGCGAGATGCGAGAATACATGCGGCGCGTGGCGGCGCCGCCGGCGCCGGCCAAAACGCGTTGATCGGTGCGGCGGAACGCGGTAAAATCCGCGGCCTGACACGTCCTGGAGAGAGGGGGCGGATCTTGCGTAAACGACGCCATTTACAGCCGGCGGAAACCCTCGAACCGCGTTTGCTGCTGGCGGCGGTGCCCCCGGCGCAGATCGCGTACGACCTCGACCCGCGGAACGGCTCCGGCTTCCCCACGACGGGCAACGACATCGTCGTGGCCGGCGCGCGCGCGTTCTTCGTCCCGGATATCAACTCCGACTTCCAAACCCACGGCAACGAACTGTGGGTGAGCGACGGCACCGCCGCCGGCACGCACATGGTGAAGGACCTGACGCCCGGGCGCGTCGGCACCAACATCGACGACCTGGTGCCGGTCGGGCAGAACGTGCTGTTCAGCGCGAGCGTGCCGACGCTGAACGGGCAGGTCTACCTCAGCGACGGCACCGACGCCGGCACGATCCGCCTCACCGACCCGGCGGTGATGGGACTTACCGCCGCCGGCGTCGCCACGATCGCGCGCAGCGCGGACGGGGGGACGGTGTATTTCTTCGGCGTCAACACGTCCGACCAGTCGGTGATCGTGCGCTCCGACGGCACGCTCGCCGGCACCGCGGTCGTCGCCACCAACGTGCCGGGCCTGGGCACGGGCGAAATCGGCCTGGCGGGCAACCGGCTTTATTACCAGTCGTTCGTCGGCAGCGTGGGGTGGGAGCTGTTCTCAGTCGACCTGACGACCGGCGCCTCGGGGATGGTGAAGGACATCAATCCCGGCTCGTCGAGCTCGTTCCCGGAGTCCTTTGGCACCGTCGGCAACAAGGTGCTGTTCTTCGCCACCACCGCCGCCAGCGGCAAGGAACTGTGGAGCAGCGACGGCACCCCCGCCGGCACTTCGATGGTCACGGAGCTGGTGGCCGGCACGTCGGGCGTCAGCGTGCTCGAGACGGGCACCGCCAACGGGGCGTACCTGTTCATGCGCGGCCGCGACCTGTGGCGCAGCGACGGCTCGGCGGGCGGGACGGCGCTGGTGGAAACGCTCGAGCTGTCGACGACGCCCTCGTTCGCCGAAATGGGCTCCGGCACGCAGCGCGGGTTCATTTACGTGTCGAGCCAGAGCACGCTGATCACCACCGACGGGACCGCCGCGGGCACGTTCCGCATCTTCGGTCCGACCGGCTCTCCCTTTGTCGCGTCGGCGCTGGGGTTGCCGTCATACGGCGACGGGCAGGTGTTCCTCGACGTCACCGACTCGGCCAACGGCCGCGAGATCTGGACGACCGACGGGACGCTGGCCAACACGCGGCGCGTCAGCGACGTGGCCCCGGGCAACTCGACGGCGTCGTCGGCGTTCTTCGCGAAGACCAACCGCGACGGCTCGCTGGCATTCTTCGTCGCCACCGACGCCACCATCGGCAACGAGCTGTGGACCGCCACCGCCGCCGCCGGCTCCGGTCACCTCGTGATGGACGTCAACCAGTCGGGCATGAGCTCGACGCCGGAGCACGTGACGGCGGCCGGTGTCAAGCTGTTCTACGAGCGCTTCAACGGCATGCAGCCGGGCCTGTGGGCGACGGACACGGTCACGAACGCCAACACGTTCCTCGGCGCGTTCGAGTCGGTGTCCGCCACCGAGCCGCGCTCCGCCGCCTTCGGCAACAAGATCATCTATTCCGGCCGCATCGGCACCAGCGCGGGCGTCGAGCCCTACGTCTCCGACGGCACGCTCGCCGGCACATTCCGCCTGGGCGACCTTTTCTCCGGCGTGCCGGGGTCGGAGCCAAGCGAGTTCATCCCGCTCGGCACGCGGATGTTCTTCCGCGCGAAGATCAGCTCGTCGGACTCGCGCATCTTCCGCACCGACGGGACGGTCGCCGGCACGCAGCGGGTGCTCGACCAGTTGAACGGCGCGATGGCCGTCTTCGGTGACAAGCTGTACTTCGCCAGCACCGGCGGGTCGCTCTGGCGCGTCGGCGAGACCGGCGCCGCCGAACAGGTCGTCGCAAGCGGCGATGGCATCGGGTACCTCGCCGCCTCGCAGGGCCGTCTGCTGATCTTTCGCAACAAGAGCACCGGCGAAAAGGTGCTTCAGACGTACGACGGCGTAAACCCGGTCCAGACGGTCGCGACGCTCCCGTCGGTCTCCAGCATCATCTCGTCCGTCGCCGAGTTGAACGGGGTCACGATGTTCAGCTACGGCCAGCTCTGGCGCACCGACTTCACCGCCGCTGGCACCGTCGCCATCGGCGGCGCGCCGGTGAACGGCAGCGAGCCGGACGTGTTCCGCGTGCTCAACGGCGTGATGATCTACCACGGCAGCCGCAGCGGCGTCGCCGGCATCTGGCGCAGCGACGGGACCCCCGCCGGCACGTACAACGTCAAGCCCGACATCTTCACGCCCGACGAGCTGACCGTCTTCGGCGGGCGCGTGTACCTGACGGGCGGCGGGCCGGTGGACGGCACGCGGAAGCTGTGGGTGACCGACGGCACCGCCGCCGGCACGACGCAGGTGATGACCGCCGACGGGATCACGCCGGTCGAGCCGCGCTGGCTGCAGGCGACGGCGACCGCGCTCTACTTCGCCGCCGACGACCAGGACCGTTATGGCCGCGAGTTGTGGAAGCTCGTGCCGTCGACGGGCTGGTTCAGCGGCAACGCGGGCGCGACGAGCTGGGACGCCGCGACGAACACGCTGACCGTGACCGGCGTCGCGAGCATCGTCGCCGAGCCGGGTCCCGAAGTCGCGCCGAACGTCAGCGTGACCGGTCCGTCTGCGGTGCTGACGATCGCCCCGTCGACGGGGCGGACGGTGACGCTGCAATCACTGGCGTTAGCGAACGGCGCGTCGGCGACGCTTCCCGCCGGCGGCGCACGAAAGACGCTCGTCGTGAGCGGCTCGTTCTCGATCAACTCCGGCGCCCGGTTCGACCTCGCCGACCAGTCCATGATCCTCCGCGGCGGCGGCAGCGGCGCGAGCGGCCTCGCGGGCGTGCAGGCGGCAATCGCCGCGGGCTTCAACAGCGGGAACTGGAACGGCCTCGGCCTCGTCAGCAGCGCCGCCGCCAACGACCCCGCCCGCACCACCGCCCTCGGCGTCGCCACCGCCGCCGACATCAGCCGCACGAGCTTCGCCGGCGTCAGCGACCTCGCCCCGACCGACGTGCTCGTGCGCTACACCTACTACGGCGACACCGACCTCTCCGGCGTCACGACGCTCGACGACTTCACGCTCTTCCTGAGCGGCTACCAGTCCCAGGCCGCCGACAAGAAGACCTGGGCCTTCGGGGACTTCGACTATTCCGGCCTCGTCACGCTCGACGACTTCACCCTGTTCCTCAAAGGCTACCAAAACCAAGGGCCGCCGCTGCCGTAACCGCGGCATCGCATGTAGACGAGATCGGGAGGGCGAGGCTCCTGCCGAGCCGAACTCCTTGCGCCAACCCCGGCTCGGCAGGAGCCTCGCCCTCCCATGGTCCCGCCGCGCGGAATCCCTTTGTAGGAGCGCGGGGCCAGCGGTATGCTTATCGTCGCTCGGGCTATCGCCTTCTATTTGCATCTCGGCGGGAAAATGCTGGCCTCGTCCAAGTTGCCTCGACGCGTTCATCGCAGCACCACCGCGCCCACGCGCTACGTCGCCGAGCCGCTTGAGGCGCGCCGGCTGCTGAGCACCACGCCGGTCGTCATCGACCTGCTGGCGGTCTACACGCCGGCGGCCGCGGGCGCGCACCCGAACCTCGTCAGCGACATCCAGGCCTCCGTCGACTCGATGAACCAGGCGCTGGTCAACAGCGGCGTGTCGGTCACGATCCGGCTCGTCCATTCGGAATCAATTGCCTACAGCGGCAGCGGCGACGTCGGCCTCGACCGCTTTCCAGCACATTGGGATCCTAAGCTTAGAATTCCACGTGGACAAGTTGTC
>JADMIO010799986.1_pt1 | contig 34520 bp, 35 predicted proteins | sample 8958161 | NCBI WGS metagenome assembly JADMIO01 (sample SAMN16585339, study PRJNA669376) | soil metagenome | isolation source: Crop rotation soil | place: USA: Cullars Rotation, Alabama | collected 2011
CTTTCCCTGACCACCGCGTCCGCCGCCGCCCTGGCCGCCACGACCACCGCCGCCACGACCACCGCGACCGCCACCGCCGCCACCTGAGCGCGCGCTGCGTCCACCGCCGCCGCCACCGCCACCGCTACGCGGAGCCGGTGCAGCTGCAGTCTCTTCTCCGCCTTCCTGAGTTTCGTTCTCAGCCATTTAGAACTCCAACCCGCCTTCGCGGGCTCCGTCGGCCACTGCTTTCACGCGGCCATGATATTTGTAACCGCCCCGGTCGAATACGACCTTCGTGATGCCGGCTGCTTTCGCTTTCTCTGCGATGCGCTTGCCGACTTCGGCGGACTTTTCCGTCTTCTTTCCTTCGGCACCCGAATCGGTCACCGTCATCAGAGTGCGCTGCGACACATCGTCCACGAGCTGCGCATAGATGTGCTTGAGCGAGCGATAGATCACGAGGCGCGGTCTCTCGCTCGTTCCATTCACCTTCTTGCGAACGCGGAAATGACGACGAGTGCGCAGTCCTTCGCGTGAGCGCGATGTTGCTGTCTTGCCCATTACTTGCCTCCGGCCTTACCCGCCTTTCGACGGATCTGCTCGCCAGCGTACTTGATTCCCTTGCCCTTGTACGGCTCGGGTGGACGAAGGCTGCGCAGCTCTGCTGCAACCTGTCCGACGACTTCCTTGTTGGCGCCTTCGATGATGATTTGAGTCGGAGCGGGCGCAGTGAGCTTGATGCCCTGCGGTGCCTTGTACTCGACTGGGTGCGAGAATCCAAGCGCGAGCTGCAGTCCATAAGGACGCGTCTCAGCCTTGTATCCAACGCCGACGATGTCGAGCTGCTTCGAGAATCCCTTCGTCACTCCCTCGACCATGTTGGCGAGAAGAGTGCGCGAGAGACCATGAAGCGCCTTGTGCTTTGGATCATCGCTTGGCCGGTTCACCGTGACGGTGCCGGACTCCTGCGAGATCACCATATCGGCCGGAAAAACGCGCGTGAGCTCGCCTTTCGGACCTTTGACCGTAACACGACTTCCATCGAGAGTGATGTTCACTCCGCCGGGAACCGTGATGGGATTTTTTCCAATACGTGACATTGATGTATTCCTTTACCAGATCAGCGCGAGGATCTCGCCGCCGGTCCGGGCCTGTCGTGCCTGACGGTCCGACATCAGTCCCTGTGACGTGCTCAGAATTGCCATTCCGAGTCCGTTGCGAACGCGCGGAATTTCCTGCACGCCGACGTACTTGCGAAGACCCGGCGTCGAAACGCGGCGCATCTCGCGAATGACGGGCTGACCACCCTGCGCGTACTTGAGTACAACGCGAAGCGTCTTGCGGCCGTTCTCTTCCTCGAGCGTGCGGTAATCCTGAATGAAGTTGTTGTCCTTCAGGATTCGCGCGATCTCGGTCTTCATCTTGGAGCCGGGCATGTCGACACGTCTGTGCTTCGCTCCGCAGGCATTGCGGATGCGAGTCAGCATGTCGGCAATCGGATCAGTCATGCTCATTTAATTCAATTCCCTCGTCCTATCGTATCAGAGCAGCTAGAAGCTACGGGCTACAAGCTGCAAGCTGACGCATAGAAGAATGTTGTTTACCAGCTGGCTTTGCGCACGCCGGGAATCAGTCCCGACAACGCGAGCTCACGGAAGCAGATTCGGCAGACGCCGAACTTTCTCAGGAAAGCGCGCGACCTGCCGCAGCGCTGACAGCGATTGTGCTGTCGCACCTCGAACTTCGGCTTCCGCTTGCTCTTCTCGATCATGGCCTTACGCGCCATTTACTGTTCTCTCTTCTTGAAGAAAAAGTTTTACGACTGCACGATGATCGGCTTGTCATCGCCGCGGAACGGCATGCCGAGCTCGCGCAGCAGCGCAAGCGCCATGTCATCCCGGTTCGTCGTCGTGACGAACGTGATGTCCATCCCGTGGATCTGCTCGACCATGTCGTAGTTGATCTCGGGGAAGATCATCTGCTCCTTGATGCCGAGGCTGTAATTGCCGCGTCCATCGAATGAGCGAGTGTTGATACCGCGAAAATCGCGGATTCGCGGAATCGCGACAGTGATGAAGCGATCCAGGAACTCCCACATGCGCGCGCCGCGAAGAGTCACCGCCGCGCCGATCTCCTGTCCTTCGCGAAGACCATAGTTTGCGATCGACTTCTTCGCCTTTCGGCGGGTCGGGCGCTGACCGGTAATGATTGCGAGCTCGGCGATGACGTTATCGAGAACCTTTGGATTCTTGATGGCTTCGCCGACACCGCAGTTCACCACGATCTTCTCGAGGGTCGGAATCTCGTGAATGTTCTCGAGATTGAACTGATCCTTGAGACGGCTGCGCACTGTTTTCTCGTAGTAGCCCTTGAGGCGCGCAGGAGGAACCGGGAGCTCAGCGCCCGCATGCGGACCCTGCTTGATCTCTGCACCCTTCTTGTCTCCACCCTTTCCGCCTTTGCCGCCCTTACCAGGATTCGGCTGGCCACCGCCCTTTGCGGGCTTCTTCTCTGCTGTTGCCATTTATCGTCCTCTGGTTAGCGCACGCGCGGGATTGGTTCACCTGAGCGCACACCAACTCTCTCTTTGGTTCCATCGTCATCGACGCGCGCACGAACGCGAGTCGGCTCGCCGGTTTTTGCATCGATCAGCATGACGTTCGACGAATGCATCGGCGCAGGCTGCTCGATGATGCCGCTCTGCTCGTCGGCATTACGCGCCTTGCGATGTTTCTTCACCATGTTGATTCCCTCGATCAGCACGCGTCCGGTCTTGGGATAGATGCGAATCACCTTTCCTTCCTTTCCTTTCTCGTCACCGCGCATCACGCGCACGGTGTCGCCCTTCGTCACATGTATCTTCACGCGCTCGGCGTTGATTGAGTGACGCGAGGTGTTTCGCTTGTTCGAGGTCTTTCTGTACTTCAGGACTCGCATGCTACAAAACCTCCGGAGCGAGCGAGACGATCTTCATGTACTTCTTCTCGCGAAGCTCGCGCGCGACTGGCCCGAAGATACGGGTCGCGCGGGGCTCACCCGCCTCGTTGATGATGACGATCGCGTTTTCGTCGAAGCGGATGTACGAGCCGTCCTTGCGGCGCGTCTCCTTCGCCGTGCGGACAACGACTCCGCGCGCGACCTCTGACTTTTTTACGGTGCCGTTCGGCAGCGCGTTCTTGACGGCAACGATGACGATGTCGCCAAGACCCGCATAGCGCCGGCGCGTTCCGCCGAGCACGCGGATCACGAGCGCTGTCTTTGCACCCGAGTTGTCCGCGACCTTGACCACCGATTCCTGTTGAATCATCGGAAAATTTCCTGGTTACTTACGCTTGAGACTTATCGTGCGCGCTCGACGATCTCGACGACACGCCAACGCTTGTCCTTCGACATCGGGCGCGTCTCCATGATGCGCACCGTATCGCCGGTCTTTGCTTCATTCATTTCATCGTGCGCTTTGAACCGCTTGGTACGGCGGACCATCTTGCCGTACACCGGGTGCTGCACGCGACGCTCGATCGAAACAACGACCGTCTTTTCCATCTTGTCGCTCACGACGAGTCCAACGCGCGTCTTTCTCGATGCGCGGTTCACCGCCTGAGTGTCCTGATGTGTATCAGCCATTCTTTGTTATGCCCTCTTTCTCGAGCGGGTCGCACCCGACTTTGTCCGGCGCACGCGACGCGTCTTTGCGCCACCCGCCTTCTTCTTCGGAGCCGAATCAGCCGCATTGGCGTAATCGATTCCGATGATTTTTTCCTTCAGCACGGTCTTGAGCCGCGCGATGTCCTTCCTGATAATGCGAAGCCGAAGCGGATCCTCGAGAGTCTCGGTTCCAGCGCGGAACTTGAGTCGGAATCTCTCCTCCTCGAGCTCTGCAACCTTCGAGTTGATCTCGCCTTCGTTCAGCTCACGAATGTCCTTGCTGCTAAGCATCAGTATGCGCCTCCTCACGGGCGACGAATCTCGACTTCACGCCGAGCTTGGCTCCCGCGAGCGCCATCGCCTTTTTCGCGATCTCAGGCGTCACGCCTTCCAGCTCGAACATCACACGTCCCGGCTTTACCACTGCAACCCATCCTTCAGGTGAGCCCTTTCCTTTTCCCATTCGGGTTTCAGCGGGCTTCTTTGTAATCGGCTTGTCGGGGAAGATGCGAATCCAGACTTTTCCGCCGCGCTTGATGTGTCGCGTAAGCGCGACACGAGCGGCTTCGATCTGCCGGTTCGTAACCCAGCCAGGCTCGAGAGCCTGCAGGCCGTACGCACCGAACGCCACCGCCGAGCCACGCTGCGCGTGACCCTTCATGCGGCCCTTGAACATCTTCCGGAACTTTACTCTTTTCGGACTCAACATCGCTTAGACTCCCGTCGAGTACGTCTTGCCGCGACGGTCTTCGACGATCTCGCCCTTGAACAACCAGACTTTCACGCCGATGGTGCCGAACGTGGTCTTCGCGGTGCTCGTCGCGTAATCGATGTCTGCGCGCAGCGTGTGAAGAGGAACACGACCCTCGTGATATCCTTCAACGCGCGCGATCTCGGCGCCGCCAAGACGGCCGCCGCACTTGATCTTGATTCCACCCGCGCCCATTCGCATTGCGCTCTGCACCGCGCGCTTCATTGCGCGACGGAATGAGATACGCTGCGCGAGCTGGTTCGCGATGTTGTCAGCGATGAGCTGAGCATCGAGCTCGGGACGCTTGATCTCCTCGACGTTGATGCCGACTTCCTTTCCGGAAATCTGCGCGAGCTCGTCGCGAAGCTGGTCGACTTCGGTTCCTTTCTTTCCGATGACGACGCCGGGGCGGCCAGTGTGAATCGTGACGACGACCTTGCCCGGCTTGCGCTCGATGCGGATGTCCGCAATCGCCGCATGGCCGAGACGCTGCTTGAGATAGTTGCGCAGCAGCTCGTCTTCACGAAGCAGCTCGGGAAAATCCCGGTTGGCGTACCACGTCGATCTCCACGTCTTGGAAATTCCAAGACGGAAGCCGATCGGATGTGTCTTTTGTCCCATTACTTCCCTTCCTTCGCGCCGACCACGATCTCGACGTGGCTCGTACGCTTCTGAATTGGAGTTGCACGACCCTGAGCAGCGGGCATGAACCGCTTGATCTTCGGGCCTTCGTTCACGATCGCTTTCTTCACGAACAGCTCATCGACATCGAGCGACTCGTTGTTCTGTCGCGCTGCATGCTCTGCATTCGCAACCGCTGAGCTCAGCGTCTTAGCGATCTGCACTGCTGCATGCTTCTTCGAGAACTTGAGAAGTCCGAGTGCCTCGTTGACGTTCTTGCCGCGAATCTGGTCGATCACGAGGCGCATCTTGTACGGCGACTGCCGTGCACCGCGCTGAATCGCTGACGCATCGGCAACAGGCGTGTCATTCACGGTTGCCCGTCGCGATGCGGTTTTACGCGCACCCGTCTTGCGACCCGTCGTTATGGTTTTGCTCTGCGTCTCTGCTGCCTCTGTCTTCTCTGCTGACTCAGCCGTTTCGGCCTTGGCTCTTTTTCTTATCGCCATGGATTACTTCTTCCCCCCAGGCGCAGCGGGCACGCCGCTCGCTTTCTTGTCGACGGCTTTCGCTCCGGTGTGACCGCGGAAAAGACGCGTCGGTGCAAACTCGCCGAGCTTGTGACCGACCATGTTTTCCGTGACGTACACGGGAATGAACTTGTTGCCGTTGTGCACCGCGAAGGTGTGACCGACGAAGTCAGGAATGATCGTGCTCGCGCGCGCCCAGGTCTTGATGACCTTCTTCGCGTTCGACGAATTCATCGTCTCGACTTTTTTCATGAGGGCGTCCTGAATGAACGGGCCCTTTTTTACGCTTCTCGCCATTTACGATTCCCGTTAGTTACTGCGTCGCTTTGCCGCGTCTTCTGCCGCGGACAATGAGACGCTGAGACGGTTTCTTCTTGTTGCGGGTCTTCACGCCTTCCTTCTTGCCCCATGGGCTCACGACGTTGCGTCCACCGCGTGTGCGACCACCATGCGGGTGATCGACCGGGTTCATGACTTCACCACGAACCTTTGGACGCTTGCCGAGCCAGCGGCTCTTTCCTGCCTTTCCATGTGACATGAGCTCGTGCTCTGCATTGCCGACGACACCGATGGTCGCGAGGCAGTTGCCGTGCACCATTCTCATTTCAGTCGAGCGCATGCGAAGCGTGACGTACTCGCCTTCCTTCGCGACGATGTTCACCGAGGCGCCTGCCGAGCGGGCGATCTGTCCACCCTTGCCTGGCTTGAGCTCGACGTTGTGAACGTCGGTACCGAGCGGGATCTCACGAAGCGGAAGTGTATTTCCCAGACGCGTATCCGATCCCGGTCCGCTCACGATCTTGTCGCCGACCGAAAGTCCCTTGGGATGAAGGATGTAGCGCTTCTCGCCATCCTCGTACTCGACGAGAGCGATGCGCGCCGATCTGTTCGGATCGTACTCGATGTGCTGAACCGTCGCCGACATTCCATGCTTGTTTCGCTTGAAGTCGATGATGCGGTACATCTTCTTGTGGCCACCGCCGATGCGGCGCATCGCGATGTGACCGTGATTGTCGCGGCCGCCTGATTTCTTGAGCGGCTCGAGCAGTGACTTCTCAGGCGTCGTGCGCGTGATCTCCGAAAAATCAGAGACCGAGCGAAAACGCGAGCTCTTGGTCACCGGCTTAAACTGACGAACACCCATGACCGTTAACCCTCGAAGATGTCGATGGTGTCACCGTCACGAAGCTTGACGACGGCTTTCTTCCAGTGCGGGCGGCGTCCAGTCTGCTGACCGACGCGGCGCGCCTTTCCACGCTGATTCGAAGTCCACACTCCAGTCACCTTTACGCCGAAGAGTTTTTCTACGGCATTGCGGATCGTGGTCTTGGTGGCATCGCTTGCAACGCGGAACGTGTATTCGCCGCGCTCCTGATACGCCGCGGAGCTCTGCTCGGTGACGATCGGGCGGACGATTGTGCGATGAAGTGAGCTCATTGATTACTTCTTCCCTTTCTTCTTTGCGGCCTTTTTCGCCGTCGTCTTTTTTGCAGCCGACTTGCGGGCCGTGGTCTTCTTTGCAGCGGCTTTTTTCGCCGTGGTTTTCTTCGCGGTGCTCTTGCGTGCGGCTTTCTTCGCTGCGCGCGGCGCACTCTCTTGCGTCTCTGCTTCCTCTGTCTCCTCTGTATCTCGAGGAGAATCAGCGCTGAAAGCGCCTGATTCGACGATCACGACGTCGCTCCACAGGATGTGATACGTCGATGCGTCGCTATACGGCATCACGTGGGTGGTCGGAATGTTCCGTCCGCTCATGTAGAGATTCTTGTTCACGCCATTCGTGAGAATCAGAACCTTGCGGCCGTTCACGCCGAGCTCGGCGATGAGCGAAATGAGCTGCGATGTCTTCGGTGCATCGAATGCGAATGATTCGATGACGAAAAGTGCGTTCTCATTTGCGCGCGCATTCAGTGCGCTCTTCTTTGCGAGCGCGCGAACCTTGCGCGGAACGTACTGCGCATAGCTGCGCGGAGTCGGTCCGAAGACAGTGCCGCCGCCAACCCAGTGCGGTGCGCGGGTCGAGCCCTGACGGGCGCGGCCGGTTCCCTTCTGCTTCCACGGCTTCTGATTGCCGCCGATCACAAAGCCGCGAGTTTTGGTCGCAGCATTTCCCTGCCGCTGATTTGCCAGGTACGCCTTAACGGCCTGGTGCATCACCGGCATGTTGACGGTGCCATCGAATACTTCCGAAGGAAGGGCGACGTTGCCGCCCTTCTTTCCCTTCGCGTCGTATGAGGCTGCGTTGATGGTAGTGGTATCTGCCATTGTTTAGGCCTGCTTCTTCACGAGGACGATGCCGTTGGTCGGGCCGGCGACAGATCCGCGGATGTAGATCAGGTTCTTCTCAGCATCGATTTTCTCGATGCGGAGGTGAGTCTGAGTGTGACGGTGATCGCCGTAGTGTCCGGGCATCTTCTTTCCCTTGATGACACGCGACGGATCGGTGCCGGGTCCGATAGATCCGGGACGGCGGTGCTTGGTATTTCCGTGGGTGTTCGGTCCGCCGCCAAATCCATGGCGCTTCACGACGCCCTGGAATCCGCGACCCTTCGATGTGCCGGTGACCTTTACCTGATCGCCCGGTGCGAAGATGTCGACGGTGACTTTGTCGCCGAGATTGTATGAAGGAACCTCAGCTGACTTCGGGCCGTCATCGAGACGGAAGCTGCGAAGAACTCTCGGTGCCGTTGCGAGACCAGCCTTGGCGGCGTGTCCAACAACTGCCTTGTGTGCGCGGCGTCCGCGCGGAGTTTTTTCGCCCTTCTTGTTTTCGCGCGACAGCTTCTGCTCGCCGTAGCCGAGCTCGACGGAATGGAATCCGGCGGCTTCGGTGGTCATGAGCTTCGTGACTGCATTCGGCGTCGCTTCGACAACCGTGCACGGGATCTGTTGTCCCTGTTCGTTGAAGATCTGGGTCATGCCCAGCTTTTTTCCAATGATTCCGATCATTTCTACTCGACCTTGATCTCGACGTCTACGCCGGCGGGAAGGTCCAGCTTGGTGAGTGCATCGACGGTTGCAGCGCGGCTATCGAGGATGTCGATGAGGCGTTTGTGGGTCTTGAGCTCGAACTGCTCGCGCGACTTTTTGTCGACGTGCGGTGAGCGGAGAACCGTCCAGCGCTTTGTCTTAGTCGGGAGTGGAATCGGGCCCGATACCTGAGCACCCGTCTTCTCCGCCGTGCGGACGATGTCCGCTGATGCCTGGTCGATCACAGCGTGATCGAAGGCTTTGAGGCGGATGCGAATTCTACCGGCCATGATGAGTTAACCTCGGGGAAACTTGCAGACTTCTCTTAAGAGTTTTCGTTGAGTCACATCAACAAAAAGGCGGGTGGACCGTGTCGCCCCAGTAAGAGGAGCCGGTATCCATCCGCTTTCGCCGGGTGCAGCCGCTACTGAAAGCCGGTGGGGACCCAAGGCGCGCCGGCTCTACAAGAGCGATCCGGCGTTGAGTTGTGAACAGCCTCTAATTATCGCGAAGCCAAGGGCTTATGTCAACTGACTGAGGCCGACTTGGCGGATGCACTGACGGGCTGACGGGCTGATGGGCAGACGGGCAGACGGGCAGACGGGCAGACGGCAGACGGGCTGAGGCGTGGCCCGTTTGCCCGTTAGCCCATTAGCCCATTAGCCCATTAGCCCATCAGCGACCGTTACTTCTTCAGAACCCAATAGTCTGTACGTATGAAGCAGATGGGCGCCGGTGGGTTACCCGGCGCCCTTTTTTATTTCCGCCCTCCGAAGTCTACGCCGGCAGCCTCACGATCTTTCCCATAAAGATGATCGTACCCGAGAGACGCTCGCGAATCGCAAACACAAAGGGCCGGTTGATCACGACCGGAGCCGGCGCCGAGGTGGGGATGATTCCGACTGACGTTGCTGCCGCAGCCTCAGTGCCTTCCTCATTCACATCAACAAAAGTCTTCTGAATCACCCTGCTGATAACGAGCTTGTCTCCCTGCGGGGACATGCGCGTGAAGTCCGCATTGTCGAAGACCCAGTTTGACATGCCGAGCGCGCTAAGGTCGGCATTGAGGTTTTTCTCCCATTCGAGCTTGAACTTTGGAAAGACCAGCGGTCGCTTGCCCTGTGTCATTGCACTCGTGAGCGCTTGCCACTGCTGCGCGGTCATCGATGCAACGGCCGAATTCACATCCAGCCCTGCGCGGGGCATGATGACAGTCATCGTGAATGCGGAATTCCCGTAGGGCATGTCGACGACGGTAAAGTCAGGCGTCTGCGAGAATGTCACGTCACCGTCACGCGACATCAACGGCGCCTTCGTATCGCCGCCGATTGAATGGAATGTTCCATCGACGGTTTGCGATTTGTCGAAGCGATCAACCCAGGCGCCCTTGAAATAGATCGCGTTGATCAGGAACATCTTCTCGTCCGGGTCGATGTCGTTGAGGATTTTTGGAATCTTCTTGTTCGTCGCTTCGTTCACCCATCCATTGATCGAAGCGAGCGAGCTCGACTGATTGCTGAAATCAAGCGCCTCGACTCGTGCGTCGAAGTACTGTTTGCCCTGATCCATGAACGAGCTGTTGAACGGGAACTTCTTCTCGTACCAGATCGAATTCGCAATCCGAAAATCTGTCGTCTTGTCCAGGCCGCGAAGCAGATCGACGAGAGACTTGTATCCCTGATTGATTTCATCCTGCGACGCGTTGTCGAGCCGCAACGCTGTTCGCATCGCGCTGAACGTTGCCCCATTCGCTCCATTCATTGTCATGCCAAGCGCCATCGATGCACTAAGCGGGGAGACAAAAACATTGTTTCCCTGCTGATCGCGGTTGACTGCCTTCAACAAATCGAACGCGAATGTGTTGTTCCCTGCAATGAGCTTTTGTTCACCAGCCGAGAGCTGCCTTGGCAGAGCCTCGAGCTTCGGCTGCGGCGTATCAGGACCGCTTCCGTCCGAGCATGCAGTGAGGATGAGTACCGCGGGGACGAAGGTCCTGCAAAAACGAGAAAGGGTCATGCTCCCTCCTTGGGATTGGGTCCTTTCTCAACATAAGACTGGGGCTCGGGAACGCCACAGGGAGTGCTGCCCGCCGGACTACTCGTGGCGAATCGCCTCGATAGGAGAGAGTCGGGCAGCGCGGAGCGCCGGATAAATTCCGAATGCGATTCCGACGATAAAGGGCGCTGCGATGGCGACAAGCAGTGTGCTCAGTGAAAAGCCCGCATGCACGTGTGCTTCAGTTTTCGCTCTCATTATAGAAGCGACGAGCGATGCGACACCGACGCCGAGGAGTGTGCCGAGCACACTTCCCATTCCTGCTATTGCGACTGATTCGGAGAGAAACTGCGCGAGCAGATCTTTATTGCGCGCGCCGGTTGCTTTCCTCACTCCGATTTCGCGCGTGCGCTCGGTGACCGATGCGAGGAGAACATTCATGATGCCAACTCCGCCGACGACGAGAGAAACTCCCGTAATCGCCGCCATCAAAATTTTGAAGATCACCATGTTGTCCCGGACGCGCGCGCTTTCGTCGGCGTAGCTCATGATGCGCGCATGTTTTTTCCAGTCATCGGGATAACGCTTCGCAAGCCACGCTTCGGTCTGAGTTTGAAGTGCTGGAAGATCTTCGAGACGCTTTGCCGTGATCACCGCGCGGTAAAACTTTTGCGCAGTCGATGATGTCAGCTTGACATCGCCTTTTGATCCGACGGCCTGCTTCAGGTTGTCGCCGTCGGCTTGCGAGAAGGATTCGATTTTCTCGCGCGGAACTCTTTGACCATCGACGATGTCGTCGTTGATCATCGAGATGCGAATCGATTGAAGGCGGCCGTCTTTTGCGAGCTGGGTCCTAACGGATTGCTCGACTCCGTCCGATAATGATAGGACGGAAACCATCGCTCCGACTCCGAAGATGACTCCGAGAGCGGAGAGGGTTGTTCTGAGCGGATTCACCCGCAGAGCGGCGAATCCTGTTTTTATCGAGGGAGAAATCATTCAGTTAATACGAATGCAATTCTTTCTAAGGTTCAACCTCGGAATTGTTGCCCTGATTGCAGCGGCTTCGGCGGCGCCCGCCTCTGCTCAGGATGCCGAGCGCGTGCCGCGGTCGATCTACCTCGGGATGGATGCGAATTTCGCCCGGACAACGCTGGACGGATTTCCCGGCCAGTATGAAATCATCGCGCCAGTGCAATCGCTTCGGGTCTCCACGTCTCTTGGAAATTCATTTCGCGTAGAAGCACCTCTTAAGGTCGTGCTCTCCTCGTCGAGCCTGTTTGGCAAAGAGACACAAATCAATACAGGATTGCTGCTGGACGTATTTCCCTCCCGGTGGATCAACGGGAGAAGCACATCGGTGCAGACTGGGTTCTTTGTTGGTGGAGGTGCTCTTGTCAGCTATAGCAACGACGGCGGTACACAAACACAGTATGGCGTTGTTGGTCGCGCCGGTTATGAGTTCCCATTCACCACAGCGAGAATTCGTGTGGCAGCGCTATTCGAGCGCAGCTTCGAGAGTGATTACGCTATTGGCAGGAAGACGAGCGGGATAAGTGTCGGCATGTCATATCCTGTCCTCGGCGACCAATCCGCGCGGAGCGATGTCTGGGATACCGGATGGTATGCGCAGACGAGAATGGGGATCAATCATCAGATCATCGGCGACTACGAGACGCGAGAATCGTTCAACCTCCCCAAAGCATTCTTTGGCGTTTTCCATTTTCCGGGATCACAGCGACTCGCAGCATTTGGTATCCGCGGCAACATCCAATACAGCGGGAACGACCAGCTGTCGAACAGTTACGTGCTGCTTCAGCCGCGCGTGGAAATAAATCTTTTGTCGCGGAGCAGCTCTCGAAAAGGAATTCAGGTTGGTGCGCATGGCATCGTCGAGCATGCAGGCGGCACCGCATCGGATGGATATTCGTATGGCGCGAGCTTCTACGGCGGCGGCGGCGATGTTTCGCTAACGCTGCCGGTTATGCCGACCATGGTGAAGATCGGCGTTGGCTTCGATCGAAATGCTCCAAGCAGTCGGCGGCCCGGCGTAACGAGCTTTCGGTTTGATGTTGCGCTCGATCGCTATCTCATGGGCAATCCGAAACCGTCAAAGAAATAAGGTCGAACTGCATGGCTCTTAGCGGCCAGCTGTCAGACGACAGCGACCACGGCAGCTGCCAGCTACCCGCTGGTAGCAACCAGCAAAGCGGAAAAACGTGTCTTTCGGTTTTGCTGGTAGCGATTAGCTGATTGCTGGCAGCTGCCGTTGTCGCTGTCGTCTGAGAGCTGGCCGCTTACAGCCTCAAAAAGAAAAACGCCGGCGACAAAGTCGCCGGCGTTCCTCCTTAATGCAGTTTGTCTGCGGTGTTACTTGAGAATCTTGGTTACGACACCAGCTCCAACAGTTCTTCCGCCTTCACGAATCGCGAAGCGAAGACCTTCATCCATTGCGATCGGAGTGATGAGCTCGATCGTCATCTGAACGTTGTCGCCCGGCATCACCATCTCCATTCCCTCGGGCAGCTCAACACTTCCCGTCACGTCAGTCGTTCTGAAATAGAACTGCGGACGATAACCCTTGAAGAAAGGAGTGTGTCTGCCACCCTCTTCCTTCGTCAGCACGTAAACCTCGGCAAGGAAGTTCGTGTGTGGCGTAATGCTGCCAGGCTTCGCCAGCACCATACCGCGCTCGATCTCTTCCTTTCCAATTCCACGAAGAAGAAGTCCGACGTTGTCACCAGCCTGGCCTTCATCGAGAAGCTTTCTGAACATCTCGACACCAGTGATGACAGTCTTCTTGTCAGCGTTGAAGCCGATGAGCGAAACTTCCTCGCCAACCTTGACGATGCCTCTCTCGATTCTTCCCGTCGCAACAGTTCCACGACCCGTGATCGAGAACACGTCTTCAACTGGCATGATGAAAGGCTTGTCGGTCTCGCGCTGTGGCTGCGGGATATAGGAATCGAGAGCATCCATCAGCTCGCCGATCTTCTGGCCCCACTCGCTGTTCGGGTCACCTGACTCCAGCGCCTTCAAGGCAGATCCCTTGATGATCGGCGTGTCGTCGCCGGGGAAATCGTACGAGGAGAGAAGCTCTCTCACTTCGAGCTCTACCAGCTCCAGGAGCTCAGGATCATCGACCATGTCCACCTTGTTCAGGAAGACGACGATGTAGGGCACGTTGACCTGCTTTGCGAGAAGGATGTGCTCTCTCGTCTGGGGCATCGGGCCGTCTGCCGCACTCACCACGAGGATGGCACCGTCCATCTGTGCCGCACCCGTGATCATGTTCTTCACATAGTCGGCGTGGCCGGGGCAGTCGACGTGAGCGTAGTGACGCTTCTCGGACTCGTACTCCACGTGAGCGGTGGCGATCGTGATGCCGCGCTCTCTCTCCTCTGGAGCCTTGTCGATCTGGTCGAATGCGACCGTCTGTGCCAGTCCCTTCTTTGCCTGGATCGCCGTGATCGCAGCAGTAAGAGTGGTCTTGCCATGATCGACGTGGCCGATCGTTCCAACGTTCACGTGCGGCTTCGTCCGCTCGAATTTCGCCTTTGCCATTTAGATGTCCTGTGTGTTGTTCTCTGTGTTGTTTCTTCTCTGTACAACTCTGCGTCTCTTTAACTCTTGCGTGGCGGCGCCAGCGGCGCCGCCCTCTGTAACTCGGTAAAGGCCTTTAGGCCTTTACCTTAGCCATGATTTCTTCAGCCTTCGACTTCGGTACTTCCTCGTAGTGGCTGAACTCCATCGAATAAACTGCACGACCCTGCGACTGCGAACGAAGCTTGGTCGAATAGCCGAACATCTCGGCGAGCGGAACCGAAGCTGCGATGACCTGCGCCTCTCCGCGTTGCGTCATACCGCCGATCTTGCCGCGGCGCGATGAAAGATCGCCAAGGATGTCGCCCATGTAATCGTTGGGGCAGACAACTTCGACGTTCATGATCGGCTCGAGAATCACAGGACTCGCTCTCTTCACAGCTTCCTTGATCGCCATCGAGCCCGCGATCTTGAACGCCATTTCACTCGAGTCAACATCGTGGTACGAGCCATAGATCAGCTCGGCCTTGACGTCGACCATGGGATAGCCGGCGATGACACCGTTCTCGAGCGCTTCGCGCATTCCGTTCTCGGAAGGAGCGATGAACTCACGAGGAATCGTGCCGCCGACGATCTTGTCCTCGAAAACGAATCCTTCACCGGGCTTTGCAGGCTCGATGTTGATGACGACGTGTCCGTACTGACCCTTACCACCCGACTGGCGAACAAACTTTCCTTCGACTTTCTCGACGCGCTTCTTGATCGTCTCGCGATACGCAACCTGCGGACGACCGATGTTCGCGTCGACTTTGAACTCGCGCTGCATGCGGTCCACGATGATCTCTAGGTGAAGCTCACCCATTCCTGAGATGATCGTCTGCGCGGTCTCCTCATCGGTGTGCACGCGGAAAGTTGGATCTTCTTCAGAAAGTTTCTGAAGCGCGATCGCGAGCTTGTCCTGATCAGCCTTGGTCTTGGGCTCGATTGCAACGTCGATGACGGGATTTGGAAACTTCATCGCTTCCAGAATGATCGGCTCGTCTTCGTCGCACATCGTGTCGCCTGTGCGCGTGTCCTTCAAACCGATAGCTGCAGCGATGTCGCCCGCGCGCACTTCGTCGATCTCCTCACGCTTGTTGGCGTGCATCTGGAGAAGACGACCGATGCGCTCGCGACGATCCTTTGTCGGATTGTAAATGAACGAGCCCGACTTGAGCACGCCCGAGTACACGCGGAAGAACGTGAGCTTTCCGACGAACGGATCAGTTGCAATCTTGAACGCGAGTCCCGAGAACGGCGCCTCGTCTGCAACGTCGCGCGTTTCCTTGTGCGTGTCGTTGTGCGGAGTGTGACCCTCGATTGCGGGCACGTCTCTCGGCGACGGCAGGTAGTCGATGACAGCATCGAGCAGAGCCTGCACACCTTTGTTCTTGAACGAAGCACCGCAAAGCACGGGGACGATGAATCCACCGACAGTCGCGGAGCGAATTGCGTGACGGATTTCGTCGTTGGTGAGCTCTACGCCGGAGAAGTACTTCTCGATCATCACTTCGTCGTGCGTGACCGCAGCCTCGATCACTTCGTGACGCGCCTTCTCGACTGCTTCCTTATAGATGTCGGGAACATCGACAACTTCGAACTGCTTGCCGAGTGTGGCGTCGTCGAAGATGTACTGCTTGCGCTCGATCACGTCGATGTGACCGGTGAAGATCTCACCCGATCCAACAGGCAGCTGTAGCGGATATGCTTCCTTCGTGAGTCGGTCGCGGATCATCTGCAGGCAGCGATCGAAATCCGCTCCGATGCGGTCCATCTTGTTTGCGAAGATGAGACGCGGAACCATGTAGCGATCTGCCTGGCGCCACACCGTTTCAGTCTGCGGCTCGACGCCGGCTACTGAATCGAGAAGTGTGACAGCTCCGTCGAGCACGCGCAGTGAGCGCTCGACTTCGACGGTGAAATCGACGTGGCCCGGAGTATCGATGATGTTGATGCGATACTCGACGCCGTTGCGTGTCCAGAACGCAGTCGTAGCGGCAGACGTGATCGTGATGCCGCGCTCCTGCTCCTGCTCCATCCAGTCCATCGTTGCGGTGCCCTCGTGCACCTCACCGATTTTGTGCGACTTTCCGGTGTAATAAAGAATGCGCTCGGTGGTCGTCGTCTTTCCGGCATCGATGTGGGCCATGATGCCGATGTTGCGATATTTCTCGAGCGGAGTTTCGCGAGCCATTTATGGTCCTGAGGTGCGCCTCGTGAGACGCGGGTGTTCGTGTGATTCGGGAAATGTTGCGAGAGCCGTTCACACCAACAAAAACGCGGGTGGACCGAACGCCCCAGTGAGGGCTGGTATCCATCCGCTGCCGCCGGGTTTAGCCGCTGCTGAAACACGACTGGGGACCCTGTTGGCGCGCCGGGCTAAGTCTTTGTCCGGCGTTGAGTTGTGAACAGCCTATAATAATCGCACTTTGCGACCCGCTAAGTCAACGTCGTCGGTCTGAGGTGGCAAAGGAACACTAGCAGTTGGTAGAGCGACGTGTCCACCGCTTTCCTGCAACAAACTTTTAGTGGTGATCCAGCCCTTGTCTTCAATCCCACCGAATAGTGAGTGCACTGCGTTCATGCAGGGGTCGCTAATTCAACGGACGCGTTAGCCATCTTTGCAAGGGCGAAAAAGAAGGCGGCTATAGGCCGCCCTCCTTTCGCGCCAAGTGGAAAAGTCCTACTTCTGGTGGATTACGATGCTGCCACCGCCAAGGGCTGTGGTCGCATCTGATGCATCGTCGGCACCGGGCTGATTGTCGTACACGATCGCACCGGTTTCGGAATTCCATATTCTGATTCTGAACCGGTCCGCCGTTGCAGTTGCCTTGAAGTCCCCATCGATGGCAGTGAGCAGAAACCGATAGCCACGGACCCCATTTAAATTGCCGGATCCCTTGTACTGTGCCCGCGCACCAGCGATAACGAGCCAGTCGTATGAAGTGCTTGCGAACTCGAGTGAACCCGCCCTGAAATCGAATTGCGTCGATCCATCAGGAATATTTGCCCCCTTCTGATACTTGGCGACGAACCCGAAATTCGCTCGCCCGGTCGCCAGTGGTTGTGCTGCAAATGCACCAGCGGGGGATGAGATCCAGCCACCGCCAGTGACAAAGCCGCCGGTGGGATCGTAGACGACTACGTACTGCGTGGCTGTTACGATGGCGGTGCCTCCGTCTTTATCGGTCACGAGTGCTGATAACTGGTAAACACCCGGCCGCGCGAACGTCTTCTGCGCCGCGTAGGTCCCTGCGCCTGAGTTTTCCGTAACACCCGCAGAGGATGTCGAGCCATCGCCCCAGGAGATCGAAACGGTATGAGTATCGATCAATCCCGCATCACGGAATGAACCTGCCGCCGATACTGCAACTCCCAGTGGTACTGGTGCAGCCGGAATGGCCACTGATGAGCTCTGCGGGTTCGCGTTCGCGACTGCCGTCAACGCCTGCACCACTGAAGTCAGATTATCGTTGTCGGCTACTGTAACCGTGACCGGAAACGGGACTGCAGCGTTGTCCGCAAAGACGTGGCTGGTCGTTGGAGTATTAGTTGTCAGCTGAGTTCCGTCTCCGAAATCCCACGTGTAGCTCACGATCCTTCCATCGTCATCGGTGCTTCCACTCGCGTCGAACGAGACTGGTTGACCCTCGATCGCATTTGCAGCTGCAGAGAGGACTGCATGCGGCGCAATCTTTGGCGGCGGCGGAGGGGGAGGCGGAGGAGGAGGAGGCGGAGGCGGAGGTGCCTGCGCGTCCCATACTACGGCGTGAACAATTCCAGACGGTATCGAGCTCGTGCCGACGATTTTCCCCTGAGAGTTTATTCCCGAAGCGAGTGAGTACGGTGCCGCCGACGGTAGCTGCTGGGCGCCCGTTTGCTCGGACCACATTACGGCAAACGAGGGGTCCGCACTGACGATGACACTTCCATCAGGAGACAGGCCCGCGGGGATGATGCCGTACGGAATGAACGATACGTTCAGATCGACCCATCCCGAGCCCTGATGCCACACCGCGAGCGTCCAGTTTAGGTCGGGATGAAGTAGTCCCCCCAATACGGTCGAACCGTCACGGCTCACCTTATATGCGCGGCTACCAACACCGTACACAGTGCCGAGCTCGACGGGTTGTGATGTCAATGTCTGCCACACGATCGCGCGATCGCGTCCCTCGACTCCCCCAATCCATCCGACGACCATTCCGTTATCACTGATGTCGCTTGCAGCAGCGGGCTCATTTCCGGCGGGAAGGGGCAGCATCGACATACCTCCCGACTTCGTCCACAGAAACGCATCAAAACCGCCACGCGGTGATCGAGATGCACCAACAATGTCGCCGTTGTTGTTTATCCCGACAGCCTCAGAAGTGCCCGGCACATTCCCGATCGTCCCAAGATCGTGAATCTGTTCATCGCTCGACCAATAGACTGCTCGGATCACACCATTTTCAGTGTAGCTGAATCCCGCCATCTCCCGATTATCGTTCATCGCATGAACATCGGAGCTACCCACCGGCGGGGCTAAAGACGGCAGAAAATGGAGGTCGCCATTTGCAAGCAGGATCCAGGCTCTTTCACCATCGGATCGCATCTCTCTGCCCGCGATGTCTCCATTCTCGTTTATCGCTCTGCCATAGCTGACGTCTCCTACAGAGTTCGGAAGGTATGTCTTCACGAATTTCGAGAGATCCGGAATGACCGATGATCTCGCGCCGAAATTGGGCTGAGTGATGCGCGGATGATTTACCGCGGTTGGTTCGGAACAACCAATTGCCAGAATTGCTGCGCACAGTAGACACGGGCGCAAGGTTCGTTGTGTTGAGTTCATCAGGCGCCTCGAGCGCGAAGTGGGTATGTACTGATTGAACGGTCACACACCCGGCTTTTTCACATCGCGCTGTGGATTGCGGTGGTACTGATTGAAAAAGGTATTAGGCGCAAAGGGGCTGCACGTCAGCGCGCGCCCACCTCGAATCCGTACTTCTTAGAGTAGGCTCAGTGGAGGGGAACGCTAGAAACGATGAGGAAATCCACTCGCATGTGATAGAGCTGTCCGTTCGTCTCGCAGTAAGCGAGGTCGTCCGGTGCAGGCTGCGATTGCACATGCCACGTGGTTGCGTCAATTCGCGTTACGGACACACTGTCACTGCCCACTCCGGTAGTCACAAATTCTCCGAAAAAGAGTCGCGAACAGCGTGGAGTAACCTTGTTGATTACGCCGGCGGGATTGATTGTGAATCTTCGATTGACAATCGCGCCAATAGGAATCGCGAAAGAAGAGTTCTCGAGCGTGCGAAGATTTGCGAAGCTCGCCAGCGTTTCGGTGTATCCATCAGGATACGTGAGAGTGAACTGGCGTCCGCATTTGCCCTTCGACGAAAGGCTAGTTTGAATAGTCGCGTCACCGCCGTCGTTGATGCCACCAAAGCTTCCGTCGAAGATTGAGCCTGTCACGTTGCACGTTCCACTTGCATACACTGAATACACGCCGTCTGAGTACATACCGTCACTGCGGAAGCTCACGTTTGTACCCGCAAGCGGCAGCTTGAACGTTGAAACGGGCGTGACAATCGCGTTGGGGCGCATCTTGATCGCAAACATCTCTGTTCCAATTCCACCCTTCTTGCCGGACGCGGTGACCTGAATGTCCCACTTCGCAACGGCCGCCGACGCACTCACCGTGATATTTGCGATCAGTTGTCGCGAATTCACATATCGAGTGCTGTTTGTCCGGACCTGCACAGGATCAGCGACGCCGGCGAGCGTAAAATCTGCTACTGTTCCTGAAACGAAGCCGCTTCCGCTAATAACGACATCGAGTGTCGTGTCCTGAGTTGCGGAGTCGGGAGATGCGGACGCTACGGTCATGTCACTGGTCGTTGTGCTCCTCCCTTCTCGGATCGTCAAGGCCTCAGATCCGGGAGCCGACGGCTGCTCCGTGCAAGCCATTACAACGGCGCCAACGAGGATTACACTGCCAAGAATCTTTTTGACGCTCAGGAGTTGGGGATTATCCACCTGCGCCTGCGTCATGGCGTCACCGGAGTTTGATTGTGAAAAATGAGCTTCAGGGGTAAGTGATACAGCGCACCAGTGTTTTGACACCACGCTTTGTCATGATGTATGACTCGGCCCATTGCATCGATCTGGTCCGCCTGCGACTGGACAATCCAGGTTGAGGCATCCGTTCGACTAACAAGCACCTTGTCGGCGCCGGTGATTGTCCCGTCCTTCAACACGGGGCGAAATCTCAAACTGTTGCAGACGCCGACATCATCGGAAATGTTCATCGCCCTCAATTCAGTGGTCCCGATCGGGATATAGATCAGACCCGTAGGCGTGTTAGGCGCTTGAACTGCATCGACAAGTAAAGTTGCCACTCGCAATGCAGACGACTGAATGGAAGCGCTTCCATCTGCCCCGATAGGTGCGTATCTGATGCGGACTTTGCGCGGATATTCAGCGCAGCGCAGCGCTTTAATGAAGCTCGTATTGAGAATTGCGTCACCCGATCGATTGTCCGACGGAGAATCCCACAGCGTCGTAGTGGTGCCGCAAACATTGTTGGAATATCTCGTGGTACCCGGATACGGTCCCGAGGCAGCCAGATAAGATGCTGCCTCGTCTCCGGTCAGAAACATCTCCGAGCCGTTCGAGACGTAGAAATCGGGAGTGTCATCCGCAATGGGCTTACCAGCCTGCTTGATAGCGAACGACTCGGTCCCTATTCCACCCTTCTTGCCAGACGCGGCGACAGCGATGTCCCATTTACCCAATGTCGCCGTGGCGCTTATCGTGACGTTCGCAACGAGTTGTCGAGAGTTGACGTAGCGAGTGCTGTTAGTACGCACTTGATTTGGATCGGCAACGCCAGCAAGTGCCCAGGTCGCAACAGTCCCTGCCACGAACCCGCTTCCGTTGATCACAACATCGAGAGTTGTGTCCTGCGTAGCAGAATCCGGAACGGCCGCGTTGACGGTCATGTCAGTTGTCGACGACGCTTTTCCGTATCGAGCCGTCAGACCGGAGGCCTCAGGAGAAGACGGCTCGTCCGTGCACGCAATCATCACGGCGGCAGCGAGAAGGAAGCTGGGAAGAACCGCTCTCATTGAGCGCCCCTGGTCGAATTTGATATATGCGCGTGGGAAGATTGTTTCATTGAACGGTCACCCATGCCTGATTTTGCGAAACAGCCTTCGGCACCGCAGCACCGCTGACCGTGTAACCAGCCCAGTACTTCGGCGCGGCGTACCGCGCGTCTCGGAGTGTCTCGCGCTGAGCTGAAGCGAGGGCATCCACTACATCACCGTTCTTTAGCGCGCGATAAAAGCGCGACGCGAAGACGCTCGCACCCGCATCGTCGATCCGCCACAAAGTGGCAACAACATTTTGCGCACCCGCATACAGCAACGCCTGAGAAAGCGTCGCGTAGTCCTGATTGCGCCTGAACGACGTCGACCACGAAGCGCCCGCTCCGGTCTCACATCCGGAGAGAAACACGAGATCGCTCTTCACATTCATGCGGAGCAGCTCGTGCACATCGAGTCGTCCATCATCAGACGGCTGCCCCGCCCCGGTTCTCGCAAGTTCGACATGAGAGAACATCGGATTCGATTGATTTAGGAGACCGTGCGACGCGATATGAATGGTCCCTCCCTTCTCGAGCGCAGACCGGAGCTCGCGCTCAGTTCCTACCGCGCCAATAAAAACTCTTGGCTTGGGAACCTCGCGCTTCACGAGCCGCGCTTCTTCCAGCGTTCCTGATAATTCCTGCGGGAATGGAGCGAAGATCGACGTGATAGCGGCTGACGATCTCGCTGCACGTCGCAAGTACGGAAGTGCTGACGCTGACTGCAACATCAGCAACGACCTCGTCTCGATAAGATTCTTTCCACTCGGCGAGACAAGCGCCGCAAACGGCAGATATGCAAGCGCGGAGTGTGGAACAATGATCAGTCGCGCGGCCCTGCGACTCGCGGGGATCGAATCGATCGGTCCGATAAGGATGTCGTAAAGCGCGCGACGCGCCGATATTCCGTCTGCACGAGACTTCGAAGTTGCTGCGAAGCTTGACGCAAAACGTACCCGATTCGCCAGATCGTCGAGCTGTACTGCGCGCGTACGCGCGATGACAGTATCGCGCGACGCGGCAAAAACGAAAAGCGTACGCGCACCCGCAAAGTATTCGACGATCATCTCGTCAGGGCGCAGCGCTTTTCGAATCTCCGTCAAACTCGCGGAAGATGCACCGAGCAAAGACGCGCCGCGCGGATCGGTGCGCGCGACTGCGTTCATTCTGCTCTCGTATTCCTCACGTGCGTCAGCAAGCTTATCTGACAGATCCTGCAGATCGTTGCGAACAGCGAGCGACCGTTCGGGAGTCGGCACAGTATCGGCAAGGCGCAGGCGGTTCGTCAGGTAGTCGATGCGACGAAGTAATTCGTCGGCGCGCGAGAGCTCGCTCGACGTTGCGCGCGCCCCAGACTTTACCGCATTCAAATGCTCCAGCAGCGCTTTGCCGCGCGCTGCATCTGCGACTTCAAAAGCGTCTTCCGTCCTTCCGAGCTGAAGGAGCGCGACGATTAAATCAGCATACACTTCGGCGTTGTCGTTCGTGAACGCAGAGCGTAACGCGCCTTCTCCAAGCGTTCCGCGAACTCTATCGAGAGATGCAATTGCGTTCTGACCTGCTCTTGCTGCTTCCGGCCATTGACGAAGGCGAGCGAACGCACGCGCACGCAGTGCGTCAGCCTCGCCCGCCGCGCCGCTGCCCAGGTGAGGGAAGGTCATCCCTGCCGGCAAGGCTCCAAGCACTGCGGCCGGATCGCGACGAATGTCTGCAACGCGAGCGGTGCCCAGCGCGATCTGCTCTTCAGTCAGAGGTAACCGCAGCGATCGCGAAAGCGCGGCAGCGCTTTGCAGCTCGCGCTTTGCGAGATCCCCCTTCCCCATTCGTTGTGCAATTTCCGCGACGATAAGCCTGTCCTCGAGCTCGTTCAGTGGAGCACGAACCCTCTTGTGAGCGTCGGCGGCTTTGGTTGCGTACTCGAGCGCCTTATCGATCTGCAGGAGTGCGGCGAATTCCCGAGCCTGTGCACGAAGAATGTCTCCTTCGCGCGCTTCCAATCCAATCGACTTCGCAAGGAACGCTGCGCGATTCAGGTTCTTGAGCGCCGTTGCGTGGTCACCTGCACTACCGAACAGTTCAGCGAAGATCTCGAGGTCCTCGGTTTCCTCCCGCTTCATGGCGTACTTTCTTGCAACAGCGAGAGCGCTATCCACATACGCGATCGCTTTCTGCAGCTCTCCCAGATCGAAATACGCGCTGCCGAGCTGACCGAGGACCATTTCCTGTCCTTGTGCATCATCGCTGGCGACATAAAAGGGTCTCGCGCGCTCGAGATAACTCAATGCGCTCTGCGCATCACCGGCCCTGATGAGAAGCATTCCAGTGTTCGCAAGGGCGTTGGCCATCGGAGTCGTGTCGTGTTGCGCAAGCGCTAGACGATACATGAGCTCGTACTCGCGCCTCGCATCCTCGAACTGTCCCACGTCACTATGAACGAGTCCGAGATTGCCCACCGCCTTCGCCGCACTCAGTGAATCATTCAGTGAATCGGCAGCGGCTTTAGCATTCCTGAACAATTGCGAAGCATCTGCGTACCTGCCGCTCGTATATGCCAGCAAACCAAGCGCATTATACGATTTGAACAGCTCCTGCTTCATGCCGAGCCTGAGCTTCATTGCGAGCGCGGCCTCTCCAGTCTTTCGCGCTGCCGCATAATCGCCGAGGTGAAACTGTGCGAGGCCGAGTTTTGTATCGGCTTGGGCAACCTTGAGTGAATCGCCGTCCGTGACGGCTATTGCTCTCGCAGCTCGCAGCAGAACTGCCGCGGAGTCGTATTCGCTGTCGTCGTATAGAGCATTCGCAGCGTCGATGAGCGAATCCGCGGCGGCACTCTTTGGATATTGGGTCTCAGTCGAAGCCACTCGTGCGGTCTGTACATCGCAGGCGACGAGAAAACAAACTGCGACAATTACGGCGGAGCGCACAGCTATCGCGATAGCTGAACGCTGCTGAACCCGCTAGCGAGCGACGACCCGTTCGCGGCCAGTGCGTCAACCTGCCAATAAAGTTTTCCAGACGCGACACCGAGCTTCGTCAAATCGACGGTGATCGAAGTGTCGCTCGACGGGCTTGAAAAAACGATGTGACCAGTTTCGTCGGAGATGTGAAACGTGTATGTGGCGTCGTTGTACCCACGCCATGTGAACCGCACCTGATGATCGCTCAGCGTTGAGCCATCTGTGGGAGACAGGAGCAATACGTGGTCTGCGCCCTCTACGCGCGAAGGTCGTTCGCGCGAGACTCTTTCAGGAGCTGGCGGCGTCTGCGGTCTGACCATTACAAGAAGAGCGGCCGCAGCAGCAACAGCGACGATCGGAACAAGCCATCGCGCTGAGCTGAGCGATTCAGACTTTGCTGGAGCGCTCGCGACAATGCGAGAAGCCTTTATCATTTCCTGCCGGACTTCAGCATTTGAAGCGAGAATTGCTTCGACGCGGCGAAGCTCTTCTCCCTCGAGCCGACCATCGAGAAATGCCGCAATCTCGGCGGCTGAGATGTCCTTACTCTCCAAGGGTGTCTCGACCACGGCGTGTGCTGTTGCACTCATGCCCGTATTGAACGGTCAACATCGGGTCAATTGCGGTTCAGGATGCGGCGCTCTCAAATCCGCGTGCTTCGAGAGCGGCCCTCATCTCTGCAAGCAAGGCGTTGATTCGACGATACACATGGAATTGCGATGGATACCGCAGCACGTTTGCAATCTCCGCAGCGGACAGCCCATCATCGAACCGCAAGAGAAGGAGCAGTCGATCTGATGGATCGAGCGACTTGAGAAGGCAGCGAAGCTCTTCACTCAATTCGTGCGCATCGATCTGATCAGCCGCCGATGAAGGATTTTCGTCAGCAAGTGAATCTGCGTCCGCTTCGCTGTAATCGAGATTTTGAACCCTGCGCCTCAAATCTTTTCGCGCGCGTTCACCCTTCGATTCTTCATTGCGCACCCGGCCATACTTCGCACGGTAATGATCGACACACAGTCTGCGACTTACAACTACGAGCCACGTGGTGAATTTGCTTCTCGGATCAGACTGGTACGCTCGAAGTCGCCGGCATCCGTCTTCGGTCAGACGATCCAGGAGATATGCATATGCGTCCATTGCTTCGTCGCGGTTTCTCGAAGTGGACCGTGCGACGTGAATGAGAAGCGGTGTGTATTCGCGGGCGAACGCTGCCCACGCCTCGTCAGAGGGAGGTTGCCGGGAGAGCAGCTTTTCTAAAACTTGCGGCAACGACGACATCCCAACGCTCCAGCCGGTCGGTAACGTTGATGGAACGCTCGAAAATAGAACGTTGTTATGATTCTGCAATAATCGGCTGACTTCTACTTACGCCGGTCTCCCGACCAGGGGACTAGGACATCAGTCAGGAATCTGACCGTCGCGGTCAGCACGATACCGAGCACCATGATCACGATCAGGGTCGCATAAAGCACCTCGATTCGCAGCACCTCCCACGACATCCAGATGAGCGATCCAAGCCCCTTGTTCGCACCCGCAATCTCGATAGAGATCGTAATCAGAAGCGCGAGGTTCACTCCGATCCTGAGCCCGCTCAGAATCATCGGCAGCGCCGCAGGGAGAACAACACGGCGAAACATTTTGAATCCGCTCGCCCCGTAGTTTCTCGCGACATCGAGATGTGTGCGATTGATCTGACGCACGCCATTCATCGTGTTGATCATCATCGGAAAAAACACGGCGAGCGAGATCACCGTGATTCTCGATAGATCCCCGATGCCGAGCACCGCCATGAGAACCGGCAGTATCGCGATCTTTGGAATCGGGTGTATCGCAGCGACGAACGGATCAGCGATCAGTCGCAGTCTCCGCCACATGCCCATCAGCAATCCCACGGCGACACCAATCGAGCCGCCGATGAAAATTCCCGACATCACTCTGTAGATCGTGAGCGAGATGTGAGGAATGATGTCACGCGTTTCAAATTCAGCGAAGATGGTCTTCGCAATCGCCGATGGAGCGGGCGCAAGCAGCGGAGATATCAATCCAGCGCGTGAGCTCAGCTCCCACACACTTAGAATTCCTGCAGCGATGATCGCCGCAACTACTCGAGGTGGTAATTGCTTCTTGGCCGAAGTCATTCAGGAACTATCAGGGGAGCGGAGTCACTCATCACGAGATCCCAGATAAGCCTGCTCGTGTTTCTCACTTCGGGAATCCTTCTCGCCGCTGGGCCGCGCGGACGATCTGAAGGAAGCGAGAACTGCTGAAGCACCGTAGCAGGGCGCCTTGAAAATACGATGATCCTGTCTGCGAGCGCGGCTGCTTCGTCTACATCATGCGTCACGAACACCAGCGTGTGACGATGTTGTCTCCACAACCTCAAAAGCTCTTCCTGCATCGTACGCTTTGTCAGCGCGTCGAGCGCACCGAACGGCTCGTCCATCAACAGCAGCTGAACCTCAGAAATAAATGCGCGCGCAACACCAACACGCTGCCGCATTCCAACTGACAGCTCCTGCGGATAATTCGATGCAAATCCCGCAAGACCAACATCGCGAAGCAGCGCATCTGCGCGCGCATTTCTTTCCTCACGCGGAACTCCGCGCATCTCGAGACCAAACGCGACGTTTTCGCGAACGGTCATCCATGGAAATACGCCGTGTTCCTGAAAAACGAGCGCAGTAGTCGGTCGCGAATTCCCTGGCGCATTTCCAAACACGACAGTGCCCGACGTCGGATCGAGAAGACCGGCAAGAATTCGAAGAATCGTGGACTTCCCACAGCCACTGGGTCCTACGAGGCAGATGAATTCTCCAGGCTCGACCTCAAAGCTCACGTTCTGCAATGCGGTGACTTCGGCGTCACGATTGTCGAAACGATGTGAGACGTTCTCGAACCTGAACCCCAACTCGCTCATTTCGACGCTGTGGGGATCCCGAGCTCTTTCGAAGCGCGCTGTACAAACCACATATCCACGCCGGCGTCCGGGCCGAGGACGCGGTCAAGGCGTTTCGTCTTGACGGCCCATTGCTGGAATTTGAGAAGCTCCGAAGTCTCGACGTGGCCGTCCGCGTAAACAGCAGGCAGGCAGATGGACTTGAGCAATGCCGGGTCAATTCTGGTGCGCGCAGTCAAGATCTCGATGTTCCGCGGAGTCATCCCCTCTTGCAGCTGTTTCACTCCCTTCAGAAACGCTCTGATAAAACGCAATCCAAGCTCGCGGTTCTCCACAGTGAGCGTCGGGCCGAAGACGAAAATGGATGAGGACATTCCCGAAGAGTATTGGTTATCGGGCCCGATGAGCTTGTGTCCTTCCGCTTTGAGTCTCGAGAGATACGGTTCATTTGCGAAGAGAAGATCGAGATTCCCTGCATCGAGTGCCTGGACTTCGAGACTTTCGCCGAGCCGAACCACGTGAAGGTCCCGCAGAGTCAGGCCGAACGAAGCGAGAAACAGGTCGGTGGTGTAGGTCGATGACTGGGCGGCACTGATCGAGATTCGCTTCCCCCTCAATGACGCCGCAGTCGGGGCGGCGGCGTCGAACAATCCCTTGTGGGCTATTATGCCGGCATAGGAACAATGGCCGCTCTGCGTGTGTCCCCGATCAGCGACCATACGAATCCGCGAGCCCTGCGCGATCGCTGCATAGAACGCCGATGACACCGTGGAATTGATGACATCCAGATCGCCGCGTTCGAGAATGGGGAACATCTGCGTCGTCGATCCCTGCGCCTCGATGAACGCGAGCCGGATTCCTTCATCAGCGAAAAAGCCTTCAGCTTCCGCTATGTAGATGGGCGCATTCGTGATATAGCCGCGATCCGCAACTCTCACCACATCGAGGTCGCGCGTGGCAGGTTTGCCTTTGCATGCGATCGTGATTGCCAGGAGCGGCAACGCAACAGCATTTCGAAAGCGCATCACTTTGATGCGACAGTCTTGAATGCCGGCAGCTTGCCCCTCGCGCTCGGCTGCGGCTCCAGTCGGCGGACACGGATTGCATCCGCACTGCGAAGCACCGCACTCTGCAACATGGCGCCGGGCGTTCCGCGCGAAAGCTCTTCAAACAGAACTCGTGTCGGTCCACTTTCGTCGGCGAGCGCAACAGATGGGCTAACAAGTAGATGAAGATGTGTCGCTCCAGTCTTGTCCTCTTCCTCGACAAGCTGATAGTCCTGCGGAGTTCCGCCGAATTTTTCGGGAAGGACATCCTCGATGATATGAGCGATATCAGACGCAACTAGAGTGACACCGCGGCCCGTAAGCTTCCCGGCACTTTTGATCTGTCTCAAGTGCGTGTGCATGCCGAGACCATCGAGCGAGCAGCCGCAGCGGCGTTCTTCTACGACTCCAAAATCATCAGTGGACACGTTGATCAGAATCTTTGGCGCGCTCGAAAACAGTGTGGTGAGGTAAAACATGCCAACGGAGTCACCGATCGAGTCAACAGTCGTTGTGCGTTGCACGAGCGCGAGCCTGTCGTTCAGCAAATGCACATCCGTTGCATCGAGCCCGGCTCCGCAGCTCGCGCCGACCGGTCCAGCCTCGGCCATGGCATAGCTGGTGATGTGGCGCGCACCGCTGGCGCGAATACCGTTCACCTTCCCTGTGGAAGATGGTTCGCCACCGCCGGTAAAGTCCACGTTCGTCAAGTCGATTCCGTTCTCAATTGCGGCGATCGATACGGAGAGCGCGGTGCTCACTGAACATCGCACCGAACACCGGCCTTCTGTGCGAACAAAATCCTGAGCCGCAAAAGCAACTTTTGCAGCCTGCTTCAAGGGAACGAACTCCATGCGGGGAAACGGTGCGCCGCAGGCGCGGACCAGCGACGGCGTAAGCGCAGCGGCCACCCGGAAACGCATCGGGTACTGGCGGTCAGTCTCTGACACGGGCGACATCCACCGTCGTACTGGATTCCCGACGATGATGTGCCGGAAAATATTATTTAAAGCAGTAGTGTCCGGCATGCCGGGACGATAGAGGAGCGTCGGAGCACCAATTGTCCCGTTCGCCTCCTGCCCCAGCAGCATCGTCGCGATTGTCGAGGAGAGATGCTCGAAACCGGAACGCACTTCAGTGGCCCGTCCGGTAGACCCGCTCGATGATGATTCGAAATGCGCCTGCGTGATCGGATTGTCGAACGACTGGCTGCCGCCCTCGAAAGTTCGCCCGCCACGCACGATCGGAGCGCGCCCTTTCATCTCATCAAAGGAGAGTCTTACGCCTGCCTCGTAGAGGGCAGAAAGGGCTGCGTCCACTCCTTCAGTCCGCACCATTCGGCGTATTTCTTCAGGCTCACAACCAGCATGAGCAAAAAGAAAGTTGTACGGACTCCGCGGCCACTTGAATACCGCGCGATCGAGCAGATCGATGAAATTTTTTTCGCGTGACGCCATTCGCGCGCGAACCGTAGTCCTCGCGCTCTCTATGGTTACTCTCTGTCGCACGAAACTGCGCATACCCATAACGAAGCGCGCGTACATCGCGGCATTGCTGGCCATCACTCAGAGATTCGGATTTGAGTCCACCTCGCTTATGCCGATCGGGAAACACGTATCACGCCCCGTCATGTCATCGAACGTTCCGGGCACCTTGTCTGCCTGCCAGCGATAGAGATCTCCGAGGCGGCGTCCTTCCAGCCACAGCTCGATTGCTCTCTCTTTTCCAAGTGCTGTCCATGCTTCTGCGACATTGCTGGCACTCCACGGCGCAACGCCAACCGTAGACCGCAATGCATTGATCTGAGTCATGGCGCCCTGCCAGTCGCCGGCCCGCAGCAGCGATTCAGCGATGATGAGCTTCATCTCGCGCGCGGTAACGAGATTGATCGGCGACGCCGTGCTCGCGTACTTCGTTGGGAAGTACCACAGCACATTCGCCGACCCTCTTGGAAATGCGGGATTCGTAGACCACGCGGCTCTCGGATCCTTGCTCGTTGTGTAGTACGACTCGAAGAAAGTGCCAACTACAGACAGACCACGCTCAGGCTGATTTGAATTCACCCAGTACATGCGATTGTACTGCGCGTTCTCGGTGCTCGAGTAGATCGCCTGATATACAAACCCTGTCGGGATCGCACTCGCATCGGCAGCCGCGCCCGACCAGTTGCCGAGCCAGACGCGAACCGATGCGCGGCCGGCACGGGCTGCACGCTCGAGATTCGCGTTGCCAGCGGCGACAGCGACTGCGATTGCTTCGGTGAATTCCGCTTCGGCGCGAGTGAAATACACGGTACGCGCCTCCGCCGGACCACCATCGATTACCGCCACGCACATGTTCTCGCCGAGCAGTCGCTCCGCAAATCCTGCATGGACAAGCGCCTGCGCAGCGAGCGGACTCTTACCGAAGTCAGCGCCGAGCGTCTCGCGCATTCTGCGAATACCATCTTCTGCAATCCAGCGCGCCTGCTGCGCGAACCTCCAGTGATCGTTGGTTTCATCGATTCCGGGACCGAGCTTGCCGGCGCGCATGTTGAGCGTAACCCCGAACACCGTCACGTTCTGGTTGTTCGTCGATGTGACTCCCTCCCGCGATACCACGGCCCCCGCATGCGCGAGGTAACCGACGGCGCGCGAGAGCGTTCGTCCCATTCCGTTTACGATGGCATCGGTCGCACCTGGCTGATCGAGTGCAGAATCGTCAACAGGGCCGGGATTCGCGACACCGAAATCGCATGCTGCCGACGCTGCGACGACAACGAGCATCGAAGCTCGGACGATTTTTTTCATCACCAGTACGTCGCCCTGATCGAAAGGCTGATCGATGCTGTTGGAGGAACGCTCGACTCTATCTGACGCACTGGTGCATCGATTCCATCGCGGCCGCCCATCTCGGGATCCCACGCCCTCAAATCAGAGTTCTTCCATATTAAATAGTTGCGAGCGGCAATCGTCGCCGTCGCGTTCCGCGCTCTCCAAAACGATGCGCGAAGCGGCACGGTTACGCTCAGGTCGCGCAACCGCATGAAATCACCGCGTACAATCGGGCCGTCCGTCGGAACCTTGGTCGAAGTACACCAGAAACGCTCCCAGGCTGTCAGTCTTTCGGGATGGGAATCTTTCAGATTCGCGGCGGCGGAATAGCAAAGCGGATGCACACCCTGGCGCAGCAACGAGCTCGACGCGTTGTCGGACAGGTAGTTCCCTCCCTGATATTCGGCACGCGCTGAAACTGAAATTCCCTTCCAAAGCCCTATGGTCGAATGGAGACCGATGATACGCGTGGGCATGTTAGGTCCGAAAACATGATTCGATTCGACCTCCGGTGCCGCAATTGCATCCGGGTTCTTCACATAGGTTCCGATGATCACTGGCGCCGGGTAACCCTGCTTTATCCACGCAACTTCCTGAAGCGCGAACGGTGCAAGGTCACCAAGTCTCGTGACTTTCGTCCTGTTGAGTGAAAGATCCACTCCAGCATCTAACGAAAAACCCTGCTGCGATCCGAGCGACGCATTGAGCGAAAGCTCCATCCCGCTCGCTCTGATCCCACCGACATTTGAAAGCTGAGGATTGAGAAATCCGAGTGATGCGGGATAGGTGACCGGCAGCAGCGCGTCGTGAGTATCACGCCGATAAAAACTCAATGAGGCGCGCAGGCGATCGTCTGACCTGCTCGCATCAAAACCAATTTCTTTTTCTACGCTTCGTTCAGGACCGAGATCAGGATTGCCTATGCTTTGGGGCAAGTACGCCGGCTTTCCATCGTAGCTCGCACCGATCCATGTTCTGTCGGCATCGAATACACGGGGCGCGCGCCCTGCGTGACCATATGCCGCACGCAACCGCAAAATGCCGAACGAGCGCGGCCAGAACTTTTCGTCGGACACCACATACGATGCGCTGAATCGCGGAAAGGGCTGCAACCCAAAATCATCGCCGAATGAGCTGCTTCCGTCGATGCGCAGTCCTGCCGTCAGAAAAAGACGATTGCTGAAATCGAAAGTCGTCTGCGCAAATGCACCAGCAATTACAGACTGCGTGCGGTTCTCAGAAGCCAGCGTTGTTGCACCAGAGCTGAGAGTTGGCGGCGCCGGGCCGGCGAATCCTTCCGCGAGTCCTGCAACTGACGAGATGTCAGTGTCGATCGACTGTCCGCCCCACGCAACGGTAAGCCCTGCAGCCTTGTTGATATCAAAGCGCCATCGGCCCAGGTAATCGACGGTGGATGTCGACGACAGCCACCGCTCCACCGACAGCGATCCCTGCGGCACGAAAACGAATCCGTAAGGACGAAGTGATCTCATCTCACTTTCGGCCCGGTCATATCCCAGTGTGACTGTGTGCGACATCGACGGCACCGGTGTCCACACCGCGGTGAGTCCGCCGATGGCGTGATTCAGGTTGGTTGAAATGTCCCAGGCCAGAACGCGGTCGAGGGACTCCTTGGTGTCGATTCCAGTCGCGTTCGCGGGACCGCGAAACGCGTTCTGAGTCAAGCCGTGCGAATTCGGCCCGGCGGGCGTGTTTTTGAGACGGTCGATGCTGATCGCGCTGCTCCACGCAAGCGTGAGGTTCCGCAGAGGAGCAACATCAAAATTCCCTCGCACCGACACGCGTTTTTCCATGTCATCGGGAAGCACACCTTCGTTCCGGTGAAAGCTCGTGCCGAGGTGATACCGCGCAGCCCCACCGCCACTGAGAGATAGAGAATATCCAGCGCTCGTCGCATTCTTGAGCCACGGGTCGAGTCGAAGGTAAGGCTCATCATCCGGCCCGAACGGTCTTACGCTGCTCGTTCCAAGGTCGAGCTGATAATTCCAGATCGTTCTCCCTGCAGTGCCTCTCTTGGTGAAGATTTGAATCACTCCAGGAGCTGCCTCAGTTCCATAGAGCGTTGTGGCAGCAGGGCCTTTCACGATCTCCACCCGCTCGACATCAGCCGGATCGATATCGTCAATCGGACTTGGAGTATCGTTGTTGCTGCGCAAGCGATCGTTGAACGGCGCATTCTTTGGATACGCATCGCTCCGGATTCGGACGCCATCGACATACACGAGCGGCTGATTGCTCAACGACACGCTAGAGCTTCCGCGCAGACGAATCTTCGCTCCTGATCCAGCCAACCCAGTGCCGGGAATCACCTGAAGGCCAGGCACTTTGCCTGCGAGCAGGTGATCCATCGAAAGAATCGGCTCAGGCAGATTTGCCGGGCGAATTTCTGCAACAGTGTGACCGACCTCCCGCACCTGCGTGGCGCCCGCGGTTCCAGTTACCACGACCGCGTCGAGACCGAGCACACGCTTCTCGAGCTCGAACGTTTCTGATACCGACGCTCTCCCCTGGAGCGTCACGCGCCGAGTCGCTGGTGCGAATCCGAGCTTCGTTACGCGGACCGTTGCTTCACGAGCGCTGACCGTAACGCGGAAGGATCCGTCAGCGAGAGTGGTGTCAGCCGCCGCACCCGCGATCGAAACGCGGGCCCCGGAGACCGGCTTGCCCGTACCCTTTTCAAGGACGGATCCCGAGATGACTTGCTGAGCATGCGCCTTTGAGGCAAAGAGAGCAGCAACAACAATACAAAGCCAGGCTGGCGCACGGAGGCAACTTCCCTTCGGGCGTCGTTCGAGTTGTGTCAATTTGATGACTGAATGTTGGGGAACTTTCCGCGCACGAATCTAAAACAGGACATCTGTATAACCAGCATGGATGCACCTAGCCGTACGTAACGAGTGCGATACATTTGGTTCCAGCGTGATTTGCAGGCCCCCACCTCTGCAAGGACAAAAGATGCTGAAGAAGCTGCGCCTCTCGTTGCTGACGGGATTGATTCCCATTTTTACTCTGACAGCGCAAGCGCCCTCATCGTGGATCGCAGTTGGATCCGCATCCGTTTCGGATCTCACCGTTAACGCCAAGGGCGATCTGTGGGCAGTATCACTCGATCCGCGAGCGAGCGCTGACAAGCCTGTCCTGCGATGGACAGGAAATGCATTCGCACCACAGTCTGTTACAGCGACAAGAATCGCTGTCGATCCGCAGGGGAATCCGTGGATCGTAACGTCGACCGGCGTGCTTTCCCATTGGAATGGGAAATGGGAAGAGTCTCCACTGAAGGCAATGGATGTCGCTGTTGGCGCCAACGGAGCTGTCTGGGCAATCGGCACCGACATGCGCATCAGCCAGCTAGTGAATGGCTCATGGAAAGCGGTGAACGGAGCGGCGGTCCGCATCTCGGTCGATCCGCAGGGAAATCCGTGGGTCGTCAACTCGGGGAACCAGATCTGGAGGTGGGTTGGAAATAACTGGCAGCTCATGCCAGGCAGCGCGCAGGACATCTCGATTTCATCCGACGGAAGAGTCTTTCCAGCACAGTGGGATCCGAAGCTTGGAATTCACGTGACTTGAAGTCGCGGC
>JADMIO010866678.1_pt1 | contig 34514 bp, 36 predicted proteins | sample 8958161 | NCBI WGS metagenome assembly JADMIO01 (sample SAMN16585339, study PRJNA669376) | soil metagenome | isolation source: Crop rotation soil | place: USA: Cullars Rotation, Alabama | collected 2011
CGCGACAACTTGTCCACGTGGAATTCTAAGCTTAGGATCCCAATGTGCTGGAAAGCCCCTGATCCATGCCGACGCGCGCGAGCTGTTCCTGGGGCGGCTGGCCGGGGTCAGCGATCCGGAACAGAAGCGCAAGATCATCGGCGCGGCCTTCATCGATGTGTTCGACAAGGAGAGCCACAAGGTCGGCGGCGCCGAATTCCTGGCGCAAGGAACGCTCTATCCGGACGTGATCGAAAGCGTGTCGGCCACCGGCGGGCCGTCGGTCACCATCAAGAGCCATCACAATGTCGGCGGCCTGCCCGACTATATGAAGCTCAAGCTGGTCGAGCCGCTGCGCGAGCTGTTCAAGGACGAAGTGCGCGCCTTGGGCCGCGAGCTTGGCCTGCCGCCCGCCTTTGTCGGCCGCCATCCCTTCCCGGGGCCGGGCCTTGCCATCCGCGTGCCGGGCGAGATCACCGAAGACAAGCTGGAAATCCTGCGCAAGGCCGACACCATCTATCTGGACGAGATCCGCAAGGCCGGCCTCTACGACAAGATCTGGCAGGCTTTTGCCGTGCTGTTGCCGGTCAAGACCGTGGGCGTGATGGGCGATGCGCGGACCTATGACCATGTCTGTGCCCTGCGCGCCGTCACCAGCAGCGATGGCATGACGGCGGATTACTACCCCTTCGAGCACAACTTCCTGGCGCGCACCGCCACCCGCATCGTCAATGAAGTGCGCGGCATCAACCGGGTGGTTTACGACATTACGTCAAAGCCGCCTGGGACGATTGAGTGGGAGTGAGCCACGCCCCGCGATAGCGGGGCAAATCGGTCCAGTGGACCGATTTGAGTGGCGAACGCCGCGAGCCCAAAGCGAGCGGCGACGAACACACAGACCCCATACAAAACACAACCACCATGATCCGCCTCGACAACATCAGCAAGCAGAACGGCCATCAGCTTTTATTCATCGACGCGTCGATGGGCATCCAGAAAGGCGAGAAGGTTGGCCTTGTCGGCCCCAACGGCGCCGGCAAGTCGACCTTGTTCCGCATGATCGCGGGCCAGGACCAGGCTGATGATGGGCAGGTAACGATCGAAACCGGCATGACGATCGGCTATTTCAGCCAGGATGTCGGCGAAATGTCGGGCCAGAGCGCCGTCGCGGCGGTGATGGATGGCGTGGGGCCGGCCAGCGCGCTGGCCGCCGAAATGGCCCAGCTCGAGGCCGCGATGGTCGATCCGGACCGGGCCGCAGAGATGGACGCCCTGGTGGAGCGTTACGGCGAAGTGCAGCACCGTTTCGAGGAACTGGATGGCTATGCGCTGGATGCCCGGGCGCGCGAGGTGCTCGCCGGCCTGAGCTTTAGCCAGGAGCGGATGGACGGTGATGTCGGTCTGCTCTCCGGCGGCTGGAAGATGCGCGTGGCGCTCGCCCGCATCCTGGTGATGCGGCCCGATGGCATGCTGCTGGACGAGCCGAGCAACCATCTGGACCTGGAAAGCCTGATCTGGCTGGAGGCGTTTCTCAAGAACTACGACGGCGCGTTGCTGATGACATCGCACGACCGCGCCTTCATGAACCGCATCATCGGCAAGGTGGTGGAGATCGATGGCGGTTCGCTCACCACCTATTCGGGCGATTATGACTTCTACGAGCAGCAGCGCGCGCTGAACGAGAAGCAGCGCCAGGCAGCGTTCGAACGCCAGCAGGCCATGATGGCCAAGGAAATCAAGTTCATCGAACGCTTCAAGGCCCGCGCCTCCCACGCCGCCCAGGTTCAGAGCCGAGTGAAGAAGCTGGACAAGATCGAAAAGATCGAACTGCCGCGGCGCCGTCAGGCGGTGCAGTTCGAATTCCGCGCACCCCCACGTTCGGGTGACGATGTGGCCAGCTTTCGCAAAGTCCACAAGGCCTATGGCAGCCAGTCCATCTATACGGGGCTGGATTTTGCGGTGCGCCGCAAGGAACGCTGGTGCATTCTGGGCGCGAATGGCGCGGGCAAATCCACCCTGCTGAAATTGGTGGCGGGCGCGACCGAGCCGGACCAGGGTCAGGTGATTGTCGGCAGCAATGTGAAGATGGGCTATTTCGCCCAGCATTCGATGGACCTGCTGGACGGCGAGGATACGATTTTCGAGTCGCTGGACAAATCCTTCCCGCAAGCGGGACAGGGATCCTTGCGCACCCTGGCCGGCTGCTTCGGCTTTTCCGGCGACGATATCGAGAAAAGCTGCCGCGTCCTTTCCGGGGGCGAAAAAGCACGCCTGGTCATGGCCAAGATGCTGTTCGATCCGCCGAACTTTCTGGTCCTCGACGAACCCACCAACCATCTGGACATGGCGACCAAGGAAATGCTGGTGGCGGCGCTTGCGGAATTCGAAGGCACCATGCTGTTCGTGTCACATGACCGCCACTTCCTGGGCGCGCTTTCCAACCGTGTGCTCGAACTGACACCCGACGGCGTTCATCAATATGCCGGTGGTTATACGGAATATGTGGCGCGCACGGGCCAGGAAGCCCCGGGTCTTCATCCGGGCGGCTAGCTCGTCCTACTGTTCAGGATGGAATGGAAGCTTCGCAATGCCCCAAGATTTCAGGCGGTGAAACCGCGCTGGGCCTGAACGAGGCTCGCGCCGTCGTCCGGTCAAGCGCCAAGCCAGCGAAACGACTTTGCAAGAAAGGCATTCCCGCCCGCACGCGGCCACTCGCCGTGAGCGACAATGACGCGTCGGCAATTCCAGCCCAGCATCTTGTCGCGTGCCCGACGCGCCGGCGCGCGATCTATAAACGATAACCGCCATTCGAGTGGCGCACAGGCTTGATCTTCAGTGAGGCCGTCGAGGCGCGCCAGAAAGCGCCAGAAACCCCAATATTGTCGGAGAAAGCGATCGCTGAATGTCTGGATCAGGTCGGCAACTATTACGGTGGCGGAGGGGCGATGAAAAAAGACAATCTCATCCATCGCGAACGAACCGCGGAACCATGCCTGGCCGAAATCGGCAAGCCATTCCGGCGGCGGCTTATCCGTTAGCGCTTCACGGAAGGAAAGGTCGGGGCGCTTCTTGATTGTCGATTGCGGTCCCCACAGCGATGCCTCGGGATATGCCGCCTTCCACTCCTGCAGGTAGAGATGATGGAGTTTGTTTGGACTCACAAGGTGGCGAACAGGGCCCAGACAATCAACTTCGGCACGCAGATTGGCGGTCAACTTGATTGGCGACCACACCCAAAGGCCGCCGTTCTGCAGTCGGGCGATGACGGAACGCGTCGGATAGGGAGCGCCAAAGAAGCTGACAATCTCTCCGTCGGAAACCCAAAGACTCTCATGCACTTGTTCTAACATCTCTTAACTCCCCACCGCGAACGGTCAAACGACGCTGACCTGGGTGGCTTCGAGAGCGTCGCCTTGCAGGCTGTTATTTGGCTGAATTTGCGATACGGGGGCTGGAACATTGCCATCATAACCGCAATACCAACTCTCCCGTTCCCGAGGAGCGGTTTGACCAAACGGCCGAACGCCGCTCAAATGCGAAGCAAAGACGCCGAGTAGGCGCGAGCGGGGAGAGGACGCCATGACCGTAGCAGCCCTGGATGCAGGACCCGCCGACGCGGACCATGCCGCGCAGCTGCGCAAGGCGATCATCGCCTCCACCATCGGCGCCACCATCGAGTGGTACGACTTCTTTCTCTATGGCGTGGCGGCCGGGCTGATCTTTGGCAAGCTGTTCTTCCCCAACCAGGACCCGCTGTCGGCGACCTTCCTGGCCTTCGGCACCTATTTCGTCGGCTTTGTCGCCCGCCCCATCGGCGGGGCGATCTTCGGCCACTACGGCGACCGCATCGGCCGCAAGACCACCCTGATCATCACCCTGCTCTGCATGGGCATCGCCACCTTCCTGGTCGCCTTTGTGCCGACCTATGACAGCGTCGGCATCTGGGGCGCCGTGATCCTGACCCTGCTTCGGGCCCTGCAGGGCATCGGCGTGGGCGGGCAATGGGGCGGCTCGGTGCTGCTGGCCATGGAATGGTCCAAGAGCCATGGCGGGCGCGGCCTGGTCGCCTCCTGGCCGCAGCTGGGCGTGCCGCTGGGCCTGTTCCTCGCCAACCTGCTGGTGCTGATCTTCAACGGCCTGTCGGGCGATGCGTTCATGGTCTGGGGCTGGCGCATTCCTTTCGCCTTTTCCATCGTCCTGGTCGGCGTCGGCTTGTGGATCCGCCTGGGCATTCCGGAGACGCCGGTCTTCCGGAAGATTCTCGACTCGCGCCGGATCGAGCAGGCGCCCATCGCGCAGGTGCTGCGCAAGCAGCCGCGCCAGATCATTCTTTCGGCCCTGCTGCGCATGTCCGAGCAGGCGCCCTTCTATGTCTTCTCCGCCTTCGTCTTCGCCTATACGACCGGTCCGCTCGGCATGCCGCGCGGCCTGCCGCTGGCCGGGGTGATGATCGGCGCGGCGCTGGGCTTTGTCATCGTGCCTTTGTCTGGCCATCTCTCGGACCGCTTCGGACGGCGCCGGATGTTCATGATAGGAGCGGCCCTGACCGGGCTGTTCGGCTTTGCCTATTTCGCCATGATGGGAACCATGATCCCGGCGCTGGTGCTGGTCGCCATCCCGCTGTCCCTGGTCTGCACCAACATGCAATATGCGGTGGAAGGCGCGCTGATCGCCGAGGCCTTCACGCCGCGCCTGCGCTATAGCGGCGCCTCGCTGGGTTATCAGCTTGCCTCGCTGATCGCGGGCGGCCCCGCGCCTCTCATCGCCACCGCGCTCTTGGCGCGCTTTCATTCCGGCTATGCCATCGCGATCTATATCGCGGTTTGCGCCGTGATCGGCCTGGCAGCGGCCGCCCTCATGCCCGACCATACCGGCAAGGACGTTTCCGCCGAATATGACGACGCCGTTGCCGAATGACGGAGCGCTGAGCGCCATGGCAGCCTCCCGACCGGACCGGTACCTGCTCGCGGCCGCCGTGCTGCTTGTGCTTCAGGTGACGGTGCTACACCTGTTTGGCCAGCCGCTGATTTCCGCCAGCGGGCGCATCCTGCTCTGGACCGGCGATCCCCTGAGCGCCGAGACCTCGCAACAACTGACAGACTGGTACAGCTTTTCCCATCTGATCCACGGCGTGATCCTGTTCTGGCTGCTGCGCTGGCTGGCGCCGGACTGGCCACTGGCCGCGCGCCTGGTTACCGCCATGGGGATCGAGATCGCCTGGGAGATCGCCGAGAACAGCCCGGCGGTGATCCAGCACTATCGCCAGCAGGCCCTGGCCGTCGGCTATGTCGGCGACAGCATCCTGAACTCGCTGTCCGACACCGCGATGATGTCGTGCGGCTTCTGGCTGGCCTCGCGCCTACGCGCGCCCTATGTGGTGGCGGCGGCGGTGGCGTTGGAAATCTTCACCGCCGTGATGATCCGCGACAATCTGAGTCTGAATGTGATCAATCTCCTGGCCCCGCCCGGCTGGGCGCCCATCCGCGCCATCCATGACTGGCAAGCGGAGTTGCGGCCGCGCATGCCCGTTCCTCCATCGCCATGACCGAGAGCCGTCACGGCATTTCCCGCGCCTCGATGATGATCGCCGCCGTCTCTACCGTGGTCGAATGGTACGACTTCACGCTCTATCTCTATCTGGCCACCGTGTTGTCGCGGGTGTTCTTCGGCGGCGCGCAAGGTTCGCTGGTCATCACCCTGGCCGGCTTTGCGCTGGCCTATCTGTTGCGCCCGCTGGGTGCGATCGCTTTCGGCTGGATCGGCGATGCTTACGGCCGGCGGCGCATGATGCTGGCCTCGGTGGGCGTGATGACCCTGGCCATGCTGGCCAGCGCATTGCTGCCGACCTACGCCGCCATCGGGCCCGCGGCCGGCTGGCTGCTGCTGGCCTTGCGCTGCGTGATCGGCTTTTCGGTGGGCGGGGAATATACCGGCGTGGTCGCCTATCTGCTGGAAGGGGCGGCGGCGGACCAGCGTGGCTTGATCACCTCTTCCGCCTCCGCCGCCAGCGAGATCGGCGGCCTTCTGGCCGTCGCGGTCTCGGCCCTGACCGTCCATCTTCTGTCTCCCGCTGACCTCGACAGCTGGGGCTGGCGCATTCCCTTCTTCGCCGGCGCAGGGCTCGCCGGCGGCATCTGGATCGCGCGCACGTCCATGCAGGAATCGCCGGACTTCGAGCGCCAGCAGGCCCAGGGGACCAAGCCGGAACACCCGCTGCGCTACACCCTGGCGCGTCATCGCAAAGGCATCTTCCGCAGCTTCGCCATCTCGGCCCTGGGATCGATCACCTATTATGTCGGCATCACCTATGTGCCGGCCTTCCTCACCTCCGCAGGCGCGTTGAGCGAACGCGCCGCGCTGTGGCTCTCCACCCTGGCGGCGGTGGTGGTGATCCTGGTCACGCCCTTGGTGGGTTTGCTGTGCGACCACTGGGGGCGCAAACCGGTGCTGGTGAGCGTGGCCCTGCTCAGCGCCGTGTTGCCCATCACCCTGTTCTCGCTGATGGCCAGCGGTTCGGCGTTGCGCGCGCTGGCCGGCGCCGTCGTGCTGGCGGCGGTTGCCGGTGGGGTCAGCGCTGTCGGCGCGGTGGCGACCGCCGAGCAGTTTCCCGGCGAAGGCCGGCTCAGCGGGCTTGCGCTGGGCACCACCACCGCCACGGCCATCTTCGGCGGGCTGACGCCCTGGCTGGCGCAGTTGCTGGTGGAACGGACGGGCTGGCCGGTGATGCCGGGCGTGATGATCGCGGTGGTCGGATTGGCGGTGCTGCCGGTGTTGCTGGGCATGAAAGAGACGCGGCCAAGCCCTGGCGATTAGCCGGCAGGCCTTGTGTTGACCGCCAATTGCGCCGCAAAAGCCCGCTTGTAGGCAGGCCGCGCTTCGCCGCGGGCGAGATAGGCGGCCAGGTTCGGATATTCGTCCAGCATGTCGGACGACTTCAGTCTCAGCAGCACCGACACCATCATCAGATCGCCGGCGCTGAATTCGTCGTCGAGCCATTCGCCATCGCCCAGACGCGCGGCAAGCCGGTCCAGCCGGTTGCGAATGCGATCCTCGACCATGGGCATGCGCTCCTTGCTCCAGGACTTGTCGTTTTCCAGCAGCCTGGCGGTTTCGCGCTCCAGGATCGGCGGTTCAACGGTGTTGAGCGCGGCGAACATCCATGTGATCGCGCGCGCCCTGGCGACGGCATCTTCCGGCAGAAGGCCCGCATGGTGCTGGGCGATATGGAGCACGATCGCCCCGGTTTCGAACAAGGCGAAATCGCCTTCCTCATAGGTCGGAATCTGGCCGAAGGGATGCAGCGCCAGATGCGCGGGCTGCTTCATAGCGCGAAACGAAACAAGCCGGACCTCATAGGACTGGCCGGTTTCTTCCAGCGCCCAGCGGACGCGCGTATCGCGCGCCAGCCCCCGCCCGCCATCCGGTGACCGTTCAAAGGCGGTAATGGTGATGGTCATGACGGCGCTCCCGGCAAATTCCTGACCCAAGGACGGCGGAACCCAGGCCATCCCGACAAGGATCGGTGATATTCTTGCGATCCGGCGAGCGAAGGAAAGATCTCATCATGTCGGACAAACCGGTGGCCGAGCGCCTGCAAGTCAAGGGCGAGCGGCGCCTGGCGGTAATCGGCGCGCCTGCTGCTGTGGACAAGTTGATCGGCGTCAAAAAGGCTCGTGCCGATGCGGGCGATGCCGAGGTGGTGGTGCTGTTCACCCCCGAGCGCAAGACTTTCGACGCCCGGCTGCCGGCTTTGCTCAAGAAAATGCCGAGGACGGCGATCCTGTGGGTGGCCTATCCCAAACTGACGTCCGCCCTGGCGGCGGACCTCAGCCGCGATCTGATCCACCAGCTGGCGCCCAGGCATGGGCTGGATACGGTCAGCCAGATCGCGATTGACGACGACTGGTCGGCCCTGCGACTGAAGAGAATCTGATAGGCTTCCGCCATGTGCGGAAAATTCACAGCCAAAGCTTCCTGGACGAAGATCGTCGATTTCGCCTGGTCCGATCCGGATCCAGACGATCGGATCCTGACCTATCGCGTGATGGGCGCAGTGCCGGTGATCGTGTCCGATGGCGCTGCACGGCGCGTGATCGCGATGCGCTGGGGCTTTCCCCATCCCAAAGACTGGAAGCGGCCACAGCCCATCCATGCGCGCGGCGAGACCATCGACAGCCTGCCCAGCTTCGCCGGCGCCTTCCACGACGGCCAGCGCGGCATCGTCATCGTCGAGACCTTCAACGAGGCGCCGGAAAGCGGCGAACAGCATGTGGTGAGGCCCGCCGGTCCCATCGGCATCGCTTTCCTCTGGCGGCAGTTCAAGGTCGCGGAAACCCCCGAGTCCTTTTTCGCCTGCGTGATGGTGACGGTTCCCGCAAACGCGCTTCTTACCGGCCTGCCCACCGACCGCATGCCGGCGATGCTGGCCGAAAAAGATTGGGAAGCCTGGCTGACCGGTTCGCCGGATCAGGCCAAGGCGTGTCTGAAGACCATGGAAGATGTCCGCTGGACCATGACGCGCGAGGAGCGCGTCAAGTCCGTTAAGCGTGGAAAACCAATGGTTTCCGACCCCGCCGGGCTGTTCTGAGCGCCTAAACCTTAAAGTCAGGATTGGGGGCTAATTTCGGGGCCATGCGCGCGCCCGCTCCCGCCCTGCCCTTTGCCCTGCTCGCGGGGCTGGCGGCGTTTGCGGTGGCGGCCTTCGCGCCCGGGCTTTTGAACGACAGCGACACCTATTGGCACATCAGCGCCGGGCAATGGATGCTGGCGCATCACCAACTGCTGCGCGCCGACGTCTTTTCCTACACCGCGGCGGGCGCGCCCTGGCACACCCAGGAATGGCTGGCCGAGATCCTTATGGCGCTGGCCTGGAAGGCGGATGGCTGGAAGGCGATCCATCTTCTGTTCGCCGCCTGCGCGGCGCTGACGGCCGGTACCGTCGGCTGGTTCGTGCGCCGGCGGGTGGATTTTCTTCCCGCCCTGCTGGCGGTGGTGCTGGGTCTTTGCTGCGTCACCGGCTCGCTGCTGGCGCGGCCGCATATGCTGGCGCTGCCCTTGCTGGCGCTGTGGACGGCGGGCCTGGCCGCGGCGCGCGAGGAAGATGGCGGCCCGTCCTGGGCGCTGCTTCTGGTGATGCCGCTATGGGCCAACCTTCACGCCAGCTTCGCCTTCGGCCTGGCACTCGCCGCGGCGCTCGCCGGCGAAGCGGTGCTCGAGGGCGCCGACCGCGCCCAGACCGCGCTGCGCTGGGGCCTGTTTCTGGTCGCCGCCATTGCGGCTTCCATGCTGACGCCGTTCGGGGTGCAGACCTTGCTGTTCCCGCTGCATCTGACGGCGATGACGAGCATCGGTCACATCGGCGAATGGCAGCCCAGCGATTTCAGCACCGTGTCGCCCTTCGCCATCACGCTGCTGGTGACCATCGCCGCCTTCGCCACCGGCCAGATTCGGGTTTCCGGACCGCGCCTTCTCATATTGCTGGCGATCCTGTGGCTGGCCCTGAGCCATGGCCGCCACCAGATGCTGCTGGGCGTCACCGCGCCCATCCTGCTGGTGACGGCTCTGGCCGATCCCTGGCCCGCCGCCCAGGGCAACAGCAATCCCGTCTATGGGACCATGGGCACCATCGGTTTTGCGCTGCTCGTGATCGCGCGTCTGGCGCTGCCGGCGACGCGCGGCGACGATGCGATCTCGCCCACCACGGCCCTTGCCCATATTCCGCGCTTTGTGCGCGAGACGCCGGTGGTGAACGACTATGCCTTCGGCGGCTATCTGATCTGGAACGGGGTCAAACCCTTTATCGACAGCCGCGCTGATCTCTATGGCGACATTTTCCTCGGCAACTATGCGGCCGTCACGGAACCCGACAAGGACGCGCTGGCATCCACCCTGGCTTTTTATCATGCGCGCTGGACGATCTTCGGCGCCAATCAGCCGGTGGTGAAATTGCTGGATGCCACACCCGGCTGGCATCGTTTCTATTCCGACAAACTTGCAGTGGTGCATGTCCATGACTAGCGTGAAAGCCTGGCCGAACCGGAACCAAGATGAAGAAGTTTCCATGGCAAAAGACGACCTCAGCGGCCGTGTCCGGCTGCGTGAGCTGAAGACGCTTTCCGACAATCACTACACCTTGCGCCGCGCGAGTTTCGACTTCCAGCGCAGTGACGGCGTCTGGCAGCATCAGGTGCGGGAGAGCTACGACATCGGCAATGCCGCGGTGGTGCTGCCGCTGGACCGCAAACGCGGCCGCGTGCTGCTGATCCGCCAGTTCCGCTGGCCGGTGTTTGAGGCCGGCCACCGGCGGTCCCTGATCGAGGCGATCGCCGGCAAGCTGGATGGCGACACGCCGGAAGTCTGTATCGTGCGGGAAGCGATGGAGGAAGCGGGCATCGCCATCGGCAATGGCCGGCTGGTGACCCATTGTTTCGTCAGCCCCGGCGCGGTGAAGGAACAGGCCTCCTGCTTCCTGGCCGACTATGATTCCACTGCGCCGCGCGCGCAGGGCGGCGGCCATGAACATGAAGGCGAAGACATCGAAGTGCTGGAGATGACCCTGGACGAAGCCATCGGTCTGATTGGCACGGGCGAGATCGTCGACATGAAGACGATCATGCTTTTACAGGCAGCAAAACTCGAACGCTAACGCGCGAGGGATTTTGTGGCGTGAGCAGGAGCGCCGAGCGACGTGTACAAGAAGTACACGAGCGACGGCGCGACGAACTCACGACGCAAAAGAACCGCGCGTTACTCCACCGGCGCCTCGATCGCAACACCCCGCGCCTTCAGCCGCGCCAGCACGCCGTCGCGGCGGAGCAGCGGTCCCATCGCCACCAACGCCACCGTCTTGCCCGGCTGGTTCAGCGCCGCGTCGATTGCCGCGACCGTCTCGGCGGTGGCGCGGGCATTGATGTCGCCGGCCCGTTCCACCTGGGCGATGACGCAGGCGAACAGCCGGGATTCGCTGTAGTGATCCTTGACCGTGCGGATGTCGCCCACCGCCCAGGCGCGCGCGGCAGCCGGCGCATGGGCACGGGCCCAGGTGACGTCCTCCACCGCCTGGGACAGGCAGGCGCGCTGCTGATCGCGCGCCAGCTTCAGCAGATCGCGCACCGCATCCATCACCTCGAAGCGGTAGACGGGCGCGGTGGAAATGCGCTTGCGCGAGGCCAGGCTCTCCACCGTCGCCCGCGGCTCGCGGTAGCCCATGTCCGCCTTCTTCTGGAAATCCTGGCCCAGCCGCACCGCGGCACGGATGGGGATGTCGGTGCGATAATCCCCCACATCCGCGCCGATCGCCGTGACCGCAGCGGTGAAGCGGGTGCGCAGGTCAGGCGGCAAGCCGTCTTCCAGCCGCTGGCCGCGCGGCAGACTGAGTTCGCTGCCATGGCGCAACAGGAACCAGGCAATGTCCACGAGATTGAAATCCGCGCGCGGTGGCAGCAGCAGGGCGCGGGCGCCGTCCAGCAGGTCCGCGACCGTGGCCTTGTTCCACGCCATGTCCCGCGGCATGGGGCCCACCGTGCCCAGGACCCAAACTTCGGACGACCCGCGCGTCAGCCGCCACACGGCCGGTCCGGGCTCGCCTTTTACGGTGACGGATTCGATATCGGCCCATTCTTCAGGGGCTTTGATCTCCGGCTGGGCGCGCGCCGGCAGGATCATCAGCGCCAAGCCCAACACCAGCAGGGCCGCGCCGCGCACTGGGCTCTACTGCCCGCCGGGGTGGTAATTCGGCGCTTCGCGCGTCACGGTGACGTCGTGCACATGGCTTTCACGCAGGCCCGCGCCGGTGATGCGGACGAACTTCGCGTTCTTGTGGAAGTCCTCGATGGTCTTGCAGCCGGTATAACCCATGGCGGCGCGCAGGCCACCGATAATCTGGTGCACCACGCCGGCCACCGGACCCTTATACGGCACCTGGCCTTCCACGCCTTCGGGCACCAGCTTCAACGCGTCGCGCACTTCGGCTTGGAAATAGCGGTCGGCCGAGCCCCGCGCCATGGCGCCCACGCTGCCCATGCCGCGATAGCCCTTGTAGGAACGGCCCTGATAGAGGAACACCTCGCCGGGGGATTCTTCGGTGCCCGCCAAGAGCGAGCCGACCATCGCCACATCGGCGCCGGCCGCCAGCGCCTTGGCCAGGTCGCCGGAATATTTGATGCCGCCATCGCCGATCACAGGCACGCCGGCCTTATGCGCCACGCTGACCGCATCCATGATGGCGGTGAGCTGGGGCACGCCCACGCCCGCCACGATGCGGGTGGTGCAGATCGAACCGGGGCCGATGCCGACCTTCACCGCGTCAGCGCCGGCATCGATCAGCGCCTTGGCGGCTTCGGCGGTGGCAATATTGCCGCCGGCGACCTGCACATAATTGCTGGCCTTCTTGATGCGCCGGATGGCCTCGATGACGCCTTTGGAATGGCCATGGGCGGTATCCACCACGATCACGTCACATTCCGCATCGATCAACGCCATGGCGCGGGCATAGCCGTCTTCGCCGACGCCGGTGGCCGCGGCGACACGCAGGCGGCCGCGCTCGTCCTTGCAGCTGTTGGGATATTTCTGCGCCTTCTCGATGTCCTTCACCGTGATCAGCCCGACGCAGCGATAGGCGTCGTCCACCACCAGGATCTTCTCGATGCGGTGCTGATGCAGCAGCCGCTTGGCTTCGTCGGGCTGCACGCCCTCGCGAACCGTGACCAGCTTGTCCTTGGTCATCAGCTCCGAGACCAGTTGGCGCGGATCGGCGGCAAAACGCACATCGCGGTTGGTGAGGATGCCGACCAGCTTGCCGGCGCCCTTGCTGTCCGGATTTTCCACCACCGGCACGCCCGAAATGTGATGGCGCCCCATTAGCGCCAGGGCATCCGCCAAAGTCGCGCCCGGGCCGATGGTGACCGGATTGACCACCATGCCGCTTTCAAAGCGCTTCACCCGGCGGACCTGTTCGGCCTGCTCCTCGATATCCAGGTTCTTGTGGATCACGCCCATGCCGCCGGCCTGGGCCATGGCGATGGCAAGGCCCGCCTCGGTCACCGTGTCCATGGCCGCGGAAACCAGAGGAATTCCCAACTCGACCGTCTTGGTCAGGCGGGTGCGGGTATCGACCTGGGTGGGAAGGACTTCGGAGGCGCCGGGCACCAGCAGGACATCGTCGAAGGTCAGGGCTTCGCGGATGTCTGGACCGGTCATTCGTTCGCTCCTACTGGAGCGCCGAGCCTGTATCAGCGGACTTTAACCGGCGCAAGAGGCACCGGAACTCTCAACTTAAGCGCTTGTAATTTATGGCATTTACGGACGGCTTTGGAACCCGATGGGGCGGAGCCGCGTTAATGCCGAAGTAATCGGGCGATTACCCCCTTGAGTCCCCATTTGCCTTTGAAGGAGAAAGTCATGAAGTCATTTCATTTGATGCTTGGCACGGCTGTGGCCGTAGCCGGGCTTGCCTTTGCCTCCGCCGCCGATGCCGCCCCGGCCGGCGTCAAGGTCGGCGACCTGACCTGCAATGTGTCCAGCGGGTTTGGATTCATCTTCGGCTCGTCCAAGGACCTGCATTGCACCTACCGCCCCAGCGGCCATCCGCGTGAGCATTATATCGGCACGATCAACAAGTTCGGCGTCGATATCGGCTACACCGAAGGCGGCGTTCTGATCTGGGGCGTGTTCGCACCCACCTCTGACGTTGGGCCGGGCGCCCTGTCGGGCACCTATGCCGGTGGCAGCGCCCAGGCCACGGTCGGCGTCGGCGTCGGCGCCAATGCCCTGATCGGCGGCCTCAACAAGTCCATCGCCTTGCAGCCGCTTTCGCTGGAAGGCAGCAAGGGCCTGAACGTGGCGGCCGGCATCGGCTCGATCACCCTGAAGTCCGCGCCGTAATCTCGCGGCATTGCGATTGCGAAGGCTCCGGCGGGTGACCGCCGGAGCCTTTCGTTTTTAACGCTTCAGAAACATTTGCGGACGGTTCCGTACGTTTGGGGCTTCTGCTCCAGTTAACCCGCGTCCGTATACAAATATGACAGTTCTGCGAGAGGACTGTCATGAAAGGCGTCGTATTCAACCTGCTGCAGCAGGTCGTAGTCCAGGAATATGGCGAGAATGTCTGGGATGATCTGCTCGATGCCACGGGCTTTCCGGGCACCTACACCTCGCTCGGCTCCTATCCGGACGAGGAAATGATGTCGCTGGTGGGCGCGGCCTCGGCGGCGCTCAAGCTGCCGCCGGACGAAATCCTGCGCTGGTTCGGCCGGCGGGCCATGCCGCTCCTGGCCCAGCACTATCCCGTGTTTTTCGCTCCGCATAACGACACTTTGTCTTTTGTGATGAGCGTCAACGCCATCATCCATCCGGAAGTGCGCAAACTCTATGCCGGAGCGGGCTGTCCGCACTTTCTCTTCGAAAAGGCCGAGAACGGCGCCCTGCTCATGGGCTACAACTCGGCGCGCCGGCTCTGCGCCCTGGCGCACGGCTTCATCGAGGGTGCGGGTGACCATTACGGCCAGAGCATGACGGTGGAGCACCCCTTGTGCATGCATCGCGGCGATGAAAGCTGCCAGCTGCGGATCACCGCCCACTGACATGAGCGAGCAGGCTTGCGAACAGCCCCCGGAAATCGCCCGCCTGCGGCGCAGGCTGGAACGCGAGCGCGCCACCAGGCTGGAGGCCGAGGCCATCGCCGAAAAGGGGCTGCGCGCCCTTTATGACCGGCAGAAGCAGCTGGAATTGCTGGAACACGTCACGGCCGCCGCCAACCAGCTGCATTCGGTCCAAGCCGTGCTGCAGTTCGCCGTTGACCGTTTTTGCCAGTTCGGCGAGTGGAGCCTGGGCCATGCCTTCACGGCCGAGGATGGCGTGCTGCGTTCCGCTGATGCCTGGCACATCGCCGACCACGGCCGCACCACCATCTTCCGCACGGTCACCGCCAACACCGAATTTACCGTTGGCATGGGACTGCCGGGAGAGGCGCTGGCGACCGGCAAACCGGCCTGGATGGGAGAGTTGGGCAATCACGGCAGTTTCCCGCGGATTCATTTCGCGCGCCGCTGCGGGCTGAAATGCGGTGTCGCTTTCCCGGTCCTGTCCGGAGACGAAGTGGTGGCCGTGGTGGAATTCTATGGCACCGAAACCCGGGCGCCCGACCCCGTGCTGGTGGAATTGATGGCCCAGGCCGGCACCCAGCTTGGCCGCGCCATCGAACGCCAGCGCGCCCAGGACAGGCTGCAGGCCCAGACCGTGGAGCTGGCGGCGGCGCGTGACGAGGCCAAGGACGCCGACCGCGCCAAGTCCGCCTTCCTGGCCAATATGAGTCATGAGCTGCGCACGCCGCTGAACGCCATCATCGGCTTTTCGGAGATGATGCTGGGAGGGGTCTACGGCGCCCTGAACGACAAATATGCCGAGTATGCCGGTGACATCCGCAGTTCCGGCGTGCATCTGAAGAATATCCTGAACGACATCCTGGATTTGTCGAAAATCGACGCCGGCGCGATGCAGATCTATCCGCGTCCCGTCTCTCTGGCCGAAACCGCGGAAGCCTGCCGGCGCATCGTCGCGCCCATGGCCGAGGCGGGCGCCGTGACGCTCTCCATCAATATCCAGGAAAGCATGCCGCATTTCGAATTGGATCCGACCCGATTCCAGCAGGCCTTGCTGAATATCCTGTCCAACGCGGTCAAGTTCACGCCCAGGGATGGGCGCGTGGACGTGCACGCCAGACTGGAACAGCGCGAATGCGTCATCAGCGTCGTCGACACCGGCATCGGCATGACCGCCCAGGGCGTGGAGCTCGCGCTCAAGCCCTTCCGCCAGGTGGACAGCAATCTCAACCGGCGCTTCGAAGGCACCGGCCTGGGCTTGCCGCTAGCCAAGGCGCTGACCGAACTGCATGGCGGCCACATCACCATCGAAAGCGAGCCGGAAAAAGGCACCACCGTGGAGCTGCATCTGCCCGCGGGGCTCGCGGTGCGGGCCGCCTGAACCGCTCAAACCGGTCCGTCACCGGCGACAGTGCGACGGACCGATTTGCCGGGGTCACTTGACGGTGATGGTCGCCCGCATGTTGGGATGGATCGAGCAGATGTAGCGGAAGGTCCCCGGCTTGTCGAAAGTGACCCGGTAGCTGTCATTCTGATCCAGCGCCATCGACCGGAACAGGCCATCGGCGCTTGCCACGGTATGCGGCTCGCCATCCAGGTTCTTCCACACCACGGTGGTGCCGGGCGCGACCGTGACATTGATCGGCCCGAAGTCGAAATTCTTGATCAGAATCGAGACGTCCTCGGCCCCTGCCGCTTGCGTTCCAACAAGCAGCATCAAAGTGGCGACAAACAGTTTCATGATCTTCTCCTAGGCCAGAGTGCTGTCGGTCAGCGCCAGCGGCATGGCCCGCGCGACCATGGTGACGCCGAGCATTCCCGGCAGTTCGGCGGGCGGCACCACCAGCGGTCCCGGTCCGGGCCCGTTGCCGGCCAAGGGCTGCGGAAAAGCGGTGGAACGGGCCGTGTGAAACTGGATGTTGCCTTCCACCTTCTGCACGATCTGGTGGATATGTCCGTTCAGCACCGTGACCGAGCCGAAGCGGCGCAACATCTGGGCGATCTCTTCACCCTCCGCCGTCCCCCAGCCCCAAGGCTGATAGATGGTCCAGAGCGGCATATGGGCGAAGACGACGATGGGCTGGCTCGCCGAGCGGCCGGCCAGATCGTCCTTGAGCCAGGCGAGCTGGTCATCGCCCAGCGCGCCCAGACCATTGGGTTTGAAATTCATCACATTGATCAAGGCAATGAAATGCACGCCCTGAAAGTCGAAGCTGTAATAGCCGCGATTGCCGGACGGCTTGCCGAAGCGCGCGAAGAATTCCGTGCCCGGCCCATCGGTGACGTCATGTTCGCCGGGCACGACGTGCAATTCGCCCTTCAGCTGCGACAAAAGCTGGTTCGCCGTATCGAACTCGCTCGCCTTTGACAGATGGGTGACATCGCCGGTGTGCAGTATCAGGGCCGGCGGCCGCGGCAGCGCACTGACCTTGTCCAGGGCCTGGCGCAAGGTACCGGCCACATCGGGATTGGCTTCCTTGTTGAAGCCGATATGGGTGTCGCTGATCTGCAGAAACAGCGGCGCTTCGGTTTGCGCCTGTGCGGGATCGATGGCGGTGAGAATGCCGCCGGATAATGTAAACAGGGTACCGGCGCTGAGCCCCAGGCATTTGAGTGTCTCGCGCCGTGAGAAAGATTCCGTCATTGCAGCCTCCAGATTTCGGAAAAGGAGACTGCGCGCGCCGGCGATTTATTCCCGGGCCAGGGTGATGAATTTCCGGAACGCGGCCTCATCGACGTCTGAGACCGCGGCGAAGTTCAGATCGCCTTGCTTCCAGAAGGCGGTGCGGAAGCCGCGCACCGTGGTGCCCTCAGGCAGCGCTCCGCTCTTGTCCACCCAGGTGAAGAGATCGAGCTCGTGATTGCCATGGGCATAGACCGACACAGCCGCCACGTTGCCCGCGATGGTATCGGTGCGGCCACCCGTCAGGACAAAGCCCTGGGCGGCGAAATCCGTCGCCGGCGGAGAAATACCGGCATGGGCGGCTAGCCACGGCTTGACCACATGATGATTGCTGGACGCCACCATGATGGTCTTGCCGCTGGTCAAAGCGCGCGCATGCGCGTCCGCGATCGCCTCGGCCAGGCTGGCGGCAGACGGCGGCAGAAACAGGAACAGCGCCAGCGCCGCGGCGAGGGCCGAAGCACCGCCGCCACTGGCCGCGCCCCACCAGAAGGCGCGCACCTTGCCCGGCGCCTCTTCGCGCTTCAGCGCCGCCCGCACCCGGGCGCGCAGCAATTCCGGCGCCTGGTGGCGCGTGGTCCGGCGCAAGGCATCGCTGAGATCGGCCGCCTGAGCTGCAAAGGCCTGGCATTTGGCACAGGTCTGCAGATGGCGCTCGGCGGCATCGCTTTGCGCGCCATCCAACTGGCCATCGAGATAGCTTTGAGTCTCCAGAAGATGCTCGCAGCTCATAGGAACTCCTTCGCGCTTTCGCGCAACTGGGTCCGGGCGCGCGCCAGGCGCGACATCACGGTGCCGATGGGCGTGCCGGTGATATCGGCGATTTCCCGGTAGCTGAGGTCTTCCATCTCCCTGAGGATCAGCACCTCCCTAAATTCCGGTGCGAGCTGGGCGATCAGCACGTCCATCCGCCGCTGGGTGCCGGCCTGGATGGCGGTCTCTTCCGGGCTCGCCTCCGTCGCCGGCAATTCCTGATCTTCCAGGCTGGCATAAGGCCGCCGCCGGCGGCCCTTGGCCGCGCTCAGCCAGCAATTGCGCACAATGGTCAGCAGCCAGGCCTTGATGTCGCCGCCGCGGAAGCCGTCAAAGGCGCGGAAGGCCCGCAGCATGGCGTCCTGAACGATGTCGTCGGCCTCGACCGGCGAGCGGGAAAGCCAGCGCGCCAAGTTATAGGCCGCATCCATATGCGGCAGGGCCAGGGTTTCAAAACGTTGGCGCCGGTCATCCATGACAAAACAAGACCTTCGCCAGAGGCGCTTTATTCCCGGGAGCGGAAATTATTTTTTGCCCTTGTAGCCCAGCCCGACCACATACAGCTCCACGGACTCCGAGCGGCTGGCCGGAGGCTTGACGTGCTTGACCTCGCGAAAGGCCTGCTTGAGGCGCGTCAGCAGGGTGTTGGACGAGCCGCCCTGGAACACCTTGCCGACAAAGGCGCCCCCGGGCCTGAGGGTGTCTTCCGCCACCTCCAGCGCGATCTCGACCAGGGCGATGGTGCGGATATGGTCGGTGGCGCGATGGCCGGTGGTGGGCGCCGCCATGTCGGTCAGCACCAGGTCGGCCGGCCCGTCCAGAGCCTGTTGCAGCATGGCCGGAACATCGGGATCGGTAAGATCGGCCTGGAAAAACGTGACGCCGGGGATCGGCTCGATATCCAGCACGTCCGCGGCCACGACCGTGGCGCCGCGGGCCGCCGCCACCTGGCTCCAGCCGCCGGGCGCGGCGCCCAGGTCCAGCACCTTGGCGCCCTTCTTCAGCAGATGGAATTTCTCGTCCAGCTCCAGCAGTTTGAAGGCGGCGCGGCTGCGATAGCCCTTGGCCCTGGCCGCCGCCACATAAGGATCGTTGAGCTGGCGCTTCAGCCAGGCGCGCGAGGAGGCGGTGCGCCCCCTGTCCTTCTTGACCTTGACCGGCACGCGGCCACGGCCCGAGGCATCGCCTTCTCTCATGCAAGCTCCTGCGGCAATTCCCGCATCAGACGGCGCAACATGCCTTCACGCAGGCCGCGATCGGCCACCCGCAGCACGGGCGCGGGCCAGAGCGAACAGATCGCGGCGAAGATGGCGCAGCCGGGCAGCATCAGATCGGCGCGTTCATGCCCGATACTGCCGATCCTGGCCAGGGCCTCGGTATCCAGGCCCACCAGCCGTTCCACCACCCGCAGCATGTGGGTGGTCTCGTGCCAGCTTCCGTCCACACGGGTGCGGTTGTAGCGCGGCAGCTTGAGGGCGATGGCGGCAAGCGTGGTGACGGTGCCCGAGGTGCCGAGCAGATGATGCCGGCGCACATCGAAGGGTTCGCCCGCGGCCGCCATCTGCTCGGCCAGCGGCTTGAGGCGGGAAATCAGATCCAGCCGCATGCGGTCAAAGCCCACGCGGCTGGTGGAGGCGGCGCCGTAATTCTCGGCCAGGCTGACCACGCCCAGCGGGATCGACGTCGCCAGTTTCTGTTTGGGCCCGCTGGGGCTTTTCTGCAGCCAGATGATTTCGGTCGAGCCGCCGCCGATATCGAACACCAGCGCGCCCTTGTATTTACGCCCGATCAGCGGGGCGCAACCTTCAGCCGCCAGCTCTGCCTCCTCGTCGGCCGAGATCACCTGCAGGTCCAGTCCCGCTTCCTCCTTGGCGCGGCGGATCAGGATGTCGGTGTTGGCGGCCAGGCGCGCGGCCTGGGTGGCGATCGCCTGCACCTGGCGCACCTGGTGCTTGGCGATGCGGTCGGCGCAGACCTTGAGGGCGGCGATGGTCCGGTCGATGGCCGCCTCGGACAGCAGGCCCGTGCGGCTGACCCCCTCGCCCAGGCGCACGATGCGGGAAAAGGAATCCACAATGCGGAAACCGCCCGGCTGGCCGCCCCGGCCGGCGGCGGGCGTGGCGATCAACAGGCGGCAATTGTTGGTCCCCAGGTCGAGCACCGCCAGCAGCGGGGCGCCGCTGGCTGACGTTCTCGATTTCTGGGGTTTTCCGTGCATTTGCGAACCATGAGCGGCCCCGCGCCGCCGGTCCAAGCTAGCACGCCCGGGGCCGGGCTTGGGGAGGGAGAAAATCGCCCGAAAACCCGATATTGCAAGGGCTTGGCTTGCAAGGGGGGAGCCGCTGGTCTAAAGGGGCGGTCCCGGCGGGCCCCGCGGCCTGGTGGGGGATCGTCTAACGGTAGGACCCCAGACTCTGACTCTGGTTGTCTAGGTTCGAATCCTAGTCCCCCAGCCACCTTAACGTGGCCTTTAGATTCAATTGGTTAGCTAGGACGATTTCCAAAAGTGGGTGCCACTAGTGGGGCATCGTCCATTGATCGACGACAGCTATCTGAAGAAGCGCGTTGGCAAGAACCGCAGCCGACACGCTTGGTACATCCGTGTGGTCGTCCCGAAAGACTTGCGGCACGTCTTCGGCAAGACCATTGAAGAGTCGCTGCACACTACTGATGTGCTGAAAGCACGGCGCTCGCGAAATCTAAAAGCCGTTGAAATCTTCGACAGCTTTGAGCGTGCGCGCCTCGGAAGGATGACTTCCGCAGATATTCAGCTTGAGGCCGAGCGTTACCGCCAAAAGAGATTTTTGGAGCTTCGGGAAAAGCCCGGTGACCTTCTTCAGATCGGCCGAGAACAGTACGATGACGGAGAAGTGCTTCAGGCTGAACTGATGGTAGACCATCTGGCCGAAGCCATAGCCGAGGAACATTGGCTTCCCGACATTCATGCTGAAGCAATGAATACTGCTAAACGCTACGGCACCGTGCTCGGCGCAGCCCAACACTCTGAGCTGTGTTTAGCCATTTCCCGCGCGGAAATGGACGTAATGGAGCGACTCGTCATCATCCATCGCGGAGGCATCCCGCCAGCGGCTCCGGTCCTGAGCACCAAGGCATTTGATGCCTTGACGGGAGAACCGCTCCAGCCAATCCGCTCATCGCCGCAGAAGGGCACAGCGATGCGGATCAGGCAGGCTGCAAGTAAATACCTCGATTCCAGTTATGCGGGACGTTCGCAAGGCTGGACCGAGCAAACACGCCGACAGACAACAGTATCACTCAATTTCTTCGCAGACTTTACGAAGGATGCGCCCCTGGATGCCGTTACGAGGCAAAACGTAGCCGCATTCATAGAGACACTCGCCAAATTGGACCCAAACTACGGCAAGCGCAAAGAAGACAACCGCAAAGACAAGAAAGCGGATTTCAATGTGGTACTAAAAAAGTATCCAGCCGAAGTCGGAAAAGGGTTGAGCATCAAAACGCTGAAACGTCACTGTGGCTCAATAGCGGGTCTATTTGAATGGGCCAAAGACATGGGGCAAGTCGCTGGTGAGAACCCCGCCAAGGGGCATCGCTTCTCGAAACGCAAAGAACCCGGCGGTTATAAGAAGGACCGAGAGCCTTTTTCGAGTCACGAACTCAGGTTGCTCCTCACCGGGCCAAGAATATCTGCTCCGTACGAACAACGAGTGCGACCGGCAGAGCATTCCGCCAAAACTGCACTTCGCTGGCTGGTACCCATAGCGTTATATACTGGCATGCGCTTGGATGAGATATGTGGTCTTCGCGTAGTCGATATACGCGAAGAAAATAATATCGAGTTCTTCAATGTCACTTCATATGAAGACCACAGGCTCAAAACCCCCGCATCAGAACGCCAAGTGCCGGTTCATCCTGCGCTAATCGAAATTGGATTCTGGGATTACCTATCTTACGTGCAGGAAGCGAGGTACGATTTCCTATTTCCCGCCCTCAAATGCGGCGGCCCCGACAATAAGCGTAGCTGGTATGTTGGAAAGCGCTTTACTGCTTATCGCCGCGAATTAGAGATTCCCGACACCAAGGTTTTCCATTCTTTTCGAAAAAATGTGGCTACCGTTCTGGAGCAGGCACGAGTACCAGAAAATGAAGCGGCGCAACTTCTCGGTCACAAAAAGCCAAAGATAACTTACGGCCTCTACAGCGGCGGATTATCACTGAAAGAATTAAAACGTGTCGTGGACACCATCAAATATTCCAACCTTGATTTGCGTCACCTGCATAAGCCGAAAATTTCGAGAAAGCCGTCTCCGCCCAAACATGGGCTTGTATTAGGCCTTGACGGCAAAGGGGCATAACCCCTTTCCTATTCGCCATGGGGACTTATTGCGCAATTCAATTCGATGGAACGGACGTACTTAGCTCCAAGTCGGTTGTGCCCGACCATTTCATTTCGCTCTTTCAGGAAACCGACCGTCGCGTGACCCGCGACGAAGAATATGAGCGTGATGACATTACCTATAGCACATCGCGCGCGGTCATGTTGGAGCGGCTAGACTTGCTCGGCGTCACTTCTGAAGCCGCAAAAACGTCCTTCGAGCGGTGGCTCGCCTCTGAGCGAGAGGTCGCTGCGGAACGCCTGTTGGAGAATGGTGAAGATGATACGGGCTTATGGAAAGAAGAGACAGAACTCCTTGAGCGCTTCAATTTTGATGAATGGCGGGTCAGAGCGAAGTGGGCGTTGCTCAACCGATACAACAGCGATAACGATGCCGTCAGCGATCCCATCACCTCGAAGATGGTCGATGGATTGAACTACGATAACTGGTTGACTTGGGCGGCTGCCGATGAGCGGCTTATTCTGCGCGCCTTGCTGGACGAAATGCCGGAAGTCAACGAAGTCGTTCTTGATATCGCCCAACTTATCCACGGTGGGTATATCGACCCAGACCTGTTCGTCGAAAAGGGCCGTCAGAGGCTTGCCTTGGCCGCACGGGCCGTGGACCCGGTTGTTATCATTGGTGAGGGCGCGTCCGATTCCCGCCTATTAGAAGCATCGCTCCGCGCGCTCTATCCAGAGCTTACAGAGTATTTCACCTTCTTTGACCACACCGAACTGAGTGTGGATGGTGGCGTCAGTTATCTCGTGAAATTCTTGCGCGCCTTCGCCACCGCGCGCTTGCCCAACAGGATGATAGCAGTATTCGACAATGACGCTGCCGGTAGCGACGGATATAGCGAGGCGTTGAGAAGTCGTCTCCCTGAAAACCTTAAGCCCTATAAATTGCCGGACACAGAGCTTGCTCGCTCCTATCCGACTATAGGTCCACAAGGAGAACATCTCGTAGATGTAAATGGCAAGGCTGCTAGCCTCGAACTCTATCTCGGTCTGCATTGCCTGACTGATGTAAACGGCCATTTACGCCCAGTTATATGGAGCGGGAATCAATCCAGAACCGGCTCTTATCAAGGCGTCGTCAAAGACAAGAGCGCAATCGCCGATGCATTTTTGAACGCCATCCGTAAAGGCGGCGACCCAACCGTCTTGCGCAAGCAATACCCTGAGCTGGTCGCCATATGGGAAGGCATCTTTACCCATGTTCAGGAGGTGAATGCGAAGGGGATTATTGAAGAGGATGCTTCATTCCTAAATGTGTGGTGACGCAGCACCTTTTTTTGCGGCAAATAACTGATTCGGCTTGGCTAGCTTGGAGAAACGGGGGGTACAAAGTAGCCATGGGAAATTTCCACGGGTAGCGTCTATCCCATGAATCGGGACGAATTGACCTTCAACGTGGTGGACGATCTGGCGGAAGCCTATCTGCGTGGCGCCCTATCAGCGCCGTCGCTAAACCAGTCCTTCGTTCCAGTAAATCTCGGCCCGCTGATGGAACTGGCACTTCAAGGCAGCAATGGGCGCACCGGCCCTCTACTGGCATCGCCATGGCTTGCGAGGTCCGGCCATGTCGCCCTGCGGCAGCATCTAGCCAGCCCGGCCAATCATTGGTTCGGCAATGAGAGCGACACTGGATTTCAGCGGACGACTTTCAATCCACTCGACGAAGGCGACGATGCGGTGCGTACAGGCTTCCTGCTCGCGGCAAGTCGCGCCGCCCAGCGTGCAGGCTTTCCGCTCGCCACGGCACAAACCTTGGCAGCCGCTATCCGCGAGATGGAATCCAACGTCCACGAACATTCGGAACTGACTGAAACGGGCATTCTTGCGTTTCACGCCCAGCCCAACGTGTTCGAGTTTGTCGTTGCTGACTGTGGGATTGGCGTGCTGGCGACCTTGCAGGAAGCACCAGACTACCCTGATCTGAACGATCATGGTCTTGCGTTGCAGGAGGTCTTGAAGCCGGGAGTATCCCGTTATGGGCGGGACGCGCATCGCGGCAATGGCTTCCGCGATCTATTCATTGGTCTGGCGTCGCTTAACGCCGATCTTCGATTTCGGTCAGGAGATCATGCGTTGACGATTTCGGGGCCGCATCCCGAACTGAAGACGGCGCGGCTGGCGCAGAAACCTTTCTTTCAGGGATTTGCGGCGTCGGTGCGATGCGCCCAACCAGCGGCGCCGCACACGCTTCACTGATGATACGGTTGGTCCGCATCCGCGTGACGCCGATGTTGTGCGATAGAAGCGGGCTGATGGCCTCACCCTCGCCTGTCGGATGGGAATGACTGCGCAGCTTGAGATCGTTGCCTTCAGTGAGCTGCTGGCGCTTCACCGCTTTGAGGAACGGCACAGCGTCTACCACCGTCAACTGTGCGTAGGCGGGTGCCAGGGTCGGGACGGCATCCATGCCGCCGATCATCGTCAGGTGCAGCGGACGTCCCACCGCAGCGGCGACATGGGCGAGATGATGAAGATGGAAGGCCCGGCGAAGCGGCCAGCGCCAAACCGTCCCGAACTCAAACACCACATGGGTGATTTCGTCGCGTTCGCGCAGATAGCTCACCCAGCGCTCATAGTCACGCGGGGTCCGCGCATTGAGGTGAAGTGCGCAGGGAATACCGGCAGCAGTGAACTCCTGGTGCGTGATGGCGATGCGCTTCATGGAGTGCATGTCGTCCCAGCGAAGCTGGTTGGTGAACAGGCTATAGTTCGGGCCGGTGACAAGTTCATAGCCATGGTCCGCGATCATGGAAAGTAGAGGGCCGCGCTTTTCGCTGAGACGCCACCATGCTTCGATACTGTCGTCATAGCCAGAGCCAACGAGGATAATTTTAGTGTTCTCGTGGATGCCGAACTCGGCGGCCAGTTCGGCTCGCGTCGGAAATTTCGGCGACCCGTCGCGGCGCTTGTAAAGGGCGTGCAGGGGGAGCGCGGCCACATCGGTTTCCAGCAGCCCGTCGCGGCTATAGCCGTGGTAGAAATGCGGAGCATAGGCCGGAAGCGGCGCCGTCATGATTTTGCTGGGGCGCGGGACATTGTTGAGGTCGAGACCATTGATCTCGCGCATACGCGCTATGAACATGGCAGGATTCTTGGGGCACATCGCCGTGCAGTTGGCAGGGTTGCCGCAGCACTCGTCCAAGCAATTGAAGGTCTTGAATTCCTGGTGCAGCCCGCCGCACATGCCCAGCTCCGGGCATGGGCCGCAACCCAGCGCGAGCGGGCTTTTGGAATCGTCATCCCAACGGCGGCGCTCCTGCCGCGCAAGGCGGCTGGGGCGGCGCTTGCGCTGTTCTTCAATGCTTTGGTTCTTTACTCGCAAAACGACACCTCGGCGGTCTGGCTGATGGGATTGACGACAGACACCGTGCCTTCGGCGATGCCACCACCACGCCGGACATGCTCGGCATAATCGGCGGGCGGCTTTTCCAGTTCGATGATGACGGCATAGCCGCGCTGGGCCACAAACTTGCCCTCGATCTCGCGGACCATGACGCGCTCACCTTCGGCGGGCTTGGCGTCATGCTTGATCTTGCCGCGCGCCGTGCGGTTGACACAGGTCATGTCCGCATCGAACAGGCTGGGCGAGCGAAGCGCCACGGCACGGCGGTCGAGCGTGCGGGTGTAGGTCCGCTTCATGCGGTTGAGAAAATCGACACCCATTAGACAGTCTCCATGATCGGGCGATATTTCTTGGTGCGGCCGGACTGCACCACTTCGACGACAAGGCCCTTGGCGGCGAGGCTGCTCAAGCGGTTGTTCCATGCGGTGGGGCCGATCTTCTTCTCGGCATCGTCGGCCTCGTCATGGAGCTGGACGGCGCTGGCGCCGCCCTTCTGCTTCACCAGCTCCAGGGTTTCATTCAACTTCGGCTCCAGCGCGCCGAGCATCTTTTTGTTGTCGATATAGCCGTTGCCGGAGATGGTGCAGCTCACCATCGCATCGGTGGCGCGGACCAGCAGGTCATTCAGCTCTTCCTCGATCTGGGCGTTGAGATTGGCCACCATGAGGTAGGCCGGGGAGCGGCCCAGGCGCAGGTGGTCGCGGCAGCGGATGACGGCCTCATCCAGGAAGCTCGATGTGGCGAGTTCGGCGCCTTTGAAGTCCAGCACCACCAGCGTGGGCACGGTGATGGTGGGCAAAGCTTCAAGGGTGCGCGCGAAGGCGCGCTTGCCGTCCAGCCGTCCGGCAAGGACAGGCTGGGCGTCAGGGCGGAGCATGGGTATGGTGATAGTGTTCATGTATCTCACTTTCTGAAATGAGAATACAACACCCACCAGGATTAGCAACTGAAATCCTCATTCACCCCAGATTTGGGGATTCCGTTAAGGATTTCCGGTGCTTGCGGCTTTCCCGCCGCTGGCACAGGCCTCCAGCGGACGACGGAGCGCCGGGCCAGGGCCTCCCTCTCCCAGCAACAAGCTGGCCTAATACGCGATGGCGCTAGGCGTACAGATCGCCAATACGCGCTTCCAGCCTCTCTTGAGATGCGTCGATAGCATTCACGATTAAGTCGCGCGTGTTGGCTGAAATGGAATAGGCGCTCGACTGTTTGAATTTCCCGCCTGACGAAGGCGCCTTTACGAAACCAAGCTGCTCCGCCATCGCCGCCGGAAACAGACTGTCTAACAACGCGGCGTCAAAAATGCTCAGCTCCGAAGTCAGCTCAAACGCCCAGTGCAGATTGCGCAGCATCTTGCCGATTGAAGCAATTTCGGTCGCCAGCTTAATTTGCTTGCTGCCCTTCGGGATTTTTATGCCGAATTGCTTCGAGTCACCTTGCTGCTCAATATATTCTGCGGCCAAGTCCGAATTATAAATAGCCGCAACGTAGAACAGCAGCGCCTCCTCTGGCAGGCCTTCATTAGAGAAAACTCCCGCAATTTCAGCGCCTGAATCGGCCAAGTTATTTGGCACACCATCGGTTCGGAGCGATTTCGAGGCATCCACCAATCCCGTGTAGTGGTACTGCTGACTGGTGCCACCATGCAGTTTGATATACCACTCGTCATGCAACACGAATGCTTTCAATCCATAATTGGGCTTTGTCCCTGTCGTAAAAACAAGCTTGGGGCTGATTTGATGGGAAGTCGGCTCACGCCACTGTTGCATGTCGCCCCAACCGACCGCCTTTCCCTCATTCACGTTCCGGCCGAAGCGAAATGACGGTTCGAAATAAATGAAAACTCGGTTGTCTGCGCGCGGATACCAACGATGGCTATTCGGCGCCGAGCCATCCAACGCACGCTTAATTTTATTTGCATCAAACCCGAGCTTCGAACCTCGAATTTGGTCAATTAGCGAACGCAACCTTTCAAACTGGGCTTCGCTAATTCCATTTTCTTTCCCCCAAGTCGCCACCTGACGGTCCAGCGCCGTCCCGGTTAGAGAGCGGCGACCGGCCAACGAAAATAGTTCAGCTATTCTAGCTCGCAACACTTCCCGATCATCAGACTTCAGAAGATCGTCGAACGCTGTAATAATGCCCGGCCACTTTTCGAGGAAAATGCGAGGCTTCTTCTTTTCATAGAGCGGCACGGACGCACTTCTCACCCGGTCGATAACTTCTCCAGCCGGATAGAAGCTAAAGCCCAGATCAGAACTTGGCTTGTGAGCGACAGGATTTGGGAGCGTTGCCTTACCCTTCGAAAACTCATCCAACAAAATTAGACGGGGGTCTTCCACCGTTGCGAGAATGTCATGAGGGGACTCCGACACCAGCGGTCGCAAATCAATGTATGGAATTGTGCTGGTATCGTCAGGAGTGTCGAGAATATCACTCCGCTTCTCCAACAAGATGACCACAAATGAAATTCTTGGACCAACGTCCTGAAAGACAGTGCCACCTAGACGTATTAATGCTCTCACATGGTAGTGGCGCAGTAGATCGCCGCGAAAATACTTATAGCTAGTCAGATGGCAAAATGAGTCAGATACGATGAATGCGATAATCCCCTTGCCGCCGACATAGTAGTCTGAGGCAGCGAGAAACCACGCATAATCATCTCGAGCATTTCGCTCTTGAGCGCGAGCGTTGGCGCGGGAAGTTGCCAACAATCGAGGAAACACCTCGGAAATTTGAGCAAGGGTTCTCGCGCTATTGTTACGATAGGGCGGATTTCCGATAATGAGAGTGAAGCGACCTTCCTTTTTGATCTGTTCGCTGAGTTGCACCCTCTGCTCAATAAGCCGCTTATAATCTTCATCGACAACAAGCGGGAGTATCGACCGGAGGTATTTGCCGTTTCGAGGGTCCAGTGCGTCAGTCGCGTATATTGAAAGGTCCGTTACGTCATCGGCATGCTCTCTGGTGAGAAGACCGAGAACCGCGACAAAGACGTTGACGTACGCGATGCCCACGGCTTGGATTGAAATATCAAAGCCCGTTAACCGCTCCCAAAACTTATTTTGACCAGCACTACAAAGCGCCCTCACACCCTCGACGAGGAAAGTACCGGAACCTGCTCCGGGGTCTAAAACATGCAGATCATCGAGAGCGCCGCGCTCTGTGACCAGCTTGAGCGCCAGAGCCCACATCGCAGAAACTATCGGCAGCGGTGTGTAATACTGACCGAGCTTTTGGCGCTTAGTCCGGTTTACGTCCTGAGCATACAGCTCGAAGAAACGCCCAAGAAGATCGCCCTTAAGGTCCGCGAAGCTATGACTGGCAAAAAGCTCGACGAGATTGCGAAAAAGGGTCGCGTCTATACGGGATAGAATCCAATCATAGAAGACACCGTTTGTTGCTAGACGTTGGATTGCCGGATTATGCGCAGCCTTAAGGTTGTGAAGTGCCTTTGCGAATGAATTGCGCAGGTCGCCATCCGATAAACCATCATGGCTGTCTGTGTGAAAGACCCATAATGGCTCCTCGATAAGCGGCGGCTTTACTCCAACGCAGAACTTGTCTTCGATTGACTTATACGCAAATAGGCGACCGATGAGAGAATGGATACTTGCGGCGACAAATTCGTCCAGCGAGTCGGATAGGTGTTCTCGAGCTTGAGCTTCAACAGCTTGCAGGTCCGCGCCCGGATGCTGTGTCATTAAAAATATTTGGAGGTCTCGCCTCACATCGCCGGGCAGCCCTTCATAATCATCATGGAGCGTTGCCCGTATTGAATAGAACAAGCCCGCGTCTTGCAGACGGTCGTCAGCCGCACCGGCCGCCAGGCCCGCCAACCTCGCCGCAAATATCTCCAGATCAACTGGCGTCAGGACCGGCGAAATATCTCTTATTTGCGATAGTGGAAGTCGGTCCAGCTTTTCAGGGACGATGTGACTACGGCACCATGCATCCCAAGCCTCCGATGACTTGGGGTCGCTTGATCCACTAGACGTTAGATCAAATTCAACGGCCGCCTCAAAAATTGCTTTTCGAATTGCACCGTCATTCCCGCCTTCCGTTTTGAGTTTGGCGAACGCATTTCTGAGTTCACCGCTGATTTCCACAATGGCAAACGTGACAAAGGTCGTCAGCGCGTAATATCGGATGCGCTCGATGTTCTCGATTATATAAGGAAATGTTTTGTCGCTCCACATTACCTCCGACACCATTGCGGTGCGTAGATTGGGAAACTCCTTTACCTCTTGAGGTTTTTTTGACTCGATAACGATTTCGGCGGGCAGCACCAGATCGGCGTTTTCAGCCGAAAGATAAGCCCTAATATCTGGCCGCTTTCGACCACCCGAACCGGAGGACGTATCGACGACTGTGTGTAAGTTCAGCGAGCCGATGTAGGCGGCGAGATTGGCGCTCAGATCGTTTTCGCTACGCGCAGTTTTACCTAACGCGATCTTCGAAACTAATTCCAGAAATTTTGCTTTTGCGCTTTGGGCCATGATTTTCGTGCTTTGTCTGCCAGAGCCTTCATGACCGGGGAAAGGAACTGATTCGGGAACGCCCTTATAGTTTTGCAGTACGGCTCCAGGCGCAACGCTTTATACCGCCCCGATTTTTTGGGGATTAGCCCACAACGTCCTGGCGCATCTCCCCCGCGATCCGGGCTACGGTACCTGTGCCAACTCCGACCTCGCGCGCCACTTTCAAAATGCCTACGCCTGTAGTTAGGGCTTCGCGCACTGCCAGCTCTCGTTTCTGGTCTATTTTCGGGCGTCCAATTGCCCGCCCGCTTTTGGTGCCTTTGCGCTTGGCGCGGGCGACACCAGCCCGGACTCGCTCCCGAATCATGGCGGCCTCGAACTCAGCAAATACCCCCAACATTTGAAACATGGCCCGCCCAGACGGGGTGGTCGTGTCCAACCCCTGTCGGAGCAGGAAAAGACCAATACCCTTGGCCTGTAGGTCTGCCAGAAAGGGTATCAAGTGCTGTAGGGAGCGCCCCAGCCGGTCCACGCTCCAAGCGGCGACCATATCCACCTCCCGGCGCGTTATAGCCTCTAGGAGGCCGTTAAAGGCAGGGCGCTGGTCCCGGCCCTTGGTCCCCGAAATGCCCCTGTCGGCAAAAACGTGAACGATTTCCCATCCATGCCGTCCGGCAACCTGCTGAAGCTCCTCAAGTTGGTTTTCGACTGTCTGGCCATCTGTCGAAACTCTGGCATAGAGAGCAACGCGCTTGGTCATGGAGAAATTCCCGAATTTTCTAATAGGGACTATAGTCCCTTATAGCCATACAACAACCAGATGTTTTCTGTATGCCTAACAGCGCATGAAAAAATCCGCGATTTGCTTGAGCATTCGCGGGCCGATTTCGGTGGGGTTTTCTGTATGGCTATCTAGGCTTCAGAAGATCGGCAGGCTGGACCTTCAGCGCTTTCGCAATTCTCACTAACACCATCAAACTCGGATTTCGCTTCGCGCGCTCAATTCCGCCCATGTAGGTGAGGTCGATCTTTGACTTGGAGGCGAGTTCCTCCTGCGAGATGTCCTCCGCAGTGCGAAGGTCACGAATATTGGCCCCAACGATTCGCTTCCAATCCTTCATAGGGAGGATCGGGCTTTATCGGGCTTTTAATCTCTAGGGATTATAGTCCCTATTCGACACATTGGATAGGAAAGACATGAAGACCCTTATCCCTCTCGTGACTGTTGGCCTATTGGCGGCGGGTTGCGCTGCTCCCGCTCAAGTCCAGCCTTTGACGAAAACCTATGACTTTGCAGACTACAGGGTCGAAATCGCCTTTCTCAGCGGTGATCGGGGTTGCATGCTGAGCGCCGCCGCCCTCGAAAATAAGGGCAACCGCCCCCTTAGCACGGTCTACACCAGACTGCTGTCGGTGAGCGCCGAAGGGGTGACGCTCAACCAAATCGGAATCAACTTTCCGGCCACAATACAGGGAGGCGCTGCGAGAGCCGCACATGCCGATTCTACCATTGTGGCATTAGCTCCATGCACTGCGATCCAGACCCAGCTTGACGGCTCTAAAGGCTGATAGCGGCAATTTGAGAAGCAGGTCCAAACCAGCCCGAGCCGGTCAAAACTGATGGGACTCCAGAAACCCTAGCAAAAAGCCACGGGGGTACTAGCCACCCCCCTTACACATAGGTGCCCCAATTTTGGGAGCGGCAGCCGAGCTTGCAGGAGGTGACAGGGGCGGAAGTTTTGGGAGCCTAACCGCCATCACGGCTGAGTGGACAGGTTGCGAAGCTCCAACGGGTGTTCGCAGCAAATCCCGACACTTAGCGAATCCACAAACCGGCAAAAGGGCTTCTTTGCGCCCCATCGCGCTTAATGCCGGGCGGACAGCGGCATAGTCCGCCTCCCAGTCCTCTTAACGCTTTGCGCTACCTCGTAGCGCGAAAGCGCAGGGTTATAGGGTTTCGGCGCGGCAGCTTTCGGCAATTTTAGGGGCTGCTTTCGGCAAGCAATTCCGGGCATTCATCCGGCGTTTCGGCGTTTTTCGGAATTGCTTTCGGCACCCCTTCGGCAGAGCTTTTGGCTGCCTGCGCTAGGGAGCGCGGGCTGCTGGTTTTGCACGCCCCCAAACAGCCATCTCGAAACGAAGTAGGACATGACAGCACCCGCCACCTGAGCCAGAACGAACATCGGCGCGGAAGCTGGCGCGATCCCGGCGAAGGTGTCCGTTAGACACCGCGCGATGGTAACGGCTGGATTGGCGAAGGAAGTGGATGCCGTAAACCAGTACGCGGCAGTGATATAGAGGCCGACCAGAAGAGGTATTGAGGCAGAAGCGAAACGAGCAGCACCCGCGATGGTCGCCATCAAGCCGAACGTCGCCACGAACTCTCCAAGCCACTGCCCGGAGCCGTCCCTGAGCTTGTGGGAGACCTCCCATACGGGAGCGGCGAACATGGCGTGAGCCAGCCACACCCCCACCGCCGCGCACGCCATCTGCGTGAGGACATACAACACACAATCGCGCGGGGTTAACTCCCGGCGCGCGGTGGCCGCCACCGATACAAGGGGTTGAAATGCGCGCCGGACACCGGGCCGAAAATGAAAATCAGCACCACTAGCGCCGCCCCAGTGGCCATAGCATTTGCTAACAGCACGATCGCATCATTACCGCCCGAAAGCCGTTGGCCCATAATGCCGGACCCCGCGACCGCCATCAGCAGGAAGGCGGTTCCAATGCCTTCCGCCGCGAGCCGCCGCGCGATGCTGGTCCCCCCCATAGCGATCTGCCTTCAGGAGTCCGCGCGCTCTGTCGAAGTCTGGCCGATCTCGTCCAGATGCTTTTTCAGGGACATGCGATCAAGGGTTCTGACTGGCAGATTGGCGAATAGCTCAATGCGACGTTGGAGTGTCAAGAATGCTTCGCGGAAAGCTGCTGCGATTGTTTTCTCATCGCCTTCCACCGCAGCCGGATCAGGAATCCCCCAATGCGCGGTCATCGGCTGCCCCGGCCAGACCGGGCATACTTCGCTGGCCGCGCTATCGCAGACCGTGAACACGAAATCCAGCGGAGGCGCACCCGGTTGCGCGAACTCATCCCAACTCTTTGACCGTAGCCCTTCAATCGGAAAGCCCAGCCGCGTGAGTAGCGCCTGGGTATTCGGGTTGACCTCGCCCTTCGGTGCGGAGCCTGCTGAGAATGCCCGAAAGCGATACTTACCTATGCGGTTCAAGATGACTTCGCCAAGAATCGAGCGAGCGGAGTTACCCGTGCAAAGAAACAGCACGTTATAGGGTCGGCTAGGGTCTTCGTTTCTCATGTTTGTATCTCCGAGGAAGGCTGGCGATCAGCGCCGACCGGCGCGAGCAACGCTTGCTTGGCGCGTGGCCTTCACGGGCGGACAGCACCGTGAGGCAGTCGCGGTCAACGGCTCGCATATCTCAGGCCTTCCACCGCAACAATCTTCCGTCAGAAAGACCATAAGGTCGCTCATGGCGGAGAAATCCACGCTGTAGAAGATGGAGCGCCCCTCACGGCGAGCACCGATCAGGCCCGCATTGGAAAGTACGAGCAGTTGGGCGGACATGGTGTTTGGAGCGGTGTCGAGCTTGCGGGCGATGTCCCCCGCAGCCAGTCCTTCCGGTCCCGCCTTCACGAGCAGCCGGAACACCTCTAAGCGGGCTTCTTGGGCGAGCGCGGACAGACGTTTGACAGCATCGGCGGTTTTCATAAATCCATATTTCATGGATTATTGAAATGAGTCAAGCCGCCTTGCCACCAGCCTTACGGAAGAGCAAAACCGGCCTTGGTGCGGCGGTTCTTGTCCGCCTGCACATAGACAAGCTTACCGTCCCGCTCCAAAGCATTGAGATGGGCCCTGGCCGCCCTTCCGTCCATGCGGATGTTGTAAGTATCCCTGACCACCTTCGCTACGTCCGAAGGATTCTGACCGTCCCCGTTCCTCCTCACGACCGGAATCCCCTGCCGAAGAAGCTTGTCCATGACGTTAAACACTGCCTGACGTGCAATCTTCTCAGTTTCGCGCGGGTCTGCATCAGATACCGTACCGCCGATACAGTTAGCCACGACGCCAGTCGCCTGCCGCCCGAACTCGTCATACCGGCCCAATAATACCTTCTCATGGGAAAGATACTTGTGATTGCCCAGTCCCGGCCCCTTGATGCGCGTGACTTCGAGCTTCAACCCCGCCTCCGCATTGGCGAGAAGCCAGATGCCCGTGCTGGTGTTCTCCTTTCCAGCACAGTGGGATCCGAAGCTTGGAATTCACGTGACTTGAAGTCGCGGC
>JADMIO010871494.1_pt1 | contig 34512 bp, 39 predicted proteins | sample 8958161 | NCBI WGS metagenome assembly JADMIO01 (sample SAMN16585339, study PRJNA669376) | soil metagenome | isolation source: Crop rotation soil | place: USA: Cullars Rotation, Alabama | collected 2011
TGTTGCAGGCACCGTAGCACTCATTAAGCAGAAAACGCCAACAATGAGCGCAGCACAAGTCGAGAGCACTCTCTTTAGCACAGCAAAGAAGCTCAGCAAGAGAATCGACACCAACAGCGGCAATGGCCGTGTTGACGCACTCGCAGCAGTCGGTATCACGACTTCAACAGGCGGCAAACCAGGACGCAAGTAATTTTTTCTCATCCTTTTTTTCTAACCTATTACAACGACCACATCTTTGCCTTCATCAGGTGAGATGGTGCTTCCTTCAATAGGATCTGGTGTAGGATCAGTCACGACTGCGCCACTCAGTTGCACATCTTCAAGAGCCTTTGCTACTGCGGACTCATCAGTAAACGTATTCTTACTTGGTGAGCCACCAACAAGGGTGCCGTCTGCTTGCACTGCAGGATTGAAGTAGTACGGCTGGATGATCATATTGACAACACCATCATCGTTGCTTTCAAGCGATCGCCCGATGACGAAGCCTGCTGTCGTTGCTCGCTCGCCGACACCTGCAGTGTCAGACACTGTGATGAAATCGCCAGGAGCAACTGCACCAGTCACCTTAACCGGGATACGTCCTGACAGACCAACGAGCACGGGGTTCTCTAAGGATGGACTCGCAAGTATGAAGCCAGGGTTTGTACTGACTGCACCAAGAACGCGATCAGCATCTGCCTTCGTTGCCTTCTTTACGTGATCACCATCGACGATGGAAACAAGATCTGCTGCTCCCATGGATTCTGTAGCGCTAAACATTTCTGCTACGTCAAAGCCTTGGTTCTGTGTAATTGCTCCTGATGCGTTAATCGTGCCGTTGACGTACAGCGATACGTTACTATCTTTTGCACCAATGCGAACCGTTCGACCGGTTGCGTTAATGAGTGTCTTGCCTGTAGAGTTAACGATCATTAAGTCACCTGCTACGTGCAGCGTGTAGTTCGGGTTGCTGTTGCCAATACCGACAAAGCCGTTAGCGCTAATTGAAAGAGGCACCGTTCCTGTTCCGTTTTCAACGCGCATGGTGCCGATAACGTGCATTGTTGCGTTAGGCTCTGTCGTGTTAATACCGACGTAGCCGTTTCCTTTCATAGTGAACAGGTTTCCGACTCCCCAAATATCGAAGCCCATTTTTTCATCACCAGCAGTTCCACTTGGAATGAAGTTGAGGAACGCTGACTGTCGACTCGAATCTGCTCTGCCGAATTGTAAGCTTGCTGTTTTGCCATTTGCGAGGTTTGGTGCAAGCGCAGATATAGTTCGGAAGCCGTCACCTGTGCCATCATTTACGACAGTCAGGGGTGCAGGCGTTTGACTTACTGCGCCTGTATTGCCATGTACTTCTAGTGCGGTTGTAGGGCTTGCAGTACTCGTAATGATCACATTACTACTGTTTGTGTAGATGACGCCACTAATATTTGTTGTACCAACAACCTGAAGCGTTTCGTTTGGCATACTGTTGTTAATACCTACTCTTGAGCTTGATCCTATAAAGAGATCACTGCCTGTAGCAAGTGTTTTGATCGCGACTGGCCCATTCACTCCGGAGAGTGCTCGCTGTCGCACAACGGTACCAGAAGTATCTTCTTGGTATGGTCCGTAGTAAATGTACTTGCCATCGTATACTCCTCCAAGCATTCCGACTGCACTCGCGTTTACTGTAGATGCGTCAAAAATAGATAATCCACTTTCGGTAAATGCGCTGGCAGTATCGAGAACTGCGATTTTTCCATGATAGACTCCGTTAAACGTAGGTACAAAGTATACGTACCGTCCATCAAAGACGCTGCCTGAGTAACCAATGGCTCCTGCATCTTTTGTTGCGATATCGAGGAAGCTGTAACTGGAGGTACTCGTAAACGGCGCAGCCGTATCGTATCGCGCAATGAGTCCGTGTCGCTGCGACCCGTTATGGTTTGGCGAGAAGTAAATGTAGCGACCGTCGTACGTTCCGCTGTGGTATCCCTTTGCCGAAATGTTAGCAGTAGTCATATCAAACGTGCTGTAACTGCCTGCTGCAGTAAAGGATGCAGTCGTATCGTAGCGCGTGATAGTGCCTTGTGCTGTCGTTCCATTTCCTGTCGGTACCATGTAGATGTACCGTCCGTCAAATACGCCTCCTTGCCATCCGCGCGAATTGTAATTTACATTTGCCGCTAAATCATAAACGGAGTAACTAGCCGAGTTATTATACGGTAGTGCGGTGTCGTATCGCAACACAATACCTCCGGCACCACCAGTGCTATTGTATCGTTGCAGATAGTACAAGTACTTACCATCGAAGACAGCAGGTCCGAATGCTACGGCGCCTGCATTGACGGAGGCGAAGTTATAAGCTGTGTAACTGCTGTTGCTTGTGAAGTTCTGCGTAGTATCATATCGCAAGCCTACGCCTGTCCAGGTTCCATAGTCAAGCGGAACCAGATAAAGATAGCGGCCGTCAAATGCTGCACTTGCAAATCCTTTTGCGCTACCATGATTCGTTGTGGTGTTAAAGTAGGTGTAACTACTGCTCGAGTTAATATCTGCTCGAGTATCGTATCGCATAAGTGAGCCATTTTGACCTGGTATGAAATAAATATATCTTCCATCAAAGGCGACGTCATTGTATGATCTTGCTGCTGCATTTACGGTGGTCATGTCGAAGAACGAAAAGTCCGTGCTCCTCAGTGCAAAGTTTTTCGGAACGCCACTAGAGCCAAACGGAGCATTGTTTGCAGTAGACAAAGTTACTTGATTGCTTTGTGTTGGTATCCATCCGTTTGCATCTGCAAGCGCTTGGCCGCTCACGCCACCGAGGACCTGCAATGTGTAGTTCGGTGAGGTTGTGCCTATGCCAACAGAGGTGCCACTTGTGTAGATGTTGCTTGAGTTAACGTTCGTATTGTTAGTGAAGTAAGGTATGAATCCGCTCGTTCCGTTTGAAGCCGAAAGGTTTACCGCACCTGCGCTACTGGCTGTTACCGTTGTCCAGTTGAGGCCACCTGTACTGTTAAGTGTAAGTACTTGTCCTGCGCTGCCGACTGCGGTGATGTTGAGTTTTGTTGCGTTTATTGCTGCGTTCTGCAGATCGCCGCTTGTTATCGTTCCTGCGACGAGCTGCAAGTTACTCAATGTTCCTGACAGGTCTCCTCCTGCGCTCGTGCTTGCGTCGAGTACAGCGTTTGGTCCCTGCAGGAAGGTTGTGGCGTAGATCGTGGTACCGTTAATGGTTCCTACTACGTGCAGCGAAGCGTTCGGTGCCGTTGTATTGATGCCGAGTCTATTTCCTGATACGTTGTAGCTCATGCTCGTTATGTTGATATTGGTGCCGTTTGTGAAATAGGCAACGTATGTGCTTGCTGCGTTTGCACTTGAGATGTTGCCGCCAACGCCGCCTGAAGCAGAAACCGTTGTCCAGTTGAGTCCGCCTGTGCTGTTGAGAGTTAGAACCTGTCCCGCACTGCCAACCGTTGTTATGTTAAGCTTAGTTGCGTTAATGGCGGCGTTTTGGATGTCTGCGGATGTTATCGTTCCTGCAACCAGTTGGAGGTTGCTAAACGTACCGCTCAAGTCTCCGCCTGCACTCGTGCTTGCGTCGAGTACTGCGTTTGGTCCTTGGAGGAACGTCGTTGCATAGATTGTGGTACCATTGATTGTGCCGACGACGTGCAGTGAGCTGTTTGGTGCAGTCGTGTTGATGCCTAATCTGTTTCCGGTTACGTTGTACGATATGCTTGTGATGTTGATGTTCGTGCCGTTGGTGAAGTAGGCGACGTATGTTGGCGCTGCGTTGGCGCTGGATACGTTGCCGCCTATGCCGTCAGCTCCTGTAGGCCAACTTGTCTGACACGTACCGCCAATACAGACAGTGCTTGCTTCCATACGTGTAGTGTTCACTGTTCCTATGACGTGGAGCGTTGCATTTGGCGATGTCGTGTTTATGCCGACTGTTCCTGCAAAGTATGAACTTGCGTTGCTGTCCGATGCGTATATGGAGTATGCTCTGTTGAGTTGTGTTCCGATGGTTATGTCGCCGATGTAGACGCCTTGCGTATTGTTAATGATGCCTGCATTTGTGAGATCCTCGACGCTCAGGCCACGCAAGTTCGTTACCGTTTGCGTTGAACTCACTGTGAGGGCAGATCGGACGCCTTTGAGATTTGTCAGGTTCTGGTTGCTGCCATGTGTTACGGTTGCTCCGAGGCCTACAAGGTCAGAAGTAGCGCCGGAGCCGCTCGTTTGTATTCTTCCGTCAATGGCTACTTGATTGCCGAAGGTTGTTCCTGATATGGTATGCGTGACGACAACACCGAACGTTGGGGAGAAGAGCGTGTTGGAGAATTCGTTATCTATTGTCAGTGCTTGTATTTGGTTGACTGATGCTACGTGTGCCAGGCCACTGACATCGAGAGTATAATTGGGTACGGTGTTTCCGATACCTACTCTCCCGCTGCTGCTGTTCACGTAGAAGGTGGTGCCGTTCACTTGCAGGCTGTTCGGGAATGTGTAGTTGCCAAGGCTAAAGGTGCCTGCGCCTATGCGTGATGCGTCGTGTCCTGGGTTTGGTGTTGCTGCAATGGCTGCAGTAACGCAGAGTAGCAGCACCAAGAGAAGGAGTGAGCGCTTCATTGCTTCTCACCTTTGTCTTCTTTCTTTTCGATGACTTTGAGCGTTATGTTGCCGTCTTTATCTTCGATAAAGCGGAATTCCGTACCGGCATTCCACTGTTTATCACGTACAAGATCTATAGGAATAGTAAGTCTATACTGGCCGTTATTCTTTACGAGCTTCAAGTTACTGCAGTCTATTTCTGGTAAGTACTGTTTTTATACTTATTTGAGATTGAAAAAGTACTGAATTAGTACTAATCATTTTATTTCTATATGGTACAGGAGGATTCCTCCTTTTTAGTAGTCACGACCGCCTCTTCATAAGGGCTTAATAAACACAGACGAGGATGACTGCGTGAACCCGGTTTTTGGCAGCGCGAGCAACCTTTCTATGGCCTATAACAACAGCAGTGCACCCAACCGCATGACAAAAGCCGGAAGCATTTTTACGGAGCAAACACAACAGCACCTTGATAGATCAGGAGAGATAGAAACGCTCGTACGAGAAACCGTTACCGGAAGCCCACACATGCAAGGGTTCATCCGCGAAATGAGGAATCATGATGAGTACACCGCAGCACACGGCGTACGCGTCATGGCAATCGCACTCTACGTCTTCAAACAGCTTGGCAGCATTTCCGATGAGGCGTTGCGACAGCGAGCAGCAATCATTGGCCCACATGACGTCGGAAAGCTCTTCATCGACCCAGCTGTGCTCAGCAAAGCAGATCCACTCACGCCTGAAGAGTGGACATGGATCAAACAGCACCCTATCTACGGCGGACGCATACTGCGAGCACAAGAAGCCGGGGAAGGCGTCGTGCAGTTTGCAGATTACCATCACGTCAATAAAGCATGCAACCCCTACCCTGCATTGCCAAAAGACAAGGAGGTTGTATTCACCACAGACCAATCAATTGGTGTCTTTGCTGATATGTTCGACGCACACACGAGCGGTCGATCCTACATGACACCCCGAGACCCAAGAGTGGTGAAGAACAAAGTCATTGCAGGCGACTACAGAGGTTTTGATAAGCATCTCATTAAACTCCTTCCGAATGAACCGGTGCAATTGAATTCGAACTTCCTCGATCTCCTCGTGACAAAGGCAGATCTTGACATTCCGTACAGACGAGCAGATCTTGAGCACCTTGTAGAACACGACATGCCGTACTTACGACTAGAAACACCACCAGAAACGCCGGTGTACACGAGCAACACCTAACTACTTTGGCACAATCACGCTGCCTTGCGGCGTGTCGCGCACTTCATAACCAAGGGCACTAATCTGATCACGAATGCGATCTGACGCTTGCCACTCTTTGCGCTTGCGAGCTTCGTCACGTTGTGCAACGAGTTGCAGCACTTCTTCAGGAATAATCATTTCACCCACGGTGCTTAATGCAAGTCCGAGCACGCTATCGAACAATAACGCGAGTGCATACTTCTCTTTACTACCCATCCGTTCATCCTTGAGTGCGTCCCACAGCACCGCGAGTGCTTGTGGCATGTTAATGTCATCAGCAACAGCTTCAATGAAGCGCTGCTCGTAATCCGCTTTGATCGAGGCGCCCTTCTCATCAGTTCCATTTTTCACGAGCAACACTTTATTCTTCAAGCTCGCGTACGCTTGCTGCGCACCCGTGAGCGCTTCCCAGTTGAAGCTGAGCTGCTTGCGGTAGTGCGCCGTCAAGCACAAGTAACGGTAGTCGAGCGGATCGTAACCGTGTTCGATGAGAGAACTCAGCGTCAAGAAGTTGTCGCCACTCTTCGCCATCTTCTCGCCTTCTTTGAGCACGAGGAATTCGCCATGCATCCAATAACGCGCAAATGGTTTGCCCGCTGCTTCTGCCTGCGCAATTTCATTCGTGTGATGCACAGGAATGTGATCGACGCCGCCCGTGTGCAAATCAAATGTGTCGCCAAGGTACTTGACCGCCATTGCGCTGCATTCAATGTGCCAGCCAGGAGCTCCCTTGAGTCGTAACTTAACCTTTTTCATAGCTCAGCACCTTCGATGAGCTTTATCACGCGGTAAGGGTTTTCATCCATTAACGTAATTTCTTTTTCGCCTATCAAAACGGTCGCAAAACCGCTTGCGCGAATGCCTGCAAGTTTATCTTTTGTTTGTTGCGACTCGAGCCATCTACCTTTCACTTCGAGAATAACTCCTGTTCCCGGTAAATAGAAATCAGGTACTGTATTAGCATTTCTTTGTCTAGTAGAATCGAAGTATTCAATTCTCACAGCTTCATACTCCCAGCTAAATCCATATTTGTCAAGGAACTCTGCAGTCTTTATTTCCCATTGGGATCTGAAGAGGATGCCCTGGTACTCTCCAGGCTTCACTTTTCCATAGCTAGGACTTACTTCTCCCCTTCTGATTTTTTCAGAGATGCCTTTGGAGACATTTTGCATTCTTTTGATTTTTTGCTCGTAAGTCTCTTTTTGCCGAGGATGCAACCCTTGTTCCCAGAGTTTTCGCATTGACTGTGAAACATTCATCCTTCGTTTTTCTTTCAATTCCTTTGACTCTACTTGTTGAGGCAAAATACCAAGATTCCCTCTCCTTCGTAGCTTTTCCGAAATTTTCTTCGCTCTCTGCAGTGAATGATTTTTAGCACAAATTTCGGGATTCTGCATTGGATTCTTTCCGATGGAAGATTCCATGACTCTGTACTTTGAAATAGATATTCCTCTTCGCTGCTCAACAACGGGGCAACTGACAGCGTATTTGTTCCCAGATTGCCATTTGATACCGCACCATTCTTTGAATGTTGCTTCCTGTCCACATCCGCCTTTGCAAAGCTTATTCGACATCTTCAACCTCAACAATCTCTATGTTTGGATTCAAAGCAGCATATTTCTTTAACTCTTCATATTCTTTGTCCGTGCCTGTCCAGTCGAGTTCTGCTGTCCATTCCATCTGTCTCTGAACACCAGGATCTGTTATTTTCCACAGCGCAAAGTCAGTGGGGTTGCGTTTGCCTGAGACGACATCGACGCGCGCGCCTGCTTGGAGGCCTTCAATGTTTAGTTGCGCCAGTTTACCGTAATCGCGCAGCTTACTCGTGTCAAAGTACACGCCATCCTCAATCACGTATGCGTAACCATGCTTCTCAATCTCTTGAATCTGCTCGATCTGCTCCGTAATGTGATCTGTTGCTTTGCACCAGACGTCGGGTGGCAAGATGTTGAGGAGGGTCATGTCGCGCTGGAAGGCTTCGGTATAAAATGCTGCCACTTGCCAGACGCTCTTGTGCTCCCGCGCAGCGCCTTTCTCCATCTTGTCTTCGCCGGTGTCCGAATCGCTTGTCAAGTGACCGACGTCGGTGATATTCATGACGTGGCGTACGTTGTAGCCTGCGTACTTGAAGACGCGCTTGAGCACGTCGTTGAAGATGTACGTGCGCAGGTTGCCTATGTGCGCGTAGTGGTATACCGTCGGTCCGCAGCTGTAAAATGACAGCGCATCAGCACTGAGTGGCTGCAGCACTTCTTTCTTGCGCGTGAGCGTGTTGAATACCGTGATTGGTACCATTAGCGTTCACGCAGTTTGCCAAGCAGGCGGAGAATCTCGATGTACAGCCAGATCAGCGTGACCATGAGGCCAAACGCGCCGTACCATTCCATGTGTTTTGCTGCGCGGTTCTTACTTGCCTGCTCGATGAAATCAAAGTCGAGGATGAAATTAAGTGCAGCAACGGTGACAACAACGAGGCTAAAGATGATGCCAAACGGTGAGCTGTCATTGATGTAGGGGACGTTGACGCCAAAGAATGACAAGCCGAAACTCACGAGGTACAGCAGTGCAATCGATCCCGTTGCGACCATGATGCCGAGGCGAAAGCCGCGCGTCGCTTTGATCCAGCCCGCGCGGTAGACGAGCAGCATCAAAAGCAGCACGCCAAACGTCAAGCCAATTGCTTCAAAGACAATGCCAGGGTACATGCTCTCCATAATCTGTGACAGACCGCCGATCACAATGCCTTCAGCAAGCGCGTACGCCGGAGCCGTGCGAGAAGCCCATTCGGGCTTGAATGCCGTGACGATTGCAAGCACGAGACCAACGAGCAACGCAGCAATGAACGTGCCGTAATAGACAACTGGTGAGAGCGTACTCAAGTAGCCCCACGAGAAAATCGCTGTACCCACGACGCACGCAAGCAGGATCAACGCTTTGTTCAGCGTGCCGTCAAGGGTCATGTACTCGCTGCTGTTCGTATGCACAAACAGCTTCTCTCGAAAGGTTGGGTTACTCGTACGCATACGAGCCTAGCAGAAGCTTCTCTTTATATACATTTCAGCCACCACCCTACGCCTATTTAAAGGGCGGTGTCTCTCTGCATCACATGCGTCTGATCATCGGTGACTACGAAGCAGGAAGGCTGCAGCCAGGATTCCACGAAGAAGGAGACCCTCTCTCACAGCAAACGCTCGAAGAGCTCAAAGGACGCTTCCGCGACGAATACCGCGAAGCGAACATGAAACTCACGGAGCAGCAACTGCTCGCAGCAGCAACAAGCGATCAAGACATCATCCAAGCCATCCACAGCTTCGAGCAACTCGACGTCAGCCTCAATAGTCTCGGCAAATACAGCACCGAATGGTATGAGCTACACCACCCCGACTCGAGTGCGAGCTGGGAAATACTCGCGGGAGAACACCTCAGCGAGCAAGGACTCTCCGATTTTAACATCGGCGTCGGCTCACTGCTTGCCTCACGAGACGCAGTCAAGTCACACATCGAAAAAGCCATGCACGCCTACCTGCCCAACACCGCAGCAGTCGCAAGCACCCTCATCGGGGCAAAACTGCTTGCTGCAGCAGGCAGCACGCAACGACTCGCATTCTTCCCGGCAACCACCGTGCAGCTCCTTGGCGCAGAGCAAGCGCTGTTCCGTCACCTAAGAAATAGACGAAGCCTGCCACCGAAGTACGGCATCCTCTTCAGCCATCCACTTGTGCAGAGTGTTGCGTACCACAACCGTGGCAAGATGGCGCGAGCACTCGCTAACGCCATATCGATTGCGGCACGTGTCGATCACTTCAAAGGACCGTTCGTCGGAGACGAACTTAGAAAAAAAGTGGAGGCGCACCACCGTGCACTTGCTCGGCGCTAAATTCCCTAACGTCGCAGAAGAGAAAGGAAAACTCTTCACGAAATCAGTGCACACCGACTTTCGCGAAGACCTCGTCGAGCGAGACGGCGTCACGTGGCGCGTCTGGGAAACGAAGCGAAGTAAACTCGCTTCTGCAATACAGAAGAAAATAAGCCAAGTCGGCATCAAAGAAGGAGACACGGTCCTGTACCTTGGCGCAGCGCACGGCTACACGCCTACTTTCGTCGCAGACATCGTCGGTGAGAAAGGTACCGTGTTCTGTCTAGACTTCTCCGCAAACGTCGTGCGCGACCTCATCAAGAAATGCCGCGGCAGACAGAACATGATTCCACTGCTTGCAGATGCGAAGAAACCTGACACCTATTCGTACCGCGTCACCGGGGCCGACGTCGTGTTCCAAGACATCGCACAGAAAGACCAAGTCGGCATTTTCGTTCGCAACTGCGAGCGATTCCTCAAGCAAGGAGGCTTTGGCCTGCTCAGTCTCAAAGCGAGAAGCGTCGATATGACGAAGCACCCCAAAGATGTCTTCAAAGACGCGTACAAGGAACTCGAAAAGACGATGAAAGTAGTGGATTACCGGGAACTCGATCCCTACGAAAAAGACCACGCATTCTTCGTCGTTAAGAAACAATGATTGTTGTCGTTGGGTTAGGCATGCTCGGCAGCAGAGTATGCAAACTACTCCCTGCACACATACCGCTGCTCGTCATAGACTTCGATACGGTGCAGCGCAAGAACATCGGACTGCAGTACCCTGCGCAAGCGCTCGGTATGAAAAAAGTAGATGCTGCAAAACTCTACGCGCCGCACGCGCAGACCGTGCACAAGCATATCGATGTGACAACGGTCGGCTTGCTCCAAGAAGCGTCGCTTGTCATTGACTGCACCGATAACCTCGTCTCACGCTACGTCATCAACGACTTCTGCTCGCGAGAAGGCATCCCATGGATACACACTGCAATGAACGACACAGTCGGTACGGTTGCGGTGTTCTTACCTGAAGGACCGTGCTTCTCGTGCGTCTATCCGCACGGCAAAGGAGAAACGTGCACGAGCGCCGCAAACACTACTATAGCAGACAGCGTTGCGTCCGTTGCCGTACACGAGTGCCTACGCCTCATCAAAAAGCCTGACGGATCACACTTCATACGCATTACAAAAAACGGCAAAACAGCGATGGCTATGACGAAGAACCCTCGCTGCGAAACATGCAACGGCGTCTATACACACCTCGAACTCAAGCCGCGCTCGTTTTACATCACGTACTGCACGAACAGCAAATGCATGGCAGCAAAGCCGCTCAAGCACAGCCACGACCATGGTGTTGCAACGACGCGTGAAGTCGACGGCATACCACTCTCAATCTATCCGAACGGAGAAATTCACTTCCACAAAGAAGCCGACGCCGATATTCTCTACACGATCGCTGAGAAAGTCTACAAGAAATAAGTTTATTGCCACGCGTGTTTCACTGCATGCGCAACAGCAGGGACGATGCGCGTATCGGTTGCGAACGGAATGATCTCATCAGCAGTCGGGTTTTGCGTCAGGTTCGCAAGCGCGTACGCAGCGGCAAGCTTCATCTCGGTTGTGATCCTCGTTGCTTGCGCATCGAGCGCACCTCGGAAGATGCCGGGGAATGCAAGACTATTATTGACTTGATTCGCAAAGTCGCTTCTGCCTGTTGCGACAACCGCTGCTCCTGCTGCTTTCGCGAGATCAGGCATGATTTCAGGCACGGGATTCGCCATAGCCATCACGATAGCGCCGTCATTCATTGCCCGCACCACTGTTTCAGTGAGGACATTGCCTGTCGAGACTCCGATGAACACATCCGCGCCTTGCAGTGCGTCTGCAAGGCTGCCTTTCAGCTGGTGCTCATTCGTTATCTGCGCAAGTTCTTGCTTGATCGGATTCATATGCTCTCGTCCGGTGTAGATAATGCCGGCCGTGTCGCAGAGCAGCACATGTGCACTCGGAAAGCCTGCAGCGATGAGTAGCTTCGTAATGCCGACGCCTGCTGCGCCAACGCCACTCACCACAAGCTTGACGTGTTCCTTTTGTTTGCCAACCACTTTGAGTGCGTTCGTGAGCGCTGCGAGCACGACGACTGCGGTGCCGTGCTGGTCATCGTGCATCACAGGAATGCCGAGGTCCTGCAGCGCTGCTTCTATCGCGAAACAGTCAGGGGATTTGAAGTCTTCAAGGTTGATGCCGCCGAACACCGCAGCGATGTTACGAATTGTTTGTATCGTCAGTTCCTTGTCTTGGCTCTTGAGCGTAATCGGGAACGCGTCGATGTTTGCGAGTTCCTTGAAAATTGCTGCTTTGCCTTCCATCACAGGAATTGCTGCGCTTGCTCCGATGTTGCCCAGGCCAAGCACTGCTGAGCCGTCTGAGATGACCGCAACGGCGTTACCTTTGAGCGTGTACTTGTAGACGAGCTGCTCGTCGCGTGCTATTTCGAGGCACGGCCGTGCTACGCCTGGTGTGTATGCAAGGGAGAAATCGTGGCGTGTACGCAGTGGTACTTTACTTTTCGTTTCTATTTTTCCTCTGCGCTCTTCGTGGAGCTTGAGTGATTCTTCCTCGACGTTCATAGACAAGGCAGGAGCTGGTTCGTTTATTAATCTTTACTGAACAGCGTACTGAGAATCTTTGCTGCGTTCTCTTTCGTTGCTGGAAACGCTGCGATATTGAGGCGGACATGCACCGAGTCGCTACTCTGCGTTAATTCATAGCTGCCGGTGAAGAATGCTGATTTACTCAGGCGCAGAAAGCAGTGTGTCTGCGTGTCGATGAACTTGTTTGGCTCGCGCGCGATGAGGTGTTGCTGCTCGGCAAGCTTTGTCTTGAGGAGCGCGATGAATTTGCGCACTGGCTGCTGGTGATCTATCCATAGCTCTCCGAAGAATAATGGATCTGCTGCTTCGCCGTCGTCGGAGAATGTGACCTTTGCGTCCTCTGCTTTGATGCCTGCTTCCTGCAGCACGGTTGCGAATGCTTCTTCGATAATCGATCGGCTGCGATCAATGATGCGTACTCGTACGTTGTGGACTTGTTTCATTTGCCGCTCCGTCCTTGCTGCCAGTTGCCTTTGGTAAGTAGCGGCGCAAACACATCGTCATCCATGCGTATGTGCAGTTCATCAAGTTCTTCCTTCGGAGGATTGTGCTCGACGAAATGCACGAAGGGCACTTCGGTGATGAGTGCAAGTGGCGTCTGTTCGTTGCCTTCGCCCATGACTGCTACCGCAGCAGCTGCAAGCGAAGTCATCACGTTGGCTTTCGTGACGTTGAGGTGTCGCTCGAAGAGGTCGGGTGTGTCGATGTAGCTATTAAGTGCGCGAAATCCTGAGTGAGCGAGTGCAGTTCCCTGCACGCCTCGTCGCATCGGTACGCTTTGGCTATCCGTGATGATGACGCCAAGGTGCTTGCAGTGATGCTTTGCAGCCAGGTGTGCTCGTATCTTGTTTGCGCTTGCTTGCACGTCTTTTGGCCACAGCACGTAGTGGCCGTCGCTGTTCGACTGGTCTATGCCTGCTGAAGAAATGAGTATGCTGTTCTTGATGCTCAAGCAGTAGTGGTACGGGTTCGTGTCGCGCGGGATGTACCAGTCTGCTTGCTCGTGTACGAGTTCATCTTTTGTGACGGATGCAGGGTCGCGGACTTGGCGTTCAGTGAGCGAAATGATTTTCGAAGTCACTGCTATGACGCTGTTTTCGGTCAGTGCGGGCAGATACTTGTCGAGAATCGCGAAGAGATCGGTGTCTTTGACCGTTATTTTGTGGGTGCGGATCGCTTGTATCTGCATCGGTGTGCGGATGCGCCGTATTTTATCTCCTTTTCGGTACTTCGTAATGTTGTAAAAAAGCGAAACTCGTCAAAAGCAAGCACCTTTAAATAACGAGGTGCTCGCTGCTCTGCAATGAAGCATACGATGCCCGTCACGGTGATTCTTGTCGTCGTCTTCGTTGCAAGCCAGCTCCTCGGACTGGCTTTGATCAACAAGAACGCGACCATCACCTACGATGAGCAAGGCGTCTGCCAGGTCACGCACGAAGACACCGCACTCGGCCCGCGCCCAACGACAACAGGATTTGACAGCCTCATCTACCTTCTCGTCGGACTCGTCGTTGGTACGGTCGTGCTGCTGATCCTTGTGCGATTCAGACTCTTTGGCGTGTGGAAACTCTGGTTCTTCGTCGCCGTATGGCTGGCCTCCATCGTGAGCTTAGGTGTTCTGATGAACATGTGGGTCGCCGTCGTGCTCGCATTCATACTTGCGGCCTGGAAAATATTCAAACCCAATATTATCGTGCACAACGCAACGGAAGTGCTCGTCTACAGCGGTATCGCGCTGCTCGTCGTGCCGCTCTTTGACAAAATCATCTGGGCGTTCGTACTGCTCGCACTCATCTCAGCATACGACGCGTACGCCGTATGGCGCAGCAAGCACATGATTAAGATGGCGCAGTTCCAAACCGAGAGCAAACTCTTCGCGGGACTCTTCATACCGTACGAGCCAACCGTGACAATGCACGCAAGCACGCCCAAAACGAAGAGCGCGCCCGCTGGTGAACGAAAGAACGCAATCCTTGGCGGCGGCGACATCGCGTTCCCGCTGCTCTTCATTGGCATTATCATGGATAACCTCATCACGCAGCACTGCTTGAGCAAGCTCGCAGCATTCGGCTTCAGCCTTATCATCGTGCTCTTTGCAGCACTTGCGTTACTGTGGCTGTTTGTGAAAGCGAAGAAAGACCAGTTCTACCCCGCAATGCCGTTCTTGACAGCAGGCTGCTTCGTCGGCTACGCAGTCATGTGGCTTGTCATGCAGCTGCTTTAACGCAGTAGCCAAATCAGAATCAGTTCTACAAAGTTACCAAGCGCGTGCATCAGCATCGGACCAACGAGTGATTTCGTACGCTGGTAGATGATGCCGCTGATGATGCCAAACACAAGCACGTAGATAAGTTGCGGTAGTGTACTCACGACATTGAGCCACATGCGGTGCAGCGACGGATCGAGCACGAGCGATCCACTCACGGGGTCGGTCGTTGTCATGCCGTAATAGATAGGGAACACGATGTGAAAGAGCAACTCGAAGCCAACGGCGACGAAGACTGCTGCGTGAATGCGCTGCGATGTGAACTCGCGCTTGAGGTGCTTTGCGAAGTAGCCTTGGATGACGCCGCGAAACAGTGTCTCCTCAACGAGCGCAGGCAACAGCGCCCAGCTAATAACGTAGCCGATCAGCACAGCGAAGCTAAAGCCAGGCACGTGCAACTTGTCAAGGCCTGCTTGGTAATCGACAAAGAAAATAATGACGCCCGAGGCAATACCGATGTATAGACTCCACAGGACATAGTCTTTGCTCCAGCGGTAACCGTACGTAGCGAGCGGCTCAAAGGTCGTGCGCATGTAAAAGAGCATGAAGAGGTACACGATGGTGTAGCCGATTGCATCAGGAAGCCACGAGTACGCGGAGAGCGCTGCGGCAGCAACTTGGCCACCGAGTGCTTGCGTGAGCTTCACGAAAAAGTCCATACCGAACGGAAGCAGCACTATCACTGCAAGAAACAGTGCAATACCAATGAATACGCTGCTTACGCGTGCTTCCTCTTCTTCTAGGGCTCGGTTGTCTTGAGCGACCACGATCTTGCTTTCAGACCTAGCTCTATTTAAAAGCTTCCACAGGACAGCTCGGCGCAAAACACTTAAGAAACGCCGTGCGTTTTTGTCCACTATGGAAGAAACCGTGGGACGTATTCAATCACCGTCCTCGATTAACACCTACAAGCAGTGTCCGCGTAAATACTATTACAGCTACATCAAGAAGCTGCCTACAAGGCCTTCGATTCACCTGACGCGCGGCACGATCGTCCACGAAACACTCGAGTACTTCTACGAGCGCCCCATACAACCCGTCACCGACGATCGGTACACGCAATTACAGTTCCACGTGCTCTCACTGCTCAAAGAGCGCTGGACTGAGTACGAAGCAGAAATTGCGTCGCTCGGGCTCACCGCCGATGAAATCACGTTCTACAAAGAAGAGACGCGCCTCATGCTGCTGAACTGGCTGACGCACTTCTGGAAGAAAATGCAGCTCGACATGGCAGCCGGCATGTCCTTTGAACAAGCTTTTGCGCGCCACACACCAAAGCGAGAAACCGAGTACGCATCAAATGAACACCGCATTCGCGGCTTCATCGACGCAATACACGAGTCTGATGGTGTCGTGCAGATCATGGACTACAAGACAAGCAAGCACCCCGTGATTACTCCTGAATACCGGCTGCAACTCGCGATCTACGCGTTCCTCTACAAGCACAACCATGGCGTCGTACCACACACCGTCGGGATATTTTTTCTCAAACATGGCGAGCAACTCATGGAGGTCAACGACGAACTCATCGATCACGCGCGCCTTGAGATTGCGTGGGTGCACGAGCGAACACAGACAAACGACCTTAACGAGTACCCAAAGAAGGCATCGCCGCTCTGTAACTACTGTGATTTCTACGACTACTGCTGGAAACAGAAGGAGCTGACAGATTTCTAAAGCTTTTTAATGTACAACGAATTTGGTGATACTATGCAGTACAAACCTGTTCTCATCGCGCTGCCCGCAATTCTGCTGTGTGTCCTGTTTGCTCGCAATTTTGACATTGGCAGTGCGCCACTGACCGCAAATGTCGTGCAAGCGCCACTTGTGAGCGCACGAATACTCTCGCCGCAGGATGGTGCGGTCGTGCAGGGTTTTGTCGAAGTCGTTGCGAGTGCTGATGCTGACCGTACGTTTACTGTCTCGCTTGGTGATGCGGTCATGGGCAGTGGCAGTGGTAATCCTGCGCATATTCTCTTCGATACGCACACTATTGCCGATGGCGAATACCTGTTGCGTGTGTCTAGCCCTGGTGTAGAACCTGCAACGATTATTGTTGAAGTGCATAACACGCACGACCCGGACTTCGGCTTTACTGCTGAAGAAGACTTGGTACCTGATGCGCTTGCTGAGTAATCGCAGTACGTGGTTGGTACTGTTTGCAGTCTCCCTCGTTTGCTACGCAGTTGCTATGGTTGCTGCGTACGCGCCGCTCGTTGGCTTGTTCGTCTTCTATCCGCTGTGGCTGAGCATGCTCATGGCTGGCGGCATTGGTCTCATTCCCGGTACGAGTGCGTACGTGTCGTTTGTTGCGCTGTTCAGTTTGCTCATGTGGCTGTTCACTGGTTTTTTCGTCGTGAAACTGCCGTCGTTGAAAGCGTCGAGAAATCGGGTGATTGCATTTCTGTGCACGGTGTTCGTATTGCAAACCTATGCGTCGTACTACTTGTACAAGTATTTGCTGCAGCTCTCGCTGCTCGCGTTTGTGTAGTTACTCTTTCTCCAGAATCGTAACGTCGCACTTGGCGAGTTTCTTGAATTGCTGCGCGTCTTCAACGGTGCCGATCAAGTTGCCAAAGTGCATCGGTATCGCGACGTCGGGGTCGATCATGCTTGCTGCCTGCGCTGCTTCCGCTGCGGTCATTACGTACGTGCCTGACACGGGGAGCAGTGCAATGTTGCATTCGATATCTTTCATTTCAGGAATCACGTCGGTGTCGCCGGTGTGGTAGATCGTGACTTTGTCCATTGTCACGACGTAGCCGAGCCAGTCGTTCTCTCGTGGATGGAATGCTTTGTCCTTGTTGTAGGCAGGGACTGCTTCGATGCGTATGCCGTCAAGGTCGAATTCGCCGCCTGGCTCCATGGTTTTGAGTTGGCGCATCTTGAATTTCATGAGCTTGCTTGCACAGTCGGGCGGGCAGACGATGACAGTGTTTGGGCCGACAACGCGCTCAATGTCGGGAACGGAGAGGTGATCGTAGTGGCTGTGCGTGATGAGCAGAAAGTCTGCGGTAGGTTTGTCGCGTGCTTCGACTTCGTACGGGTCGATGTAGATCTTCTTACTGCCGGCAAGCAGGAACCCATCGTGACCGAGCCACGTTATTTGCACGTCTCCGTATTGTACCGGCATGCATACCCAGTGTTGGCATCATTTAAGTGTCTTTTCCTCCCGGTAGGGATTCGAGTTTCGCTTTTTTGTGATTTAAGGAAAGTGTTGTTGTTCCTGCACACGATACTCCGACGGCTCTATGGAAAACATTTAAAAAGGCTTTTCCGCGTAAAAAACGCATGTCTACATTCAGGAATGCCCTCGTATTCTTCGACCAGCTCGGCGTCTACGATGTAGTCCTACCCTTCCTGCTCATTTTCAGCCTCGTCTTTGCGATGCTGGAGAAGACGCGCGTCTTTGGCATGGAAGGACACGGCGACCACCAGACGACACGCAAAAACCTCAACAGCATGGTCGCTTTCTGCGTGGCATTCCTCGTCGTTGCAAGCAGCCGCCTCGTCGCCGTCATCAACCAGACAATCGCACACGTCATGGTATTACTCGTCATGAGCATCATGTTCATGATACTCCTAGGCACGTTCAACAAAGACCAGGAACTCTACCTCGAAGGAGCCTGGCGCACCGCATTCATGTGGATCATGTTCGTCGGCATCGCACTCACACTGCTCTACAGCCTCGGCTGGCTGCAGTTCGTCTGGGAGTTTGCCGCATACAACCTCGAAGGACCCGTCGTCGGTAGCTTCGGATTACTCATCATCGTCTTAGGATTCATGTGGTACATCACCAGCAACAAAACTGAAGACCACAAAAAAGAGCACAAAACAAACGGAGGACAGCACTAACAATGGTTAATTTCGCCGAAGCAATAATCAATTTACAGCAGATGGGGGTGGCAGACGTACTACTACCGTTCCTGCTCACATTCACCATCGTGTTTGCAGTCCTCAACAAAACAAAAGTACTCGGAGCAAAAGACGTCGCGAAGCGCTACAACGTCATCGTAGCACTCGTCATGGGCCTCGCGCTCATCTTCCCGCACGTCCTAGGCTACTACACACCTGACAAGGACCCAGTCAACATCATCAATCAGTCCCTGCCAAGCATCGCAGTCGTCGTGATTGCAATCGTGATGGTCATGCTCCTCCTCGGCGTCTTCGGTGCCGACCTCGACCTTAACGGCAGTAAGATCAACACGTGGATACTCGCGTTCTGCTTCTTAACAGTCGCATACGTATTCCTCACGAGCGCAGGCTACATCGGCAACGGACACTTCCCTCGGTGGTTGTGGTTCCTTGCAGACCCGAACACGCAGAGCCTGCTCGTCATGATCCTCGTCTTTGGCATGATCATCTGGTTCATCACCAAGGAAGACAAGAAGCCTGATCCAAAGGAACCAAAGTGGCGCAACGTCATCATGCCAATCGGCGGTGGCGGAGGCGGCGGTCACGGCGGCGGCGAAGACCACGGTCACTAGTGTATGGCAACGATTGACATTAGCATACTCAGTTCAGTAACGACTATCATAGTTTTCATGCTGATATTCGTTGCAGGCTGGGGACTGCTTCGCGTTGTCAATCCGTTCAAGGACGCTGCGAGTAGCTTCTACGGCCTCATGGCATTCCTGATTGCCGTACTGCTCGTCCTCTCAGGCAAAGTCGTTCGTATCATCACGACAGCAACGCCATGGCTTATCGTCATTGGCATGATTGGATTCTTTTTCATCTTCTTCTCACGCATGTTTGGCGTCTCCGAAGACACGATTAGCGGCGCATTCAAAGACCGCGGCGTCGGCTGGCTCATCTTCTTCGTTGCGCTCGTCATCGTCTTTGCGATCGGCACTTCGTTTGGTCAGGACTTGCTCTCAGCCCAAACGCCAACGCAGACAAATCCGAACACGAACGTGACGTACCTGCCTGACGGCACAACAGTGGTCAGCACGGACCCTGGTAGCGTCGTCGGTAGTGGCACGGCATCCTCTGACTTTGGCAGAAACCTTGTGCTCACGATCTTCCACCCGAAGATCCTTGGCGTACTGTTCCTCTTCATCCTCGGCACCCTCACTATCTTGCTGCTCAACTTAGGCGGCGGCGAGAAAGGAGGCGGTGGCGGGGGTGGCGGCGCCGGACACTAACGAATATTCTGCAGTGTCGAGCGTAAGAACAAGAATGATGCTTCGATACGCTCTTCCGCTTCTTCGTGCTCATTGCGTCCGAGCTGATACGTAATGTACAGCACAATTGCGCTACCGAACACTTCGATGCACACGCCAAGCCAGAAGCCAGCGTGCGTCAAGTAGCCGAGTAAGAAGAAGAAACTCAAGACAGCAATGAACCACAGCACGCTGATATGGTAGAGCAGCAAGCCTTCGATTGCGTACGTCGGTACCGCAAAGTGCTCGTCGCGAAACGGCACTTTGGGAATGATATGCACTCGACCGTCGAACTTGCCAAACAACGGATACTTGCGACTGCGCACCGCTAAACGGAACGTATCGTGGCTGACGGGGCGATAACCGAGCCCTGCGTGCGCGAAGTGGTGGTTGATGCGCGTGTAGACCATGCGCTCAGGCAGCCGTGTGCCGAGCTCCTGAGAAATGTTGATGATGCCGGGTCCGAGCATCTCGTCAATGACGGGTCCAACGACAGGCTTGAGCCTATCTGGCAATTCAAGATCATCTTCGTCGTCCTGCATAGATTGCGGTACGGAGCCGAGTATAAATTACTTGCTTGGAAAGAACGTGCCACGGTAGCCGCACGCGTGGCACAGCCGTGCATCAAACGACATCGCCTCCCCGAGTCTTCCTGCATCGGGATCAAGACCAAGATCAGTGCTTTTGCAGCGAGGGCAGAACATCATTTACAGCAGAGTTCGAAGTGGTTGATGCAGCTAAACGGTTGGCTCGACTCGCCGGCAGAACAGCCTGGCACTTGTGCTCGACACGTGCCGCCTGCTTCTGCGCACGTTTCTGTCTTAGATTCTTTCATGAAGACAAACCCTACAGCCACTGCGCCAAGCACAACGACGGCGAGGATTACCACGATGAACACTTTCATCATGCCCCCTGCGTCGTCTTCGTAGTCCATTACTTCTTGTGCTCCTTCATCGTGTGCGTGATGTCGGAGAGCTGCTTCACGTTATCAGTGAACTGCGGGAGCACTTTAGAGAATACTCGCTCCATCGCTTTCAAATCAGAGCCGACGTCTTGCATCGTCTTATCGTAATCAGAGAGTTTGCCAAGGAGTGCTGACTGCACCTTCTCGAAGCGGTCCTTGAGGTCATCGACGCGTGCGTTGAGTTCCTGGATGCGTTGCTCCGAGCGGTTCTTCCAATCGATAATCTTTTGGATGTCCTTCTCAAGCTCAGTCCATTTCTCGTCGATGATGGTTTCAACGTACTCTTCGACCGAAGACTGTGATTCCATCGCAAACTGCTGTTGCTGCTGGACAGGAATCGTCGGGTTGCCCATGACGGGAGCACCTGAGCGCAGTTCGACTTGGTTGAGCGCGTCAAAGACTTGTGCGCTCGTGTAGCCGTCTCGCTGTAAAATCTGTACAATCTGGCTATTGTCGTAGCCTTGCTGCTTCATCACCAATACTTTTTCAACAGGGGTGTCGACCATGGCCCTACTTCTCTTTGCCCGTTCGTTCCTTTAAAAGGTTTTCTTTACGCAGGAGCTCGTCTTTAGTCACAAACTGCATCGGCTCCCAATACCCTACGTACTTCTCGAGCGCCTTGAGATCGTATTGCGACGCCGCGTGGCCCATCTCGGCCTTAACCGTATTGATGCTCTCCTGCAGATCAATGACGACGTGGTGCAAGTCAGTAAACTCTTGCGTGAGTGCTTTGAGCTCGGTTGCGAGCTTCTGCTCCGCGGCAAGCAGCTTCTCATCGCTGAGCTGCGCTTTTCTGCGCAAGTTCATGAAACGCTCTTCGAGGACTCGCAGACGCCGCACCGCATCAAGGTCGGTTACGTGCTCTGCAGGCGCTGGTTCAGGAGGTGGTGTCGTCATAACTTTTATAAAACGGGTCTACGGATGGACTACCATATTTTGGATATAAAAAAGTGCTGTTTATACGACGGCAAAGGGGTGCTTTATGCCATCGCGCATCCTACGGGAAGGCGACGAAACAATACTCTATGTAGAAGCGGAAGAAACTGAGAACGCAAGTATCGAAGACAACGCAGCGTTCATGGCCCGCATACTGCAAGAGCTCGTCGAGAACCGAGGCGTCACCAAGATAGTCGTGACGCAAAAGCAAGACTACGAGTACGATTACGCGCAAACGCTCATGCTCGTTGAACTCGCTACAGTCTACAAGAAGCTCATTCGTGAAAAAGAGCAGTTCAGCTACAGCACACTCGCCTCACCAGGCACACCCGAGAACGTTGTTGCTTCACGCTACAACGCAATTCGGCAGACGATCTACGGCGACTTTCTTGGCGATCCACTTGGCAGCTACGTGCGCCTCAAGCGACTGCAGCGCCGAGCGCAAATAGAACTCGACAAAGCATCCGAGCCACTGCTTGAAGGCATCGAGCGCTACTGGAGCGTGCTTGGCTTCGTCACGAGTAACGTGGAGCAGACTGCTCTCTACCAGAAAACCAAGCACGACCTCGAAGGACTCAAGCCAGGCGACCGTTCCCTCTACCGCCGCTACTTCACGCCGCAAATCAAACCCGACTTCATGTTCACGAAACTCATGGCATCGTATCCGAAGAACGGCGAAGAAATAGCGAGCTACACGGTCGGCGAAACCGAAGTCACGATCTTCAAACTGCCAAACACGATCCAGTACCTCTACCATATCATGCCCCCCGAGTTCAAACTCTCCGAAGAACACTACGACTTACTCGACCAAGCACGCAAAATTCTCGCAGAACACAAACCAGCGCGAGAAGAGTTCGTTGACCCCAAGCGTATGCGCGAAGTGTTTGCAAGCGTCGGTAGTGATTTGATTGAAGAACTCGCCGGCAAGAAAAACATCTTCCTCACACAGCCAGAACTCGACAGCCTCGTGCAGATACTGATCCGCTACACCGTCGGCTTTGGTCTGATCGAAATACTGCTCGCTGATGAGCGCGTGCAAGATATTACGGTGAACTCGCCGATGGGCAAAACACCGATCTTCCTTGTGCACTCGTCATTCGAAGACTGCATGACGAACATCATCCCGACACGCATGGAAGCAGAGAGCTGGGCAAGTAAAATGCGTCTCATCTCCGGCAGACCATTTGACGAAGCAAACCCGATTATGGATACCGACATCTTGATTCCAGGCATTGCTGCTGCACGTGTCGGCGCCATTACCGAACCACTCAACCCCTTCGGCCTTGCGTACGCATTTCGACGACACCGTGACAAACCATGGACGTTACCATTGTTCGTTGCCCGAGGCATGCTCTCACCACTCGCGGCAGGCCTCATCAGCTTCATTGTTGATGGCAATCGCACAATCCTTGTAGCAGGTACGAGAAGCGCAGGTAAATCCTCATTCCTAGGTGCCGTGATGGTAGAGATCATGCGCAAATACCGCATCATCACCATAGAAGACACACTGGAATTGCCGTGCAGCGCACTACGAGACCTTGGCTACAATATACAGCAAATGAAAGTAGCGAGTGCACTCTCGCGAGGCACGAGCGAAGTAGCAGCAGAAGAAGGTATCAGAACGACGCTGCGTATGGGTGACTCATCGCTCATCGTCGGTGAAGTACGCAGCACCGAAGCGAAAGCGCTCTACGAAGCAATGCGTGTCGGTGCACTCGCAAACGTCGTTGCAGGCACGATTCACGGCGACTCCGCGTACGGCGTATTCGACCGTGTCGTCAACGATTTGCAAGTGCCGCGCACAAGCTTCAAAGCAACGGACATTATCATCGTCGCAAACCCGGTACGTACCGCAGACGGACTGCACCGCGAGCGTCGCATTACCGAAATTGTGGAGGTACGCAAGCACTGGGAAGAGGATCCATTGCGCGAAGGCGGCTTCGTCTCATTAATGAAATATAACTCACACTCTGACCAACTCGAGCCTACTGATGAACTCATCAACGGCGATAGTGACATTATCAAAGCGATCGCAGGCAACGTTCCTGACTGGGCAGGCAACTGGCCTGCAGTGTGGCAGAACATTTTACTGCGCGCAAAAGTCAAAGAAGCACTCGTGAACATCGCGGTGCGAGAAAAGAACGATGACTACCTCGAAGCAAACTTTGTCGTGCCGGCAAATGATGAGTTTCACAAGTTCAGTAGTGCCGTCAAAGAGGAAGTCGGCACACTCGATGCTGACCGTATTTTTTTCCTGTGGAATGACTGGCTTGAGCGCCAGGTGAGGCGCCGTGTCAGCAATTGATGAAGACTACGTTAAGCTTCGTCGCACCATCGATGCTCAACTCCAAGCAAAGGACAAGACCGCTCCTGCGACGCTGAGTCGCGAGTACCAATCATTCAAGCTCCAATACTTGCCGCCGCACCTGAGTTTTTACGAGTCGCTGTGCAAATTCGCAGAAACCCTCAATGTCGCGCCGCCAGCACCGCGAGCTGCTGAGTACGAGCACGCAATTGAAACGTGCCATCTCAATGTCACACCCAAAGGCGCATACAGTTTCGCACTGCTCGCAACGATAGGACTCCTCTTCATTGGCATTATTGTTTCTGTGCTGCCAATGCTCTTTGAGGGCAGCTTTAGTACGTTCTTCTTTCTCGTCTTTGCAATCGTCGCTATAAGCATCTACTCACCATTGCAGAAATTACCGTTCACCTTCGCGTCGCAGTGGCGGCAGGAAGCAAGCAACCAGATGGTGCTCTGTCTCTTCTACGTCGTCACGTACATGAGGCACACGAGCAATCTCGAGAACGCAATTGATTTTGCAGCCGAGCACATCGGACCACCGCTCTCGCTCGACTTGAAGAAAGTCATCTGGGACGTACAAACCGAACGCTTCTCCTCCGTGCAAGAAAGTCTTGATCACTATCTGAACGGCTGGAAAGACACGAACCTTGAGTTCGTGCAAGCAATGAACCTCGTGCAAGGCAGCCTGTACGAAACGAGCCAAGACCGCAGACTCAACTCACTGGAGAAAGCGATGAACCTGATGCTCGAAGAAACGTATGAGAAAATGCTGCACTACGCGCAAGACCTCAAGAGCCCGATGACGATGCTCCACATGCTCGGTATCATCTTGCCGATCCTTGGCCTCGTCATCTTGCCGCTCGCAGTGAGTTTCCTTGAAGGAGTGCAGTGGTACCACATTTCCGTCCTGTATAACTTACTGTTGCCTGTCGGCGTGTTCTACCTCGGCAAGAGCATTCTCTCCAAACGACCGAGTGGCTACGGTAACGCAGACATTACGGACGTCAATCCTGCGCTCAAGCGACTGCAGAATCGCATCATCAAGATTGGTAGCAGCGAAATACAAGTGAGTCCGTTTGCCGAGTCGTTCATCATCGGCGCCGTGCTTGTCCTCATTGGCATCTCCCCGCTCCTATTGCATTTCATCAGCCCGACCTTTGATATTCCGCTCGGCACAAACTTCGAGCTGCTTGGTTATGTTGATAACAAAGGTGACATCGTTGGTCCGTTCGGCCTCGGTGCAGCCGTACTGAGTCTGTTCATCACACTCGGTGCAGGCATTGGTCTTGCGCGCTACTACGCTGTGCGGTCCAAAAAGATTATTCAGATTCGCAACGAATCCAAAGCGCTCGAGCAAGAGTTTGCAGGCGCAATCTTTCAGCTCGGTAACCGTCTTGGCGACGGTGTGCCTGCTGAAGTAGCGTTTAGCAAAGTCGCTGAAGTCATGGCGGGCACAAAATCGGGCGAGTTCTTCCGCACAGTTGCCGTCAATATCCAAAAGATGGGTATGAGTGTCGAGCAGGCAGTCTTCGATCCCCACCGTGGCGCGCTGCAGTTGTACCCGTCGCCTATTATCGAGTCGAGTATGAAAGTACTCATCGAGTCGAGCAAGAAAGGACCGGCCGAAGCAAGTCAGTCGCTCATTACGATGAGTAACTACATCAAGGAAATCCACCGCGTCGAGGAGCGACTCAAGGACTTGATGGCTGATGTGATTAGCAGCATGAAGAGTCAGATCAATTTCCTCACGCCCGCAATTGCTGGTATTGTCGTTGGCATCACTTCGATGATCACGACGATTCTCGGTACGCTGCACGAGCAGATTGCAGGCTTCGGCACAGGTGGAGCGGAAGCAGCTGGTGTTGCGAACCTTGCAAACACGCTCGGCATTGGCCTACCAACATTCTACTTTCAGTCAATCGTTGGCATCTACGTCGTGCAGATTACGTGGATCCTCGCCTATCTCGTGAATGGCATCGAGAACGGCCGTGACGAGCTCAACGAGCAGTACGAGCAGTCACGAGGCTTGCGAGTCGCTGTTACCCTCTACGTGATTCTCTCGCTCATCGTCATGCTGCTCTTCAACATTATAGCGGGCACAATCATGAGCAATATTGGATAGGTGCAACGCTTCTTGCACCCTTCATAGTATATATAAATGGGCGAGTATGCTGCTCAGCTATGAAATCCGCACTCGCCCTGAGTATCCTTGCACTACTGCTCGTGTCAGCCTGTTCACCGGCTGCCGTACCGTCGCAACCGACTGGCTCCCAGACCGGAACCGGTACGTACAACCAAGCGTCGTTTGACCCATCAGCTGATGTCGCGCCAAAGACGTTTGCCACCGAAGAAGAATTCCTCGCGTTCCTCAAAGCCCACCGCGGTGGTGGCGGTGTTGGTACCGCTGCGCGCGATATGGCTCAGTATGATGCTGTCGCACCGACCGCGGCGCCAACCGCAACGAAGGCGGAGAGTAGTGGTGGATCAGCAAACTCGTACTCCGGAACCAACAACCAGGTTGCGAGTGTCGATGAAGCAGACATCATCAAGACTGATGGCGAGTACATTTACACAGTAACCGGCACAACCGTCTTTATTATCAAAGCCTACCCAGGTGCTGATGCGAAGATCGTGTCCCAAATCGAACTCAAGAGCCAGCCAAGCGGCATCTTCGTCGATGGAAACAAGCTTGCTGTTTTCGGCAACTTCTACGACGTTGACTACTTCAAGAAAATGGACTTGCGTCCACGCAACGGCATGACGTACTTCACCGTCTACGACATCGCAGACAAGACAAAGCCAGTGGTTGCAAAAGAGTACAAGTTTGAAGGCAGCTACTTCGAGTCGCGCATGAAAGACGGCTACGTCTACTTCGCACTCAACAGCGGCAACGACTACCGCAACGAAATGCCAATGCCACTCATAATCGAAGGCGACATCAAGAGCACAGTACCCGTCACTGACATCTACTACTTCCCAGTACCATACAACTCCGTACAGTTCCAGACGATACACGCAATTCCGCTGAGCGCAGCAGGTGTGCTTGACTCAAAGACGATTACGGTTGAAGGAAGCAACACACTCTACATGTCAGAGAAGAACATCTACCTCGCATACACTGAGTACATTAACGAGTGGACGCTGCGACAAGACATTATGATGGAGCTCGTTGAGCCAAAACTCACGGATGCTGATCGCAAGCTCATTGCGAAAATCAAAGCAACCGATGACGACGTCCTGAGCCAAGCTGAGAAGCAAGGCAAGATTGCGCAAGTCTACCAAGACTACGTGAACTACTTAGGCACGCAAGAACAGCAGGACTTACAGGACAAGATGGACGAGGCACTCAAGAAAGAGCTTGACAAGTACGAAGCGTACGAGTACACGGTCATCAACAAGCTCGGCATCGACAACGGCCAAATCACGGTCGGTCCAACCGTCAAAGTGCCCGGCCACCTCAATAACCAGTTCGCACTCGACGAGCACAACGACGTGCTCCGCGCAGCAACGACGGTGAGTGCACGCTGGTGGGGCGGACCAATCCGACCAATGATGGATGTTGCAGTTGCTGTCCCAACACCGGCAGTCGCACCAGACGAAGCAGTCGACGCAAAAATGATTGCGCCGCCATCAAACCAAGCGCAGTCAACAAACAACGTCTACACCTTTGACAGCAACCTCAAGATGCTCGACAAGATAACGGACATTGCACCTGGCGAAACAATCTTTAGCACGCGCTTCATGGGAGACCGACTCTACATGGTCACGTTCCAACAGGTTGATCCGTTCTTCGCAATCGACCTCGCAAACCCATCGGACATCAAGATGCTCGGCAAGCTCAAAGTACCAGGCTTCTCGCGTTACTTGCACCCGTACGATGAGAACACGATCATCGGCATCGGACGAGAAGCGTCAAGCACGGGACGCCAGCAGGGACTCAAGATATCACTCTTTGACGTCACTGATGTAGCAAACCCGAAGGAAGTAGCTCGCTTCGTCACTGAAGACGACTACGCACAGTCAACCGCTGAGTGGGAGCACAAAGCATTCCTGTTCGACAAGGATAAGGAACTGCTCGTCATCCCTGCCTACAGCTACGACTACGACTACAAGACGGGCGGCCGCCAGAACTACAACGGTGCTATGGTCTTCCACATCGCACGCGACGACATCACGTTACGCGGCATTGTTGACCACAGCAACGGCAACCAGAACTACGGCCCGCTTGTTGAGCGAAGCTTGTTCATCAACGACTTACTGTACACGAAGTCGATGAACCTCTTGCGCATCAACAGCCTCGACGACCTCAGCGCAGTCAACAAGATTGCGTTGACCGAGTCGAGCAAGAGCCCGTACCCAATCTACTAATTTTTTTCTCTTTTTTTCTTTCTTTACTGAGCGTCAGATTCTAAAGGCTTAAAAAGCACTATCTGTACTTCCTTCGTATGTTTGACACTCTCATAAGCGCGCTGCACCAGCTTTACGACGTCAAGAGCCTCATCGAATGGGGTGGCTTGTTCCTCGTCTGCGCCATCGTCTTTGTCGAGACGGGTTTACTGATTGGCTTTTTCCTGCCTGGTGACTCGCTCCTCTTCACCGCTGGTGTCTTTGCTGCTGCAGGCTACTTGCCGCTTGGCTGGCTGCTCTTCGCTGCGACGGCGTGCGCGATTGTTGGTAACATGGTTGGCTACTTCGTTGGCCGTCACGTGGGCAAGCGTCTGTTCAACCGCAAGGATTCGTTGCTCTTCAAACGCAAGTACGTCGAACAAGCTGAACAATTCTTCAAGGATCACGGCAGTAAGACGATCATTCTTGCGCGCTTCGTACCGATCGTGCGCACGTTTGCGACCGTCGTTGCGGGCACCGCAAACATGCCGTACGGCAAGTTCGTTGGTTACTCGATTATCGGCGGCATTCTCTGGGTGTGGGGTCTTGTGCTCGCTGGCTACGGCTTGAGTTCATTGATTCCGAATATCGAGCAGTACTTGCACTGGGTGATCCTTGTCATCATCATCCTATCGATACTACCTGTCGTGTTCCATTACTTCAAAGCAAAGAGATAACGCTTTAAAGGAACGCTGGTGCGCTCCGTCATGTTTGCACAGGAGTTACGTGACTGGAAAGATGTTCGCGGCAAGACACTCGAGTTTCTTGAGTTGCTGCCGCAGGAGCACATGTCGTGGCGTCCGCACGAGCAGCTCGGTACGTTCGGCATGCAGTTGCGTCACCTCGCAAAAGTGCAGGAAGCGTACCTCGTCGGTATGAAAACGGGTACGATTACGTTTACGGACAAACAATTTGATGCTGCGATTGAGACAGACAAATCTGCTGCGCTGCGTTTTCTTGAACAGGTTGAAGCTGACATGCAGGCCACGCTTGCTGCGATGGATGATACAATGACTGTGCAATTCATTGATAGCGCGGGTGAACGTACAATCTCCCTGCGTACAGTGCTGCAGTACCTCATCAATCACGAGATCTACCACCAAGGTATCTTCACCTGCTACGGACGTCTTGCGGGCCTTGGCAAGTTTACGTTCTTATGAAATAGAAGATGATGCCTGCGAGCAGCAGGGTTATGCCGTTGAGGAGCAATCCTCGTTGCAGGTGTCGCTTCTCTTCTTGATTGAGCCATAGCAGCGCCAGGAGTGCGGAGAGGTAGCCGCCGATGTGTGCGATGTGCCCGATGCCGTCGTTCTGCTGCGTAAACACGCCGGTGACGTCAGTGTAAAGCTGCAGCCAGCCGACGACGAGTGCTGGCAGCGGCACGATGAGTTCAAAGACGATGTAGAATGGATCGAGTAGTATGCCTGTCGCGACGAGGCCCATAATTGCGCCTGACGCGCCGAGTCCGCCTGTCGCATCGCCTTGCAGCAGCGAGAGTGCACAGCTCGCAACACCTGCGACAATGAGCGCCGTGAAGTAAATGACGCTTGTTTTCGCTGCACCGAGTTTGCGCTCGACGATACGTCCGAAGATGAAGAGGAACAGCATGTTTGAGGCGAGGTGCATCCAGTTTGCGTGGATGAAGCCTGCGGTGATGAACGAGTAGTATCGTTCTGGTTGCAGTAGGTCTGCTGGGTAGTTGATGAGTTGCGCAATCGTTGCTTGCGGTTGTAGCCACGCCCAAATCGTTGTGATGGTCGTAAGGACTATCATGCTCACGGTGAACACGGGCTCGACGAGGTACTTTGCGAAGTCGTGAAACGGCTCAAGCAAGTCGCTACTCGTGCGCTTGCCAAAGAGCATCATGACGAGAATGAACGGGAGACTCAGTAGGTGCAGCAGGAATCGCCAGATGAATGTACTTTCCGAGCGAATCTGCATAAGGATAATTCAGGGAGAAGGATAGAAAAATGTTATGCTGATTCGAGCCAGTGCACGTGATCGCGTATGGTCTTCACGCAGTGTGCTTGGTCCTCGATGTTTGCTGGGTAGCGCAGGTCGTGTGCGAGCAGTTCGTTGTGCAATACATCTTGCACCCAGGTTGCGACGTGGTTCTCTTGCTGGTTGACGTGCGTGTGGAACTGTGCTGGCGTGAGGCTCTCAAGGCAATTTGCGAGGTCCTGCACAGTGCGTATGTGGTCTCCTCTGCAGACCCAGAATGCGTGTGCGTCATCGACGGGTGCGAGTGTGGTGTGTTTGAGTTGAGCGATGTCGTATGCCATTGCCGTTTGAGCGTCAAATAGTTTAAAAGACTTCTTTATTATTTTGCAGTGACGCCGTGTTTGTCGCAGCACGACTTCATTTCTTCAAAGTCGGAAAAAATCGTGCAGAATGTCACGAGTCCTTTGTCGAGTTCTTTTCTGCCCTTTGTGGTGAGCGTGTATTCTTTGTCGTTGTTTGCGTGGATGAGTCCTTTCTCTTTGAGATCTTTGAGCGCTGGGTACAGTGTGCCTGGGCTTGGTCGCGTGCCTTTTCGTTTTTCCATTTCGCCCGCGATTGCTGCGCCGTTCATGCTCTGTTTACTGAGGAGCCACAGGATAAGAAATGACAAGAATCCCTTCATGTCACACGTGGTATCCTTCATGGTAGTCAATATGGATACCCGATATATAAAAACTTCTACTGGAGCTCGTCTATTGCGGCCGCGAGCGCCCAATCCTTGCTTGTTACGACGTTTCCTGCGTCGTGCGTGTTTACGGAGAGGAGTACTCGGTTGTAGTGTATAGTAATGTCAGGGTGGTGCTGGTGCTGCTCGGCAATCGTGGCTACCATATTGACAAACGATAAGGCTTCAACGAAACTCTTGAAGCTGAACGTTGCGTGCAGCTTATTGTCTGTCTCAGTCCATGCCATTGTGCTTGGTTGTTGCGCGCTGTTCTTCAATGTATGTGCCAAGCGCGTCACCGAGTTGCTCCAAGCTATTGAGCACAAAGTAGCTCGGGTGTACACTGCTGACTGCTTTGTCAGTGTCAAGCATCGCGTTGAAGTTGAATGGCCTGTGTCGACTTGGTTGTAGGCAGTGGATTGCTTCTTCTTTACTAGAGATGAGTCCTGCGCCGAACAATTTTACGGTGCCTGCTTCTCTGACGAGGCCGAACTCGAAGGTGTGCCACCAGACGCGCGCAATGCGGTGCTTGTGTTCTTTGGGCGTGATAGCGAATGCGTGTGCGAAGCGCTCGACGACTGCCGTGTACTCGGGCAACGTCAAGAATCCGAGGTGGCCGAAGTAGTCGTGGAATAAGTCAGGCTCGGGAATGAAGTCTAATTGTTCCCAACTTCTAATGTAGTCGGTCACGTGGATTTTCTTGTTGAGCAGTGGTCCGAGCCAGTCCTCGTCGCTCATGTACGCTATGTCGGTGTGCTGCAGGGACCAGCCAGTGCAGCGCTGCAATCGCTCACTGGCAGAAGGGAGGTGCGGTACGTGCTCGGGATCGAAGCGAATACGCTGCATACCTCTGAAAAATAGGCTACACGCTTTGCCTTCGAGGAGTTCCATTTGGCGGCGGAAGAGGGTTGCCCAGACTGTGTGGTCAGCTTGTGTGTGCGTTGGACTAACAGCGATACCGGCGACCAGCTCGTGTCATGAGCGGAGCCTCGAGTTGGATGGGTGTCATAGCGTTCGTACTGTGGGCATACTATATGTATGTTCTTGCTGAAAATGCAAGAAATCGGCAGTTTTAAGTAGAAAAGTTGTGTATTCTACGAATATGAAAGACATCCGTACTCGACTGATACAACTGCTCAAGCAAGGTTCGTGCACGCCGCGCGTCGCTACCCTTGCGACGAAGCTCAAAGAACCGGCGACGACGATCCACTACAACGTTAAGCGCCTCGAAGAGACAGGTGCAATCCGTGCCTACAAGGCAGTGTTTGATTACAAACAGATTGACGAAGGCTTCTGCACGTTTGTCTTGCTGCACTTGGCTGCTGATGAGTATGGTAATCCTGAGCGCATTGGTGCGGACCTTGCGAAGCACGCAGAGATTGAAAGTATCGACATCTGCACCGGAGACTGGGAGATGTTGCTGAAAGTGCGCACGAAGGATATTGATGCGTACTACGAATTTGCGAAGCGCGTAATCAGTCGAAAAGGCGTGCTGAAGATCACGTCATTGAACTCGATGAAGCAATTGAAGTCTGAATTTGTTTCCCTGGCGTAAATTATATAAATGAGTATCGCATATACGATATCGGGCATCCAATACGGGGTGCTGGAGAAAACAACATGGGATACCAACAGTGCTACACAATGGAAATGGACGGCAGACGCTTCTTGACAGTCGAAGAGAAGATCGAGCAACTCAATGAGTACAAAGAGTGGCTCACGCAGGAAGCGAAGGGCGTCGAAGAAGCTATTGCACGCATCAAGAAACGCAACGAATAAATTTTTCTTGTTTTCTTCTTTAGTTTCTATATAGAAAAGTAGTAATCATTTTAAGGCAGCCAGACGCAGAAACAGCATGCTTTTTACCATTCTGCTGTTCGTTCTCTCCTTAATCGTGCTTGTGAAAAGCGCAAACTACTTTGTGCACTTTGCAGCAAAACTTGCGAAACGATTCGGCGTTTCCGAGTTCGTGATAGGACTAACGCTCGTCGCCGTCGGAACGTCGCTGCCGGAACTAGCGAACACCATCATTGCCTCCATACAAGGCGTCAATGACTTTGCACTCGGTAACGTCATCGGATCGAACATGGCAAACCTCGGTCTTTCTGTAGGCCTCAGTCTCCTCCTTGCTTCCATCGTCGTGCGAGCAAAACTCTACCGCCGAGAAATTGCCGTACTTGTACTTGGCACTGCAGCATTCGCGTACACTGCAAGCGACGGTCTGCTTACACGAAGTGAAGGGATGTTTCTCGTGCTGCTCTTCACCGCGCACCTCGTCTACATAACAAAGATCTACCGAGACTTTGCAACCGTAGTCAAACAACCAGAAGTAGAATACTTTGTTCGCTACTTATCGCACATACAAGTGCAGCTTACACCAGCAAAACTCTACGCTCGCTATCACCAACTCACGTCATCAAATACGAAAGCAATAGCACTCGACATGCTCGGTGTCATCGTTAGCTGCGTTTTTCTCATTGGTGGATCGACGCTGCTTGTCAAGTCAGTCGTTGCTCTCGCAGCGCAGCTCGGTATTGCGAACGGTGCAGTCGCAGCTACGCTGGTTGCTCTCGGAACAACCACGCCCGAACTGAGTGTATCAATTGCATCCGTGCGCAAAGGGTACCACGACTTGCTCTTTGGGAATATTATCGGATCAAACATTGTGAATATTTTGCTCATATTAGGAATAGGGGCATATCTGCATCCTATTGCGATCGTGTCAACGGTGCTCTTGCGTGCCGTTCCCCTATTGTGCATAAGCACTCTCCTGTTAGCGGGCATTCTGCTTGTTTCGTGGCGCGTTCCTCGCTGGGTTGGCAGCGTCTTTGTCTTGCTCTACGCGCTGTTCGTTGCCCTGTGGTTTTTCTAGGGCCGATTCGCCGCATTCGCAGAAGCGCTTTGTATGCGGGTTATGGCGACGACTGTACAGGAGAGCAGAGAAAATGAGTAAATAGAAGCCAATGGCTGAGCTAATCTTATACCAGAATAAGTATCGCGCTTCATTCACTCGCCAACCTCTCTAAATCGGCGAAATAGGTCTTCTTTCCGTCGGAAGCGCGAACCACATAATCCCTCTATAAGTGTTCCGCATTTGACAATGAATAACCATAAAAGGAGGAATCCTCCTCTTTCCGCTGTGAGCAACCTATGAAAACCTTAATCTTAGTTGTAGCAGCATTATTCCTGCTCGTGCCTGCAGCGTTTGCAGCACAATTAGGCGTGAATTACTACGACGAAACTCTCATGAAAACGAACGGTGTCATTCCGTTCATTCAGCGTACCAATGACGGTATCGCGCAGGACATGCGTGATATCAAAACAATCTCGACCCACGTGAAGTTCTTCATGAACCCGTTTAACGACAAGAACCTCTACTGGGTAGAACAAGTCAACTCCATTGCCCGCAACGAAGGCATGAGCACATCAGTCACGATGATGGTCGATGACCAGCAACTCACCAACGAAAACTGGGGAGCCTAT
>JADMIO010806513.1_pt1 | contig 34511 bp, 25 predicted proteins | sample 8958161 | NCBI WGS metagenome assembly JADMIO01 (sample SAMN16585339, study PRJNA669376) | soil metagenome | isolation source: Crop rotation soil | place: USA: Cullars Rotation, Alabama | collected 2011
CTTTCCCCCATCCGAGTAAGTCCCGCCAGTTTCGCCATCCCCGCGTCCGAAATCTTTGTGTGATCCAGGAACAGATTCTTCATTCGAGTCATCGTCTTCAACGCGTCCAGCCCTTCATCCGTCACCGGCGTAGACATCAGCACCAGCGTCGCCAACTCATCAAATCCTTTCAAATTTTCCAGTCCAGCGTCCGTTGTTCCCGTAAAACGCAGGCTCAGGTATTTCAGTTTCCGGCTGTTGCCGAGCGCAGCCAGACCCTTCCCCGTGAATCCGCGCGCGACGTCCAGCGTCACTGCCGTGAGGTATTTCAAATCCTTGACCGCTTCAAACTCGGTATCGCTGATCGCACACTCGCGCATCTCAAGCGTTTCGAGCCGCGTCATCGCTTTCAAAAAGCCCAACCCCTCATCGTTCAATTCAACCTTGCCCAGTTCAAGCGACGTCAATCCCTTGATTCCTCGCAGCGCATCGCAGTCCGCGGTCGTGAGCTTCACGTTGGAGATGCCGAATTTGTGAAGATACGCGAGTTCAGAAAGCTTGGGTAACAGCTCCGGCGGGAGCCTCGCAGCCGTCAGATGAATGATCTCGACATTTTCGAGCGCCTTCGCCGAAAGTCCTCGTATATCGTAACCGCGCAACAACAGCGCGCGCAGTTTGGGCGCTTCTTCAATTGCGACATCGGCCGGTGACATTGTGCGAAAATCGATTTTCGCGATCTGCAACGTATCCAGCAGCGGAAGTTGTTTGAGTGTAACGCTCTCCAAATCGCCGCTCTGTACCCGCAGTTCGCGAAGCGTTTTCACACCCCTCAATTCAAAAGTCTTCAGCTCATCAATTCCAATTTCAAGGTGGTCCAGCTTCGGCAGCGTCCCCAGCGCAGACATCCCCTTTGGCCCCAGTTTCACTTTCTTCAGGTGGAGGCTCGTCAAATTCGGCATCGACGCCACAGCCTGCAGCGCTTCTTCCGTGACATTCGGAGATTCAAGATAAAGCGTTGTTATTCCAGATAACGCCACAAGTCGCAGCAAGCCATCGTTTTTCCCTTTCCAGTCCTCTCCAATAAACAAACTGTTGCCGTAAATCTTCCCACCCATCGCCTTGAACGCCGCCACATCTAAAACCGCATTCTCCGCCTCCCCTGTGATTGCCCTCAACCCGAACAGCAACGCAAAAACGCTTAGAGTCAAATATCGCATGCGGATTCGCTCTCCGTATCGCAAAATACGGTTTGTCCCCTCGCGCGTTACCCCGCTTATCCCTGATTCCCCACCCCGTCCATCGCTCCGCGGTGTAAACCCTCACACAAAAATCCCTCGGACCCCCGTCGCCATGAAACAGCTCCTAGCCCTCGCATGCCTGCTTCCAATTCTCTTCGCCCGCGCCGAAGACGAAGCCTCCAAGCTCCAATCCCTCCCCGGTTTCAAAATCGAACACCTCCTCAAAGCCGACCTCAAAACCCAAGGCTCGTGGATCTCGATGGCCAAAGACCCCAAAGGCCGCCTGCTGCTAGGCGGCCAAGCCAACCAACCGGTCACGCGCGTCACAATACAAGACGGCCAGGTCCGCGCCGCCGAAGACATCCAGCTCGGCCTCAGCGAAACCATGGGCCTCCTCTTCGTCGGCGATTACCTCTACATCAACGGCCAGCGCAAAAACGGCAACCGCAGCGTCTTCGGTCTCTACCGCGCGATGTACAACCCGCAGACCGACAAGTTTGAACCACCCGTCCTCCTACGCGAATGGCAGGGCGGCGGCGGCGAGCACGGCGCGCACGGCATCGTCCTCGGCCCTGACAAAATGCTCTACGTCGTCATCGGAAATTTCGTCGGCATCCCCAAAGACCTGATGCCGAGTTCGCCTCACCGCAATTACGCCGACGACCTCGCCCTGCCGCGAGCCGAAGACGGCAACGGGTTCGGCGTCGGCAAAGTGCCGCCCGGAGGCTCCGTCATACGCATGGATTTGGACGGCAAAAACGCGGAGCTCTTCGCCTCCGGCCAGCGCAACACCTACGACATCGCCTTCAACGCGGACGGCGAACTCTTCGGTTTCGACAGCGACATGGAATGGGATTGGGGCATGCCCTGGTACCGCCCTGTCCGCGCGTTCCATGCCGTCAGCGGTGGCGACACCGGCTTCCGGGAAGGTACGGCGAAGTGGCCCGAGTATTACGCCGATAGCCTGCCCGCGTCCGTCAACATCGGCATCGGCTGTCCAACCGGCGTGCTCTTCGGAACAGGCGCGAAGTTTCCGGCGAAATACCAGAAAGCGTTTTATATCCTCGATTGGACCTACGGCCGCTTGATCGCCGTCCATCTCAAACCCAACGGTGCCGGCTACGGCGGCACGTGGGAAAATCTCGTCGCGCCCAAATCGCTGAAAGGTCCCGGCAACAAATCGCCGCTCAACCTCACCGACGCCGTCATCGGCGACGACGGCGCCATGTACTTCACCGTCGGCGGCCGCGGCACGCAGGCGCATCTGTACCGCGTGACCTACACAGGCGCCGAACCCACCGCCGCCGCCGATCTCCACGACAAAGAAGGAGCCGAAGCCCGCGACCTCCGTCACAAGCTCGAAGCCTATCATTCGAAAGCCGACACAGGCGCCGTCGATTTTGCCTGGCCGCACCTCAACAGCAGCGACCGCTACATCCGCTATGCGGCCCGCATCGCCATCGAACGCCAGCCCGTGAACGAATGGAAATCGAAAGCCCTTGCCGAGAAGCAGCCCAACGCCGCGCTGACGGCCTTGCTCGCCCTCGCCCGCTTGGGAAAAACAGAATCGCAGAACGATCTTCTCGCCGCGCTCGGAAACCTGCCGCTCAGCTCTCTCTCCGAATCGCAGCAACTCGACAAGCTGCGCGTCCTCGAAGTCTCCATCAGCCGTCAGGGCAAACCCACCGACGAGTTCGCCGCGAAACTCATCGCAGAACTTGACGCCGCCTATCCCGCAAAAACCGAAGCCATGAACCGCGAGCTCTCCTCATTAATGATCGCGCTCGACGCCCCGAACGCGATTCCCAAAACAATGGCGCTCATTGCAAAGTCCGCCACGCAGGAAGAACAAATCGGCTACATGCTGAACCTGCGCCACGCCACCAACGGCTGGACGACCGATCTGCGCAAACAATACTTCGGCCTCTGGGTCAACGATCAGCGCAACAAGCGCCAACCCGATTACGTGCTGCAATGGTTCTACGACGCCGGCCGCCCCTACAGCGACGGCTCCAGCTTCCCCCGCTTCCTCGGCAATTTCCATGCGGAAGCGAAAGCCACGCTCAAGCCCGATGAAAAAGAAGCTTTGGCCGCGATCCTGGACGCCTACGTCCCTCCCGGCGCAAAACCTGCCAAAAAACCAAAGCCAGTCGAACGCAAGTTTGTGAAAGACTGGCAGACCGCCGACCTGCTCCCCCTCCTCGATCAAGTCGGCAAGGGCCGCAATTTCGCGCGCGGAAAAGAGGTCTACGAATCCGACTCAGGAAAGTGCAACGCCTGTCACCGCTTCGGCAACGACGGCGGCATGACCGGCCCCGACCTCACCGCCATCGCCACGCGTTTCCAGCGCAAAGATATCCTCGAATCGCTCACCGAGCCCTCGAAAGTCGTCTCAGAACAATTCGCCAACACGCAGATCAAAACCAACGACGGCAAAGTCGTCGTCGGCCGCATCATCGAAGAAAGCGAATCCGCGCTCATCATCAAACCCGATCCGTTGAAGGAAGACAAAGTCACCGTCAAGAAGGCCGACATTGCCAAACGCGAACTCTCGAAAGTCTCGCCAATGCCGACCAGCCTGCTCAACAATTTCACGCAGGAAGAAATTCTGGACCTGCTCGCTTACCTGGAATCCCAGGGCCGGAAGGAGCATCCGAATTTTTCGAAGTGATTCCTAAATCACAACACAGATGAGAGTGACCGCAATCAAAATCTGCTCCAGGGTCGCCAGCCCCATGCTGATGCCGTGGAGCTTCCGAAACTCAGCGTACGCCGGATTACTCGCCTGATTCGGATCGTTGACGAATTGTTCCCGCAAGCTCACCATTGTCGGCTCCAGGTGAACCATCGCCACCAATACAATCACAGTCGCCAGCGCCAGCGTCACAAACCCCGTGCGATGCGTAAATCCTGATCTCCCGCTCGCCGGATCGCCCCGCAATATCCCATGCGTCAGCAACGCAAGCGCCGCCAGCACCAGTTTCATCACGCCGCCCACATGCAGAATCGGCGCCATGATGTCGCCGCCGAGCTTGTTCCCCGCAATTCGGAAAACATAAATCGCCGCAATAAAAGTCATCACGCCCCCGCCCAGCCAGAGCGCCAAACTAACGCCCCGGACCGCACGAGCAATTCGGATCATAAGCATGGCCTGTATCTCCGGATGAGTAGAACGAGCGTAGCGCTCAACTGCAATTTCTTCAACGCCGTTCAGTTCCTAGGTCCTATGTGCCCTATAAGTCCTATAGGCCCTATAAGTCCTATAACGCACTCAGCACTCAGCACTCAGCACTCAGCACTCTGCACTCTGCACTCAGCACTCGGCACTCGGCACTCGGCACTAACTTGACTTTCCCCATCCCGCGACTATCCTCTTCCAGCCTATTTTTTCAGGCACGAGAGTCTTTTTCAGGAGAAGCAAGTCATGTCGGCAGCCATTCGGCGCCGCGCAGCCGTGGTGGGTGCCACGGGCGTGGCCGGTCAGCAGTTCCTCGTCAGTCTCGGCAAACATCCCTGGTTCGAAGTCAAGCGCCTCGCCGCGTCCGAACGCAGCGCCGGCAAAAAGTTCAAGGATGCCATCACCGAGTCTTCCGGCGCCACGCGCTGGTTCTGCGACGAACCCTGCCCGAAGGAATTTCTCGACATCACCGTCGAGAACGCCGAAAAGCTCGTCCTCGATGACATCGACATCGTCTTCACCGCGATCGAAAGCGACGCCGCAAAGATCGTCGAACCGCTGTACGCCCAGCGCGTGCCCGTGATCTCCACCGCCAGCGCCTTCCGTTATGAAAAAGACGTCCCGGTTTTTCTTCCCGGCGTGAATATAAACCACTCCGCGCTCGTCCCGGTCCAGCGCAAGAATCGCGGCTGGAAAGGCTTCGTCACGCCCGGCCCGAACTGCACGACCGTCGGCCTCGCGTTCAGCCTCAAACCCTTGCACGACCGCTTCGGCATCGGCAGCGTGATCATGACCAGCATGCAGGCCGTCAGCGGCGCCGGCCGCAGCCCCGGCGTGCTCAGCTACGACATCCTCGATAATGTTGTTCCGTACATTCCGAAAGAAGAAGAGAAGGTCCAGATCGAGACGCAGAAGATTCTCGGCACGATTCAGGACAACACCATCGTCAGCGCGCCGTTCAACGTGAGCTGCACCTGCACGCGCGTGAACGTCATCGACGGCCACACTGAATCCGTTTTCGTCGGCCTGAAGAACAAAGCCTCGCTCGACGAAGTCAAAGCCGCCTGGCGCGATGGCTACAAAGAATTCCTGACGCTCGGCCTGCCCAGCGCGCCGCCAGAAATCGTCCACTACACCGAAGAGCCGTTCCGCCCGCAGCCGCGCCTCGACCGCAACATGAACGACGGCATGACGACAGTGATCGGCCGCTTGCGCTCAGACAACGTGCTGCCCAACGGCATCAAGTACGTCCTCCTGAGCCATAACACCAAGATGGGCGCGGCCAAGGGCGCCGTGCTCACAGGAGAGTACCTCATCAAAAGCGGCATCATCGCCTGATTTTCACGATGAACTGATCTTTTGTATCCGTCTTATAAGGAGCGGCGGCACTCTTGCCGCCGTTCGTCATTCATCGAGGTTTCCCGTGCGCCCGCATTTTGTCCTGCCCCTCCTTTTGCTGATCGTTTCTTCCATCCACGCCGAAGACAAATCCAAACTCACCATCTCCCCCGCCGAACAAACCATCATCGACGAAACCAATGCCTACCGCAAAGAGGCCAAACTTCCGCCACTGAAGCCCTCGCCGCTGCTCTTCAAAGCCGCGCGAAAACATTCCGCCGACATGGCCAAAGAAGACACCCTCGCGCACAAACTCTACGACAAAATCCACACCGACCGCGTCACCGACGTGGGCTACAAATGGATCGCCGCGCGCGAAAACATCGCCTTCAATCAAACCTCCCCCAAAGATGTGGTCAAGGCGTGGATGGGTTCGGAACATCACAAAGAAAACATCCTCGCCGATGACGTGAGCGAGATCGGCGTCGGTATCGTGAACAACGCCAAGGGCGAACCCTATTATACGCAGGTTTTCGGCCGCCCCGAATCCGACCTCGTACAAGTCCGCTTTTCGATCCGCAACAACACCCCCGGCAATCTGGCGCTGGAACTCGATGACAGTGGCAAGCCTGCCATCGTGAAGCCCGGCGAAAACTCAACCTACGTCATCTCCGCCGCCACCCCCCAACCCAGTATCAACGTCGAATCCGACGGCAAAAAGATCGAAACGAAAGTCCGCAACAACGCAAAGCTCACCGCGGAGATGAAGGATGGGGTATTGGAAGTGAAATAAATGTCGCCTGAGAGTAAAATCAATGGGTTGATTCCAATGCATCGGCCCTTGGAGTAGAAAATGTCTTCCGTCTCCTTCCACGGAACCACCATCATCGCAGTCAAAAAAGGCAAAAACCTGGCCATCGCCGGCGACGGCCAAGTCACCCACGGCAACGTCGTGCTGAAAGCCACCGCGCAAAAAGTCCGTAAAATGCGCAACGGCTCCGTGCTCGTCGGATTCGCCGGCTCGACCGCCGACGCCTTCAGCCTCCTCGAACGCTTCGAAGGAAAACTCGATCAATATAAAGGCAACCTCAAGCGCGCCGGCGTGGAGCTCGCAAAAGAATGGCGCCTCGATCGCGCGCTCAGGCGCCTCGAAGCGCTGCTGATCGCCGGCGACAAAGACTCGCTGATTCTCCTCACGGGCCAGGGAGATGTCGTCGAACCTGACGACGGCGTGCTCGGCATCGGCTCAGGTGGCGCGTACGCCCAAGCCGCCGCGCGCGCGCTCGTCAAACATTCCACGCTGACGCCGCGCCAGATCGTCGAAGAGTCGCTGAAAGAAGCCGCCGCTATCTGCATCTACACGAACGCCAATATGACCGTGGAAGAAATTTAGCGGCTTTCCACTTAAGCCGCGGCCTTTGTCTCACGACAAATTTGTGTTAAAAGAATTGTGTCGAGTTGATTCCATCGGGTCTTGAGAACAGAAAAGATGCGCGAAAAGGAGAGCAGCACCACGAGTCTCGTCAAGAGTGATGTCGATCCGCAAAACATGACCCCGCGGCAGATTGTCGCCGAGCTTGACCGCTACATCGTCGGGCAGGGCGCCGCGAAAAAAGCCGTCGCGATCGCCCTTCGCAACCGCTGGCGGCGCAAGAAACTCGATCCCAGTATCCGCGAAGAGGTCGCGCCCAAAAATATTCTCATGATTGGCCCCACAGGTGTCGGCAAAACCGAAATCGCCCGGCGCCTCGCGGCTCTTTCGGGCGCGCCCTTCGTCAAAGTCGAAGCCACGCGCTACACCGAAGTCGGCTATCACGGCCGCGACGTGGAAAGCATGGTCCGCGATCTCGTCAAGCAATCCATGAACATGGCTCAGACCAAAGCACGCGAAGACGTGAAAGTCAAAGCCGCCGCCGCCGCCGAAGAACGCTTGATGGACGTGCTGCTCCCTGCGCCGGAAGCGTACAGCGGCGCCGCGTCGAGCGAAAAAGCCGCCGGAAGCGCAGCCGATCAATACGAAAAAACGCGCGCCAAACTGCGCAAAAAACTCCGTGACGGCCAGCTCGATTCGCGCGACGTGGAGATCGAAGTCCCCATGGCCGGCGAAGTGGCCGGAGTCTTCGCGCCATCCATGGGCGAAGAAATGTCCGCCGAATTGCAGGACGCCCTGTCCCGCATGATGCCCAAGCGCACACGTCGCCGCAAAATGAACGTCGGCGATGCGCGAAGAATCCTCGAAGCCGAAGAAGCCGAGAAGCTCATCGATCAGGACGCCGTCGCGCGACAGGCCATCGAAGCCGCCGAAAATTTCGGCATTCTCTTCATCGATGAAATCGACAAAGTCGCCGGCAGCGGCAAGGGCCACGGCCCGGATGTCTCGCGCGAAGGCGTCCAGCGCGACATGCTCCCGATCGTCGAAGGCGCCTCCGTCAGCACCCGCTGGGGCCTCGTCAAAACCGATCACATTTTGTTCATCGCCGCCGGCGCGTTCCACATGTCCAAGCCCAGCGATCTGCTCCCCGAATTGCAGGGCCGTTTTCCCATCCGCGTCGAGCTGCAGGATTTGACCGAGGAAGATTTCCGCCGAATCCTCACCGCGCCCAAGAACGCGCTGACCAAGCAATATGCCGCATTGCTCGGGACCGAAGGCGTCACACTCGAATTTTCAGAGGACGGCCTCGCCGCCCTGGCCCGCATCGCCGCGACTGCCAACTCGCGCAGTCAAAACATCGGCGCGCGCCGCCTGCATACCGTGATGGAAAAACTCTTGGAAGAAGTCAGCTTCGACGCCAACGAGCTCGCCAACAAAACGGTCACTGTCGATGCAAAGATGGTCGAGGAACGTCTCAAACCCATTCTCGACGACGAAGACCTCGCGAAATACATTTTGTAGCGGAGTCGCAGGCGAACTATTTTTTCTTTTCGCGAAATGGCTTGCCTTCTTTAAAGAATTGAAGACGCGCCTGAATCTCTTCGCGAGTCGGCGCATTCGCGGGCAACGCCTTAAGCGCTGCTTCAGCCGTCGCAACAGCTTTTTCAAAATCTCCGGCTTCCGCATAAGCCGTAGCGAGCACGTCCAACACTTCCGGATTTTTTTTCTGCGTCAATTCGTTCGCTTTTGACGCCAGCTCGAGCGCCGCGTTTCCATCGCGAAATCGCGCATCCGGCGAAGTCGCCATGATCCACGCGAGCGAAAGCGCGGCGAAAACCATATTGGGATTGTTCTGCAGCACCGCGCGATAATTGTCCGTCGCGCCCGCCATATCGCCCGACAGTTCCCTCACCTTGCCCTTGTAGTAGAGCGCGCCCTCGTGCCGCGCATCTTGTTTGAGAACCTCGTTGAATTCGAATTCGGCGTCGGCGTATTTCGCCGCGCCGGCAAGCGCCGTCCCCATGTTGAAGTGATGCTCGATCGAAGCAGGATCTTTTTTCAGCGCCGCCGCAATCGCTGCGATCATGCTGTTGCCGCTGTTCTCAGCAACAATCGCATCATAAAGTCCCGCCCACACGCGCCTATCCTGAGGATTGAGGCTCAACGCATCATGAAACGCTTTATTCGCGCTCTTCGAATTCCCCTGCGCCAGCAGCAACTGCCCTTTCATGCGCGGAACTTCATAAAACTTCGATGCGGCGGGAAGATTTGAATCGACCTCGACCGCCTTATCGATGTACTCCGCCGCGTGCGTGAGATTGCCGCGTTGCAACTGATACGAACCAAGGAAAAGAAGCGCGCGGCGATTCTCGGGCCGCTGAGTCAGCACATCTTCCCACATCGACACTTCGCTCTGGTACAAAACATTGCGCCACGCCGTCAGCAATCCCAACAGAATCGCGACGACAAAAACAATCGGAAGCATGAACTGCGTCGCAACGACGCGTGGGTGCGTCGCCGGCGCGACGAATCGCTTCAACAGCGCAAACGCGCCGAAAACGACGAGCACCGCGATCGCCGCCAGCGGCAAATACATGCGCCGCTCCGCCGCCATGTCGCCGACCGGCATAATGCTCGACGTTGGCGCGAGAATCACAAAAAACCACGCGCCACAAAACCCGAGCGCAGTATTACGTCGAAGCTGTGCGAATGTAGCGCCCACAAGCGCAAGCACGATCGCTGCGCATGGAACGGTTCGCGTCCAGTCGCGTTCCACCGGCCACAAATAATCGAAGCATTGTCCGACCGGCCAGAACACAAGACGAATATAATGAAGAATTATCACGAATTGCGACCACGCATATTCGTACCAGATGCGCACTCCGAATCCGGCTGACCCGACCTTCGGCTCCATCGCCAGCAGCGCGGGAACGATGAGCCACGTCACCATCAATCCAGCGTAGAGCGCCGGCGCCCGCTTCAGCGCCGCACGAAAATTTCCGGAAATGAAACATCGGTCGTACAACAACACGATCAGCGGCAGCACCACGATCACCTGTTTGCAGCCTGCCCCACACACCGCCGCAACAACCGCCGCGACATTCCACAGCCGCGAAGAAGACGAGCCCGCGCCGCGAATCGCGCAGTACAGAGACATCAGAAAAAACATCCCCATCATCGATTCCGCGCGCTGAACGATGTAAGTCACCGCTTCGGTTTGCAGCGGATGCACGCCCCACAACAGCGCCACACCAAACGCAAGCGGACTGGCGATCGCACCAAAGCGCTCGCGATATTTCTCTGAAAGCAGCGTCCGCCGCACGATGCCAAACAACAACAGCGCCGCAGCCAGATGCACCGCCGTGTTGACAACGTGATAACGCTTGTGATTATTCCCGTGCAGCGAGTAATCGATCGCAAACGAAATCGCGACAACGGGTCGCGACGCATTGCCGTAGGAGGAAAGGATTCGGCCCGGGTGCGACAGATCGTGCAGCGCCTCGTTGTTCACGATGCTGCGAATGTCGTCGAAAATAAACTGCCCGTTGACGCTGTTTCCATACGCCGCGACGATGCACATCGCGAGGACCGCGCCCCACGGCCACGCTTTCTCCCCTTTTTTTTCCATGCTTCTGTATCGGCCGTGAGTCGGAGCTGAAAAACCAAATTCGAACTCAAGCCGCAGGATAGAATTTGACCTTACCCGCAAACTTCAGTACTGTAGTAACGTCTTATAATCTTTGCCGGGGGGCTGTATGTCGAAGGAGAAAACTAGCCTTCAGTACTTGAAGTACGCCGACAATTTCAAGGCGTACAAGGCCGGCGAAACGATTTTCAAAGAAAACGATCCTGGCCTCTTCATGTACGTCGTGAAAAAAGGCAGCATCGAGCTCCGCCGCGACGGCGTGCTCCTCGAAACCGTCGCGACCGGAAACATCTTCGGCGAAATGGCGCTCATCGAACACAGCACCCGCAGCGCGACCGCCGTCGCCGCCACCGACTGCCAGGTCGTCCCGATCGATCAAACCAAGTTCACGTATCTTGTGGAACAGACGCCGTACTTCGCGCTCGACGTACTTCGGGTAATGGCCCGCCGCCTACGCCATTCCACGAAGGAAATCGCCAGCATCACCGGCATGATCAAGGCAGTTCCTTAGAGCTAGAGCTTGGTGGGCATTTTCTGCTGCCGGTGCCAGTTCAATAAATCGCGCAACGTTTTCTCCAGTGGAATCTCCGGAATCCAACCCGTCGCAGCTTTGATTTTTTCAATGCTTCCGCGCACGTCCATGACCTGATGCGCGCCGCGCACGCGCGTCGAATCGGTGCGAATCTCCACCTTCACGCGCGCCATATTCACAAGGATGTCGAGAATCTCCTGCACCTGGACGCTGTGCCCCGTCGCGAGATTGTACGCCTCGCCCTTCGCGCCCTGCAGCGCCAGCATGCGGTAGCCGCGCACGATATCGCGCACGTCCGAAAAATCGCGCCGTGGCGAAAGATCGCCGACATAAATCACCGGTTCGCCGCCCGTCTCGACTTTCGCAACCTGCTCGGCAAAAGTCGAACACACAAAATCGGAACGCTGCCGCGGACCCGTGTGATTGAACGGCCGCGCCAGCACCACATGAAGCCCGTAAATCTTGATCAGCGGATGCGCCGCGAGTTCGAGGGCCGCTTTTCCTGCCGCGAAAATGCTGACCGGCGCGGCGAACGGACAATCCTCAGTCACCGGCAGCTTTTCGGGCGGAACGGGCCCGTACACTTCCGCCGAACTCACCAGCAGCACACGCGTGTGCGGACTCAGCGTTCTCACCGCTTCAAGCAAATGAATTCCAGAAAGCAAATTCGCTTCATAGGTCAGCGCCGGCTCTTTCTCGGCGTCCTTGACATAGCTGATTCCGGCCAGATGGAATAACGCATCGATCTTCGCCTCGCGCAAAACACCGCGCAAAAAATCCGGCTGCGTCAGGTCGCCAACCCTGAGCGTGATATGGTCGAGCTGCTGCGCGAGATTGAATGTTTTCGCACCGGGCCGGCACGTGCCCCACACTTCGTCGCCCTGCGAAAGACAGTAATCCACCAGATGCGAACCGGCGAACCCTTCCGCGCCGGTGATCAAAACTCTCATGGCCCCTCGATCTCTCCGCTTTTCACCGTCGCGGCCTGGCGGCTCGCAAGTTTTGCCTTGATAAACGAAATGATGACCGGAAGCAGCGAAACAAAAACAATGAGGATGATCGTGACGTCCAGATTTTTCCGGATGAACTCGACGTATCCCAGAAAATATCCGAGAAGGCTTAAGCCCGCGATCCAGCCGATTCCACCAAACACATTATACGCCACGAAACGCCTGTACGGCATTTGAGCAATTCCCGCGACCACCGGCGCAAATGTCCGGATCAGCGGCACGAAGCGCGCGATCACAATCGTCGCGCCGCCGTGCTTCTCATAAAATTCTTTCGTTTTGAGCAGATGATCTTTGCGGAAGAAAAATGTCTTCTCGCGCTCGTACATTTTTTTCCCGGCGCGATAACCGATCCAATATCCCACGGTGTCGCCGATGATCGCCGCGGGAATCAGCCACAAATTCAGCCAGAGCAAATTCAGCGGCGCGAGTTTGTGCAGTTCGCTGCCCGGATTGCACGCAAGGCCCGCGGTGAAAAGCAGCGAATCGCCGGGAAGAAAAAAACCGACCAGCAGCCCTGTCTCGGTAAAAATAATCCCCGCCATTCCGGGATAGCCGACAACCTGAATCAATTCACCCAGCTTATCGCTCTTCAGATAAGCGAGCATTTGTTTAAGCCATTCCATTCAGGGCGCGGCGCTCCGGGCGTTTCATTTTTTGCGGCGCAATACTTTCCCCTTAGGCTTGGCGCGCGGCAAGTCAAAATAGAGGTTTAGTTCCAGCCCTTCGTCGCCTTTGGATTCCTCAATCAGCGCCTTGACGCGCGATTTGACCAAAGCGATTTCGTTGTCGGTCAACTTCCGCGGCGCAAGCGCTGTCACATTCGTGCTGAAGGCGTAGAAATGGATGCGATCGGTGTCATCCGGCACCTCTCCGAAATCAGCGAGCGCGGTCGCGCGCGCTTCGTCCGAGGCCAGCGACGCAATATCTGTCCCCAGCAGAATCGCCGTCCTGCACTCCAGCAATCCCACGATGCCGCCCGGAAATTTCAGCGTGTCCTGCGCCTCGATGTACGACGGCAAAATTCCCCCTTCCGCAAAGTACAGCGCGCGCGCCGCGTTCACGTTCGCAATGTCTTTGAACCGCGGCTTGGTGGGATCGACATAAATGACCGTGCCCGCGCATTCAGACGTATAACACAGATCGCACCGCTTCCCGTTCGCGTCCGCAACCGGTTCGAAGAGAGCGTTCGCGGCCTCGCGCTTCAGATTGAACTCCGCGGGCCGGATGCGCCGCTCGATGAACGCCGGCAAACCCAGCGGTGAAACTTCACGTGTCAGCGGCGCCGGACCAAAGCGCGCTTTTTCGGCGTCCCATCGTAAGAAGTACTGGCGGTAAATTCCGAATTGAACCGGATCGTCTGGATCGATTTTCGCGGACGCCTGAAACAGTTCGATCTTGCGCTCGTTTTTGTCCGCGTCTCGCGCGGTCATGTAGCGCCCGTCCGAAAACTCGAACGTACATTCCGGCAGGATCGCCTGCACTCTTTTTTGAAATCGTTCCGCGGTATCGAGCGCGAAGATACCCTCGCCCATATAAAAGGAGCACGTCTGCGCCAGCGACAGGCCGCTCGTGACCGAAAGTTTCACCAGCGGCGCAAGATCCATCGGCAGTTTGAGCTCGCCGCGTTGGAGAAAGCCAGATCCCGCCGCGGCCGGATCGCCGGGCGAAATATTGAACGACACGCGGCGCGATTTTGCCGCGGTCACAGCAACGCTGCGCAGTTCGGGCAGCGAAATGCCCACATAAAAGTCGGCTTCCTTGCGCGCGAGGCGATCGGCGTAGATTTTGGCCCAATCCATGTACGTGGCACCGCGCAACGCAGCCTCGATCTTGAGCGGCGATTCCATACGCGTAAACAATTTCTTTTCGAAGTCGGGCTTGGTGACTCTTTCGGCGAATTCCATGAACGCGTCGCGCGGAACTTTGGGCGGGCGGAAAACAAACCAGAGCCCCGGCGACACATTTTCGTAGATGGGTTTGTCGCCGGTCCAGTTCTGGGCAAAAATTTCGTTCCATTTCGCGCGCAGCGAGAAATGCGTTCCGAACGCAGCTTTGAAATCCGTCTCCGAGTCGGATTTCAAATCCACCTGAACCGCGGCGCCTGTTGCCGGGACCCGCCAATACTGTGGCTCCGTCAACTTGTCATCCTTAATCGCGTAATCGATCTGCAAGTCGTCGCCCGTTTCGAGCAGCGCGTGACAGAAAAACGCGCGGCTCGCGTGCGGATCCTTCTCGGGCTCCCCACAATAAGGACACGCGCGCGCCACCATTTTCTTTGCGGTTGGCGAGTACATCGTTTTCGGAACAGGCTTGCGCAGCGATTCCTCAATCGAGCGCCCCACCGCGGCCAGCTCATCGTACGGCGCGCGCGAATAACGCGGATACACGCCGAACACATACGGCTTCAAGCATTTTGGACAATTACGAATTGTGAACGCGATATCGGGCGCAAAGAAACCGTCGACTTTCAACGCGCGCACGCGGAACTCTCGCAAATCTTTGGGATACTCGAGCGTTTTGCTCGGACCGTTGGCATCCGCCGTGGGAAGTGTTGTGGTGTCGAGCGCGCGAATTGAAATCGCGTATGCGAAAATAAGTAACGAAGCGCTGAAAATTCTCGTAGATAGGGTCATGAAGTCTCCGGCATTGCCCAAAGCAGGGCTCGTCATTGTAGCCCGAAATTCACAATAACGGACGCCGCGCATGCATTATAATCACTTCACTCTTCGGACGGCTGAACCGTCCCATCCTTCGCGAATCTGCTGAATGTCCGAACCGGTTAGCCTGTCAGATGCGCCCATGCTCTCGTCGCCGCAGAACGCGCGCGTGAAAGCGTACGTGGATTTGCGCAGTGATGGCAACGTGCGCCGCGAGCGCGGCTGTTTTTTTCTCGAAGGCCGGCGAGCCGTGGAAACCGCGCTGAGCCTGCCGCACGTTCGCATCGACGAGCTGATTTTTTCCGATCATATTCTCGGACAGGATTTGTCGCTGGTGGAACGCGGGCGAACAAAAAACATCCCGCTCGTGCGCGTCAGCAAAGACGTCTACAAAAAAATCGCCGACGTGATGACCCCGCAAGGCATCGCCGCGGTTGTGCGCATGCCCGAATGGAAGATTGACAATGTTCTCAAAGCGCCCGACGCGCTCTTCGTCGCCGCGTGCGGTATTCAAGACCCCGGAAATCTCGGCACGCTGATCCGCTCCGCCGAAGCGTCCGGTGCTGGTGGGCTTTTTGTGTTGGAAGGCTCAGCCGATCCGTTCAATGCGAAGGTCGTGCGTTCGACGGCCGCGGGATTGCTCGCGCTTCCGATTGTGCGCATCAAGCGCGACGAGTTTCTACGACTGATGAAAGCGCAGCATGTGAAGCTCGTCGCCACTTCCGCGGAAGGTGGCACGCCGTACAAGCAATTCGATTGGAACCGGCGGCCAATGGTGCTGTGCATTGGCAACGAAGGCGAAGGCTTACCGCCGGAAATTGAAAACGCGTGCGAGGAGAAGGTGACAATCCCCATGAAGGGCAGCGCTGAAAGTTTGAACGCGGCGGTCGCCGCGAGCATTCTGCTTTTCCAGGCAATGGGATAAAATCCCAAAGGAGGAAGCCATGTCTGACCTGATCTACCAAATGATTTTCGGACTGGTCGTTGGCATCATCGCGAAACTTCTCATGCCCGGCCGCGATCCGGGCGGGTGCATCATCACGATCCTGCTGGGCATCGCCGGCTCGGCGCTCTTCGGCTGGCTCGCGCGAAACTTCCTGCCGCCGCAGTACGTGCAATATCATTGGGGCGGCGCGATCCTCGGTACGTTACTCATTCTCATTATTTATCGCTTGATCTTTGGCGAGAAAAGATGAGTGCGGCGTCGTTGAAAAAATTTGGCGGTGAATAAAATATTCCTGTTCGCACACCGCGAACGGGAATTTCATTTATTGGGAGATTCATCAGTGAGTGCCGAAACACTTCAATTCAAGACCGAGCTCAAGCAAATCCTTCACATCATTGTCCATTCGCTCTACTCGCATAAGGACATTTTCCTGCGCGAGCTGATCAGCAATGCGAGCGACGCGATCGACAAGGTCCGCTTCGAATCGCTGACGAAGCACGAACTGCTCGAAGGCGATTCGAATTGGAAGATCAAGATCGCCGCGAACAAAGATGCCGGCACGCTCACCATCTCGGACAACGGCATCGGCATGACGCATGCCGAAGTGATCGAGAATCTCGGCACGGTCGCCAAGTCCGGCACGAAGGCGTTCATCGAAGCGCTGCAGAAAGCCGACGCGAAAGAACGCCCGGAACTCATCGGCCAATTCGGCGTCGGATTTTATTCGTCGTTCATGGTCGCGGACAAAGTCACAGTCGTCACGCGCGCAGCCGGCCAGCCCGCCGTGAAATGGGAATCGAACGGGGAAGGGGAGTTTACCGTCGAAGAAGCCCAGCGAGCCGGCCGCGGCACGGATATCACGCTTCACTTAAAAGAGGACAGCAAAGAATTCCTCGACCGGTGGGAAATTCGCTCGCTGGTGAAAAAGTATTCCGATTTCGTCGAACATCCCATCGTCATGGACGTGGAGAAGACCGACGAGAAGGAAAACAAGACAGTCGCGGAAGAAACGCTCAATTCGCAGAAAGCGATCTGGCTTAAAAAACGTTCCGAAGTGACGGAAGCCGAACACGCCGAATTTTACAAGCACCTCTCGCACGATTTCGAAGCGCCCGCAAAGACCATTCACTACAGCGCCGAAGGCAATCTTGAATTCAAAGCGCTCCTTTACATCCCCGGGAAGCGCCCGGCCGATTTTCTCTGGGCCGAAGCCAAGCGCGGCCTGCATCTGTACATCCGCCGCGTGCTGATCATGGACAACTGCGAGGCGCTTCTGCCGCCGTACCTGCGCTTCGTCAAAGGCGTCGTCGATGCCGCCGAATTGCCGCTGAACGTCTCGCGCGAACTGCTGCAACAGTCGCCGCTGCTGGAGAAAATCAAATCGAACCTCACAGCAAAAGTGTTGAGCGTTCTCGAGGAAATGAAAACAAAAGAGTTCGACGCTTACGTGAGCTTCTACAAGGAACTCGGCATCGTTCTGAAAGAGGGCCTTAGCTCCGATTGGTCGAACCGAGAGAAGCTCGCGGACCTTCTGCTCTTTGAATCGACGCGCACGGAGCCCGGCAAATTAATTCCGCTCAGCAAATACGTCGAAGGCATGGCGGAAGGACAGGACGAAATCTATTATCTGATCGGCGAAAGCCGCGAGCTCGTCGAACAATCGCCGCACATCGAAGCGTTGAAAGCGCAGGGGCGCGAAGTTCTGCTGATGACCGAGCCGATCGACGAATTCGTCGCCGAGGCGCTGCGCGAATACAAAGGCAAGAAACTGCGCGCTGCGGACAAGGGCGCGCCGGCCGCGAACGTTGATGAACAAAAGAAGACCCGCTTCAAAAATCTGCTCGAGCTTTTGAAGAACCGCATTTCCGAAGTAAAAGAAGTGCGCCTGAGCGCGCGCTTGAAGGACAGCGCCGCGTGCCTCGTTTCCGACGAAGGCCAGATGGGCGCGCACATGGAACGCCTGCTCAAACGCATGGGTCGCGCAGAAACTTCCGAAACCAAGCGCATCCTCGAATTGAATCCGGACAATGCCGCAGTTGAGGCGATGCAGAATCTTTTCGAGAAGGACGCGACCGACCCGCGCATCGAAGGCTACGCGCGCATTCTCTACGATCAGGCGCTGATCGCCGAAGGTTCGAAGATCAAGGATTCGCTGGCGTTTTCGAAGCGCATTAATGATCTGCTGGCGAAGGATGCGCAGCGGTAGTTGAGTTACATTTTGTTACGATTCGCGGCGTACGACGGTGTTCGACGATTTTCGACGGTTTTGTGTTGCAATCAGGAAAATTCATCCGTCGTATATGTAAAGGGAAAGAACTGAGCGAAGAGTACCGGGCGTTGGGGGCGCACTGCAGTGAGCGCTTAACTCCAGGGGCTTGACATTCAGGGCGGATCGAGCGGGAATGCGCATTCTCGCTGTGACCGAACAGAAATACAGGGCGGCAAGAATGCCGCCCCTCCTTAAAGATTGTGCAGTTGGCGTCGTGCGGACTCGGACGCGCTGAGGCGATGTGATGTTTGAATCGCTGAAGGCGCTTTCGTTAAGCCACACAACACCGCAATACAAACGCAAGTACACGACGAAACTCGATTTTATTCGAAGCCACACGAACTGGTGAAAGACCCTAGGTTCAGCTGGCGCAGGATGAAGTTGAGGTTCGAGGACGCACGACGCTTTCTAAAGTGGTGAAGTGGTGAAGTGAGTGGCGAAATTCCACTCAGACGTCACGGTGAAATAGGCTGCCGCTTCAGCATCGTTGCATTCGCTGAATTTTGGGCTATCCTTAACCCTCTTGACACGAGGGAATCCGCCAGTGGCGGCGCAGCCATCCTCTAAGAACAAACGCGATTCGCGGCCTAGTTCAGACTCTTCGCGGCAGGCCAAGCCGTCTGCTGCGTCGTCGAAAGAAAAGGAGCCCGCGGCAAAAGAACGCAAAGCTGACAAAATCGACAAGTCCGAAAAAATCGAGAAGCTCGAGCGTCCTGAAAAGAAAAAGGAACTCGAGAAGCCCACGCCCGCCGCCAAAACGGCTACTGATTTGCCGGTGGTCGAAGAGGCGCAGGACGTGGCCTCGATGTCGGACGAGGATTTGATGAAGCTCTGCCAGGAAGGCGACGAGGCCGCGTTCGAAGTGTTGTTCCAGCGCTATGAGACGCAGGCGCTCTCGTTCATTCACAGGTTAATCGGAGACCAAAGCCGCACGGAGGCGCTCGGACAGGAAGCCTTCCTGCGAATTTTCAAAGATGCCAAAAGTTATCAATATCCACGCAGTTTTACGACATGGTTCTACACGATCGTGCGCAACCTCTGCAAAAATGAGCTGCGCTGGCGTTCGCGTCATCCCACGGTTTCGATCGAGGAAAACATTGGGCACTCGGACCACAGCGGCTCCGACCGCGCGTCGCGGATCGGCGACATGCTCAAGTCGGACAGCACCGATCCGCTCGAGTCGATGGTCCTGCGCGAACGAAACGGAAAACTCGAGCGCGCCATGGACGAGCTGCCCGAACTGGAGCGCGACATCTTGATCCTCAATCGGTTCCAGGGATTGAAGTACCGCGAGATTTCGGAAATCGTCGGTGTACCGATAGGTACAGTCCGCGTGAGAATTTATTCGGCGCTTGAGACGCTGCGCAAGTCGATCAAGGAATATTTGTAAGAGATTTGAGGGTGATCTGAGCTGACATGGAAGCTGCTGCAAAAGGCACATTAATGGATTGCGAGGGCTGCAAGGAGCTCCTCGCGGATTTTCTTTTGGACGAACTGCCCGAGTCCGAGGCGGTGCTCGTCCACGAGCATCTGTTGATCTGCCCGGACTGCATGCAGGCGTACCGCGAGCTGAAGGGCACCGGCAAGGCGCTCGAGGCCGTGCCGTCGATGCGCTCCGTCGAAGGCTCCGATGCATTCAAAGCGGACGTGCGCAAGCAGGCCGTGATCGAGGCGGACAAGATCGTGGCGAAGCTTCCGGCCGACCGCAGGCTTCGATTGGAAGCGCGCCGCGAAGCGCGCCAGAGCATCCGCATGTCGCGCAGACAGGCGCCGCCGAAAGTGTGGAGCCCGGGGCTGCTCATTCTCGCGCTGGCTGCCGCGATGGTTCTCGCAGCCGTTCTCTTCTGGCCGAAAGCAGACCAGCATGCGCAGCGAAGCCCCGTCGGAACGCTTGGCGTGACGATGGGAAAAGTCTCGCAGTTCTTCAAGGAAGAGAACAAGACTTACACGCAGGTCGCTGAAGGCAAAACGATTCTGCCCGGCGAGAATTACGTCACCGACGAACCCTCGCGCGCGCGCTTCGATTTGAACGATGGCGGATCGATTTTCGCCGGCCCCTCCAGCGACGTCGCATTCCGTCTCAGCGCCGAAGGAAACGAATTTGGAATGCGGCTCGAAAATGGCGAGCTCGGCATCGCGCGCCCCGATTCAACGGGCACTGCCAAGCCGCGCGACTGGGAAATCCGCACGCCCGCCGGAAATGTGATCGTGCCCGCTTCTGCCGGCGCGACGCACGCTTACATTCACGTGAACAAGGGCGAGAAACTTTCGACGCTCGAAGTCTCGGTGCTCTCTGGATCGGTGAAGGTTGCGACACACGATGGCCATTCAACCGAACCCGTTCACGCCGGCCAGCGCGCGGCGATTGCATCCAGCGACACCAGCGTGGCCGTCGAATCGTTGAACGACGAACGCCCGCCGGCGTGGCGCGCGGATTTGCTCACAGACGCGGATCTCTCGACGCTCGTCGGGGGAAAAGCCAGGATCGTTTCGCGCAAACCCGGCCGCATTCAAGTCGAGTTAATCTACAACCGCGAAACTCAAAATCAGGACTGGGTGCCTGAGATCGGCAGCGCCGGCTTCGCCGAAAAGAGCGGCGCGCTGAGCAGTCCTAACGTCAAGCTCAAGCTCGCGTCTCCGCTCGCGCCGCCATTTTCGTACGATTTGAAATTCAACAGCGATTCGCGTCGCGACGCATCGCTGGCGTTCGGCATCAACGAGAATCCGGCGGGGGAAGTCGCCGTGGATGTGCCCGCGACGTCGCACGAGGCGATTCTTTCAATTTATGAAAAAGGACGCGCCGCGCGCCGCGAGTCCGCCCCCGCGCGCCTGCAGCCCAACACGCCCGAAACCTTCACGCTGCAGGTGAAGGCCGAAGGCGCGGTTTACAATGCGTCGCTTGTGACAAGCACCGGAAAAACGAAATGGATTCCGCTTTGGAAAGGCAAGTCGGACACACCGGGAGAAATCTGGTTTCACTCGCTAGGTGAAGGAATCCTGGTCGACGAGATCAAGCTGAGCGGCATGCTTCCGGTCGATTGGATTCGGAAGAAAATGAGCGGGGCGCAAGACGATTGATCGCGCGTTTCTCATTGGCACTGAGCACTCAGCACTTTTCACTTCGCTCTTATTCGACTTTCTCCACGTCGGCCTTCTTCACGACCTGCCACGCGCCTTTTTCATCCTTGTAGCGGATTTCGTCGTCGGCTGCGATGACGCTCTGCGCCTTGATCTGCGATCCGTCTTTCTTCCAGATCGTTTTCAGCCCCGGCCGGTGCGCGGTCGCGTTGACCCCGTTCGACGCGATTTCCTCCGGCGTGGCCTTCAGCTCGATCAGCTTGTGGTTGCTTTCGTCGATCTTGGCTTTCGCTTCATCGATGATCGAATCCAGTTTCGCAATCTCGTCGGTTGCAAACTTCAGCGCGTCGCCGTTGGTCTGAAGGTCTTTCGCAGCGCTATCGAACTTTGCTACAAGTTTTGCGTAGCTCGCGCTGTGATCCACGACCACCGCGCCCTGCCCCGTTGCGTTGGTGGAGACTTTCGGCGCGGGGGGATTGCGCCAGTTGGGAATGTCATTTGGGTCGCGGACGTCGGTGGTCGGCGGAAATTCAGCGCGGTACTGCCGCAGCAGCGAGTTGCGCGTGTCTTCCGCTGTGCGCAGGAAGCTCTTGTAGGCCACGCTCTTTCGCAGGTGCTCGTTCTTCGCCGTCTCCGCGGCGCTGATTTTTTTCTGTGCGTCTGTGATTATCCGCGCAATCGCGGCCAGTTCGGTCTGCCGCGCTTTCAACCCTTCCGCAGTGTCGCCGTTCTTCTCCGCTTCAAGTTTTTTCTTCATTGCGGCGAGGCGCTGCTCTTCTTCCAGCCGGCGCTTCTCCGCCTCGGCCTTCGCCAGCTCAATGGCCTTGAGCCGCTCCGCGGCGGCAAGTTTCTGCGCCTCGGCCTTAGCGATGCGCTCTGCCTGTAAGCGCTCTTCCGTTTCTCGCCGGAAGATTTCCGCCTTGCGCGCCCGTTCGTCGGCTCGCGCCTGGTCCTCGAGCCGCCGCGCTTCAGCGGCTTCTTCCGCTTTTTGCGCCGCCAGTGCTTCCGCGCGCCGCGATGCAACCACGTAGTCGTAAACTTTGTAACCGAGGAACACGACGCCCGCGACGACGATGATGGCAATCACGCCCTCGACGCTGATATCGAATCGCTTCGGCTTGCCGGGTTTTGCCTTCACCGGATAAGCACGTTGATAACACGCTGGGCACATGTAGGTGCCATTCTTCAAAAATACCGCATCGCTTCCGACAAGCGTGTGGCACTTGGCACAGGTGATGGGAATGTTCTCGGTCATTGCTGCTCCCGTGTGGTGATTTACTGGATCTTATCGACATCCGCCTTCTTCAGCGTCTGCCACTTTCCGTCCTCATCTTTATAGCGAACTTCATCCTCGAGCGACATGACGCTTTGCGCCGGCACGATCTTGCCGTTTTTCAGCACAATCGCCTTCATGCCGGGCTTGATCGTGAACGTGTTGGATTCCACGGGTTTTTCCGGTGGAGTTTCCGTCGCAATTGGCCCCACCGCCGGTGGGGCAATCTTTGGGCCGCCCGGAGGCAGTGTCACGCCGCTTCTCGCAAGTTCTTCGGGCGTCGCTTTCATATCCATCAGCGTGCGGTTCGAATCGTCGATCCGGCCGCGTGCTTCTGCGATGGTGGCATCCAATTTTTTCAGTTCATCCGTGACCGCCGCGAGCCCCTTTTCGCTGGAGTCATAGTCGCGCACGGCTGCGTCGTATCTCTGCACCAGCTTCGCATATTCGTCGCGGTGATCCACGACGGCCTGTCCTTGCGTGACGGCCTTTTTCGGCGGCGGCGGGTTGCGCCATTTCGAAATGTCGTCACGTTTAAGCCCTGCGGGCGTGACGTTGAATTCCTGCTGGTACTGACGCAACATCGATTGCCGCGTCTCGTTGGCTATATTCATCACGCTCTTGAAACCGGCGCTCTTGCGCTGCAACTCGGGCTTTCCTGCTTCAGCGGCCGCGATTACTTTTTGCGCTTCGACGATCGTCTGGCCTATCTTCGAAATCTCTATCATGCGTTCGCGTTTGGCCTTGTTCGTCTCCGCCGCAATCGCAGCAGCTTCTTTCGCGGCCAGCGCGTCGCGCTCCGCTTTCTCCTTGGCTTCCCGCTCGGTTACGCGCTTCTGCTCTTCAAGATATTTCCGCTCACGCTCGATCTTGCCCAGCTCGATTTGCTGATCGCGGGCCGCCATCGAAAGCTTGATTCCCTTTTCCTTGGCTTCGCGCTCAGCTTTCAACCGCTCGTCCGCGGCCTTCCGCTCGATCTCGGCTTTCCTCGAGCGCGCATCCGCCGCGGCGAGTTCGTCGGCCCGTTGCTGCTCCTCTCGCTGCTCGCGTTCCAGCGCTATCCTGCGTTCTTCCGCCTTGGAATCGACGAAGTGGTTGTAGACTTTGTATCCGAGGAAACAGACGCCCGTGACAGCGATGATGGCGATGATACCCTCGACGCTGACGTCAAAACGCTTTGGCGCTTTCTTACCTTCGCCGGCGGGATACGCGCGCTGGTAGCAGGCTGGGCACAAATAAGTGCCGTTCTTTAAAAACACCGCATCGTTGCCGATCGGCGCCATGCATTTTGCGCAGGTCTGCGGCTGGTCCATAACCCGTTCTCCCGATGAGCGGAGCGGCTCACTGAATTTTGTCCACGTCTGACTTGGCAATCGACTGCCACTGTCCGTCCTCGTCTTTGTAACGAACTTCATCTTCCAGGTTGATGATGGCGAGTGCGCGAATCTGCGTGCCATCTTTTTTGACGATCATTTTCGCCGCAGGTTTCGCGTCGGCTATGCCGCTCGCCGCCAATTCGGCGAGCGTGGCCTTCAACTCCTTGAGCTTTTGGCCTGCGTTGGCGACGGTTGTTCGCGCACGAGTGATGGCAGTGTCCGCTTTTTTGATGTCATCCAACGTGGCTTTCAGACGCTCCTCATTTGAGCGCACATCCCCGGCCGCGTTGTCGAATTTCGTGACGAGAACCTGATACTCATCCGCGCGGCTGATGGTCACGGGGATTCGTCCGAGGAATCCGGTTTTTGCCGGAGGCGGCCTGCGCCAGCGCGGCACGTCATCCAGCTTCGGCGGCGTGTCCGGAAATTGCGCGCGGTACTGCGCGAGCAAGCCTGCCTTGATGTCGCTGGCGCGGTTCAATCCCGTTCGATAAATGCCGGCCTTGCGCTGGAGTTCGTTCTTTTCCGAATCCGCCTGCGCGAGCGTTTTCTTCGCGTCGGCCACCTCTTTGGCGATCGCCAGAAGCTGTTCCGATCGTTCCATCTCGGCGGTTGTGACCTTGGCATCCGCCTCGTCTTTCTCCTGTTTGGCCTTCGCCTCCGCCAGAGCCAGCTCTTCCTGTAGAAGCTTCTTTTGCGCGGCTGCGCGCTCGATTTCCAGTTGCTTGCGGCGCTCAGCGGCCTGTTCTCTCGCGATCTGCGCTTTCGCATCGGCGGCTTTGCGCTCGAGTTCGGCCGTCTTGCGGCGTTCTTCAGCCAGCAACATTTCCTCATGCCGCCGCTTCTCAGCCGCTTCCTCGGCGGCGCGCGCCGCTGCGGCATCCTCACGGCGCATGTCCATGACGTAGTGAAATACTTTGGAGCCGAGGAAAATCACGCCGATGACTGCGATGATTGCAATCACGCCTTCGACGCTGATGAAAATGTGGCGCCGGCCGCTCGACACTTTTTTCGGGGGATACATGCGGTGATAGCACGACGGACACATGTACGTCCCATTTTTCAGAAAGACGGCGTCGCTCGCGATCGGACACATACATTTGGAACAGCTTTCAATATCGTACACGGGCCGCCCTCCGCCAAAATCTTCATATACTTGTAATAATCGTCAATCTTGCACCATCTAAAGTAAAGCAAAATTCTATCGCATTTTACATGACTGTGACTGCTTCCGACTTGATGTTTGGGATGAGTAGCACAGCTCACGCCGCTTCAGACTTTTCTTTCAGGAATCTCGCCGAAGCGAGGAATGCCGGATAGTAGGAAGCCGCAGAACCGCAGCGGGTATTATGGCAGACTCGAACGCAATTCACGATCAAGCAATCGATACGCTTTCTCTCGCATCTCGTCGGGAAAATCGTGCGGGCAGTCAGGATGCTCGATAATCAAACGGCCGCTCTGTCCGTACAAATCGTAGATTTCCCGCGCCGACGCCGCAATCCGGTCCACACTCTCCCATTTAAAGTTCGAGTCTTTCAACGGCGCCGAAATCAACACCGTTCGTGGCGCGAGCGCGCCAATTAGTTCATGAAAATCGAACGGAATCTCAATTAAACGCCCGCGATAATTCGCCAGCCGCGGCATGTAGCGAGTCTGGCACCATCCTTTTTCGGGCTGCCACACCTGCTCGTTTCCGCCGTAGTAATCGAGAAACGAATCGAGGCCGCAGCTCGTTACGACAACTTTGATCCGCGGATCGAACACTGCCGTGAAAACAGAATTGTGCCCGCCGAGCGAATGGCCGATCGCACCGAACGCGCTGGGCTTGACGAACGGAAGCGATTCAAGCAGATCGAGGCCCCGCATGTTGTCCCAAACCGCTTTCAGTGTTCCGCTCTGCCAGCCGAGCTGCTTCAGGTCGGGCTGGTATTTCGCGAGCAGCGGATAGTTCGGAGCAAACGTAACGAATCCACGCTCAGCCAGTTCGCTCCCATAATTGCGATTCGCCTTATTGCCGATGCCTACAACGATTCCGTGTCCGACGGTGTTGTCCGTGCCGTGAAGACACAGCACTGCGGGAAAATTCTTCGCAGTTGAAGCGAGCGCCGCCTTCGGAATGAGAAGGTACGCCGGAACGCGCGAGCCGGGTTCCGACGCGTAAGTGATCAGCCGGCGCAGATACGATCCGCAATCTGTTTCCTCCTCAACTTTCATGTCGAGTGGACAGCGCTTCTCGTCCCCGGGCAAAGCGCCCATCACAGCCTGCGCGCCGTCAAGAATTTCGCGCCGGCGAATTTGCCAATCGTTTGTGGAATGAATAGGAACGACGCGATTGTCGAGCGTCCGAAACAGCAAAAGATTCTCGCGCGGCAACCGGCCGAGCTGCTCCTTCGGAGCGTTTTGATCGCGCGCAACGAGCCGTGCGATTCCATCTTTGAGCGCCTTCTCGCTGCCGATTCCGGTCAGCGACATCGTCGGCTCATATCCGCCTTCCGCGAGAGCCGAATCGACGCAAATGTAACCGGGCCCGCCCTCGCCATACGAAGCCACCGCGAGAAAATCGTTGGGCGTCAAACTCTGCGCGTACAACTGGTACTCGATGAACGCCTCGCCCGGCAGATGCATCAGCGTCACTGGCCCCATGCGCAGCGCGCTGATCTCGACAGCCGCGTGTTTGCGCAGCCGGTCATACCACGCGAGCACGAGCGCGGCCTTCGATCGCGGTATCGGTTTCGCCTTCGCATCCTCAAGCGTTTTGCGCAAAGTCGCTTCGTCGAATTCTGGCTCAGTCCGCGGCGTAAAAACAACGCCCGTAGTCTTCCAATTCAATTCAGTCAGCGGCACGCGGCGCGTGTCGGCAATCGATAATCTCATTCCGTCATACAATCGATTCGTCAGCGTCACGCGATCGGCCGGTGTGCCGGAATTGTATTTGCCGGCAGTCACGTCCCCGGCGCATCCATTGAAATAAATCTGCGGCACGCCCTCTTCCCGCTCGAGCCGCGCGCGCGCAAGGCCCACCGTGTCGGACGTGGCCCGCCCGTCGTTATAAAAACTCTGCGGATGGGACGCATAATAATGGAGGCGCACCAGCGGCGCGTCGTTGTTGAAGAACGTGACCGAGCGCAGCCACGGATCGATCAAACCTTCCGGCGCCTCCTTCGCAGCCGCAAGTTTCATGGAACTCAGTCGCACGAGTATCGTGCCATCCGGCATTTTCACGCGCCGGTTGCACGCAAACTTCTCGACTTTGCCCTTCCCGTAACCAATATGCGTCGTCGGACGCATGTTCGTAAGCGCGCGCCGAACGGAATCAGCGACGCGGTCGGTCACCTCCGCGAAGAATTTCAAATTCAAATTCGGCGGGCCGTTTTCAACTTTGTCGAGCAATTCCTGCGCGTGCGTGTCGCTCAGCGGCGCGTTGTGCTGATGCAGGCATTGCACCGCCACCTGCGAGACGGGAACGTTCGCAGCCTTCGCCAGTTTCTCGCGGAACGTGTCGTAGCAACCGCCATGCAACCGGCACCAGTCCAGCGCGCAGATCACGTATCGCGTCTTGCCGTCCGACAGAACAATCCCTTTCGCATAAAGCGGATCGTCCACCACTTCGAGCGGCTTGATCCATCCGCCGCACAGCGGATGCCCGACCGGCGGCGTGGCATCGCAGCAGAAAACACCGACGGAAAATTGAGAAGAACTGGTTGCGCAGCGGTTGGGACAATCCGTATCGCACGCGCAGAAGAGCAAAAGAAACCCGCACAACAGCGCCGAAAGCGTTCGATGAATTTTCTTCACGGCTTGCTCCGTGGTCACTTTTTCACGCGCGATTTGATAAATGAAACCAAATCCGCCATCTGCTGAAGGTCGATCGCTTTTTCCAGCTCTTCCGGCATCGGCGAACGCGTGCTGGATAGCATCGTCTTGATTTCCGGGCGCAAAATCACATGCGTTTCGCTCTGCGCGCGCTTGAGTGTCACGCTGGATGCGCTCTGGCTTGTCAGGATGCCTTCGAGCACGCGCCCATCCGTCGTGCTGATTGTGTACAACACATACTGCGCCTGAACTTCGCGACTCGGGTCGAGAATGTGCTCCAGTAATTCCTCCGGCGAGCGATGACTCACCGTTTCAATATCCGGCCCGAGTTCGTGCCCCGCGCCGTTCACGCGATGGCAAGTGGAGCAATTCTTCTGAAAAACCACTTGCCCGTTGTTCGCATCACCTTTCAATGCTAGCGCCGCGCGGTATTTCACGATGACCGATTTGCGATCGACAACGGGCTCTTCAATCAACGCCGCGGCGCGTTCCTTGAATTGTGCGCGCAGCTTTCTGCGTGTATCAGAACTTAAATCGTCTGCGGGAATTTGTTTCTTTTCGACCGCCTCCATTAATAGCTGCAGCCGCGCGGGCCGATTGAACCACCCGGAGAGCGCCTCAGTTCGCATAGCTGGCGTGAACGATTTCCACGCGCTCAATAGTGTGTTTCCAATTGATTGATCATCCATTGAGCAGAGCGCGCGCAATGCAGCGCTGCGAATTTCCAGCGAATCGTCGGACATCAGCTCCGTTAGACTTTCAATCGCGCCGGCTTGTTCCCCGTGAAGAATCAAGCCGATCATGCATAATCGTTTTTCGACGGCGATAGTTTTGTCGCGCGCCTCGCGTGAAGCAGATCGAATGAGCTGCGCGGTTTCAGGATATTTGTCGATCAGGCGAATATGCTTGCGTTTCAATCCGTCCGCGAGTCCTGTCGTCGCGGAGGTCGAAGCGGCGGCGATCTTCACCGCTCGGGCCACTTCGTCCGGATCATTGCGCAGCCCAATCGTGAATGCCACCGCACGCGACATACTTTCATTCATCGCGATGCTGCTATAAATGAGCACGTCGACTGAAGTTTTTCCCGCGGAAGTCAAAACCGCGGTTTGAACCCACGGATCATTTGCTTTGACTTTGCCCAACACTTTCTTCGTGAACTCAGGTTCAAATTCGCCCAGGGAGAGTGCCAGTTGAAATCGCGCACGCAGTCCGCTCTCGGCCATTGACTTCACGCGCTCTTTCACCGATGGAGTCTGCAATTCCTTGTTCTCCGCAAGCCGCAACGCTTGCGCTTCAACCTCGAAATCCTCATCGCCGAGCACTGTAAGCAAAATCTGCTCGTTCAGCGCGCCTAACCCAGTCAGCGCCCAGAGGGCAATTGCGCGCGACGCTGGATTCACCTGCTTATTCCGCGCAAGCTCTTCCAGAAGCGGCGTCGCGCTCTTTTCCTGCCGCTCAACCAACAGCCGCTGCGCAGTCTCCCGCCACCACGCGTCCGGATGTTTCAACGCCTCAACCAGCTCCGCCGCATTCGCCTTGCTTAGCCGGGGCGTTTTCTTCTTCGGCGCGTGCTTCGCCGTCACGCGCCAAATTCGCCCGCGGCCTTTGCTGTTGAGATCAAGATTCTGTTTGAGGCTGTCCGGAATCGAAACCGGATGCTCGATGCATTCGCGGCACATGTCGCAGATATAAAGCGCGCCGTCGGGACCGTTCGCAAAGTTCACCGGGCGGAATGAATTGTCCGTCGATGTCAGAAACTCCGATCCCTGATCGACGCGTTCGGCGCGAAACGTCGCGCCATTCGGCTTGAGCGTCTTGCGGTGAACAAGATTGCTCGCCACGTCGCCAATAAAAAGGTTGCCGTAATATTCCGGTCCCATCGCTGTGCCGCGATACACGGTGATTCCCGTTGCTGACGTGAAATATCCGGCGACCTTTCCACCAAATTCGATCAAGCCGGGCGATTCGCCGGTAATTCGCATCTGCGTGCGCTGGATCCGCCATTGTTCGACGGGGCTCGTGCGGAACACAGGCCCGGCGTCGCCGTCCGCTGCGATCGACGCGACCGCGCTCGCCACCGGCAGATATGGATTGCGCTTCAGGTACCGTTCTTCGAGAACCACATGCCGCGCCTGCACCGAGTTGCTGCAGATAAAGCGCCGGCCGAAATCGTCGAACGTGTTTCCAAACTGCCCGCCGCCCGTGAGCGCCTCGCAATCGCCGTTCGGCGTGAACGCGAAGTCGCGGCCGCTCATGGAAAGTTCGGCCTGCTCCGGTTTCAGCAGCGACCGAATCTTTCCGCCATTCCCGCCGCTCGCGCACACATAGCGATTCTCGATGCTCCATTTAATGTTGTTCACCAGCGCCTGGACATTCTGCTTTCCAAATCCGGTGAACAATTCCTGTTTCACGTCAGCTTTGCGGTCGCCGTCCGTATCTTTGAAAAAATAAATCGACGGCGCGGCCGCGACCAGCACGCCGCCATTGCAGACCGCAACGCTCGTCGGCCAAGAAAGTCCATCCGCGAAAATTTCGCTGCGATCCATCACGCCGTCGCCGTCGGCGTCTTCGAGAATTCGAATGCGCCCTCGCCCGGGCGTGGCGATGAACGGATAATCGATCATCTCGGCCACGTACAGCCGTCCATCTTCATCGAATGCCATGTCCACCGGATCGACCACGAGCGGCTCGGCGGCGACGAGTTCGATGCGCAAATTCGGAGAGAGCCGACACGCCTTGATCGATTCTTCCGGCGTCAACTGTGGCGCGCGCTTGACCTCGGCCGCGCGTGAAAACGCAGCGATCAGGAATATCGAAGCAAGCGCGCGAGTTTTCCACATGCCGCAATCATGACACAGGGACGCGTTTCGATGCAAGCGCCAAAGAATTACTGCGCGACTGGAATCTGCTGCGATTTCGTGGCCTGCAGTTCCGGACGAAATTCGGAATGCGGCTTCGGCGTGAGTTTGTGCCCCGCGTACTTCACGTAGGCACGCGTGATTTCGGCGCCGAAGAAGAGGATGACCGAAGAATAATAAACCCACACGAGTATGCCGATCAGTGATCCGGCTGCGCCATACGCGGACGTCACGCTGCCGCGGCCAAGATACATGCCGATCAGGAATTTTCCGAGCGTAAACAGCAGCGACGTAATCAGCGCGCCGCGCCAAACGTCGCCCCAACCGAGATGTACATCCGGCAGCACTTTGAAAATCGCCGCGAACAAAAGTGTGACCACGCCGAACGACACGACGAAATTAACGAATTGAAGCAACTGCGTTTCACCGCCAAACATGCCGCTGAAATATTTTCCCAGCGCCGACAGCACCGTGCTTACCATCAGCGACACAAGCAGCAAAAATGCGATCACCATCACCATCGACAGCGACAGCAACCGCTGTCGAAAGATCGTTGCCATGCTCCGTCCAGGCACAGGCTGCACGCGCCAGATGATATTGAGCGAATCCTGAAGCTGGCCGAAGACGCCGCTGGCGCCGGCGAGGAGCACGATGACGCTGATGATTGTTGAAACAATTCCCGTGGTCGTTTCGCAGCTCGCGTTCTCGACGATGCCTTGAATCGTCTGCGCGCCTGTGGGGCCGATCAGTCCGCCGAGCTGATTGAAGATTTGAGTGCGGCTCGCTTCCGCGTCAAAGAATTTGGCGGCCACGGCAATGGCGATGATCAAAAGAGGCGCAATGGAAAATGTCGTATAATAGGCGAGCGCCGCGCCGAGAGTCAGAACTTTGTCTTCCGAAAATCCGGCAAAGGCATCCTTCAGAACGGTCCAAATCTCTTTGAATATACCGCGCATGGCCATTCGCTCCACCTAGGGCAAAGCAAATGGCATGTCATTACGGGACTGGTTTTAGGGGTGGCGGCGTATCCGTGTTCACGCGCTTGAAAATCGAGGAATCGGTGGCTTTTTTATGGTGAACATCCTGGTGCCGAATATCGCGGCCTTTGACCAGATAGATCACTTCTTCCGCGATGTTCGTAGCATGGTCGCCGATCCGCTCAATGTTCCGCGCGATCAAAATCAATGACAGCGCGTGCGGAATCGTCGAGGGCTCGGACATCATGTAGGTCAACAGCACGCGGAAAATCTGATCGCGGAACGCGTCCACTTTTTCTTCATCGACCAACACCTGCTGTGCTTTGTCGCAATCGCGTTTGAGCAGCGCGTCGAGCGAATCCTCCACCATCTTCTGCGCCGTCTCGGCCATGAGCGGAATGTCGATGAGCGTTTTCAGCGGCGCGGCCAGCACCACGTAATGCGCGTTCTCGCACATGTTGATCGCGTAATCGGCAATGCGTTCAAGTTCCGTCGAGATGCGCGAGGCCATGAACAAAAATCGCACGTCCGTCGCGACCGGCTGCTGCAGCGCGGTCAGCTTCACGGCGCTGTCGTCGATTTCGATCTGCAGGCGGTTGACTTCCTGTTCCTTGCTCTTCACTTCCGCGCAATACCTTTCGTCGCGTTCAATCAATGTTTTCAGAGCCAGCGTAATCATGGAATCCGCCAGCCGTCCCATGGCCACGAGCTTCTGCATGACTTCCTGCATCTGTTCGTCGAAGTGCCGCTGCATGTGAACATCTCCGAAAAGTTATCCGAAGCGCCCGGAAAGATAATCCTCGGTGCGCGAATCAGACGGACTCGTAAACACCTTATGCGTCTCGCCGCATTCAATCAGATCGCCGAGCAGCATGTACGCGGTTTCGTCCGATATCCGGCCGGCCTGCTGCATATTGTGGGTCACGATCACGATCGTGTAGCGCGGCTTGAGCTCAAACAGCAGCTCTTCGATACGCGACGTCGCGATCGGGTCGAGCGCGGAACACGGCTCATCCATCAGCAGCACCTCAGGCTCGACGGCGAGCAGCCGCGAGATGCACAGCCGTTGCTGCTGCTCCGGGGCGAGCGACAACGCGCTCGCCTTTAGTTTGTCCTTCAGCGCATTCCACAATCCTGTTTGCTCGAGGCTCTTTTGCACGCGTTCCTGCACATCGTCGCCGTTGCCGAGCCCGTGAATCTTCGGCCCGTACGCAACGTTCTCGAAAACCGATAGCGGAAATGGATTCGGCCGCTGAAAGACCATCCCCACTCGCTTGCGCAGACTGCGGAGATCGATGCTTCCATTGAGAATCGGCGCGCCGTCCAGCAGCACTTCGCCGGTCACCTTGCTGCCGACAATCAAATCATTCATGCGGTTGAAAATGCGCAACAGCGACGATTTGCCGCAGCCCGACGGCCCGATGATGGCCGTGATCGCATTAGCGCGAATCGCCAGGTCCACGTTCTTCAGCGCGTGGAAATTCTGATACCAGAGGTTCAGGCCTTTTGTTTCAAGCTTCGCTGCCACTATCCGAACCTTCCTGAAATGTAGTCGGCCGTTTTTGTGTTTGCCGGATTGGTGAAGAGCACGGCGGTTTTCTGCAGCTCGACCATTTCACCGAAAAGGAAAAACGCCGTGCGATCCGAAGTGCGCGAGGCCTGCTTCACATTGTTGGTCACGAGCACAATCGCGAGATTCTGCTTGAGGTCATGCAGCGCTTCTTCAATTCGCGCAGTCGAAATCGGATCGAGGCCAGAGCACGGCTCGTCAAGCAGCAGGACGTTTGGTTTCAACGCGAGCGACCGTGCGAGGCACAGACGCTGCTGCTGCCCGCCCGAAAGATTTCGCGCGGGCTGAAGCAATCGATCTTTCACTTCATCCCACAGCGACGCCTCGCGCAATGAAGTTTCGACGCACTCATCCTGTTGATTTCGTGGCATGCCGGCAATGCTCAGCCCGAACGCGATGTTTTCGAAGATCGACATCGGTAGGGGATTCGGAACTGAAAAAACCATTCCGACTTTGCGGCGCAGCAGCGGCACGTCTGTCGATTTCGAATAAATGTCCTGGCCTTCGATAAGAATCTTGCCGGAGATTTTGATGTCGGGTTCGAAGTCATTCATGCGGTTCAGCGAACGCAGAAAAGTTGTCTTTCCCGCGCCGGCGGGGCCAATGATCGAAAAAATTTCCCCGCGCCGGATGCCGAGGCTCAGGTTTTTCAAAATCTCCGTCGAGCCCGCGCGGACACAGAGCCTGTCGATGCTGACGGCCGCATCGGTCATGACGGGCGGCGGCATTTCTTCAACGAGCATTGGAAAGCCTCCGTCGAATCTGCGAGCGGATGATGATCGCGGTGAAATTCAAGCCGAATGTCAGCAGCAGCAGCACGAGAACCGTCGAATAAAGCAGCGGCTTCGTCGCTTCGACATCCGGCGACTGCGTCGTCATCACGTAAACGTGATAGCCGAGTTCCATGAACTGATCGTTCAAATGAGTCGGAAGATGCGGCAGGAAATACGCGGCTCCAGTGAACATCACCGGCGCCACTTCGCCCGCGCCGCGGCTGACCGCCAGGATCGCGCCGGTCAAAATCCCACCAAGCGCCTGCGGAAGAACCACGCGCCGAATCACTTGCCACCGAGTCGCGCCGAGCGCGAAAGCCGCTTCGCGATACCCGGCCGGAATTGCGCGCAATGCTTCTTCGGAGGCCACCACAACTGTCGGCAGCGTCAGCAGCGCCATCGTCAGCGATGCCCAGATGATCGCCGGCTGTCCGAAGTTCAGGCGCGCGCCGAAAAAGGTGTGGTCCACGCCGCGGCCGACGAACTCGACAAAAAATCCGAGTCCGAAAAGGCCGAAAACAATTGCGGGAACGCCGGCGAGATTTTGAATCGCCAGCCGCACCGCCCGCACCAGCTTCTTTCCAGCACATTGGGATCCTAAGCTTAGAATTCCACGTGGACAAGTTGT